>ERZ779892.72-NODE-72-length-107997-cov-13.737980_pt1 | contig 107997 bp, 105 predicted proteins | sample MGYA00511552_ERZ779892 | MGnify/ENA primary metagenome ERZ779892 (study PRJEB29588, sample SAMEA2154561) | human gut metagenome | biome: human gut; feature: human-associated habitat; material: faeces | place: Denmark | collected 2008/2010 ... | reverse complement strand
AAGAAGAAAGAGGCAGAAGGAAAGTATAAAAAAGTAGCAAAAGTAGCAGGAATGGCTAAGTTTTTACGAATATACTACGGCCGGGTGATGCATTTGTATCGCGACTTAGGCCTTGCTGCGTAAATAAGGCAAACAAGTGAAGAAAAGCGGAAAAAGCCGAGTGTGAGATCGGCTTTTTCGTAGTGCAATGAATTAGTCGGCCAAACTCCAAAATCTAATCAGTTAGGATCAGTCAGGAAATCCGACAAGAAATTCTATAAGAAATTCAAAAAATACCAAAAAATTAAAATTGGGGCTTGTTCTTGTGTAGCAGGTCTTCTCCTGCCGGAGCAAGGTAAAAGGCAATTCTTCCCTCCGTCGGGGGCTGCTTCAAGAGGAATAAAAGAAAGAGCTCTGTTTATTTGTTTGAAACCTTTCATAATCTCATCCCGACCTTCTCTTCCAGAGCAAGGTCAAGGGCGTACTTCCCCGTCTGGGAAGGCAAGTGTTAGCGATACATCTAATCTCACTCATTTCTTCCTTATTCCCCTCATCTCCATGCCATTCTTCCCAATTTCTCATATATTTCCTTTTATTATCGATGATTTGCTCTGATTATTTGACAGTATTGCGTCCTAGCTGTTACAGTTATAAATAGAGTATTTTCTATTACTTAGGGAAGGATGTGGTGTGGTTGAATCAACCCTTGCTTTTATTGGGGGCTGTGATTTTGATTTGTATTTTGCTGAATCGGTTTTTGGAGAAGATTCCTGTTCCTTCTTTGCTCATTTTTATCGGTCTGGGCATGTTTTTCGGGGAGAACGGGCCGTTTCGGATTCAGTTCGATCATTATGCTCTGGTGAACCTGGTATGCTCAGTGTGCCTGATTTTCATTATGTTTTATGGCGGCTTCGGGACGAATATGCGGGCAGCGCGGCCGGTTCTGCGCGAGGCAGCTCTAATGTCTTCGCTGGGAGTTGCGGGGACGGCGGGAGCTGTGGCTGTATTCGCTCATTTCGCGCTGTCGCTTTCGTGGCTGGAGAGTTTTCTGATCGGGGCCGTGATTTCTTCGACGGATGCGGCTTCAGTTTTCAACATTCTCCGTTCGCAGAAGCTGGCTTTGAAGTATCATACGGACTCGCTCCTTGAGGTGGAGTCGGGTTCGAATGACCCGATGAGTTATATGCTGACGATGGCGGCGATTGCGCTTTTGAGCGGGGCAGCGTTTTCTTTCCCTCTGCTCCTGGCCAAGCAGCTTCTGATCGGAGCTTTTTTCGGGCTCGCAATCGGCTGGCTTGCGCTGAAGCTTCTGCATTCGCGGCTGCTTCCTTCACAGCAGAGTCACACGGTTTTCCTGTTTTCGATCATGGTGCTGGCGTATGCGATTCCGGCAGAGTTTGATGGAAATGGATATCTGAGTGTCTACCTCTGCGGGATTTATATCGGAAATTCGAAGCTTCCGCAGAAGAAGTACCTGGTCCATTTCTTCGATGTCCTGACGAATGTGGCGCAGGTGATGATTTTCTTCCTTCTGGGACTTCTGGTGACGCCGGTGGATCTGCCGTCTGTGATTGTGCCGGCTCTGGTGCTGACAACGTTCCTGACGCTTGTGGCAAGACCTCTGGTAAGCGCGGCGATCCTGGCGCCTTTCGGGGCCAAGCGGGAGCAGATTGCCCTGGTTTCCTGGGCGGGCCTCCGCGGGGCGGCCTCGATTGTATTTGCCATAGGTGCTGTGCTGGCCGAGGTGGACATTACGTACAATCTTTATAACCTTGTGTTCTGCATGGTACTTCTCTCGATTTCCATTCAGGGAACGCTTCTTCCGTTCGCGGCCAAGAAGCTTTCGATGATCGATCCTACGGCGGATATCCACACGACGTTTAATGATTACCAGGATGACAGCGATATCAGCTTCGTCCGGCTGCGCCTAAAGGAAGGGAGCAGCTGGTGCGGCAAGTCGCTGGCAGAGCTTCAGCTTCCGAGGGATCTTCTCGTGGCGATGATTATGAGAAATGGCGAAGTCCTTGTGCCTGACGGGAGTACGGTTCTGAAGGAAAATGACCTTCTGGTCTTTGCGGCTCACAGTTTCGAGGATGAAGAGCATCACGCTCTGGAAGAAGTCGTCGTCGATCGCGCAAGCGAAGCGGCCAATCGTCCGCTTGCCGCCATCCCCTCCTCCAGCGCCCGCCGCGTCCTCCTGATCAAGAGAGGCATAGACACCATCATTCCTTCCGGCAGCACCGTGATCAAACACGGCGATATACTCGTCTTAGCGCCGGAACTCGAGAGGGAATGAGGAAGGCGGGTTCTTGCACTAAAAAAGCAGTCCTTTTGCGGGGCTGCTTTTTCATTTCCTTTTTATATTTCCACGATGTTGACTTCGGTTCCGTGATCTTTGAGGATGCGAATGAGGTCTTCTGTGTCCAGCCAGATGGTGGCTGTGTTATCATTGGGATGAACACCTATCTTATGGCTCAAAAATGTCTCATCGAGGTAGAAGTGAACCGCGTTTTCTTCGTCATTCAGAAGGCCGAGCGGAGTGACAGAGCCCGGGGTGAGCTTGAGGTACTTCAAGAGATCATCGGGACTGGCAAAGGAGAGGGCCCTCAGGCCCTGCGCCTTGCGGAATTCTTTGAGGTTCACCTGCTTTTCACCCTTGACGGTGATGAGGTAGTAATTCCTTTTCTTGTCATCCCTGACGAAAAGGTTCTTGGCGTCCCATTCCGGATAAGGAAGCTTGACCTCTGCCAGTTCTTCCATGTTGAATACAGCCTTATGCTCGGTGGTCTCAAAAGTGATTCCGTGGTCTTTGAGGTACTGGCAGGTTTCTTCCTTGTTCATAGATTTCTCCTTCCAAATGGTCCAATTCAGCCTTCATAAGAGGCAAGTTCGATAAGATTGCCGTCGGGGTCTCTCAGGTAGATGCTTTTCATTTCACCCAGCGCCCCATGGCGTGTGACAGGGCCTTCTTCGATGGCGCCGCCTTTTTCCTTGATTTCCTTTTCGGCATCTTCGATGCTGCCTTCAATGGCAAGACAGAGATCGAGGCTACCGTATTCGGGATTCCCGGCAGCAGGAAGAAATTCGGCTTTTCTTGTATGGATGTTGAATTTCTGATTCCCGAAGAAGAGTGCGTATCTCCCGTTCTTCTCCTCGGCCCTCATGCCAAGGATATCGACATAGAAATGAAGGCATGCCTCAAGATTTTCCGTAGTGATCACGATGTGGTCGATGGTCTTGTATTTCATGGCTGCCTCCTATCCATGAACGACGAGGGTCAGCATCGTAAGGTCGTCTTCTCCAGTATTAATGATGGTATGGGAGGATCCTTTAGGGCAGATGTGGCAGCAGCCGGCGGTGAGGATTTCTTCTTTCCCGTCGCAGATAGCCTTGCCGGTGCCGGAAAGGATGTAATTGATGTCGTCTCCGGATTCCTGCTTGTGGAGTCCGATCGATGCGCCCGGATGGAGTTTCGTCGGGATGATGCGGTATTTGCTGTCATTGAACATCCGGACAGTCATTGTTCCTTCCCCGCCATTCATTCCGGAGAAGACAGCTTCTTTTATTTCATTGAAATTGATCAGCATGGCTGGCTCCTTTTTATTTTACTCCCTCGTCAGCAGGGAAACGGTTTCGATGTGCCCGGAGACACCATTATGAATGTCGAGTGTCTGCGGGAATATATCCAAAATCCGAGGGTATGCGAAAACATATCCATCTGATTTCGAACCAACTCAACAAACTGGAAGTTAATAACCTAACACTTTTTCGTCCAGCAGAAACTGCTCGATTCCAATATAAAGAATCCCATTCTCGTCACGCCATGATGTGATATACTCTCGCACCACCACAATCTTGTTGAATGAGTCAGGAATATGTATCAGAGATGCTATCTCCTGCTTCCGCTTCTCAGGCTCTGCAATCGTAAGCGCTGATTGAATATATGTACGATTGCTTCCGCGATTAACGACAAAATCTACCTCCAACTGCTTCCTGATCTTCTTTCCCTCAGCAGTTACGGCATTCTGCTCCACGAGTCCCACATCGACATCATATCCACGTCGTATAAGATCACAATAGAGGATATTTTCCATGATATACGTCTCCTCCTGCTGTCGAAAATTCAATTTCGCATTTCGAAGACCTACATCTGTGAAGTAATATTTGCTGGGAGTCTGCATATATCGCTTTCCCTTCACATCATAGCGATTGGCTTTACTAATGAGAAAAGCCTCCTCAAAATATCCTAAATAGCGCTCTATTGTAGTCGAGCTGATGCTAACATGCTTTTCGCTCATAAATGTTCGGGAGAGCTTTGATGCATTCGTAAGTGATCCAATTGCCGACGCGACAACATTTAGCAGATCATCTAATATTGACACGTCATTTTTTATGTTATGACGCTCAATCACATCCTTAAGGTACGTCCTCTGAAACAGATCCTGCAGGTATCTGCTCTTCTCTTCATGTGTCTGAAGTTCCACCGCTGTCGGCATACCGCCATATGTACAGTAATCGGCCCATGCTCTTCGACTGTCACCTTCATATGCCCCGCTAAATTCCGCAAATGACAGCGGATAGATACGTATTTCATCCCCTCGATCGCGAAACTGTGTGAGGATATCACTGGACAACATCTTCGAATTACTGCCTGTGATATAGAGATCGACATTGCATAACTCCATCAATCCCAAGATCACATCGATAAATGTTAACTTCGCGTTCGGATCATCGAGATACGGGTTAGGAATTGCCGTCACAAACTGGATTTCATCAATCATCACATAGTATTGACGTGACTGATCCACAATTCGACTCCGCACGTATTGATCCAACTCCAGCGGATTACGATATCTGGCATTTGGCAGATCTTCCAGTGAAAGCCCAATGATCTGATTATCTGTGACTCCCTGCTCGTGCAGATAGCGGGTAAACAGATGAAAGAGCAGATATGACTTACCACAGCGACGGATGCCTGTAATGATCTTTACGCGGCCATTGTGCATCTTGCCGATCAGCTTCTGTAAGTATAATTCTCTTGGAAACTCCATATGTATCCCCTTTCCACACGAGATAAATATTGCGGATTCCGCATTTTTTCTTTCTTTAATCCCGATTTTACTGCTCAATCCGCATCTGTGTCAACATTATATGAATATTTATTGCGGATTCCGCACTTTTTTAACATATCAATCATTGATCTATCTCCTCGCTGCAAATGACTTATACCACAGACTTCCTGACCTTGAAGCGCATCACTGAACCTCAGGATTTTATCGCCGGTCAGGAAACCGCCATCGTAGAGTTTGACGATGGGCTGGTACGAAAACTCATCAATCAAATTCTGGTCTACCTCAAGCCTCTGACATCCAACCTCATAACTCGAGGTGGGCACAATTTCCCTTGGACAAGTTCCCTATAACGAATTTTCGCGTCCGGACGGCTGTCTGGACGCGAAGAGGTAAATGCACAGAAATACCTTGTTTTCAAGGCTTTTACAGTACCAGGGTTTAATTTCCTGACATCAATTTTTATAAGGACGTTCTGCCTCTAAAATTCAGGCTTAGGTTTCGCTAACACTTGCCTTCGTTAAGAGGACACATGTCTCAGCACAGCTTGCATGTAATCAGCCTTCGCTAACGCTTGGCTTCTTTTATTTCATTGAAATTAATCAGCATGGCTGCCTCCTCTTAGATTTCTTATTCCCTCGTCAGCAGGGAAACGGTTTCAATGTGGCATGAGACAAGCACCTGAATGTCTGGTTCCCGGGCACATTTCCGTTCGTTTGCGGGAACTGCTCTAAGCCGAAAATCGGCACTTTTACAGGTGCTCTCCGTTTGCAGGAACTTGTCCACATGCTTTTTCTACCTATAATATGGCGGGCAGGAGAGAAGCCATCGTCTCGACCTGCTCTCCCCTGCTCAATCGGTTTATGATCAAGGCCTCAACCCAGTATGCCGTTAACTTGGTCGGCATCTTGGTCGCTTATCTTGGTCGGTCACCGATCAAGTTGCTTTTTCCTGTACCTCTGATTTCGGCTGTTAGGCTTGTCTATCAAGACCTCATCTTCGGATACAATGCCCATCTGTGCTTTTAGCCCGGAAACCATGCTGTTTCTGGGCTTTTCTTCGTCTCAGAGTATAGAGCAGGATTACGTCTGTGGTCCTGTATGTATATGCTGCCGTGGCTTCTGTAGTCAAAAGCGACACCCTCCCCCCCAATCTGCAATCGTTAAAAAGTATGGCTATCGTTGAAAGGTTTAATCAGCTAAACTGCGTCAGGAAGCATCACCATGAAATGATCTTCTACAATCTTATTCAGCTGCCCAGCAATCTCCGGAAACTCCTGATTCAGATCCAGAGTCTTCACCGAGATCTGATTCCCGCTCATCTGGTACACATTGTCTGGGACAAGGTCTTCATCAGTCTTGGCGTACAGAAGCATCCCCGACACTTGATGCCCGGTGCCTGCAAGTTCCGCTTCCTTGTTTTTCACATAGGTGAAGATCTGATACATGTTGCCCGAATGCAGTGTCTGCACATCGAAGTTCGTCTGCAGCGTCCGCTCATAATATTTTGCATCGATGATGAGCGTCTGATTCCCGTATGTCAGCGTGATGTCCGTCTGCATCACCGGAAGCAGAGCATCGTAACCGTCGTCAAGCTGCCACGGGATCTGCAACGCCCTCGAAGAGAATCCCTTCAGTCGCTGGCCGAATTCCTGTGCATAGTATTCCAGAATGAACTTTTCATAAAGTCTGCTCATCCGCTGCTCGTCTACGAAACTTGCGAGCCGATACTCACCGCTCTCCGTTGTCAGAAGTGAGCCCTCTATCAGCAGTTGACAAATAGCAAGCAGCAGTTGATAAGTACGGTTATTCCTCTGGAATCGAATATCCGACCAGCGGATATGTTGTAGTTCGATCTGGTCCACTTCCGAGAAAAGAAGCATTTCTTTTTTCAGCTCAGCCTTGTACTTTTCCTGCACATCCTTCTGACGCAGAAGAAGGAAAACCGTTGATTTCAGAATCTGATTGAGCAGGTTGTTTTCCGAGAGCTCGTCATAATCACAGGTTACGATCATCCGATGCTCCAGCCTGTTTTTTATCGTTCCTGGCATGTCAATCTTGCCTCGGACGACCGGCAGGTTTTCTACGCGGTTGATGTATTCCCGATAGAGTCCCTGCTTCAACTGCAGCCCGATACCTTTTGCCAGAATTGCAGCAAACAGGTTATGAATGTTATCGAACGACTCCTTCTGGATATCGTCGTAGACGGACTCCTTCAGTGTGGTAAATGCGTAGGACAGCATATAATAGATGTTCTTTATGAATATGCTTTTATCCTTTGTCATTGAAATACTCCGTGCAGGATGTTGTCCCAGCGCTGTACCTTACTGTCGTCATCGAACCAGTATTCCTGCAACATCGGAAGGATGTCGTAATCCACGACCGACTGCATCCACTCATCCGTGCAGGTTTCCTTCGTCCTGCCGCAGAAATAGCTGTGGCCAATACAGAAACCTTTTCCGAGCGACTTGTCCCGGCTGATTTCTTCATTCAGTTCGATGACCTTCTTTATCAGTTCATCGAATGTATCGTTCTCCAGCGTCTGCTGATAGTCGCTGAATCCTTTTGACTCGAATCCCGGATCAATCTCGAAGAAGCTGAACCGCCGCCGCAGGGCATAGTCGATCATCGCAAGGCTCCGGTCTGCCGTATTCATCATGCCGATGATGTAGAGATTTTCCGGTACAGTAAAAGGCATGCCATTATAAGCGAGCGTAGCTTTCGTGCCACGGTAATCCTTCTCGATTAACATCAGCAGCTCACCGAAAATCTTACTAAGATTACCTCGGTTAATCTCGTCAATGATAAAGAAGAACTTCTTGTCCGGTTGATTCTCTGCCTTTTTGCAGAAGCGATAAAACACGCCGTACTTCAATTCAAAACTGTCTCCGGACGGCTTGTAGCCCATCATGAAATCCTCATAGGAATAATTCTGATGGAACTGCACAAACTCGATGCGGTTATCATCCTTTTTTCCCATGAGAGAATATGCCAGACGCTTGACGGCGAATGTCTTACCAACACCCGGTGCACCCTGCAGTATGATGTTCATCTTGTTCAAAAGCACGCCGGAAAGCCTGTCGTATTTCTCCTCGGTCATATAGACCTCAGACAGAAAAGCATCCTTTGTGTAAGGCGGAATCTTAACTTCGGTATTGAGAGGATTCTCATCACGAATCATGTCCATGATGAATTCGTATTCGCCCTTGGTAAGCTTGAAGAAGCTGCCGTTTGGATTCTGGAAGAACTCCATTTTTTCAAGCTCTGGGCATTCCTTCAGTGTTTGGTAATCAATCGGATTTGCGAGAGATTCTGTCTTTTCAAAATAGATTTTCTGTCCATCATTTGCCGCACTGACCTTTACAAGAGCAACGACCTGCTTGACAGGATTGGATTCATATCCGATGACAAGATCGCCCGCCTTTGCATCGATGAAATTCTGAAACACACGGCGCTTATTTCCGTTTTCGTTAAAGAGCGTGTAGTCCTGAACTTCACCAACCTGCAGATCCGAAAAGCTCCAGATCTTCGGGTTAGCATTCAGCCACCAGTATCCATGTTCTTCCTCGCCGTCTTCCGACTTTGCGTAAAGATCGACATCCTTCCAATCGACCTGATCCAGAGCTTCAGAAAGTTCGCCCCGGAGTTTCCAGATATAGCCGCCATCCTCATCTTTTGTAGCATGCCTGCCAACATAAAGGACCGGCCACCATCTGGAATTATCTGAATCACGTGGCATGACCGGACAGCCAGTCTTCTCGACCACTCGTTTTGCCAGTCCGACTGACCCAGCATTATAAAAGTTCTTACTTTCTCCGTATTTCACCGCAAGCTGAGTACAGGTGGCCTCACCGCCATAGTCCTTGAACCGCCTCATGATTTCAAGGCTGCTTTGTGTGAATACATCTTTATCATTTAAGAGAGCAATCCATTCCTGAACCGTTATTCCAGGCGAATATTCTTCCTGAGAAGGGAACCACTCGTTGTCGGAGGAAACGCTATCTCCTTTTTTTGAATACTCCCTTGAAATGTAAAATCCAACATCGAAGGTCAGCGTTTTCAGTTCCGGATCAGGATAGCAATCTGCGGTCAACTGGCTTCGGAATAAGTTCACCAGTTCTGTGTCCTGCTTCAGTTCTTCACAGATTTCATCATAGAACTTGAAGAAGTTTCGAATGTTGTCGGCGTAGGCTCCTTTTTTGAATCGGTAATCACTCTCAAGTTCATCAGATACCGATTTGACTTCACCAAATTTATAAACATAGTACTTGTCCGGATAGCGTAACCACAGGTATACACTAATCGCATTTTCGTATTGATAATGCTGTGCAGCTCCATTCCCATATTTTTCGAGTAAGATGGATGATTTCATTTTGAAGCTGTTGATGCGCTCATAAACGTCCTTGCTTTCATCAAATAACTCGATATACATCGCCCGGACTTCTTCCGGTGCAGTCTTGGCAAAGCCGATGATCATTCGTGCCGGGAAGTTATTCATCGAGGCCAGCAGGTTGTATGTCTTGGAAAGAGAACGGCTGAGCATATCCGCGAAATCCTCCGCTTTGACATCCCAGTTATCCTGAAAGCATTTAACAGCTTCCCATTTGTATTTTTCGTCTTTCCAGTGCTTTGGAAGGAAGTCCTTCTTGTACTGGATGAGTACTTCTTTCAAACGAAACTTATCAAACATTCTTGCATCCTCCGCAACACGTTATTAACAGAATAATAAGCTCACCATTCCTTAACCGTTAGGAACCCTTTCTCGATTGCATCCGGGAACAAGAATGTCTTATTTGCCACGTCAAAAGAGACCATGACTTTGCCGGATTTGATTCCGGTTACTTTTCCTTCGCCATACTTCTTGTGTGTCACAATAGTTCCGACGCGGAACTTAGACAGGTCGACTTCCTTAAACTTCGGCTCTGCCTTATACGGCGTCGAACCCTCGGCCACATGAGAGCCTCTCTGCAGTTCCGGAACAGGATATCCCTGGTTGATTGGCACCACCTTCGGCTTAGCTGGCTCTGGCTTCGGCCTTAATATCGGTTGCTCAATGATAACGGTCTTCTTGAACGGATTCTCCTGCATGGACGCTGTCTGAGCTGATGCCATGTCCTTGTATTCGTCCTTGGAAATAACAGTACTGAACAAGCCGACATCCTCGTCCTCAGCATGTTTACTGATTCCGGTGTATTCCAGCGAAGCGTCTTCATATCGTTTGAAGTTGTAAACTGCACTGTTCATGAGCGAGTCATTGAATATCCCAAGTGATACGAGCAGCTCAAAATCCTCGACAGTTAGACCAGTGACCTTCTTGAACAAGCCCGGCTCAAACTGAGTGATGACATCCTTCAGGCTGTATTCACGGAAATCGGTCAGGTACATGAAGATCGGGATTCTCGTCGCAAACTTGATGAGTTTTTCCTGTATCTCTTTACGCTTGCTCTTGTATTCTTTCTCCTCCTGCGACAGCTCCTTCTTTTCCTTTGGAGTCATGTCGTCACCTTTTTCGGCTTTAGTCTTCTTGACTGCGTTCGACTTGTTTATGATCGTCTCAATGTCCTTATTCAGGCTTCGGAAGCCTTCAATGTTCATGATTGCTTTCATAGCATCATCGTTATCGAGAAGACGCTGCAGTGTCTCGTTATCCACATTGACAAGCAGAGCAGATTCCCAGCGCCTTGCGAGAAGCGTCGCGGAGGTACCGGCCATAGTGATATCCAGAATGTCAGAAGCCGAAACCGCCGTCATTGTGCTGCCATCGAAAGCAAGGACTGGCAGAAAGTGAATGAAGTCTGCGACCTTTTTCTCCGGATTTGACTCTGAAATATTCAGTCGGCAGCTGTAATCAGAAATCTGGCGCAGAGCACGATCGAGCGCAAAGTCGAAGATGTAGCAGTTTTCCTTCATGATTTCTTCGGTACCGTCTTCCTTCTTTACCGTCCAAGGAGACTGAACACGGAAAGCTGCCTGAAAATATGTCTCGGGAGATGACAGATTGCGAAGCATGAAAATTCCCGTCCACGGCTTAATCGTCACACCTGTTGTCAGCTTTCCGCAGGAAAGCGTGATGGTTTTTGTCTCAAGCGGCGGGTCCATAGATTCACGGACGGGTTTGAGAGCAGCAAGACCCACGCCTGCTGCCGTTCCGGCGCAAACATTGACGGTATAGTCGTGATAGAAAACATTCTGCTTCTCCGCAAGCAGGTTTGCCATTGCGTAGCAGGAGGCGACGTTCGGCAGAAACCACAGCGTGTGATTCAGAACGGAAAGCATTCTGGCATCAGAATATGGCATAACCGGCTTGGCATTCTGACCAAGCTTCAAGTCGTCAACCGAGGAAGGTAAATAAGCTCCACGAATAAGGGAGAGCCACTTCTGGACATAGTCCTTGTAGACGAACTGCGCCGTCTCCGGGTGTCCTTCTACCTCCGGTTTTGCTGCGAAGAATACATTCAAGTCAAATTCGTTAAAGTCCTCGTTATAGGCAATGCGGCGAATTTCATCCGGGATACGATATGTCATCAGGACGATCTGCGGCATGGACGCATAGGGATTCGGACCTTTGCTGTCATCCCATTCTTCCTTCGCCTTCTGCTCATCGGAATATGTCCACGAGAAGATCTGATCCTCCATGAACTCACCGGTGTTCAGAGCGCGGAACGGTGTGCCGGACAGGAAGAGATAATACTTCGTCGTGATCGGTAAGAAGTCTTCGTTGATGGCGTTATCTGCCTCGTTCTTCTTATACTTATCGATGTCCAGCTCGTCATAGCTGTCCTCGTCCTCTTTTTCAAACAGGTGCTTTGCATTTTCACGCCAGGCGCCAAAATGGTACTCGTCAAATATGACAAGATCCCAGTTCGTGGTATGTACCCATTCGTTCTTGGCCTTGATGCCTCCAGCAGCATTCGTGCCGAGGAAGTCTTGGAAGGAGCCAAAGCAGACGATAGGTCGCGACTGATCCAGATCCTGCGGACGAATGCCTGTTTCCTGAGAGACCTCGCGGGAGTAGAACTGCCAGCCTTCGAAGTCCATGTGGGAAAGCAGGTCTGTTTCCCATGATTCCTCAACCGCTGGTTTGAACGTGAGAATCAGGACACGCTTCATGTTCATCGCCTTCGCAAGCTCATAGGACGTGAATGTCTTTCCAAAGCGCATCTTCGCGTTCCACAGGAACTTTGCCGTATGATTCGGATTGCGCTGGGATTCGGATTCAAAGTAAGCCTTTGTCATCCGGACTGCACGTGCCTGCTCCGGACGCATACGAAAGTTCTGCGTCCTGTTCTCAAGATTTGCGGAAGAAGTCTTAACAGCGAGGATGGCAACCTTTACGTCATCAACAGTACATTTGTACCATTCGCTTTTCTTGCCGTCCGGCGACTTTTGCGCATGGAAGCCGTGTGCTTCCAGCATCCGGTGAACGTCATGATCCATAAAGATTGCGCCGTCAGCATTGAGGGCGGATTCAACGTATTCGACCTTGTACGACTGGCCCGGCGTCAGCGTTGGATAGTGCTCGTGCATACGCACTTCGATTGGCCTGTCTGTATAGCCGACCTTCAAGCAGCCCGGAAAACGTGTATCGGAATAGGCGTAGATGATCGGCTTGACTTCTGTTTTCGGATGAACATATTGATCAAAAATATCAGCCATCAGTCTTCACCTCCCTCACCGGGCATCGGCAAAATAGCATCTTCAATATAAGTTTGCTCAGCACCCGACAAATTATATTTTTCATACAATTCTTTGTCGGACCAAGGTCTACTAAAGTCTTGTACAGGCACATATGAATAAGATGACTTTGACATATTCATAGATGCCAGCATTTGCATCATAAGAAATCGAGCAAATTTTGTATTTAAATACGATATTAGGTTGTCAGCTTGCTCCTCATCTTCATATACTCCTGCGACGAGATAACTCTCCGTGCAAGCAGAATTTGGAGGTAGCTTTTGAACCACAGAAAGGACACGCATCTGACCGTTCTTATCGGGAACACCTGCGTGCTCAAAAGAGACCTTTGAGACAATGACCTTCCACTTATTCAAAATATTCTTGCCCTGTGTAATGCAAGCATGTCTGATTTTCCCAAGGCCTTTACTGCTCCTAAGTGTCACGTCTCCATCCTCATCAAAAGGAGTGGCCGAATCTAACCCAAATGGTCTTCTTGATAGCACTTGATCAGCCATCGTTTTTTCTTTGAAAGCTTTCACTTTACGGACAATTGCCACAGCTTCATTATTGCGAATAAAGGTTGGAAATTCATTCAAGTTCCGAACCATCGACGTTTCTATACCACCTTTATTAACGTTTACGATGGTACAGTCATCATTGCTTGAATCTCTTGACCATAAGAAATAGCTGATGCCGCCAGGGATATCTACGCCTGGAAAGCAATCCTTTGAGTCTGCATAATCAACTAACTTTACGAGCCTTTTGTCTTGGAGCATCTCCTGACGATATGAATCAAGGCCCTTGCCGCCATTTAACCAACGAGATGGCGTGATCATCGTCATGTACCTTGGATTGAGCTTCTTTGCTTGTTGCACAAATTTCTGATAAATAGGTGACGCACTCTTGCCAGCACCACCACCTCCATCACTGAGTTGATATGGAGGATTACTAATTATCACATCAAACTTCATATTAAATATTTCCTCCGGGTGTAACGTATGTATAAATTCGTATGCGTGATTCTCCATTCCTTCACGTTTGATATCATTAAGCTCGTTTCCATAACTTATCCCGCAGTAAATGCAATGTCCTTTAGAATCATTTCGGTCCCATTTGTGTTTGACTTTGTGAAAAAGTACATTCCCCTGTATATCATCAAACTGCGTAATTGAAAACGAACTGTTCGGATACTTCGAGCAGTAAACCGACCTTCTGGACAGCAGTGAAGTCAGTTCGGTGATGGCAATGCCATAGAGCTGGTTCTTGAAAATCCAATCGCAGCGCTCCTGCAGATTCGGGATCTTGTCCGCAAGCCCGGCAATCAGACGCTTCGCGATTTCGCGGAGGAACACTCCGGATTTACAAGCTGGATCCAGAAACTTCGTGTTGGGATCACGAAACAGTTCCTGTGGCAGCATATCAAGCATCTTGTTGGCGACATCGGGAGGAGTAAAAACCTCATCGTTCGATAGGTCTGCGAGACAGGACAGGACGTCCGGTTTATATACATTGGTAAATAAATCAGGATTCAGTGGCATATTGTACCTCCCAGTAATCTACGGATGGGAACTCTCTGATCGGTGCCGGAGTCCAACCATGTGTCTCGGCGTCGTAATCCCAGCCTTGTTTCTTTTTTTCAGCCAGTACATCCATAAAACTCATCTGGCCATCGTCTTCAACCTTTTCTGGTTCCTCATCGCGCATCAAAGCATCAAGCGTAAAATCCCTGCGTCGCATTCGATACCCTACTGTGAAGTCCCACTGAGAGAAGATTATCGGAGTACCGTCATTTTTCATAAGCGTCAAAGCATCACCACACAGAACGTTCTTTTGAAGAATGTATTTTGCGGCAGACCTTATTTCATCACTGGATTCCTTCTTACACTGCTTTGTGTAAGCTTCATCCCATATTCGAAAGAGCCGCTCCCGGCATTCCTTCACGTTATCTTCCTGAATGTCGATTCCATAGATGCTGGTGAGAGCGAGAAACGCATTCTTCGTATACTCTGAATTATTTCTCTTATATTGTCGCTTAACCCTCGCGAGCTTCCGTCGCAGAATTTCCGCGAGGAAGTTTCCATCGCCGCAGGCGGGCTCCAGAAACCGGCTTTCAATCCGGTCGGTTTCGCTTTTCACGAGATCGAGCATGGCATTGACTTCACGCTCGTTTGTGAACACTTCGCCGTGCTCCGCGACACGTTCCTTTGATTTTATTTGTCTTGGCATAAGCTATCTTACCTACTTTTCATTCTTTTTTCTTGACTGCCGCCGTCATCATGTCATAGTGCTGGTTCTGATGCATGACATAGAAAATCTGCTTGAATACCCGCTTGTACATGTCTACGTTGTCATAATCCTCAACCACAAGGTTCAAGCCGTCCGTGATGCCGTTCGGATTATTGATATAGGCCAGCATCGTAGAGGCGAGCTCGTAGTCGGTCATATCCGGCTGACTACCCGGAACTTCTTTTATAAAGTTTTTCCGGTTCTCCGGATCTTCGAGCAGCTGCTCCCGGAGGCTGGTGCCCTCGTATCCACAAAGCTGAAGGAAATACGACTCGAGAATCCTGCGCATTACATTCAGCGCCGGAATAACAGAATCCGCATCACGCAGTTCTTCCCAAAGTGCCGCATATGAGCTCTGCACCGGGTTATAATTCTCAAACTCGGTCTTAGCTTTGTCCTTTGGTCTTTCACAAATATGTACGCGCGAGACATTGGCAGTCTTGCGGATCATATAGAAGATGGTGCAATCGTAATAACCGACCTGCTGGTAGGTTATCTCTCTATGGAAGTACACATTGTGTGTCAGGACAAAAATCTGCTTGATATAGTTTCCCGGAACCTTTGGATTTTCCCAATGCGTATTATTTCGGCAAACATTGATCATTTCTCGTACGATGGCACTTACAAGGAAGAGTGCCGTGCTATCCATGCTGGAAACCGGATCGTCGATGGCGACAATTTTGTCCTTCTTCTCTTCGCTGTTTTGGCTCCCGCGAACAAGTTGATAGAAATACAGGAAGGCGATGAAGTTTCGTTCCCCTTCGCTTAGGTTTTCTGCAACTTCTCCGGTGTCGCGGATGACCTCGTAATGATTCTTGTTGTTCTCGCATTCACGAATGTGAAAGCCCTGAAATCCCGAATCCTTCAAAATCTTGTTGATACCATCGACTGCCGCTTGCGTATTAACGACCTGAAGGTTCAGCGCGGATATTTCACTTGTCAGGGTATTGATGGCCTTCTTGAGGCTCCGCCCCTTATCTTCGAGTTTCTTAGCAGCGTCTTCCTGTGCTTTCTTTTCATCAAGGTAGCCCTTGATCTCATCCTTCAGCAGGAAAGCGAAATACTCGATAACTTCTTTCTTGCACTTTGCTTTACTGGTTCTTTTGGCATTCACAACATCATTATTCGCCTTGATCTTCTTGTTGATGGCATCGATGAGATCGCCGATTTCGAGCAAAAGGGAATCTGTATCTTCTAGCGATACGATCTTTGATGGCTCTTTGACCTTTTCGGCAAGACGGCCCGAATTCAAATCAATTTTGCTTTTCAGGAGCGCGAGCTTAGACTTGTATTCCTCGAGCTCGTCATCCAGTCCCGGCACCGTCTCACCCAGATTTCCTTCAAGTTTCCGAATAATCGCTTGCGTTTCACGATCATATGTACTCTGAAATTCTCCGAGCTGGGAAACGTTCTCCTGATACTGCGCATCAAAGCATTTCTGAATATCCTCCTCAAAAGTGCTTGGCAGCTTCTGCTGGCAGAATGGACATTTTCCCTCAGAGCCGGGAACGAAATGTGTATGGCCTTGACGCACCCAGTCGGTGGCTTTTATTTTTCTTACGAATTTGGCAAAGTCGGTGTTTGCGCTACTGACAACAACCGTAGCCAGCAAATCTTTACCTGGCAATTTTCCATATGTAACAGAGCTGTCTGCTCGCTGAAATTCCGAATAACTTCTGGAATTCGCATCAAACGCCACATCACAAAGCCTCTTTAATTCATCCGGATTGTGATCGGTCGGATTTGTTTCAGCAAGAATAGCCTCTATGAATCCCTTTTTCTGTTTCTTACCTTCGAGGGCTTTATCAAAAGCGGCCCGCTCTCTTGTCGTCCTTTTAAAGCAGTCATCCTGAAAGGTAGTCAGTAACGTGCCAAGGCCACTTTTCTTAGTGCGCCAGTCATCCTGTGCCTTCGTGAAGTCGCCGTTTAATCTATCCTTCTCCGCAGATTTCTCGTCGATCTGACTTTGCACGCCCTTGTTGATTTTATTGAAGATGAACACACCTGGAAGGTCTCCATAGCTTGAAAAATTATCCTCAACGAAATCCCGGTTGTATATCAGAAGATCATAGTCGCTCGGGACCCGTCCATCAGCCCATTCAACACTGTCGTTATCACCATTGTTCTCACTGATGGCATACGCTATGGACGACTTCCCAGCACCATTATTTCCGTAAAAGAAATTAATAAAGGAAAGCTTCTCTATCGGCTCATTATGGAAGGTCGCTCTGTTGACCGTGATTTTCGTTATCAGTGAAGGATATTTTTTACTCATATGAAGTCCTCCTGTCGTTACTCCTTTATCTTGCCTTCCCGAACCCATTCATCAACTTCGGAAATTTTAAATTTATAGCGTTTGCCAGCCCTGTAATAAGGCAGTTTGCCTTCTTTAATCCAGGTCCTTACTGTGTCTTGGCTGACACTCAGATGGTCCGCGATGTCTTCCAAGTTCACCCATTTTTCGACGTTCATTTCTTCATATTCTCGGCTCATGTTTTACCTCCGTAGTATTGCGTTCCATGAGTTGAATCTAAAGCAGCCGTATCGTACAGCCGTTATTATTTAGTGCTTCTACTACATCAACTTTCTTTATAGCCCAGTGTGTTTCATCGAGTTCGTTTTTGAAATCAGTACCGCCGATGCCAAACACTTCCTTCTGTTCATTCAGAATTTGCTGGGCGAATTTCCTATATTTGAAAAAGTAGATCCAGATGCCATCTTCCTTCACCTGCACGTCTCGCACTATTCCGAAAAAAGCTCTATGGCGATCATCTGTCCGTGCGAACTGATGGTTTGTGCTCGCGAATATCGCCGGAAAAGTCTTCACGATGTTGATGCATTCTTCTGTGAGATAGGCAAGCTCCCATAGATCATTGGGTGTACATTTGTCGACTGCGATAGCGTGGTCCTTAGGAACTACGAAGTATTTTCCCTTGAACATCTCATCGGCGATCACGAATAGGTTGTAGCAACTCAAATCAAGGTCAACCTGATCTGGCGTATTATCGTCATCCTCATCCATATCAGAAGGAAGGTAGATTGCAACCTTCTTATGGTCCTCATAATGCTCAACAAAACCGTATTGTTTACCTTTTCCGCCAGACTGCTCCATATGAACTTCAATCGGACGTGGCGTTTCGTTTGAAGGAAGCTGAGGCTGCACCTTTTGAATCTCATTTTTCTCCACAGGCACTAATCCTCCTCGTCCTTTTCGTAATAATTCTCTATATATCCGATCTGCTTACCAGCACCGCCTGATTGCTCAAATTTAAAATTAAAGACTTTCGGCTGGTTGATGGTCTGCTCCATTTTCTGGTTCGCAGATTGTTCATCAGGCTCCGGTATTGCGTCTATAACTTCCGACTCCGGATTGCCTGATCCGTCTGATGCTTTGCCAACTTCATCATTTTCAAAATCAGTCGAATAGCAATATGTAAGCTCGACTTCCCGCGAACTTTTTTCGCCAATAGCAGCTTCATACGGTCGCCCATTATTGCTCTCAGTAGGCGGGCACCATTCAGCATAGGTTTCTTGGCCTATGCTGTTTTTCTTTATGTGGACAATGCAGTAGTGCCAAAGGCCGAGAAGGAATGATTCAAGACATAACGAAGGGGAAGATAAGACTTCCGCTTTTGTAATAGTCGTACCATCCTTATTGGCATATAGCTCAGTACCACTTGGAATTGTTTTATCGGCATCCAACAGTTCAAGGAGTGCTTTTACAAGGTATTCGTCCTTCCTGGTCGCCGAACGCAGTTCCAGATATTTATTTGTAAATGCCGTCATTGCAGCAAGGCATTCTGCGTAATTGTTCTTAATCCTATCGTCAAAAGATTTTTTTGCAGACGCGTCTTTAAAGCGGAAATGTCCCCATCCCCAGTTTTCGCATGATTTGAAAGCGAGAGTCCCATCGCGAAATGATCTTTCATCCAATCTTGATGGATCTGAAATGCTCGGTGTTGCGACTCGCGCTAAAGCGAGAAGTGTTTCCGGCTCAGTGATGCCGCTTTGCTTACCCATGTACATCTCTGCGTGCGAAGGCATCGGATTGCGGGCATCGGATATCAATATGAAGAAGGTCCCGCCGCACAACCTCCAAGTATCTCTGTTTGCCATAGATTGTCCCTCATTTTCAAAAACTCCGACAAAAGCGACAAACCCGACTACGTGAACATCGACAAACCCTACTCCTCAATGGCTCTTGTGGAAATCACAGGAGCCATTTTCAGTCGGTAAAGGCACTTCCGCCGCTGGGGAAATTCTGGTTAACAACCCATAACAAACCCCACTAAAACATTATACCACGGAATAATACGAATCTCAATGAGATCGTATGAACCAGCAATGAACTGACTGTGAATTGTTCCCCTGTGATTGCCCACAAAAAGCCAATCACAGGAGGAAAAATTCATGACAAAAGAATTCAAACGCATCTATGACAAGACCACCCGCACCTGGTACGAGGTCCCGGAGGATCAGTACCGGGATTACGACCGCTGGCGCACCGCACTCAGGAAGCGGATGCAGTACAGAGGCGAATGCTTCTGCCCGCGCAGCAAATGGTGGCTGTGCGACGGCAACTGCCTCGACTGCGAGTTCCACAACAACACAACCATCTCCCTTGATGATCCACTGCCTGACGGCGAAGGAACGCTCGCCAATTACGTTCCGGACGACGCTCCTCTTATTGAAGAGGTGCTTTCCGAGAAGGCGGAGCTGGATCAGCTCTTCGAGCGTCTGCAGGAGCTCATGCCGGAGGCCAAGCGTATCGGAGAGCTCAGGGAAGAGGGTCTGTCCGACGAAGCCATCGCAAAGATTATCGGTATCAAACGGACCACGTTCCGGTCCCGGCTGGATAAGGCCAAGGAGACGCTCTCTAAGGAATTCCCTGACTGGTTCTGATGCCCTGTTCCGGCTGCCCTGTGTGGTGGCCGGAGCTTTTTTCAAAATTTCTTTTTATCCCTTCGTCAAAACGCCTGCCTCGCCTCCAGTGGGAAGTGTAAGGAGCACGAAAACAAGATGCTCCGGATTGGAGGTAAAGCGATGAATACGACACGCAACAGAAGTCCGGCGGACGCAGAGACCATCGCAGTTCTTTACGCGATAAGCCATGTATCCGCAAGACTGGCAAGGAACCTGTCTGTCCTTGCCGCAGACAGACAACCATCGGAAGGAGGCAAAGAGAATGTCAAAAATGGCAGAAATGGATCAGACCATCAAGGAACTGCGCGATGCCGCCGCTGCTATTAACAGCGCGGCCGACTGGCTCTACCAGCAGTTCTCCGGCAACGACGAGGAACCCGCTCCGCAGCCTGAAGAGACGCAGGCCGAGCCTGAGCCGAAGAAGGAGCTGAAGCTGGAGGATGTGAGGAAGGTTCTCGCCGAACGGTCGCGCGCAGGCTATACGACGCAGATCCGCGAGCTGCTCCTCAAGTACGGTGCGAGCAAGCTGTCGGCTGTCGATCCGAAGGACTACGAGGCCCTGCTCTTCGATGTGGAGGGACTCAATGAATTCTGAAAGACAGCATGCGGTCCTCTCCGCGTCAAGCTCCGACCGGTGGATTCACTGCTCGCCGTCAGTCAGGCTTAGCGAGGGATTCGAGGACAAGGAAAGCGACTACGCACTGGAAGGCACCTGCGCTCACGCGCTCGCCGAATACAAGCTCCGCAAGGCGCTCGGCTACCCGGCACAGGACCCGACCGAGGCCCTTGCCTTCTACAACGAGGAGATGGAGGAAGCAACAGACGGCTATGTCAGCTACGTACTGGAAAAGGTCGAGGCCGCAAAAGAGGTCTGCTCTGATCCGGTTGTTCTGGTTGAGCAGCGCGTGGACTACTCCCGCTGGGTGAGACAGGGCTTCGGCACATCCGATGCGCTGATCATCGCGGATGGCACGCTCCGGATCATCGATCTGAAGTACGGCACCGGCATCGCCGTGTCGGCGGAGGACAATCCGCAGCTCAAATGCTACTCGCTGGGTGCCTTGAAACTGTTCGATGACATCTACGACATCGACACCGTCAGCATGACGATCTACCAGCCGAGACGGCAGAACGTCAGCGAATGGCAGATCAGCAAGAAGGACCTGCTCGCATGGGCGGACGAGGTTCTGAAGCCTATGGCGGAGCTGGCGTGGGACGGCAAGGGGGAATTCTTCTGCGGCCCGTGGTGCCGGTTCTGCAAGGCGAAGACCATCTGCCGGAAACGGGCCGAGGAGAACCTGAAGCTCGCGCAGCATGAGTTCAGGCTGCCGCCGGAGCTCTTCGACGCGGAAATCGAGGTCATCCTTTCCCAGGTGGACGAGCTGGTCGCGTGGGCGTCGGACATCAAGGAGTACGCGCTCCAGCAGGCGCTCTCCGGCAAGGAGTGGCACGGCTTCAAGCTCGTCGAAGGCCGCTCCATCCGCAAGTACACCGACGAAACCGCCGTCGCCAAGACGGTCGAAGACGCCGGATTCGATCCATTCGAGAGGAAGCTGCTCGGCATCACCGCCATGCAGAAGCTCCTCGGAAAGAACCGATTCAATGAACTCCTGTCAGGCCTCGTCGAGAAGCCGCAGGGCAAACCAACACTCGTCCCGGACTCGGATAAGCGTCCGGCGATGAATACAGCAAAAAACGATTTTATGGAGGTCAAAAATTATGAGTAAGACAACTATGCACAATCCGATGAAGGTTATCACTGGTCCGAACACCCGCTGGTCCTATGCCAACGTGTGGGAGCCGAAGTCCATCAACGGCGGAACTCCCAAGTACAGCGTGAGCCTCATCATCCCGAAGTCCGACACCGTGACGGTCGCCAAGATCAAGGCCGCCATCGATGCCGCCTACAAGGAGGGCGAAGCCAAGCTCAAGGGCAATAGCCGCAGCGTTCCTGCACTCTCCGCGATCAAGACGCCGCTTCGTGACGGCGATGCGGAGCGCCCGGACGACGAGGCCTACCGTAACGCATACTTCGTGAATGCGAACGCTACGACCGCTCCGGGCATCGTGGACGCGGACCTGAATCCGATTCTTTCCCGCAGCGAGGTGTACTCCGGCGTGTACGGCAGAGCCAGCATCACGTTCTACGCGTTCAACTCCTCCGGGAACCGCGGCATCGCCTGCGGCCTGAACAACCTGCAGAAGATCCGTGATGGCGAGCCGCTCGGCAGCAAGGCCAGCGCAGAATCCGACTTCGCGGATTTCACAACCGACAACGACAACGATTTCCTGAACTAAGGAGGCAAGACAATGGAAACCATCATGAACATGATTCTCTGCATCATCTACGACCTGCTCGGCCTCAGCGGCATCGCGCTCCTGATCATCATCTCGGTCACGAGCGCCCGCTCCTACCGGGAGGACAAGGAACTCAGGCTCCATCAGGAGGAGCGCGACAAAGAGTACCACGAGCGCCGCATGAAGGAACTCGAAGCGCATCGCAGCTAATCCACAGAACATAAAGCTGTTGGCGGGCGGCAGGGACTAATCTCCCTGCCGCCTTATTCGTGAATTGAGGTGAAAATTGTGAAGACAATCAGCATAGATATCGAGACGTTCAGCGACGTCGATCTTGGCAAATGCGGCGTTTATCGCTATTGCAGTTCGCCTGCCTTCGAGATTCTCCTGTTCGGCTACAGCGTGGACGGAGGTCCGGTGAAAGTCGTCGACCTTGCCTGCGGTGAAAAGATCCCGGAGGACATCCTCGACGCGCTGACCGATGACACGGTTCTCAAATGGGCATTTAACGCAAACTTCGAACGCGTCTGCCTGTCACGCTACCTGCGGGACATGGGGCGGAGCCTTGACCCGTTCCACGACAATCATCCGCTGTCATTGGGGCATGCCCGGTTCCTGAATCCGGAGGGCTGGCGCTGCTCGATGGTCTGGGCGGCGACAATGGGACTCCCGCTCAGCTTAAAAGGCGTCGGCGCAGTCCTGCAGCTTGCCGACCAGAAGATGGATGAAGGCAAGGCCCTCATCAAATACTTCTCCGTCCCCTGCGCACCCACCAAGGCGAACGGCGGACGCACTCGGAACCTGCCATCGGATGATCCCGGCAAATGGGCGACATTCAAAAAGTACAACCAGCGCGACGTCGAGGTCGAGATGATGATCCAAAGGAAACGGCGGAGCTTCCCGGTGCCGGACTTCGTGTGGGACGAGTACCACATCGACCAGGAGATCAACGACCGAGGCGTGCGCATCGACATGGATCTCGTGGAGAAGGCCATCGACATGGACACCCGCTTCCGCAGCGAGCTGACAAAGAAGATGCAGGCGATTACGAATCTGGAGAATCCGAACAGCGTCCAGCAGATGAAGCAGTGGCTCTCCGACAACGGCATGGAGGTCGACAGCCTCGGCAAAAAAGCAGTGACAGCCCTGCTCAAAACCGCGCTACCTGAACTCACTGAAGTGCTGGAGCTCCGGCAGCAGCTTGCGAAATCCAGCGTGAAGAAATACCAGACCATGCAGCGCGCCGTATGCTCAGATAGCCGTGCTCGCGGCATGTTTATGTTCTACGGCGCGAATCGCACAGGCCGCTGGGCCGGGCGGCTCATCCAGCTGCAGAATCTGCCGCAGAACCATCTGCCTGACCTGGATGCCGCGAGGTCGCTTGTGAAGTCCGGCGACTATGAGGCTGTGAAGATGATCTACGAGGATGTCCCGGACACACTCAGCCAGCTTATCCGCACTGCCTTCATTCCGAAGGACGGCTGCCGGTTCTACGTGGCTGACTTCTCCGCCATCGAGGCACGCGTCATCGCATGGTACGCAGGCGAAAAATGGAAGTCCGACGCGTTCGCGAACGGCGAGGACATCTACTGCTCGACGGCAAGACGCATGTTCCACAAGCCGGTCGTCAAGCACGGCGTAAACGGCGAGCTTCGCGCCAAGGGCAAGATCGCTGAACTGGCGTGCGGCTACGGCGGCTCGACCGGCGCTTTGAAGGCGATGGGCGCACTCGAAATGGGCCTGTCGGAGGATGAGCTTCCGGACATCGTCTCCTCATGGCGTGACGCGAACCAGCAGATCGTGAAGTTCTGGTGGGACGTCGACAAGGCCGTCATGGCTGCCGTGAAAAACCACAAAACCACCCGGCTCGGCAGGCTCGCCTTCTTCTGGCAGGCGGGCATGCTGTTCATCACCCTGCCCTCTGGGCGGAACCTCGCCTATGTGAAGCCGAAGGTCGGCATGAACCGTTTCGGCGGCGAGTGCATCACCTATGAGGGCGTGGGCGGCACGAAGAAATGGGAACGCCTCGAATCGTACGGCCCGAAGTTCGTGGAGAACATCGTGCAGGGTGTAGCCCGGGATATCCTATGCTTCGCCATGAAGAATCTCCGGGATCGCTTCATTGTCGGGCACGTCCATGATGAACTCATCATCGAAGTTTTGAAGGATGCAAATGTGCAGGAAATCTGTGATATCATGGGACAGACACCCGATTGGATGCCGGGCCTGCTGCTGCGGGCAGACGGGTATGAATGCATGTTTTATCAGAAAGACTGAAAGAAGGCGGCCAGTTGATGGTCGCCTTTTCTTATTCCATGTTATTCTGAACCAAAGCATGCTTTATCACTGATCCAACCAGTGATCTTGTACAAGCTGAAGAATCATAAATTCAGTAGCTGCTTTTTCTTGGCTTCATATTCTTCCTGAGTGATAGCCCCAGCATCAAGAAGTTTTTTATATTTGAGGATCTCATCTGCCGCATCTGCTGGCTTTGAGTTTTCCGATGCACTTAACGATTTTTGATTCTCTCGAATGATTAGTTCAAGACATGACAAGATTTCCTGTGTTTCTTCAAGATTCTTTCTGTACTGTCCGGAGCTCCGCTTCATTCTTATTCTGACAGGATTCATATCGATATATTCCGTTGGATTATTCATATCCTTCACTGTCAGCCTAATTTTTATGCTGTTCACAAAATCCGCTAATTTTTTCTTGCCAGTTGCTGCTCCTACAACAGCTCCGACGCTTCCGAACAGTGCTCCGCCGACAACAGCACTCCCAACTCCGCCGGAGACAACAGTTCCACCATCCTCCTGATACTCATAACTTACCAGATCAGAGTAATTATGAACCGGGCCAAGAGCCTGCCACTTCTTATGAACCGTATCAATGTAAAACCTTTTATAGAAGCTTTTATCTGGTCTAAAGGTATCCGACACTCGTGCCTTGGCTCCAAGACCAAGAGAAGACCGTCTTCTGTCAAACGTCTCCTTCATGGAATCAATATTGCTTTTCTGAGTTCTGGATTCTGAACTGGTATTACTTCTAATCTCGTCCAGTAGCTTCTCCTTTGTGGTAAATACACTAATCCATGTCATAGGATTATGTCCTGCTTTTTTTACGCAATCAAAGCATACATATTCACCGCCCTTAAGCTTAAATGCTTTGAGCTTTGAGACATTCTTCTCACATATCGTGCATTCTTGCATCCAATCACCATTCCTTCCTAATTTCCATGATGTTCCACCTATGCATTAATATTGCAAATTGTATGGCTGTGCATAAAGCATGGAAACATTATTAGGTTTAATCATCCTGATATTCCGCCAGTGCATCTGTATCCAATGCTTTAATTTCAAAAGTCTTCCGAGTCGATACACAGAAGTTATACTCGATCATCAGATTGGCAAGACGCTCTCCGTCTATCAGTATGATATGGTGCGTATGCGCGTAATTCTTAGCCTTTTGTGAAAATCTCGCAGTTGTAACAAAAAGTCCATCGCCTTTCTTGCCTGCTATCGCTCCTACAAAGCTCTGAATATCCGGCTGGCTCACAACCTTATCTACTGCCCACTCCTTCGCCTGCATATAGATAAGGGAAAATCCGAGCTTATCCTCCATGATGATCCCATCGATTCCGTCATCCCCTGATGCTACAGTTGCATGGCTGCCAAAGTCCGCCTTTCCGTAGCCCATCTTCAGCAGAAGGTCAACAACGAACTTTTCGAACGTATATGGCGGTATTTTTAACACTTCACTAAGCAGATCTGATGCAAGGCTGTCATTGATTTCCTTGTATGCGTCCTCCAGCTGATCATCAGGTGTGAGGTCTGATGGCTTTGGAACTTCTGACGCGGGGTTAGAATCATCAAGCGGTTCAGGCGCAGACGCAAAATCCACAAAGGAAGGAAATTGCTCCAGATACTTGGAGTCTATTTTCTCCGGATTATCCGCAACGACTTGTTTTCCAGCATTCGTAATAACAATTGTGGCACGGGCCGGGCTATCGAGAAGTCCGGCTTTTTTCAGATAGGTTTTTGCCCATCCGACTCTATTCTTGAACACTGTCTGTCTTCCGCTTGGAAGCATTTCAGCAAGATCATCTGAGGACAGATTCAGCTGTTCAGCCAAAAGAGCTGTGACATCCTTCATCTTGTAGGTCTCGCCATCGCTGACTGCAATAAGCAATGGCTTCATCAATTCATCGTATTTTGGCACTGCCATAATCGGTCCTCCTTATTCCTTCTTCCCGTATTGCGCCTTTGGCTCCGCCACCATACCCATATCATACGTTTCATTCACATACTGGTTCAGCCTGTCTGAATAAGCACTGACGCGTTCTCCCATGTCGTTGCTATCGGCCCACAGCTCGCACTGCGTCATCACGGTCTGGACGGCGTCGTCCATACCTTCCGGCGGATACTTATGATGTTTAAGCAGTCGCTTAATAAGCATTCTCATCTTAGCACGGGCAGAATCCCGTTTCTGCCAGTCGATCGTTCTATTCTTTCGGAGCGTATCTGCCAATTCCTTTGTTATAGCAATCAATTCTTCATTCTCATAGAAGTCCTTGATGGCCTGCGGTTTGGTCAGAGCATCATAGAAGGCTAGCTCATCAGCGGTAAGCCCGAGTTTTTCACCCTCTTTCTGCGCCGCCTGAATTTGCTTTGCAAGATTCAGCATTTCCTCAATTATCTGCTCATTCGTAAGCATTCCATTGAGATACTGGTTCATCGCTTTCTGCAAGATCTCACTAAATTTTTCTGATTTGACAACATTCGTGTGTTTGTACACAACCACCTGCTCAGTGATAAGCTTTTTAAGAAGCTCCACTGCAAGGTTTTTCTCTTTCATGTTTGCGATTTCCTGAAGGAAATTCGGATCAAAGAGTGAGAAATCGCTGTTGGCATCTTGGAAGAGGTTAATTACACCATCGCTGTGAATGCTGGCCTTCAGGAGGTTATTGATTCGCGCATTCATTTCCGGCAAAGAGATCTTCTTCCCTTCCCCCTGATTCACGAGACGATTTACCAGCACACGGACAGATTCAAAGAACGCAGCTTCAATCCGTTCGTCCTTTGCTGCAAGGGACGAACAGAGAGACAGAGCCTGCTTGAGCATAAGGGCTTCCTTGAGAAACGTATCCCGGTCATCTTCCTTACCCACAGCAACGATGAAGTTCACCGCACCACTGATAGCTCTCGAGCGGGCGAGATTGCTGCCATGAATAAAGTCAGAATAGTCATAACCATAGAACAGATCACGGCAAACGGACAGCTTCTCCTGGAACTTCGGATATGCGACCTTCGCCACATCGGTATCACCATAGTTCTTCCGGTCACGTGCCGTGTAATCGTTCATAGCCTCTTTGAGCGCCAATGCAATGCCAACGTAGTCGACGATCAAACCACCCTCTTTGTCTTTGAAGACGCGATTGACACGGGCAATAGCCTGCATCAGGTTATAGCCTTTCATCGGCTTATAGATATACATGGCAATGGAATGGGCAGAGGCTCAGAGAAACACGCGCAAGCGCCGCTGCCGCATTCCGGCATCAGACGGAACTACTAGAGTTTGTCGTGACCGTAGCTGCTACGGTTGCCCGATGGCAAGTGAAGACCACATCACTTCAGAGACAGTCTCTTTGGATGCGATCATGGAGAACTCCAATAAGAAAGCAGCTATCGGGGATGTAACCAGTGCAGAAGCCATGAAGAATCTTGAAGAGGAAGAATTCATTGCATTTCTGGAACAGCATTACCCTAAATGCGCTAAGGTTTATAAGAAAGACAAGGTTGGTTTCACAACTGCTGAGATCGCAGACAGCCTTGGCCTGTCGGATAGAATAATTCGTTATTACAAGAACAAAATAGACGAACTGCACAAGCAGTTCGCCGCGGAATAACAGCCAGAGAGCGGTTCAGGATCACCTGCACCGCTCTATTTTTTACTCTTTTATAATGATCTTTCTTTGAATGATGGTAGCGATCTGCCGCAGGCTCAAATTGCTTTCCCGTCGTCTCAACTTCTGAAAAATAGTCTTCCTACAGTCTCAACCCCCAAAAATAGCAAAACCACAGTCTCGCCATCCAAAAATCCATCAAAATAGCCTTCCCACAGTCACGCCAGAGCGACTTTCACATTTTCCCAGACAGAAAAAGCGGCACCCGCCTCTCTTTTCAGAAAGACGGATGCCGCAGAAATGGCTTAACCACGGGCTTTTTCGACCCTTTTTTATTTTGTTCTCGTTAGCAGAGCCACGGTCTCGACGTGGCTCGAGAGGACAGAATGAATGTCATTTGAACCTGCCCGTTCTCGGAAACATATCCACTGCGTTTTTGGAGCTATCGGTAGACGGGAACATATCCACCAATCGTACCCGTTTACGAAAAGGGCACTCTTACTAGGAGCGCCCTCAATAATAAACATTAATGTAATTAATAGTCTTTTTTCTTTACTGGAATCCAGATTTCGCTTCGATACTTTGGATTTCCAGTGTCTGGACTCTCATTCCATAAAATTTCAGGACCTTCAACTGCTTCATATCCTGAAGATGGAAACCACTCTGAATAGATCCTCCCCCATACATTTTGAAGTGTTTCTGGGAATGGACCGATGGATTCAAATATTGCCCAGGTACAAGCATCTATTTTCAATTCGGGTATTCATTTCCTTTAGTCATAAACATAATAATAATGGTATATAATAATGCCATTAAAGCCAATGGTGAAATTTTAGGAATAAAAACCTGTTCATACCATTGTTTCGTTTTTGTCCGAATGAATCCAAATCTTGTCAAAAAACCTGCAGCAAACGGAATTCCTAGATAGATTAACACACTTTCAGCCACATCTGTCATGGATACCGTAATATTCTGTCCTCCCCAAGATATTCCCAGCCATTCCGGAATAATCGTAACAAATAAATAGATATATGCAGCATATAACAGGATCTGGAAAATAGAATTTAGTGCTACCAGCGCTGCACAATATTCATTGTCCCCATCAGCCAGTGTATTCCAGATAATGACCATTGCAATGCATCGCGCCAATCCAATAACAATTAACCCGATAGCAAAACCTGGCATATCTCTTAAAAAGAATACCGCTAAAACAAACATTAAAATAGGACCCATAATCCAATTTTGAAAGAGTGAAAATGCAAATATTTTTTGTTATTTACTACTTTTCCGATTTCTTCATATTTCACTTTAGCAAGAGGCGGATACATCATAATGATAAGGCCTATAGCAATCGGCCAGGATATCGTGCCTGTACTGAAACTGCTTAACGACTCGGCCAACTGGGGAAATACATATCCCCCAGTTACGCCCAATGCCATAGCAATAAAAATTCACAATGTAAGAAATCGATCCAAAAATGATAACCCATGTTTTTGTATTACCATCACATTCTTCTCCTAACTCAAATGATCTATAATCCTGCTATTATTCCACTGACATGTGGAATATACGCTCCCGTAGTTATAGCAATTCCAGCAGCTTTTCACCTTTTACTTCAAATGGTTTCCACGGAATAATTGCATACTGACCATCTGATATGTTGTCGACTTCATGGATCCATTGTAATTCAGCAGTTGCTTTTGCCCTCAAAAAATCACTTTTTGTATCCGCCATCGAATAACTGGCATTAATTACCCACCATCTGACAGCAAGCCCTGCACGCTTTAGATCATCCAATAACCGCTTTGCTTCATAAAACGGTGTGGTTTCCGCAAGTGTTACGATGATAACTTCCGTTTCATTGGAATCTTTCAATCTGGGAAGCAATTCCTTTTCTGCATCCGATACAGCACCACCGGAATTTTCTATCTGCTGATTGTAATTTTGGGTAGATTCCAGTAAAAGGATCGTGTGTCCTGTAGGCGCTGTATCCAGTACAACGATTTCGTCCCGGCTCTTCGCAACAATATCGGCAAAAGCACGGAATACGGCGATTTCCTGTGTACATGGCGACCGAAGATCTTCCTTGACATATTCCAGATCATCCTCCGGCATAGTCTGGCGCGCTTTCGTAAGCACTTCTTCCTGATATTTTTTCAACTCACCTTTTTCATCGATATGGCTGACAGATATGCCTTCTTGCTGCCCTATGACAAGGTTCAAATGATCAGCAGGATCTGTGGTAGCAAGACGTACTTTTCTCCCCTTACGATGTAGGCCAAGAGCGATAGCTGCGGCGATCGTTGTCTTTCCGACTCCGCCTTTCCCCATGGTAAAGATTACTTTTTTGTTTGACGCTTCAATTTCATCTACGACATCCGAAAGCGCGTACGCATCCGGACGCTGCAATGTGGACACAGCAGTGGTATAACCAGAATACGAAAGCAGCTGTCTGACATTATCCAACCCTGTAATATTATACGCGCGCAATGGTACCATCGTGACGGACTGTTTTACCAAATTATGGGGTATCTCCTGCACTGCAGACTGTTGTTTTTTAAATAAAGCGGTCTCTACTGCATCATTCACATCATATGTTTCCAGAAGGCCATTGATCACAAGTACTTGATTGCGAATTTCTAATGCTTCCAATTCATGGGATGCCCGCTGTGCTTCCCGGATCGGTGCCGTTTCCGGTCTGGTGACAAGAATAAGTGTTGTAAGACGGCTGTCCGCTAACGTATGAACCGCTTTTTTATACATTTCTTTTTTATCTTCTAAGCCGGACAGCTGCCCAAGGCATGATGCACCGTGTTTGCTTTCGCTGATAAAACCGCTCCATGCAGACGGGAGCTGGAGCATACGGAGCGTATGTCCGGTCGGTGCCGTATCAAAAATAATGTGATCGAATTTTTCTGCTTTTTCCGCATTAGTCAGAAATTCAGAAAACGCATTAAATGCCGCAATTTCCACCGTACAAGAACCGGATAATTGCTCTTCTACATTTTGAATTGCTGAATCCGGTAATTTGCCGCGATAGGCACCAATCACTGATTCCCTGTATTCTGCAGCAGCAGTCAGCGGATCCAGATTTGCTACGACTAACCCGGGAACTTCTGCAATAGCAACACCAGCATCATTCAGCGACACACCGAATACATCCTGCAGGTTAGAGGCCGGATCCGTACTGACAAGCAGTATCTTTTCCCCTGCATCCGCCAATGCTACCGCTGTAGCACAGGCAATAGAAGTTTTCCCAACACCGCCTTTCCCTGTAAAAAACAAGTATTTCGTTGATGCTGTTTTTGCCGGATCATATAATGATATGTTCATGACCGCATTCCTCCTTAACAGCAACAGTCGTTCGAACCACAGTTACAGGTGGAATTCTGTGTCGTATCCGGCTTTGATTGAACTGCATCAAGATCTAACTGAAGATATTCCGCAAATTCCTTATTGGTAAGATACCCACCTTCCTTAACAATCGCACCGTCCACCATAGTGACCGGAAGTATTTCCGTTCCTTTGACATTCAATGCTGCATTGATGATCGTATTTTGTACAAATGCCTGCGGTTCGGAAGACAAATTATGTCTTATAATATGGATCCCACTTTTTTTCAGATTTTCAACAACTGCTGCCACCCGGATCAATTCGGGATTTACGGAAGGGCCACATACCCCTGTCGAACAACACATTGCCGGATCAAAAATTTCAATTTTCTTCATTATCATTCACTCCTTTAACCTAATCACAACACGTATCTTTTTTCTGATGCAGCCAGATATGCAGATTGTTCATATCTTTTTGATATAATTCTATCGTCCGTAAACTGTCATACACCAAACTATCAAGGAATTTTGGTTTGTTATCATTCCGCATCGAATAATATGCCCATTGTGCCTGCTTGCGATCTTTGACCAACCCGGCATTTTTGAGGTAGATAAGATGCCGGGATGCTTTTGCCTGTGTAATTTGCAATATCTCCATCACATCACAAACACATAATTCCCTCTCATACAACAGATTCAAAATTCGCAGACGAGTTTCATCTGATAGTGCTTTGAATACATCTACCAATGTTTCCATGTACTCCTTCTCCTTTCTATATCATAATCATATAATCGTGTAAACGATTATATGATTATGATATACTACTCGACATAAATTTGCAAGTAATTGTTTAAAATTTTTACATTGCGGCAAAACAATAACCGGTTAAGATAATATGATTTCATCTTAACCGGTTATTTGTGGTTCTATAACACGAACATTCTATTTATTCCACATCCAACCTACTCACTCACCGGGGATTTTTTTTCAAAACATCCAACTCATACACTCGTGAACCCCTTATCCAACTCACCGTCTAAACTATCAAAAAATGGATTGCGTTGATATGTTCCCATGGGGTGATGAAACTCCGATTTTGAATTTCTCATTTTTAATCTCAAAATAGTGGAAATAGCTTATTTACTACACTTTCCAGCGTTTTTACTTTCCTGTCCTAGACATCAAACATACGCACTCAACGTGGGACGAGTTGATAGAATTGATGTATTTGCGATTTTTGGCAAAATGGTCGTATGCGGGAACATATCGACTATTTTGTACGTTCGTGGGAACATATCAATATTACTCCTTATTTGTTACGCAACTCATAGTCATTCAGCAAATCCTGGAAGACCGGATACTCTTTAATTTTGTCAATCTTATTTTTAAAAATAGAATATTATTACACTTTAAATTAAGAGCTATCGTCAATCAAAAAGACATATCTCATTTAGTGGCTTAAGCTACTGAATGAGATATGTCTAGGTAACAAAATAATGAAACGCATACACAATAGCGTAAGAAACCTACGTAGACTCCTGCCGGAACAGCCGTGTCCGAAAACGACAGAGAAAGTGATCTTCTTTCACTGTTGGTTGAGGCCGGCCTTAGGATGCTCGAAGTAGGTTTCTGGAGCGGAGCTCAAATTAATCTACCGTGTAAATACAGTAAAATTTAAATGACTTTAATTGGTCACCAACACCACTTGACAAAGAACCCAATAAGATAATTTTCAATACGAAATTACCTTACTACTGTTTTTGATTTATGTTCCAAACTCTTTTTTAATATAATTTCCTTTATTTAGTGTAACAGTTTATTTACCTTTAACTATTACTTCATCATTTTCAAGTACGATATCTACATGTTTTACGTCTGTATGATCTAAGTAGTAATCTGTGATTTTGTCGCGTACTTCTTGTTCAACAACACGACGTAACGGACGCGCACCCATTTGTTCGTCGTAGCCTTTATCAATTAACCAATCTTTGACATCTTGTGTAACGTCCATTGTGATTCCTTTTTTATCTAATGTTTTTTGAACATCTTCTAATAATAAGTTCACGATGTCTTGTAATGCATCTTTACCTAAATGCTCGAATTTAACGATACCATTGAAACGGTTAAGGAATTCAGGGCGGAAGAATTTTTTCATTTCATCCATAATATCATCAAACTCTTCATTTCCATCGCCAAAGCCAGCATTAGAAGTACAAATAATAATTGTATTTTTAAAGTTAATGACATTACCTTGACCATCTGTTAAGTGACCATCATCCATAACTTGTAATAATAAAGTTAAGATTTATAGAAACTTCCTCGTGGACAAAAATTACCACACCAGAAGCGCCCCTTATAAAATGCAACTGAAACTGGTGCGACCATACATATAATAGCAATTAGTCCAATAGGCGGATAAAAAAAACCTACGGCCAGAAATACTAACAACAGCCAATACATATATTTCTGAATATTATTTGTTCATATCCTATACTTTCCTCCTATTAAACAAAAATATACCTAAATCTCAAAGCTCCTTTTGCTCAAACCATTTAAATAATCCCAATATAGCTATGAGCAAGATAACAATGATTATCCAATGATTTACTCCTAAAACCTGCGGAATTGTAATTTTACCATAATCTCCCCAAGTAAGTACTGTTTTTTGCAAATAAGGATAAGCCTCAGCATAAACACCGGCACCAACTAACATGCCACCAATACCCCATAAAGCATCAATGCGCCCTTCTCCCAATGCTCCCAACGATGTACCGGGGCAATACCCCAATAATCCCCAACCAATACCAAAAATAATGGCGCCAATGACCACACCGCCTAAAATAGTTGATTTAATGGATAATTTTACTATACCCAAATCATACAGGAAATATACTCCTACCATTGCTACGGCAATATGAGAAAGCATAAACTTTACAATCGTCATATCCTGCAAACGTAAGGCACCAATTTGCTTGTCATAACGTAAAACTTCCCCTTTTTGTAATAAAAAACCAAATAGAATTCCCGTGATTAATCCATAAAATAATGTAATCATCTTCTTTTACCGCCTTTGTATAATAAATTTGCTGAAATCATACCACCAATAAAGAAGAAGATTAATGCTAAGTAGCCGCTTACAGCCAACTGAGAAGCTCCTGCAAGTCCATGTCCACTTGGGCAACCGTTAGCTAAACGCACACCAAACATAGCTATAACTCCACCTATAAATGCACCTATTGCTCTTGGTCTAGTTGCACTTCCAAATCTTCCCGCCCACATATCAGGTATTGTTTGAACTTTAAAAGTCCCTGATAAAATAGATGCAACAAAAGCTCCTAATGCTATTCCCAAAACAAACATCCACTGCCAATCAATAGCTGGTACTTCTTTAATAAAGTATGGCATCCGAGCTACACGTTCCGGAGAAAAAATTTGCTCAATCATCCCTGCACTTTTCACAAAAGAAGTGGACGCTCCAAAATATTTTCCCACAAACCACACCGACCCAATAGCTACTACACCACTTAAAGCACCTGCAAAATATGGATTCCAACTACCTTTATTATTCATAAACTCGCCTCCTTATTTTCTCGAAATTCCAATAATAATTTTTCTAATATTCTTCAATCACTAAATAACACTGAGAGCAACTCTTTTATTTTTTCGTTACATATCTTATAATTTACCATCAAACCATCTCTCTTACCTTCTATAATTCCTGCAGCCTTTAATTTTTGTAAATGTTGTGAAACTGTAGACTGTGGTGCATTTAGGCAATTTTGCATATATGTAACATTACAACACCCGCCATTTTCTAATAATCCTTTTACTATACAAAGACGTACAGGATGTGCTAAAACTTTTAAAAGTTCCGCTTTTTCGTTCAACTTTTTTGCGTCGTAATTCATAAAATCACTCTCTTCCTTCTCATATTTATATGTTTATCTTTTGTATTTTTATATTCATATATTACGGTATATAAATATATTTGTCAAGCTATATTTTTCATAATATTTTTATCGCATAGTTAGTTTACAATTATTTTGTAATTTGTTCTCCCATCTGTAAACTTTTGCTCGTTATTTTTTTCTTGCGAAGTGGGTGGGCAACTTTTCTTCTCTTTTTCTCAAATTACGGACAAAAGTTACTCTTGTTTATAAATGCAAAAATGCCCAAACCGCAGTAATACTGGGCTCAGGCATTGTATCATTTCTATGTTTAGTTATGTATCTTCGGTTTGTGAGCAATACAATTGCTTGTTACGCAGCTTTTGGCTAGGGGGGTGTGTAAAAGTTTACACTTTTAATTTGTTAAAACTCCTCTTCAAAAGCAAATTGAATTATACGAACTCATTTCTTCTTCATCTACAGAACCAACTTATCAAATAATTCTGAATTTCAGCATTGTCTAAAAACTAATTAGTGTAACCTTAGGATACCAACCCAAAGCCTCTGCGATTTGTTTCTTTTCATCTTCTTTTTGAAGTTCTTCACTACATTTCTCACAGGCATTAAGCTGTTCAAAAGAACAAGATCCAAATGCAGCATGACTCACATCTTCAATTCTATGTAAACTTTTGCAAACATCACAATACACATAAATCGCATCATCCAATAATGGAACAAGTTCCCCCTGCTCATAATCAGCATTTAGCTTTAAGTACATCATACATAATTCCTACCTTTCTTCTTTTGGTAGTACTATATATCACTCGTGAGGCACATAATAGCAAGTCATTTATTATACAAAGATGAAGATAATTATCCAACTACTTTTTCTTTGAGCTATACTTATTTGCGCTGCGGTGCTTTGTCCCCTCTTCATCTACCGTGACATTGCTTCTCTGAGTTTTTCTTTTTTGCACTGCCTCAAAAACTTCCTTAGAGATGATTGCCGGGTTATTATCACTGATTAAATAATATGTACTATTCTCATCAGATTTCAAAAGCTCCGCTTCTCCGATATACTTTCGTTTGGTTAGCGTCAACTCAACAGTTCGTTTGTTCCACTTATCCTTGCCGGTTGGCGATTTGATACCTAGATTTTCTAGTTCTTTCAAGATGCCTGTTACGCTTTTGCCACCAAGATACAAGTTGAATATCTTCTGAACAATAGTTGCCTGTTCCTCATTAACAATTAATTTTCCGTTCTCATCGCTATCATATCCGTAACATTTTCTATCAGCTAATTTTGAAGTTCCGTATTCGACCTTCTTCTTAATACCCCATTTGATGTTTTCGCTTCTACTCTCGTTTTCTGCTTGTGCCAATGCCTCCACGATGGAAATCATCAGCTAGTTGTCGGTTTCAGCGGAATCCAGATTTTCTTGTTCAAAAATAACACGAACATCGGATTCTCCTAGTATCTTCAAAGCCTCGAGTGTATCAACAGTATCCCTGCCAAACCGACTAAGACTTTTGGTTATCACTATATTAATTTTCTTTTGCTTGCTATCTTCAACCATACGAGCAAAATCTTTTCTTAGAGATTTGGACTTACTGGATGCAATATCAATATAGACATCAACTAATCTCCAAGTATCCACTGTAGCCACAAGCCTAGTAAGTCCGGAAATCTGAGCAGTAAGACTATTCAATTGTTGCATGTCATTTGTACTAACCCTGCAATATATTCCAACCTTCTTTTCAATTCTAGAACGTACAGCCGGAATATAGTTTACTTTCTTTTCCATTTTCACTCCTTGTGGCTAATCAACATCAATTTCATTTTATCTATGATGAATAGCCTATTTTTCTTCAAACCACACATATACTCTAGTGAAAAATTAATTTACAATCATTCCGTCAACTTGCCATCACATCTTAACAATCCTATCTCCACAACCTACCCGTTTTCAAGCTGTCAACTCGACCCTACGGCATTTTTGCAGTGGATATGTTTAGTTCCTCGATTACAACCAAAAATTCGAGAGCTGAAGTTTAACCTCCAACCCTCAGAAAACCCTTTATTTCACGCCTTTTTCACACACTACTTATCAACCCTTGACATCAAGCAGACACACTCGACGTGGCTCGATTGCTCCAGATTGATGTCAAAAATCCGCCGGATTGAGCCGTTCGTTCGCGGGAATATATCAACGGCTTTTTTATCTTCAAAATAGCCATTTTTTCGACCGCGCTCGTTTTCGGAAACAGGTCGATGTGGTTATCCCTACTTATAATATGGAACCGGGCAAATTTGCCGACCGTCTCAAGACTACGCTCTGAGGAAACAAGTCCGAAATCCCATCCACTCGACCTTAGAGATTTTATACATCTGGTTTTTCGCCAAATTCAAATCTTGCTTTTCCTGCTGCAATAGCAGCAACAGCGACTTCCTCTTCTGTCCTATCTGGAACAACCCATAACCCCTTCATAAACCGAGAATAGTATTCTTCTTCAATGAGTTCTTTAGGTGCCTGAATGCGATAATTATCTGGATACTTTTCTGAAGGCCATTCCCATACATACTCCAAAATTCCAGAAAAATCTCCAATACGAACGGCGCATAAGTTCGGTGATCCAATAAGGACTGAAAACTTGATGTTCTCATTATCAAGCCTACGACAGAATTCTTCACACTTTTTTATTTCGCCCAAGCTCAACGGTTTGCCCTTGATTTCAAACCACCTATTTAAGTTTGGAATATAAAAGTCCGGAAGATATCTGGTTCCATCCATTTCGAATCCTTCGATTTCATATTCGTAAGTTAGACCGACTGCATTGAAAAAGACTGCCCAGCGAGCTTCAAGTCGACTACGAAATCGGTGTCCGTCATATTCTGTTTCAATTGCTTTTATATCGTTACTCACGGACGAATAAGCCTCCTTCTTCAAATGCAACACCATTACCATTATTCATGTCTTACAAGAACTCTCTTAGTGTCCTTGTATTTTTCACGCAATGATGGGATGTTGATATCAGTACCTAATACTTCACGAACGACGCCCCATAGACCATCTTTTTCATCCGGGAAGCTATCCATATACTGGTTAAACGGGAGTTCCATCACAAACTTTGCCTGATCCTCGATGCCTCTGCCCGGAACACCATAATCCAATATAGGAGGCAACCCTGTTTTGATGTCTTTACCAAAAACAATAACTCCTGATGCCGGTGCGCCTCCAAGCAAGGTCATGCTTATCGCAAGATCAATCATTTTATCATCAAGGCTAATCCATGAGTGATCAAAGTACAAACCTTGCCCAAGAACCTCACCTATGCACAGATCCGGTGTATATCCAATTTCGGTTAGGCAGACATATAATGCCGCGCATGTGGCGTGGCAAGCACCCCACCATTGTTTCCTCTCCATATACCGATACATGCTCGACAGCACATCTCCGATGTCTTCTTTGTATCCCCTCTCCCTAACAGCTTCTCTTATGCGGTCAGGAATACTCATTGTTTCCTTTCGGAGACAGCAATTCTTATATTTCTTTCCGCTTCCACATGGACACGGATCATTTCTTCCTATTTTCATCATGCGCCCCTTCTTTATTGTTTTATTAACGGCACAATCACATCGTAGAACCTCTTCGTCCAATCAGCGTGGAAGTTAGCCATCTGGAGCCAATCGGTCTCATTCTCGATGCTGACGTTATTCAGCTGAATGAAGACCTTAGAGGATTTGATGTCGTCGCCACGGTTCCACTGGAGCATCGTGCCCAGCGCAGATTCTATTTCTGCTTTATGTGTATACAGGCTATCGAAGGCAGCCTTGTTTTCTTGCTTATTGCCTCTACCAAATACGACCTCTGCCCGCGCTGCATCAAAGTTTGCTACGCAGCAAAGATAGAAGCCACCTATACCAAAGAAGCCATTGATCCAGTTATCCCTTGACGGATTAACATTAGAGAAGGAACCGTCCTCGCCGTGCGCCTTCTGGATAATCGGAAGCGCGTATGTCCAGTATTTTCTCCGGAGCTCGTAACGGCTACCCGGTTCATCCTCATTGACTTCGTTTTCATCACGCAGATAAAATACCAAATCTGCCGGATCTTCATCGTACAATTTGAAGAGACGACTCAGAACAGATAGCTTGCTCTGAGTGCTGGTGTTTGTCCATACATAGATGCCATCGCCGATCTCAAGCGACTTCGTGAACACATCCTGATTTGTATTGAAGTGGAGGGCGATGTTCTCCTCCTCCGACATGGCCAGCTTAGTGATAATGGCCTTATCCTCGGCATACAGAATCTGAATAACCTTCTGGAACATCTCAACCCAGCTCGTTACCGGCTGCTCAGTGTTTTTAAAGGTGAACTTCGCAATCAGTCGTCCGGTCAGTTCGCCCTCATCCTCAAGCGTATAAGTATCAAGCTGCTTTTCTTCCGGTTTGTATTCTGTGACAGGTGCTGCCCAGATTGACAGAGCCCGACCCATGAGATATTCGCTGCGCTCCTCCAGCTCCGCCAGCGTCCACTTGTCCTTCTTGGCAATCCAAGTATTCATGCGGATACCACTGTCATCGAAACCGTTCTGCATGGTTTTCTTTTCAGTGAAAGAGCTATTGCTGTATTTCGAGTTGTAGGCCGTCAGCGTAAGATTTGCCATGCGATGCAACCACAGCTCATGTATCTGCTCATAGTCATCGCCCAGCTCCTTCTGCCACACCGGTGTCAGATGCTGAGGCATAATGTGCTCAATCGAATAGGTGCCGTCGTCACAGTGACGGTATACATCCTTATCCTCCGAAGTGCCGAAGTTCTCGAAGCGCTCAAGAATGTAAATCTTATTCTTGCTGTTCATCAGATAAACTGGACGTTCCTCAAATGCCGCCTTAAACTCCACATCGTCCGGGAAGCGGGCACGCTCTTTCTTGGAAAGAAGTGCATACTTGAGCTTCTCGACATAGTTGTCCTCGGTACCGTCGTATCGTATGATCTCTCGGTGCAGCATGAGGAAGATTTTATTCAGAGCATTTGTCGGCAGGTCACACATCGTCCTGCGGAACAAGTAATTCTCTGTCGTCAGGAAAATCTCAGTGACCTGTGCCAACGTCAGTTTGTTTTCGTTATATAGGCGCAGCACTTCGAGAAAATACGGCCTTGTTACCGTAGTCTCCAGACGGTTCAGTCGGTCAATACAAGCGTCAAGGGCGGCACTGCCGGAGTTACCATCAAGGAGAATCTGGTACCGCTTTGCATAGGCCAGCATCTCGGCAAGGAGTGGTTCCGTTTCGATTTTTCCAAGCTCCACAAAGTCCTTAAAATTGATGTAGATCTTCTTCTGCTGCGGGATGGCCTGCTGCTTCACACTCAGGTAATCTCGGATAAAGGCACTTACATCATACTTCGTGCAGACCTCGATCTTATTCCAGTATTTCTCGTAATAATCCTCCTGCTCCTTAGAAGGCAAACCCATCAATATGAAGTTTCTGATCTTATCACCTTCACTGAGGTCAAGACCGGTCGAGTTCAGGCTCTCAAAAATGAGTTGCGGATTGTCGTCCATATCCAACCGGATGTTTATAATTTCCAGACAGCAGATCGCATCATAAAGCTGATCGATGGTGATTTCCTGTTTCTGAATGCGGTCATAGAAATAATCGTAGTTTACAGTCAGATTGGATTCACGGATATGCTCTGTCGGATCAGAGAACAGCTTCCCAAAAGCAGTCTGGTCATTCTTTACCGGTTTGAGCTTGATACGGGTATCCTCCGGCTTCCACTTGTCCACGAGGTATTCCTCGAAAATTCGCTGTTTCAGATTAGCGGTCTCCGGCACAATGACACCCTTATCAATCAGGTTATACATTGCAAGGAACAACAGCGAAACTGTCGTAAGACGCTGCTGGCCATCGATGATCAGGAACTCCTCATTATGCCCATCCGGATTATAGACGGAAACAAGACTCCCGAAAAAGTGGCTCTTCCGGTGTCCCTTGATGATCTTTACGAGGTCATCATACAGCTGCTTGCAGTTCTCGGTCTTCCAGTCATAATTTCTCTGGTACACCGGGATGACAAACCGCTTGTCAGAGCCCTCCATATATTTAACGAATTTGCATTCCGAACCCTTCATATGTTGTTAGTCCTCCTTCTTAGCTCCGTATGGCGCTGGATCTTCAGCCACCATTGAAACCGGAGGCTCATAATCAAATGAATACACTTTTTCTGCATCGGACTTAGGTGTTGTTGGCTTCTGATATGTTGCATTGAAAATCAAATCCAGTAACCAGTCCCTGAAGGACTGATTCCGGCGACTCCGGGTATCACCCTGATAAGCAGTATATAGTTCCATTCCACTGGACATATTACGGAGGATTGCCTCCCATGTAGCGCGTTCACTCTCATCGCGAGCATTCTGAATATCCGAGAACTGCATTGCATTCTGATAACGCTCGTCCTTCTTGACCTCTTCGGCGATTTCCTGAATTTGCTTCTTGATTTTGTCTTCATCTGTCCAGTCGCAGTTTCCCCACACATCATGGAACGATTCGAGGATATGAGTAAGCGTATCCAATTCAGGTACTGGAATGCCTATATCCGTCTGAACCGGCACAGGCTTCACCTCTGCATCCTCATTGGCCAGCGAGATTGACATGGTCTGCTGGGCAACAACTCGATAGCTATCAAGATCGACGCTTTCGATGATTTTCTTATAATCGTCATTCTCGTCTCCCACTTTCGGGAGTTTTGGCACGAGAAGTGTCAGGAAAATAGACAGTTTCTCCCAGTCCGGAGAACCATACGGTAATATGGACGACAGGAAATTATAAGTACGTACAAATCCCTTTGCACTCTTCTTGAACTCTACCTTGTCGTCATATTCTAAAGACTTAAACAGCTCGACACACCTATCGATGATCGGATCAAGCTGTTCCCGATCTGCATTATTCAAGTAGAGCTCAACAAACGTGTTCACATCGTCATCGGAATAGACCTGCATGGGCTCCATGTTGTCAATCAGATCATTTAGTTTGTTTGCATCTGTCTCGCCGGAAAGAACCGTGGTCTTATAGTATCGCTCAAAGGATTTCTGAATATCAGCAGGATTGTTGATGAAGTCCAAAACAAAGGTATCTGTCTTGTACGGTGCACAACGATTCAAGCGCGAGAGCGTCTGTACTGCCTTAATGTCAAACAGTTTCTTATCCACATACATCGTCTGTAAAAGAGGCTCATCATATCCGGTCTGGAATTTGTCCGCTACGACCAGAATACGATATGGATCTTTACGGAATTCCTTCTCAATCTTGGCACTTGGAAATCCATTGATCTTTGCCTCGGTATATGTTTCACCATTATAGCGAGCTTCACCTGAGAAAGCGATCATCGGCTTGTACTGGCTTTTGCGCTCTTCCAGCTCTTTCTTGATAGCAAAGTAGTATTCAATCGCTCTTTGAATTTGATGGGTGACTACCATTGCACGAGCCTTGCCCTTAATCTTCATCCGGACATTATTATAAAAATGTTCAACAATGATACCGGCCTTTTCCTCTATAGCATGAGGATCGCTTTCCACATAAGAACGCAGGATTTTATTTGCTCTCTTCTTATCGAAGAGCGGATCATCATTGACGGTCTTAATCAGGTGGTAGTAACTCTGATAAGGCGTATAGTATTTCAGGACATCAAGGATAAACTTCTCCTCGATTGCCTGCTTCATCGTATACACATCGTGTGGCTTAGCCCTTTTCGTTCCGTCCTCATTTAAGATCGGATTGCCGTTTTCATCAGTTATGATTTCACCAAACATTTCAAGGGTCTTATTTTTCGGTGTGGCCGTGAACGCAAAATAGCTTGCGTTCTGAGCCATTTTCTTGCCCTCGATGATTGTGTTGATCTTGTCTTCAAAATCGTCATCATCGGTATAAACATTGCCTGAAATAACAATGTTCATCTTTGCAGCGAGACTACCGTTCTGGCTCGAATGCGCTTCGTCGATAATGATCGCGAAGGTGCGATTCTTATATGCTGTAGAAATATCGTTCAAGATGAACTGGAACTTGTGCACTATGGTAATGATGATCTTCTTACCCTCATCCAAAAGGGTATGCAAATCGGACGCAGACTTTGCCCAGCCTACTGTAGAGGAAACCTGCGTGAATTGCTTTATCGTATTCTTGATCTGCTTATCGAGGTTGATACGGTCGGTAACCACAATAACAGTATCAAAGATATTCTTACCGCCGTTTTGAAGCGTGACAAGCTGATGGGCGAGCCAAGCTATTGAATTCGACTTGCCACTGCCCGCGCTATGTTGAATAAGGTAACGCTGCCCGGCACCTTCCTTCTTGGCGCGGTCGAGAAGCATCGTTACAGCCTTCAGCTGATGGTACCTTGGGAATATCTGTTTATACGAAGTCTTCCCTGTATCCTCGTCCTTATCCGCAACAATCTGGACATAGTTTTCCAGAATCTTAGAGAACTCACTCTTCGTCAGTATGTCTTTCCAAAGGTAATCCGTCTTGATCCCATTCGGATTTGGAGGATTACCTGCGCCATCCTCGAAACCTTTGTTGAATGGCATGAAATATGAGTCGTCCTTCTTCAGCTCGGTACACATCATGATTTCGTTATCATCAACAGCGAAATGCACAATGCAACGCTTAAAGCTGAACAGCTTCTCCGCAGGGTCTCTGTCCGTTTTATACTGCTTGACCGCATCAGCAGTATTCTGCAGCGTGAACTGGTTCTTCAGCTCCATCGTGATAATCGGAAGGCCATTCAGGAAAATGCAGAGATCAAGCGCAAGGCGGCCATATTCCTTGGAATACTGCAGCTGACGAGTCACGCTAAAAATGTTCTGTTCATATAGCTCCTGTGCCCGCTGGTTTCCCTTGCTCGGCAATACCTGATAGAATTCCAGTGTCTTATTCTTATATTTAAAACCTTTTCTGAGTATCTCAATAACACCTTGGTCAGAAAGCTTCCGACTGAGCCTCTCCAGAAACTTTTTCTTTTCTGCCGGTGTATCGAGTATACGCAGCTCCGCTAAATCTCGTGGCTGTGTGCTTTGCAAATAGCGAAACAAACGCTCCTCATCAATCGCATACTCCTGATTGTAGTCAGCATTTGTCCCTTGCTCATAACCGTTTTCGTTAACAAGCCAGTTAACGATGAGAGTCTCGAAGCCATTCTCCTTGGTGTTACTTGGCATTATTCATCGACCTCCTCATCTACAGTTTCATCCGATTCACTTTCATCTATCTCATATGAACCGTCTGTCTCATCAAAAGCTGGTATAGTAACATCGCGCACATCTATATTTCCTGTCACGACATCATATATAGTCCGAACCCTTAACTCTTCAACTCTTAGCACTTCTTCTTTAATTCCTTCTATCGTTTTATCAATGGTATTGCACCACTTCTCGATATAGTCAGCTATATCATTTTGTTCTTGCTTCGAAAATATGGGTAAAGGAACTTTCACGAAGTTTGAATATCTAAGATCCTGCCCATCTCTTATAAAGTCCGAAGTCCTTTGAAGCGCAGTAATGTAACTTTTGGATTTAAAAAGCCATTTGAAGTATCTTGGTTCGATTCTGTCACAGGGAATAAGAACTATATAATGCCATGTCACACAACCGACAATTGCGCAGTGCTCAATACCACCCTGAAAGCTCCTAAGGCTGATGACAAAATTATCTGGCTCCACGTGTTTCCATGCCTCAAGATTCTGACCAGCAACAACAATTCGACGGCCTTCTCTTTTCATGAAATCTGATTGTAAAATGATTCCGTATTTCTGGCTTGCTGTCGCGGGTAAATCATCTGGCTTTCTTGTTTTCTTGCTTTCTGCAAAAAGAGTCTTTGAAGGAACAATTTCCCAGTTCTTAGGGATTCGCGGCAGCCATGATACGCCTGTATCTTTGAATTCAACAGTCGAATCTATCCCCTCAGTAACAGCTCTGTTAATTATTGTTTGACGCAATTCCTGTAAGAGCTTGATTTCAGCACGTTTTTCTTTAACAAATCTGTTTATCAATGCCATGCGCCAATCAAGATATCTGACAATCTGATCTTGCTCATTTACAGGCGGAATAACAATGTTATAGTTAAGCAAATCTGCTGCTGATAAAGTTTGACGTACTCCGGCACCAAGGCCATTAAAAATATTTCTCTTATACCAGTCGTAGTATTGGTAATAGAAATACTTCAAGTTAAGAGGAATTCTTGGATGTAACCTAATATACGCTGAACTCATAATTCCTCGTTCATGAACTATTCCAACCCTACTGGTCGAAATATTTTCCAAATCAATCAATTTGAAAACAAGCTCGTTCTCTTCGAAAATCTGATACGTCGAATAATCAGATGGTGCTAACCCTATGGGATTATCTGCATCATTTCTTATAACACCTTTCAACGTCAATGAGAGAATGTTCTTTTCCGAGTTTCCCTTATTGATTTGTTTTGGATTGGAAAAAATATGCTTGGCTTTATCAGAAGTCCAATGCGAAGGCATATTTTCGTTCCATGCAATCCCTGTGGGAGTATATTCGCTATACTTTTTCACTACCTCATACCCCCTGTAATTGCAGCTAATAGTCCATCGGTGTCCTTTTCTATTGACTGGATATCCGAAATGATTTCATCAACGCTCCTAACCTCAACTGGCTTATAAAAATACTTTGTAAAGCTCAATTCATACCCAATTGAAGCATTTTCACTCTCGATCCATGAATCTTGTGCATACGGTCTAACTTCATTTCCCCAATACCCATCGATCCCACCGGGATATGTCATCGGAACCTGTTCTGTATCCTTAAGATTTTTATCCGCTTCCAGATTGCCCTTGGCATCTTTTACAGGTGCCGCTGTCTCATCAACGCTTGTCAAACCGTCTCTGATGAGCTTCTTCCTTTTAGCAGTCAGTTTAATATTTTGGGTACCAGCAATTTCACTGATTCGCTCAATAAACTCGTTAAAATCAACACACGAGTTCATGCCTACTTTATCAATATACTCTGTGAGCACTCCGGCCAATTCTGCATCTTTATCTTTCATTTCAGAAATATTATCATCGGATAAGTCAACTCTAAGTCTTAGCGGTCTCTGTACATCTACAGCGTAATAGCCAAATTCCTCATTTTCAAAAACCTTGCTATACTTAGGATCGGCTTCCTCGAAGTCGAGATATATTTTCAGTATTCTCTTTCGAATATTCGGAGTGATTTCACTATTCTTTTCGCCTATATTCTTTTTAAGAGGGGATTTCATTGACGTTGCATCTATCAACTGCACCTTTCCCTTTCTCTTTTCTTCTTTCTTATTTGTCACTATCCATAGAAATGTTCCAATATCCGTGTTATAGAACATTTTCTCCGGGAGAGCTACTATGGCTTCCAGCAGGTCATTTTCAATAATGTATCTGCGTAGATTGCTTGCGCCGCTTCCTGCGTTACCATTAAAGAGGGATGAGCTATTGTGTACCTCTATAATTCGGCTTCCAAGTGAGGTCTTCTGTTTCATCTTGCTAATGTTGTTTGCAAGGAACAGCATCTGAGGATCACCAATATCAGGCAGCAAGGTATACTCCGGGTTACCATCATAGTCAATAATAAAACGCGGATCGGTAATCTCGTCTTTCTTAATATCTCCCCACGCCTTAAGTTCTGCCTTCCACGAGGTACCGAAGGGCGGATTTGAAAGCATGAAGTCAAACTCATCCTTCGGGAAGCCATCGTTAGAGATGGTGGAGCCGAAAAAGATATTATTGACCTGCGTGCCCTCGCCCTTAAGCAGCATATCCGCACAGGCGATGGCATATGTTTCGTCAAAGTTCTCCTGACCGAAAAGATTGATGGAGACCTTCTTGCCACGACGCTCAGCGAGATTCTGAATACAGGACTCGCCGACAGTGAGCATGCCTCCCGTGCCACACGCTCCGTCATAAATTCTATATGTGGTGCTCTGAATCTTATCCTGAATCGGGATAAAGGCAAGGTCGGCCATGAGCTCGATAATGTCACGCGGCGTAAAGTGGCGTCCGGCGTCTGTCACATTTGTCTGCTCATTGAACATACGGATAACCTCTTCAAACAGGGTACCCATTGTATGATTATCAAGTGCCTCCAATTTTTCAGAGCCGTCCTCATTTAGAACAGGCTTATTGCTGAGGTTGATGCTCGGATCGACAAATTTCTCGATAAGCAATCCAAGCCTATCCTGCTCGGAAAGGCGCGGAATCTGATCCCGGAAATGAAACTTATTAATGATCTCCTGTACATTTTTGGAAAATCCATCGAGGTAGTCGATGAAGTCCTTCCGGAGCTGCTGTTGATTCGTTCTGGACTTCAAGTCACGCAGCGTGAAGTCAGACTTGTTCACAAAGGCCTGTCCAGCTATTCCGCAGAGCGCGGGATCAATATCGACAGTGACTCCGTCCTTCTCGAATTTCTTCTTTGCCGCTACCACTTCATCGTGCTTCAGCTCCAAGACCGCATCAAAACGGCGGATGACCAGCATCGGAAGAATGACCTTCCTGTAGTCGCCCACATCATATACATCTACAAGGCAATCGTTAGCGATTCCCCAGATAAAGGATTTCAATGCGTTATACGTTGACTGATTCATATTTAAAAAACTCCTTGTCTGTTTATTGTCTTTGCCATTCATTTATTCCACATCCTTCGAATCATCGGGCACCATTTCCATGATGTCTCCGACATCACAGTTCAGGGCAGCACAAATCTTCGACAGGATTTCAGTACTGACGTTTTCATCCTTGCCAAGTTTCGCAAGTGTTGTTGTGCTGATCCCGCTGGCAGCTCTTAAGTCCTTTTTCTTCATATTTTTATCAATTAGTAATTTCCATAATTTCTTATAGCTGACTGCCATGTATTCTCCTCCTAACCATTAGAGTCCTATCGGCAAAAGACGCCTTATAAATTATAACACATCAGGCGAGAGATTTCAACCTGATTTCAGATTAAAAATTTGCATTTGCGCATTAAATATCTCGTGTACCGCAATAAAAATACTTCCACTTCTTAGACGCTGATGAATTGTAAACCGAGAGGTCACATTTGTAATATGAGAAACTAGATATTGTAATCGATATTCCCATTTGTAAACTGACTGTCTCTTTTTGTAGACGACAATCCAGTTTGTAAAACAAGCAACTAGTTTTGTAAGCGAATTTCACAGATGGAAATTCTAGAATGGCATGATATACTAAGTTCAGCTAGTAAAAATAGGTATAGCAAACAGAAGTCGAATCTCGCTCAGCATTTTTGTAACTGGAGATTCCACCCCTATTATTGTTATATTTTTAGGAATTATTCTGGCGGCATGTACACGTTTTTACGAGTTATTTTTTAAGTAGTGAGGATTTTAAGATGATGTCACCAGGGGCTACTGGTTCACATCCAAGTTTCCTTAAAATCGATTCACCGTAGAAGAAGCTGAACGATTCGTATGGAGTGCGATTGTTCAGCTTTCTTCGTGCATAAGAGTTGATATGATTCATCATCTTATTAACATCATCCTGTGTGAGATTGTCGAAAGAGGTACCTTTAGGAAGTATCCGGCGGATGAGCTCATGATTCACTTCACAGGCGCCCTTTTGGTAAGGGCAGCTAGGATTACAATAAAATACCTTTGTACGATGACGATTGCGTGCTCCGTTCTCTAATGCAGCTGGATTTGAAAATTCAGATCCATTGTCTGTGAGAATGACCGGGAATAGCTTGTTAAAATCTCTATTTCCAAGCTTTTCGTTAAGTTGATTCCAGATATCTATTACAGACTGAGAGGTATTAGCATCCCTTAAAAAAGCAAGCATAAAACTAGTTTCTACGAAATGAATTGTAAGTAGAACTTTTCCTCCAATAGTTCCGATTACAGAATCCATTTGAACTACAGATAATTCAGGATTATTGGTAACGAATGTCTCGAAATCCGCATATGTTCTTCCGTTGCGGCAGGCACGATCAACTTTAAATTCAGGTGCCTTGTAGCGAGGACGATATTTCACCTTACGCGGAAGATCAATGTTACGAACATCAAATAAGCAAGCATCAACGTAGTTATATAAAGTCTTCTCACTACACATCAGGCGATCGACGTTATTGACGTAGATTTGATGTATGGATTGACCATTGCGAATGAGAGGTGTAATGATTTCATTTATCCTTGCAATGTCTTCTTCAGTAGTGCAAAAGCCAGATCTACTAGATGATATTTTATTTGAGGCTTCTAAATGAGCTGTCTCAGGATCATAAATGTTTTTCTTGAGAGTGCATTTATTTCGTTCGGCACAACCGTTGCACACATAAGGTGGCTTAAAGCGTGTTGTACAGATTTCTTCCTCGAAGCTTGAACAGTTATTGTTGCATTTATTGCAGATGCTGCATTTTGGAGACGATGGACGAGTACATTGATCGCCACAAACGCCTTTTTCTTTGCATAGTTTACGGTGTATGCAGGCATTGAAGCTGTAATAAGAACAACCACTTTCGATGATGGTAGAGTAACGCTTGATTTCTTTTGCTATGGTAGAACGATCTCGTTTCAGTTCAGAGGCTATCTCTCCAAATGAGAGTTGTTCACGTAGGCCTCTTGCAATAGTTAATCTGTCTTCTAAAGATAAAAATTTTGCCATGTCGGCTCCTTTCTATGCCGCCATTAACAAGAAGATTAACAAAAAAGGAACCAGGATGAAACTGGCTCCGAAAAATGTTTGTAAAGGAAAAACCATACTTTTCCTTTATATAGATTTGTAACACATAAACCAACATGTAGACGGATTAAGTATGGAAATTCGATTTACAATTGAGGCTTCTTAGACGCTTCTTAGACGGTCGAACGCGGAAGGTCTGGGAAATAGCCCATGTTCACTGTACTACTGTAGATTTCCTCGCCTGCTTTTTGCTAAGGGCATGTGCCACCGTTTAAAGAAAATTTACATTTGAGCCCTTGACTTCGTTGAAGCAACTGTGTATACTTAGTGTAGTATTTAAGCGAACACGCTTACATGCTACGAAAGGAGGATCGTCATGGAAAACAAATTCGGAGAATTTGTAAAAGCCAAAAGGCAGGAGAAAGAAATCAGCCTGCGAAAGCTTGCCGAGGAGCTGGGCATTGTCCCTGCTTACATGAGCGATATTGAAAAAGGAAGGAGGTATCCGCCAGACAAAGACAAAATCTATAAAATCGCTGAGGTGCTGGGTCTCAACGAAGATGACACAAATACGCTATTCGACTACGCTGCCCTCTCAAGAGATAACGGCGTATCTCCTGATCTATCTGACTATGTGATGGGTGTCGGCAATCTCCGCACTGCTCTTCGTAAAGCACGTGACATCAATGCCGGTGAGGATGATTGGCAGAAAATTATTGACATGCTGGAAAATCAGGAAAAAAACGGAGGCAACACGTAATTTGCGGTACTATGACTACAGCAAAACCCAGCTCGAAAATGAGGCGGACAGCCTGAACGAGTCTTTTGACAAAGAACGCCTTATCCGGCCTAAGAAAATTGATGTATATGACGTGGTGGATTTTATCCACTGCACGCCAGACTGGTTTTACTTGTCACCGGATCAGTCGATTCTTGGAATGACAGCCTACAACAACGGCTACTACTATGCTTGGATTCCCATCAATGAAGCCGACGAGACTCCGCCAGACAACATCGTATTCAATGGGATGTTTCCCAAAAAGACTCCTGTCGAAAAGGGAACTATCATCATTGATCGGAGTATCAACGAGGGCGACAATCGCGGAATCGAGAACTTCAGCTGCATTCATGAATGCTTCCATCAGAAGCTTCATACACGCTGCTTTATGAATCGGTCAGCAAATTACCAGCACTTCTGCCAGAAGAAAGCCTTCCGCGCAGAGACCGGAGACAGGTCAAACATGTCCGCTATCGAGGTCATTGAATACCAAGCCAATTACTGCGCTGCTGCATTCCTGATGCCACGGGAGGCAGCCACAGCTGAATTTCTTAAGACAATGGGCTTACGTTCATCACCGCCTGCACCACTTCCGAAAACCTACGATGTCGATCAGGCAATTTCTGAACTGGCCGAGAAATTCAGTGTCAACTACACACCCATGAAATACCGGCTTCAGGAATTAAAACTGGTATCCAGAGAGGAACTATCTCTCGACGAATATTTTTGTTAGCACGGGAATGTGCTCCCACAGGTGCATTCCCATATTTTTTACCATAGGTGTAGTAAATCAGCGAACACGCTTATATACTACAAGAAAGGAGGAAGGCATGAACAAGCCGCTCAAATGTCCCGTTTGTGGAAAGAGAGCCTGCGATGTATCAGATATTCCGAAGGAAAAGCTGTACATCGAGCTCAAGTGTCCTAACTGCAATCACATCGTAAAAATCCTTTGCGATGAGTCAGCAGTAAAGGAATCCTCCCACAACCGTATTGCTGCTTACGCAATGCAGGCAGGAATGTAACAACTGAATCGAAAACTTAATACGCAAAGCATACCGAGCAACGGAGTCGAGATGAACTACCAAATGGCCGGATGACTTTGAAACACAATGTTTCAGAGTTATCCGGCCATTTGTGTTTCTTATGACTTCGGCTTTGCGTTCTCTCGGCTCCTTTCGCTCAGAAAGGAACCGAAAATGAAAAATTCTAAGAAAAACAATGACAACAAGCGTTACTTTCCACTTCGTGACCCGGAGAATCCCTTCAAGGTCACACTCACCCCTATCACCGAGGAGCAGTATCGTTCCCTCTATCCGGACATTTGGGCTACCCAGAAACGTGAGCAGTATCATGGACGCTGCATGTGCCCGAAGTATTATCTTTGGAAATGCGACGGACAATGCGATCTGTGTGAATATCACGCTCCCGATACTGTCTCCCTCGACGAGCCGCTTCCAGACGGCAATGGTACCCTCGGCGATTACATCCCGGACAGCAAACCTTCTATAGAAGATATCTACGCTGACCGCGACCTGCTGAAGCACCTCATTGCCCGTTTCCGTGAGCTTGACCCGGATGCAGACCGCATTATCCAGATGCGCCTCGACAATCCTAAGATTTCAGATCGTAAGATCGCGGAAGCCCTCGGTCGCCCGCAGCGTACCTTTGCTGACCAGATGAAGCGCTACTACACCGAGCTTCATAAGATCGAAAACAAGTAATCATCACACCCTTTCCGGCCACTGTCCCTATTTCGGATGATGGTCGGAATTTTTTTATAAAATCCTCCGCTCAAATCGGCAGTTCATCTCCAGTGGAAGGTGAAGGCAAGAGAACACAGCCTTCAGAAAGCGAGGTGAACAACAGATGATTCGTAGTTACGCAGACACCGGCGGCAACGTAAACGAGGAGATCAAGCTTTTGAATTCCATCAGTCACGTATCCGCCAGACTGGCAAGGAACCTCCGGGTACTTGCCGCAAGCCAATCCGAGGAAGGAGGAAAAGAAAATGTCAAAGATGGCAGAAATGGCACAGACCATCGAAGAGCTCCGCACCGCTGCTGCTTCTATTAATGCCGCAGCCGACTGGCTCTACCAGCAGTTTTCCGGTGATGACAACGAAGCGCAGGCCACGGAAGCTCCCACCAAGAAGGAATCGAAGCCTGAACTCAAGCTGGAGGACGTAAGAGCCGTCCTTGCTGAGAAGTCCCGCGCCGGTCATACCGCAGAAGTACGCGCCCTGCTTAAAAAGTACGGTGCTGCAAAGCTCTCGGAGATCGATCCGGCAAACTACGAAGCCCTGATGAAGGACGCGGAGGTGATCGACAATGGCAGCTAAAGCACACGCGATCCTGTCCGCATCCAGCTCCGACAGGTGGCTGCACTGCCCACCGTCGGCAAGGCTCTGCGAAACCTATGAGGACAAAGGATCAGACTACGCTGCAGAAGGCACCGATGCTCATGCGCTTGGTGAGCACAAATTGAAAACCGCGCTGGGACTTCCTTCAGAAGACCCGACCGACAGCCTCAAGTGGTATTCCGAGGAGATGGAAGACTGCACCAGCGGCTATGCCGAATATGTGCTGGAGCAGATCGAAGCCGCCAAGGAGACCTGTGCTGACCCGGTAGTCCTTATCGAACAGCGAGTTGACTTCTCCCGCTGGGTAGAACAGGGCTTCGGAACCGCCGATTGCGTCATCATTGCAGACGGTACGCTCCGGGTGATCGACTACAAGCACGGCTTAGGCGTCTTGGTCTCCGCAGAGGAGAATCCGCAGATGCAGTGTTATGCCCTCGGCGCTTTGGAGCTTTTCGATGACATTTACGACATCGAACAGGTTTCCATGACCATTTACCAACCGAGACGCCAGAACGTCAGCACCTACAAAATCAGCAAGGACGACCTGTATCGCTGGGCGGATGAAGTCTTAAAGCCCACAGCAGATCTGGCTTTTGCCGGTGACGGGAATTTCCTGTGCGGTGAATGGTGCGGTTTCTGCAAGGCGAAAAATGAATGTCGCGCCAGAGCCGAGGCAAATCTGAAGCTCGCGCAGCATGATTTCAAGCTCCCGCCACTGCTTACGGATACCGAGATCGAGGTCATTCTCGGCAAGGTAGATGAGCTGGTTAGCTGGGCTTCCGATATCAAGGAATACGCCCTGCAGCAAGCTCTCTCCGGTAAGGAATGGACTGGCTTTAAGCTCGTCGAAGGACGCAGCAACCGCAGATACAGCAATGAGGCCGCCGTCATTGACGCGGTCGAGAAAGCAGGCTTTGACCCGTATGAGAAAAAGCTGCTCGGCATCACCGCCATGCAGAAGCTCCTCGGCAAGTCCCGCTTTGATGAACTCCTGACGGCTTACATCGAAAAACCGCAGGGTAAACCCACACTTGTGCCGGATAGCGACAAGCGCCCGGCCATGAATACAGCAAAAAATGATTTTATGGAGGAAAACGACAATGAGTAAGAATGTAAAAATCAGCAATCCCATGAAGGTTATCACCGGTGTCGACACACGCTGGAGCTACGCGAACGTCTGGGAGCCGAAGTCCATCAACGGCGGCACTCCCAAGTACAGCGTGAGTCTCATCATCCCGAAGTCCGACACCAAGACCATCGCCAAGATTCAGGCTGCTATCGAAGCTGCCTACAAGGAGGGAGAGGCCAAGCTCAAGGGCAACGGCAAGTCCGTACCGGCGCTCTCTGTTTTGAAGACTCCTCTGCGCGATGGCGATGCAGAACGTCCGGACGACGAGGCCTACAAGAACGCCTACTTCGTCAACGCCAATGCAACCTCTGCACCCGGCATCGTGGACGCAGACCTGAATCCGATTCTCACCCGCTCCGAAGTGTACAGCGGCGTGTACGGCAGAGCCAGCATCACGTTTTATGCTTTCAACTCTTCCGGCAACAAGGGAATCGCCTGCGGACTCAACAACCTGCAGAAGATCCGTGACGGTGAGCCTCTCGGCGGCAAGGCAAGCGCTGAGTCCGACTTTGCTACTGACGACGATGAAGATTTTCTCAACTAAGGAAAGGAGCGCAAAACAATGGAAAGCACAGTTATGATTTCATCCCTTCTCTGCAACATCCTGATCGGATGCTTCTGCATCGTAGTGCTGTCTTGGGCAGTGGTCGCCATCCAGACGGTGATCAATGACTTCAAGCGTGAGAAGCGCGAGGAGAAAAAAGCCGCGCAGGACGACGAATACCATATCAAGCGTATGGAATCCCTGAAATAATCCAGTACCGGCAGGCGGCTTAGGAGTGATCTTAAGCCGCTTGTTTGAATTGAGGTGAAAATCTATGCAAACACTCAGTATTGATATCGAAACCTACAGCGACGTGAACCTATCCAAGTGCGGCGTATATAAATATGCCGAGTCACCGGATTTTGAGATACTGCTGTTCGGCTACAGCGCCGACGGCTCCGAGGTGACGGTCATCGACCTTGCACAGGGAGAGCGCCTGCCGCAGGAAATTATAGATGCTCTGACTGATGATACTGTCATCAAATGGGCTTTCAACGCAAATTTTGAACGGGTCTGCTTATCCCGATATCTCCGTGATCTTGGAGTAAGCCTTGATCCCTTCCATGATAAACACCCTCTCTCGACCGAATGCGCACGCTTCTTAAATCCCGAAAGCTGGCTCTGCTCTATGGTCTGGGCAGCCACAATGGGACTACCACTTTCTCTGGAAGGCGTCGGTGCCGTCCTCGGTCTTGAAAAGCAGAAACTCACGGAGGGAAAAGACCTGATCAAATACTTCTCCGTGCCCTGCGCTCCGACGAAAGCAAACGGCGGTCGCACAAGGAACCATCCTTTCCATGCGCCGGACAAGTGGGAGGCCTTCAAAAAATATAACATCCGCGATGTAGAAACCGAGATCGGCATTAAGGATCATCTTGCCAAGTTCCCTGTGCCGGAGGAGGTCTGGGATGAATACCACATCGATCAGGAAATCAACGACCGTGGTGTCCGGCTCGATATGGATCTGGTAAAGGAAGCCATCGAAATGGACTCCCGCTCCCAGTCAGAACTGACTGCTGCCATGAAAGATATGACAGCACTTGATAATCCAAACTCCGTCCAGCAAATGAAACAGTGGCTCTCCGACAACGGGCTCGAAACTGACAGCCTTGGAAAGAAAGTCGTGGCAGAGCTTATCAAAACCGCTCCGCCAGAACTTCAAACCGTTCTGGAGCTCCGACAGCAGCTTGCCAAATCCTCCGTCAAGAAATATCAGACGATGGAGCGTGCAGTCTGTGATGACGGCAGGGCTCGCGGCATGTTTGCATTTTACGGAGCCAATCGTACCGGCCGCTGGGCAGGCAGGCTTATACAATTACAGAACCTTCCGCAAAATCATCTCCCGGATCTGGCCGACGCACGCGCTCTTGTGAAATCCGGCGACTTAGATGCCGTTAAACTCTTATATGAAGACGTCCCGGACACCCTCTCTCAGCTGATCCGGACAGCGTTCATCCCGAAAGACGGTACGCAGTTTTATGTTTCCGACTTCAGCGCCATCGAAGCAAGAGTCATCGCGTGGTATGCCGGTGAGACGTGGCGTCAAAAGGTCTTTGAAACCGGAGGTGACATCTACTGCGCCAGTGCCAGTCAGATGTTCCATGTTCCGGTTGAGAAACATGGCATTAACGGCCATCTGCGCCAAAAGGGCAAAATTGCGGAACTCGCGCTCGGCTATGGCGGCTCGGTCGGTGCCTTAAAGGCAATGGGCGCTATAGAGATGGGACTCTCCGAAGATGAGCTTCCTCCGCTGGTGGATGCATGGCGGCAGACAAATCCTAACATCGTAAAATTCTGGTGGGATGTCGACCGCGCTGTCATGGAGGCTGTGAAGTATAAACACACAACCAGCAGCTACGGGCTTACTTTCTCCTGCCGCTCCGGGATGCTCTTTATTACGCTGCCCTCCGGACGGAACCTCGCCTATGTGAAGCCAAAGGTCGGTACGAATAAATTCGGAGGTGAGTGTATTACCTATGAGGGCATCGGCAGCACGAAAAAATGGGAACGGCTCGATTCATACGGGCCGAAATTCGTGGAAAATATCGTGCAGGCAACCTCCCGCGACATTCTCTGCTATGCCATGAAGACGCTGCGCTGCTGCTCCATCGTCATGCATATCCACGACGAGCTGGTTATCGAAGCAGATCCTCGCATGTCTCTTGACGTTCTCTGTGAACAGATGGGCAGGACTCCTTCGTGGGCAAAAGGCCTGAAGCTCCGCGCCGACGGTTACACCACGCCCTTTTACAAAAAAGATTAAAAATCGTCCGCTCAAATCAGGCGTTCATCTCCAGTGGAAATTGGAGGTGGACGCCTTTAAGTCTGCCCGGAAAGGAGGACTTTTGAGTGAGCAACGATTATCGCAACAGCGAAGGCTATCCTGACCCAACCGCAGGTGAAGCACTCTCCCGGATTGCTGCAAATGAAAAGCAGTCCCTTCGTGCTTTCCGGCCTATCGTCTACATCTGCTCTCCGTTTTCCGGAGATGTGGAGACAAACGTAGCCAACGCCAGACGCTACAGCCGCTATGCCGTGGACAAGGGATATATCCCTATCGCACCGCACCTGCTATTTCCGCAGTTCCTTGATGATGACAATCCGCAAGAACGTGAGCTTGGTCTTTTCTTCGGGAATGCCCTCATGAGCAAGTGTGCTGAGGTCTGGGTATTCGGCAGCCGCATCTCATCCGGTATGGAAACAGAAATCAAACGCGCCAAGTGGAAGGACTATCGCTTGCGCTATTTCACAGAAGAATGTCAGGAGGTTTAACGCTATGTATGAAATTAAAGAAAATCGCAGAGAGCTTTTCGATGGCACGGAGATTACTACCTACACCCGTGATGTGGTAAGTGCCAATATCCTGCAGGTCGAAGCCGGGACGACCGGCTACAAAGGTGGCGACACCGGCCACGGCGGACGCACTTATTTCCGCATTTCCGATGAAGCCAGCACAGATATCCATGTCACGCCTTTCATGGACAAATACGGCTGTAATGGTTTTGAAGTTACCCTCGGCGGTGACTGCGAGCTGGAAACCATGATCCGCGCCCTGAAATTTATCACGAAGGTGCTGGAGGAAGAATCGGAGGAGGTGTACGACTGATGTTTACCCTGTATAGCGCCGATTTTATCGGCAATCCCGGAAACTGCTCCTATCCGCATAAGACCGTTGTCATGGACGCGGACAGCATGAGAGACGCAGTCGGTCACGACTATGTGTGTGCGGAGTACAAAAATCACTACCGCAACAGCGACAATTTCCTCTCCGCTGACTGTCTTCCCGTGGACTGTGATAACGACCATTCAGAAGATCCGAAAGACTGGATCACACCAGCAGACGTGCTGGAGGCATTTCCGGGAGTAAGCCTCGCCATCCATTACAGCCGCTTTAATCAGCGCGAGAAAAACGGTAAACCGGCAAGGCCAAAGTTCCATGTGCTCTTTCCCATCGACCGAGTGACGGATGCCGCCCTCTATAGCGATATGAAGAAGCTGGTCAATTCCATATTTCCGTATTTTGATACGAAGGCTCTGGATGCTGCTCGCTTCTTCTTCGGAACACAGGAGCCGAATGTGGAGCTCTATCCCGGTCGCATGAACCTCACGGAATTTTTGAATGACGACGAGTTCGATGCAGACCTGCCCGGCGGGCATGAAAAAGATGTCGTGATCCCTGAAGGAAGCCGTAACGCTACCATGTCCCGCTTTGCCGGTATTGTCATTAAGAAATACGGCGATACGGAAAAAGCCTACCAAAGTTTTCTGGAAAAGGCCGCGAGCTGCGTGCCACCTCTGGATAACAGCGAGCTTAGTACAATCTGGCACAGTGCCCAGCGCTTTTATTCCAAGATCAGCCGCGAGGATGGTTATGTCCCTCCGGAAGTTTATAACGACGAGAACAGCTATAAGCCGGAGGACTTTTCTGATGTAGGACAGGCCGAGGTGCTCTCGAAGTATTTTGCAAACGAGCTGCGCTACTCACCAGCCACCCACTTTATCCGATACAGCGATCACTACTGGCAGGAAACAGAACCCGGCGCACAGGCCGTCGCTCATGAACTTACTCGCAGGCAGCTCGCAGAAGCCAATCGAAATATGATGGAGGCTCTGCAGAAGCTCAAAAACTGTGGTGCACAGGAAATCCTTGATAACACATCCAAGGCCAAAGCTGAACAGCTGATGAGCGACGAGCAGATGGAGGCCTATCAGGAGTTCCTTGCCGCCAAGGCCTACCAGAGCTTTGCCGTTCGCAGACGCGACTCCAAGAACATTACATCTACCCTCAAAGAGACACACCCGATGCTGGAAATCTCGCCGAGAGACTTGGACGCAGACTGCTTCCTGCTCTGCACACCGGAAGCGACCTACGACCTTCGCAAAGGTATGGCCGGTGCCCGCGAACATTCTGCAGATGACTTTATTACAAAAATCACGTCCGTGTCACCCGGCAGTAAGGGAGCGCAGCTCTGGCAGGATAATCTGGATCTGATTTTTCAGAAGGATCAGCAGCTTATCGACTATGTGCAGATGATCTGCGGCCTTGCTGCTATCGGGAAAGTTTTTGTGGAGGCGCTCATCATCGCATACGGCGATGGACGCAACGGCAAATCCACCTTCTGGAATGCCATCTCCCGCGTGCTGGGACTCTACAGCGGAAATATATCCGCAGATACCTTGACCGTCGGCTGCCGCAGAAACATCAAGCCGGAAATGGCTGAGGTCAAAGGTAAACGCCTGCTGATCGCTGCGGAAATGCAGGAAGGCGCAAGGCTCAACGACTCCACCGTCAAGCAGCTCTGCTCTACGGATGATGTATTTGCGGAGAAAAAGTATAAAGACCCGTTTTCCTTCAAGCCCTGCCACACGCTGGTTCTATATACGAACCACCTGCCTCGCGTCTCCGCCTCCGATGACGGTATCTGGCGCAGGCTTATCGTGATTCCGTTCAACGCCAAGATCGAGGGCAAGGCCGACATCAAAAATTACGGTGAGTACCTGTATGAAAATGCCGGTGAAAGCATACTGGCATGGATCATCGAAGGTGCTAAAAAAGTCATTGCGCTGGACTACCAGATTCCGGTGCCGGACTGCGTGACGAAGGCCATCGATGAATATCGCAGCCAGAACGACTGGTTCGGACATTTTCTGGACGAGAAGTGCGATGTGGATGAGTCCTTTAAGGAAAGCTCCTCGGCACTTTATCAGGCATACCGCAACTACTCACTGGACTGCAATGAGTATGTGCGCAGCACGGCAGACTTTTACTTTGCGCTGGAGAAAGCCGGATTCGAGCGGCTGACACTGAATCGGAAGCGCTATTTTAAGGGCTTAAAGATTCATGATGACAACGGCGCAGAGGAAGATTTTCTGCAGTAATCCGGGACTATGACAAGGTGTATCAAGGTCTTATATAAAAACTCTCTTAGGCCTAAAAAAATAGCTCTAAGAAAAAGTTTGGTAAATACCATTGATACACCTTGCACATCCCATGAAATTAACGCCTGACGGAGGTTTGCAATGATAGAAAAACAGATAGAAAACAAGTTAACTATGGCGGTGAAAAAGAACGGCGGCATTGCACTTAAGCTGGTGTGTCCCTCTTTCGCAGGAATGCCCGACCGTCTGATCTTACTCCCTGACGGCCATATCGGTTTCGCGGAGCTGAAGGCACCCGGCAAAAAGCCACGCCCTCTCCAGCTCTCACGCCACAGGCTGCTGCGGGAACTTGGCTACCGGGTATATGTCATTGACGATCCGGAGCAGATTGGAGGGATGATCGATGAACTTCAATCCACATGATTATCAGGACTATGCCATCCGCTATATTGAAAAGCACCCTGTAGCCGCAGTCCTTTTAGATATGGGACTTGGCAAGACGATCATCAGCCTGACGGCAGTATATGACCTGTTGTTTGACAGCTTCGATGTGCATCGCGTTTTAGTGGTGGCTCCCTTAAGAGTCGCCCGCGATACATGGCCAGCAGAAATCCAGAAATGGGAGCACCTAAGAGGTCTTACCTATGCGGTCGCAGTCGGGATACCGAAGGAGCGAAAAGCCGCCCTCATGCAGCAAGCAGATATCACGATCATCAACCGTGAAAACCTGCAGTGGCTCATTGACGAGTCCGGCTCTCCATTTGACTTCGATATGGTGATTATCGATGAGCTGTCATCCTTCAAAAATCACAAATCCAAGCGCTTTAAGTCGCTGATGAAGGTACGGCCACGGGTTCACCGGATTATCGGGCTCACAGGCACTCCTTCCTCCAACGGTCTCATGGATCTGTGGGCAGAGTTTAAAGTGCTGGATATGGGCGAGCGCCTCGGACGCTTTATCACACAGTACCGGACAAATTACTTCATGCCGGACAAGAGAAACGGCGAGATCATCTACTCCTACAAGCCACTGCCCTATGCGGAGGACGCCATCTATCGGAGGATCTCGGATATCACGATTTCCATGAAATCTACCGACCATCTGAAGATGCCGGAGCTGGTTTCAACAGAATATGAAGTGCAGCTTTCTGACTCTGAGCGCAGCCGTTATGAAGATTTGAAACAGGAGCTCATATTGCAGCTCCCTGATGGTGAGGTGACTGCTGCCAATGCCGCATCGCTTACAGGCAAGCTCTCACAGCTCGCAAATGGTGCCATATATGCCGATACCGGTGAGGTCATTGAGTTCCACGATAGGAAGCTGGACGCTTTGGAGGATATTATCGAGGCCGCCAATGAAAAACCGCTTCTTGTGGCCTACTGGTTCCGGCATGACCTAAGCCGCATCAAGAACCGCTTCAATGTTCGGGAGATCAAGACCAGCCGAGATATTGCTGACTGGAATGCGGGAAAGATTCCTGTAGCAGTCATCCATCCAGCCTCTGCCGGTCATGGTTTGAACCTTCAGGCCGGAGGCTCCACCCTTGTGTGGTTCGGTCTTACATGGTCGCTGGAATTATATCAACAGACCAACGCCCGTCTCTGGCGGCAAGGTCAAGAATCCGGCACTGTGGTGATCCAGCACATTATTACCAAGCGCACCATCGACGAAAGGATTGTAAAGGCGCTATCCAAGAAAGAGATGACGCAGACCGCACTGATTGACGCGGTCAAGGCTGATCTTGAGGTGGTGTGATGACCGATCCTTATGAAAATCTCGCCAATGCCATCGTGCTGCAGGCAGTGAAGGATTACCGGGATGCCCTGAAGCGCCTGAAAAAGAAGCCCGGTAATCAAGCTGCTATGTCGGATGCAATGGAGTGTGAACGGTTCTTCCGCTCCGGCTGGTACAAGGCCTTAACGAGTGTGGACGGCGAGTATCTCATACAAAAACTACGAGAGGAGGCGAAGTCCTTATGACAGTAAAAGAATATCTCCATCAGGCCTACCGCCTTGATCAGAGAATCAAGTCCGACACGATGGAAGCACAAAACCTGCGTGAGATGGCAGGCAGCGTGTCGGCTATCCAATATGATAAAGACCGCGTGCAGACATCACGAAATACGGAAGCTCCCTTTGTCCGGACGCTTGAGAAGCTGTGGACACTGGAAAAGAAAATCGCCGGTGAGCTGGAAATGCTATCAGACCTTAAGAAACAGATACGGGAGGTCATTGAGGCAGTCCCTGACACCGACGAGCGCATGGTACTCAAGTACCGCTACATCCATAACTATACATGGGAGCAGATCGGGATGGAGCTCTGTGCAGATGCCCGCACCATTCGTCGCTGGCACGGTAAGGCGCTCCTTCATGTGACGCTTCCGGATGATCCAATTATCATTTGAAATGCGCCCGAAATGTCCTGCTTTGTCCTAAGATGTCCACCCGCCCTTTATGATAGTATATAATCAGCGAAAAGAATAAAGAAACAGCTGCACGCGCAGCACACGAGCCTTGCGGGAACACCCTGCAGGGCTTTCTTTATGCCCTGAAAGGAGGCACGGCTTATGCCAAGAAAACCACAACGACCGTGCCGCTATCCCGGCTGCCCACACCTAACGGACGGTGTTTATTGTGAGAAGCACGCCAAGGTCATGGAACAGCACTACGAGAAGTTCCAGCGTGGCTACTCTCCCGGCAAACGCTACGGCAGAGCATGGAAACGAATCCGTGACCGCTACGTTCATAAGCACCCGCTTTGTGAGCAGTGCTTAAAGGAAGGACGCTACGTCGCAGTTGAGGAAGTCCACCACGTCGTGCCGCTTGCTGAGGGAGGATCGAATGACGAGTCCAACCTTATGAGTCTTTGTCGTTCGTGTCACGAGAAGATTCACCGCGAGCGCGGCGACCGGTAGGGCGGTCAAAATCTCTACGACCCTTTTCCCCGGAAAACGGCGCGGGGTCTTTTACGCAAAAATTGCAATTCAAACAGGGTATTAAACCCTGCACCACAGAAATGGAAGTGATCGACATGGCGAAAGACGGAACCTATCGCGGCGGGCGGCGTGTCAAAGCTGGCTCCAAGCCGGACGCCCTCGCCGACAAAATAATGAAAGGCGCACCTGCAAAGCGTATGGAGCTGCCGGACTTCACAGAAGACATGACCGACTTCGATGTTGACGACATCGGTGACGGTGTAGAGCTGGAAGGCATGGATATGCCAAGTCCGGACGATTACCTCTCTGCTCTGCAGAAGGACGGTAAGCCCCTCGGCGCAGATGAAATCTATAAGGAAACATGGCTGTGGCTCAAGGAACGTGGCTGCGAGAGGTTGGTAAACAAGCGCCTGCTCGAAAGCTACTCTGAGGCCTTTGCCCGGTACATTCAGTGCTCCGAAGCGGTCAGCAAATACGGCATGCTCGGAAAACACCCGACCACCGGCGCTGCCATTGCGAGTCCATTCACACAGCTTTTGATGAATTTTCAGAAGCAGGCCAACCTGCTCTGGTATGAGATTTACGACATTGTGAAGCAGAACTGCACCGAGCCCTTTGAGGGAAGCCCGCAGGACAGCGTGATGGAGCAGCTGCTTCGAAGCAGGAGGAATATGTAAATGAACACACAGAAATTGGAACAGGTACCTATTGATAAACTGGTGCCCTATGCCCGGAATGCCCGGACGCATAGCAAGGAGCAGATCGCACAGCTCCGCGCTTCTCTCAGGGAGTTCGGCTTTGTGAGTCCTGCGGTCATTGATGCAGATTATAACATCCTCGTCGGCCACGGTCGCATTACGGCTGCCCGCGAGGAAGGATATGAAACCGTGCCCTGCGTCTTTGCCGAGAACCTGACGGAAGCACAAAAGCGTGCGTATATCCTTGCGGACAATCAGCTGGCGCTCAACGCAGGCTGGGATGAGGAAATGCTGTCGGTCGAATTATCTGACCTGCAGGATCAGTCCTTTGACCTATCTCTCCTCGGCTTTGACGCCGGTGAGCTGGATAAGCTGCTCGGTACTGGGAATGAAAAGGACATAGCCGATGATGACTTTGACCTCACCGCTGCCCTTGAGAAGGCTTCCTTTGTAGAGCCCGGCGATATCTGGACGGTCGGCAAGCATAGAGTCATGTGTGGAGATGCCACCTCGCCGGAAGATGTGGAAAAGCTCATGGACGGCAAGAATGCAAACCTTGTTCTGACCGATCCGCCCTACGGCGTATCCTTCAAAGCCTCGGATGGTCTTACGATCCAGAACGACTCTCTCAAAGGCGAGGAATTTTACAAGTTCCTGCTGGCAGCGTTTAAGAACATGGCTGACCACCTCAAAAAAGGCGGAGCCGCTTACTGCTTCCACGCGGATACTGAAGGGCTCACTTTCCGAAAGGCATTCATTGACGCAGGTTTCCATCTCGCCGGTGTGTGTATCTGGGTAAAGAACAGCCTCGTGCTCGGTCGTTCCGATTATCAATGGCAACATGAGCCTGTGCTCTACGGCTTTTTGCAAAACGGCAAGCACCCGTGGTATTCCGACCGCAAGCAGACCACCATCTGGAACTACGATAAGCCAAAGCGCAATAAGGATCACCCGACCAGCAAGCCGCTCGATCTTCTGGGCTATCCCATCCAGAACTCCTCTCAGGAGAATTCTGTAGTTATTGATACCTTCGGCGGCTCCGGTTCCACACTGATGGCCTGTGAACAGTTAAACCGTATCTGCTACATGATGGAGCTCGATCCGAAATACGCCTCTGTCATCCTTCGCCGTTACGTGGAGGATACCGGCGATGAGGAAAATGTGTATGTAATAAGGAACGGCGAAAAGCTCCTCTATTCCGCTCTGGCAAAGGAAGTCGAGACCTCTCCGACGGCGGGTGTATAGTACACAATTTCTGCCCGGATTCTTCGGCGATTTTCTACCTCAGAAAATGTCGAAAATCGCTTGATAAATAAGGCTTTCAGAGTGATGTATATACATGCCGAAAGGCACAGCAACAACCACATTTTCAAAGGAGGAACACACTCATGAAAGCAAATTACAACGTAACCGGAAACGACAGAAAAGCATTAGTCGCAGCCATTGAAAACCTCACCGGCGACAAGGCAATCTACATGCGTATGCCGACCTGCGCTTACGAGATCGGCGACATCACGGTCGACAAGGAAGGCAGCGTAACCTGCGAGGACGCAGACAAGCTGGAACGCATCATCCACAACCTGATCGCGGATGGCTTCACACCGGAGGATACCGAAGAGGTCGAAAGCGACGATGAAGCCACTGGCCTTACCGTCAGCCTCCCGCTCAACAAGGTGGCGGTCGGAAACCTCACCAACCTCCTCACAGCCAAGGAAAGCCTCATCAAAAAGGCTCTCGGCATTGACGACCTTGGCATCGAGGTCACAGAGGATACGGTCAGCTTCCCTTGGTTTACTGAGATGCCGGAGCCGGAAGAGGTCAAGGCCTACACCCACTTCATTGCAGCCCTTGGCAAAATGAGCCGGGATTTGAAGCGCATCAGCGCCACCGAGAAAGAAGTCGACAACGAGAAGTACGCATTCCGCTGCTTCCTCCTGCGACTTGGCTTCATCGGAAACGAGTATAAAGCAGAGCGCAAGATTCTCCTTAAGAATCTCTCCGGCAACTCCAGTTGGAAGAACGGCGCACCGGAAAAGGAGGTGGCAGCATGCGAATGATCACAAAAGAGCAGCTTGAAGCGCTCCGCTCCCGCTACCCGGCAGGCACCCGCGTGGAGCTTCTCCAGATGGACGATGTGCAGGCTCCGCCTATCGGCACCAAGGGAACCGTTACGGGAGTCGACGATACCGGGAGCCTTATGGTGAACTGGGACAACGGCTCCGGCCTGAATGTCATCTACGGCATCGACCATGTGCGGAAGGTGGTGGACTGAGATGGATGAAAAGGTAAAGGAGCAGATTCTTGCCATCCGGGACACCGGCCTTACAAATATGTTCGATGTAAACACAGTGCAGCGGCTGGCCTATGAACGGGACTTCTACGAGCTGGTTTTATACCTTGAGGATCACCGGTCTGAATACGTGAAATTCATCATGTCCGGCGAGGCATAAACTACACAATTTAGGCCTCAAATGTTCCCGCAGGATTGTCACATATATTTCGATAAATAGCTTGCTATTACAGGCGTTCAGAGTGATATATGTACATACCAAAAGGGAAAACAACCACAAGGAGGAACCACCATGAAGTACACAATCGAAGCCATAGAAAACGCAAAGCCCGGAATGCGCTGGGAAGAGATCGGATGCCATTGGACGCTGGGACAGGCCTACCTTTACAGCAAGGAAGCCGGAAACGACCTGCCGAACTTCGCCGAAGTCATCTGGGATTACGACATCGAAGCGATCCTTGCAGATTGCCGGAAGCTCGGAGTAAAGGAATTCACCATCAGCTCCACCTTCTCAAGCCTCATCGAGACCATTGCAAAGTTTGAGGAGCTCGGCTGCACGCTGGACGGAATTGTAAAGGTCAAGGAGCGCTACACCCACTTCGGAAGCGACGAGCACGCCCTCATCCCGGCCTTCAAGATGACGGTAAAGGAGGCGTAAGAAAATGTGGAGCGAAGGAGTTATCGGCATCCCGGATGCCAAGGACAAGAAAAAATATACCAAATGTCACTACTGGGTAAAGCACTACGACGAGCCAAGCGAGACCTACGGCATCAACGGCGGCAGGATCAGCAAGCTCATGATCAAGATTGACGGCGAGACCGTTTGCAACTACGACAGAGGCTGGGACATTCATCCCACCTGCAAAGAAGCAGAGATGGCGCTTTGCATCCTGCTGGAGAACCACAACTAAGCATTAAACCCCGAATATGAATATTCCGGGAGACTGAGCCAGAAGGCTCTTTCTCTCGTAATGATACCGGATCGCTATGGCGGTCTTTTATTTTGCCCTGAAAGGAGGCGGCCACCGTGCCAATGCGAAAACTGAAAAACTATAAGCCGACCCGCTTCATGGCAGAGACTTCTTACTACAGCAAGCAGATGGCGGACTTCGCGGTGATGTTCATCGAGCAGCTCACCCACACTAAAGGCACGTGGGCAGGAAAACCATTCGAGCTCATCGACTGGCAGGAACGAATCATCCGCGACCTGTTCGGTGTCCTGAAGCCGAATGGTTACCGTCAGTTCAATACGGCCTACATCGAAATCCCAAAGAAGATGGGAAAGTCAGAGCTGGCCGCCGCTGTCGCCCTGCTCCTTTGCTGCGGTGACGGTGAGGAACGCGCCGAAGTCTACGGTTGCGCTGCAGATAGACAGCAGGCCACCATCGTTTTTGATGTTGCTGCGGATATGGTGAGAATGTGCCCGGCGCTTAATCGTCGCGTCAAAATACTGGCCTCCCAGAAACGAATCATCTATGAGCCTACCAACAGCTTCTATCAGGTGCTCTCCGCTGAGGCCTACAGTAAGCACGGTTTTAACATCCACGGTGTGGTATTCGATGAGCTGCACACCCAGCCGAACCGGAAACTCTTTGATGTAATGACAAAGGGCTCCGGCGATGCCAGAATGCAGCCGCTGTATTTCCTGATTACCACCGCCGGAAATGATACAAACACCATCTGCTATGAAGTCCACCAGAAAGCGCAGGACATCCTCGACGGCAGGAAGGTCGATCCAACCTTCTATCCGGTCATTTACGGTGCGGAACCTGACGAGGACTGGACTGATCCGGAGGTGTGGAAAAAGGCAAACCCCTCTCTCGGTATCACAGTCGGCATTGACAAGGTGGAAGCGGCCTGCGAATCGGCAAAGCAAAACCCCGGTGAAGAGAATTCCTTCAGGCAGCTGCGCCTTAATCAATGGGTAAAGCAGGCTGTCCGCTGGATGCCAATGGATAAATGGGACGCCTGTGCCTTTCCAGTTAATGAGGACGACCTCGAAGGCCGTGTCTGCTATGGCGGTCTTGACCTGTCCTCCACTACGGATATTACTTCCTTTGTGCTGGTATTCCCGCCACGGGATGAAGACGACAAGTATGTGATCCTCCCGTACTTCTGGGTGCCAGAGGATACGCTGGAGCTTCGCGTGAGGCGCGATCATGTGCCCTACGACAGTTGGGAAAAGGAAGGCATGCTGCAGACCACCGAGGGCAATGTCATCCATTATGGCTATATCGAGAAATTCATCGAGCGCCTCGGCGAGCGCTTCAATATACGCGAGATAGCTTTCGACCGCTGGGGAGCAGTCCAGATGGTTCAGAACTTGGAGAACATGGGCTTTACTGTCGTGCCCTTCGGACAGGGCTTTAAGGATATGAGCCCGCCCACAAAGGAGCTCATGAAGCTGACACTTGAGCAAAAGCTCGCCCACGGCGGTCATCCTGTTCTCCGCTGGAATATGGATAACATCTTCATACGTACTGACCCAGCCGGAAATATCAAGGCTGACAAGGAAAAATCTACAGAGAAGATCGACGGAGCCATCGCCACCATCATGGCGCTTGACCGTGCGATCCGCTGCGGCAATGACAACGGTGCTTCTGTCTATGACGACAGAGGCATTTTATTTATCTGAAAGGCAGGTGATCAATATGAGCATATTTTCAGGACTGTTTCGTTCAAGAGATAAGCCTACCAATTCAACAACCGGAAGCTCCTACCGCTTCTTCTTCGGCGGGACGACCTCCGGCAAGGCTGTGACGGAGCGCTCCGCAATGCAGATGACGGCGGTCTACTCCTGCGTGAGGATTCTGTCAGAGGCGATTGCAGGCCTGCCGATTCACCTCTATCGATACGGCGAAGGCGGCAGCAAGGAAAAAGCGATAAATCACCCGCTATACTTCCTGCTTCACGATGAGCCAAATCCGGAAATGACATCCTTTGTATTCCGGGAAACATTGATGACGCACCTACTCCTGTGGGGAAACGCCTACGCGCAGATCATTCGGAACGGCAAAGGTGAAGTGGTCGCGCTCTATCCTTTGATGCCAAATCGTATGACGGTCAACCGTAGTGAAAACGGAGAGCTTTATTACGAATACCAAACATCGCAGGACGAAGCGCACACGATGAACGGCAGTCGTGTGAGGCTCCAGCCGTCCGACGTACTGCATGTTCCCGGCCTTGGCTTTGACGGTCTTGTGGGCTACAGCCCGATTGCAATGGCTAAGAATGCCATCGGCATGGCAATAGCCTGCGAAGAATACGGAGCTAAGTTTTTTGCAAACGGTGCGACTCCCGGCGGCATCTTGGAGCATCCCGGTGTGGTTAAAGATCCGGAGCGTGTTAGAGAAAGCTGGAACTCTGCCTTCGGCGGCAGCTCTAATGCTAACAAGGTAGCTGTGCTGGAGGAAGGCATGAAATATACGCCTATCTCCATCTCACCGGAACAGGCGCAGTTTTTGGAGACACGTAAGTTCCAGATCAATGAAATCGCACGTATCTTCCGCATCCCGCCTCACATGATCGGCGACCTTGAGAAATCGAGCTTCTCAAATATCGAGCAACAGTCGCTGGAATTCGTGAAATACACGCTCGACCCGTGGGTATGCCGCTGGGAACAGTCCATGCAGAGAGCCCTGCTCTCTCTGGATGAAAAGAAGGAATACTTCTTTAAGTTCAATGTGGACGGGCTTCTCAGAGGCGACTACCAGAGCCGCATGAACGGTTATGCGGTCGGACGTCAGAATGGCTGGATGTCCGCTAACGATATTAGGGAGCTTGAAAACCTCGACCGTATTCCGGAGGAGGAAGGCGGCGACCTGTACCTGATCAATGGCAATATGACCAAGCTCAAGGACGCAGGCATTTTTGCGGTCTCGGCACAGACGCAGGAGGAAGCTGATGAAACAAAGGAAACACAAACCGAACCGGAACCCGAAGACGGGCGCACCCGGTTCAGAAAGAAGGAGGCACTATGACCAGAAAGTTTTGGAACTGGGTGCGAAACGAGGAGCCGGACAGTTTTGGCTCCGACCGAACGCTCTACCTCGACGGGGAAATTTCCGATGAGACATGGTTCGGCGACGAAGTAACACCCAAGCTATTTAGTGATGAACTGCATGCAGGCGATGGAAACATCACCCTCTGGATCAACTCTCCGGGCGGTGATGTTTTTGCTGCTGCACAGATCTACAACATGCTGATGGATTACCCGCATGATGTGACGGTCAAGATTGACGCTCTTGCTGCTTCAGCGGCATCTGTTATCGCTATGGCCGGAACAAAGGTCTGCATGAGTCCCGTGGCCATGATGATGGTACACAACCCTGCAACCATCGCCATCGGTGATACCGAGGAAATGCAGAAAGCCATCGACATGTTAAACGAAGTCAAGGAATCCATTATGAATGCCTACGAAATCAAGTCCGGGCTCTCCCGCCACAAGATATCACAGCTCATGGATGCCGAGACATGGATGAACGCCAAGGAAGCCGTGAAGCTCGGCTTTGCTGATGAGATTCTGTTCAGGGATGGAGAAAAATCCGTCTCGGAGGATACGGCTGACACGGAGATGCTTTTCTCTCGCAAGGCCGTCACTGATTCACTGCTTTCCCGACTGATTCCTAAGAAAAAGCCGGAAGCAAATAAACGCATGGTACCAGTAACCGATCTTGAGAAGCGCCTTTCGCTTCTCGCACATTAAAGGAGGATTTTTATTATGACTCAGATTATGGAACTCATGGACAAGAGAGCGAAGGCATGGGAGGCCGCTAAGGCGTTTCTTAATAGCCACTCTCAGAACGGCGGCATGGTTTCTGCGGAGGATGCCGCAACCTACGACAAGATGGAAAAGGAAGTCACCGACCTCACCAAGGATATCGAGCGCCTGCAGCGTCAGGAGCAGATTGACAAGATGATGAGCGCACCGACTTCTACTCCGCTCACCGGAAAGCCCGGTGTAAAGGATGAACCGGAGGATAAGCCCGGCAGAGCTTCTGCTGCCTATAAAAAGGCCTTCTGGGACAACATCCGTCATCCCGGCAATCCCGCAATCCGCGATGTACTTGAGGAAGGAACCGATGCAAACGGCGGGTACCTTGTTCCGATTGAATTCGAGCACACCCTTGTTCAGGCGCTCAATGAAAACAATATCATGCGTACTATCGGCTGCAAGGTCATCACCACACAGAACGAACGCAAGATCCCTGTGGCAAATGGCCACACGCAGGCGGCATGGACTGCCGAGAACGGTGCCTACACCGAGAGCAATCCGACCTTCGCGCAGACCAGCATTGATGCCTTCAAACTGACTGACCTCATCAAGGTGTCCGACGAGCTGCTTTCCGACAGCTTCTTTGATATCGAGGGCTACATCTCTGAGGAATTCGGTCGCGCCTTCGGTGAAGCTGAAGAGGATGCCTTCATCAACGGTGCTGTGCAGACCGGCCAGACGGCTATCGACAGACCTACTGGCCTGTTCATCCCTTCTGCCGCTGGTGGTGCTCCTTCTGGCGTTACCGCAGCTTCCGCTACGGCAATTACCGCCGATGAGCTGATCAGCCTTGTGTACTCTCTCAAGGCTCCGTATCGCAGCAAGGCGAAGTTCCTCATGAACGATGCCACTGTCGCAGCTATCAGAAAGCTCAAGGATCTGAACGGCGTCTATGTATGGCAGCCTGCACTTACTGCCGGAGAGCCCGACAGACTGCTTGGCTATCCGCTCTACACCTCTCCGAAGGTACCTACAATGGCCGCAGGCGCAAGAGCCATCGCATTCGGCGACTTCTCCTGCTACTGGATCGCTGATAGAGCCGGTCGCACGATCAAGCGTCTCAACGAGCTTTACGCTACCAACGGTCAGGTCGGCTTTACCTGCACGGAGCGTGTTGACGGCAAGCTGATCCTTTCCGAAGGCATCAAGATTCTCGACATGAAGGCAACTTCCGGTTCTTAAGACAGGGAGGTGAACGACCGTGGCTTTGATTTCAACTGAAGATGCGAAGGCCTATCTGCGCGTAGATTCGTCGGATGAGGATGCCACGGTCGGTATCCTCTTGGCCTCCGCAATTCGCTTATGTATTGATATTGCAAGACTTACGGATGATCAGTGGGAAGTGATCGACTCCGATGCCGCTTCTTCTGATGAATATACCGAGGCGGAGCTGTCTGCAATCCGTGAAACCATGAAGGTCGCTATCCTCTATACCTGTGCCTATCTCTTTGAGCACAGGGAGGAAGCCGACCACCATGCTCTTACCATGACACTGCGCTCTCTTCTTTTTGCAATACGGGAAGGAGCGTTTTCATGAATATAGCAGCTATGAGGGTGCGAGTCACCTTCCAGAAAAATACAGTCATCGTCGACAAATACGGAAACCACAAAACCGGCTGGTCGGATTATTTTTCCTGCTGGGCGACTGTCGGCACGAGCTCCGGTTCCGAATCTTCCGATGTAGTCATCAATCCGGAGGAATCGCTGGACTTCACCTGCCGCTACTGCTCTGAGCTTGCGGATGTGGAATCGACAAAATACCGGATCATCGCGGAAGGCCGCACCTACAACATCACCTATGTGAATCCGATGGGCTATAAGCATAACAGCCTGAAATTCAACTGCAAGCTGGAGAAGAACGCATGAGTAAAAATGTATCAATAAACGAGATGGGTGAAGCCATTATGGAGGAACTTGAAAAATATTCAAAGCTCGCCACAGATGACATGAAGGCCGCTGTGAAAGAAACTGCTGCTTCCGTCCGTAAGGATATTCAGGCAGGCGCTCCGGTTGATACCGGTAAATACAAGAAAAGCTGGTCTGTCAAGAATATGCATGAGGATTCACAGAGCATTGACCTTGTAGTGCATTCGAGGAACCGCTATCAGCTGGCACACCTTCTGGAGCATGGACATGTGAAACGAGGCGGCGGACGTGTTCAGGCACAGCCTCATATCGCCTCAGCCGAGGAGCGCGGAAACGAAAAGCTCGTCAATACCATCAGACAGAAGCTGGGAGGTGGATCATGACATACGACGATGTAATCACCATGTTAGAGGAAGCCGGTCTGCCGCTTGCCTACGACCATTTTGCCGAAGGCGAGTCACCAGACCCGCCCTTCCTCGTTTTTCTTTATCCGGGCTCTGACAATATGTTCGCGGATGACACTGTGTTCAAAAAAATTGATGAACTGAACATCGAATTATACACGGACGTAAAAGACCCGGAAACAGAAACCCAGATCGAGGACATCTTAATCGCCCACGACCTGCCTTATGAGAAATCTGAGGTATGGATCGAGTCGGAGAAGTTGTACGAGGTCTTATATCAAACACAGATCATAGGAGGTTAAAAACTATGCCTAACACGAGTAACAAGGTCAAGTTCGGCCTTAAAAACTGCCACTACGCCATTGCTACGCTTGCCGCTGACGGCACTGTCACCTTTGGTACACCCGTAGCAATGCCCGGTGCCGTATCCCTTTCGCTGGATGCTGAGGGAGATAATGATCCATTCTATGCGGACGACTCCGTATATTACATGGTTTCAAACAACAACGGCTATTCCGGCGACTTTGAACTGGCGCTGATCCCGGAGAGCTTTCTTACGGATGTCATGCACGAGACTGAGGATGCAAACGGCGTCATTGTTGAGAACAAGGATGTAGAGCCGGAGCATTTTGCGCTGCTCTTTGAGTTTTCCGGCGACCAGAGAAAGATCCGTCACTGCATGTATTACTGCAGCGCGACCCGTCCTTCCGTCACCGGCAGCACCAAGGAGGACTCTACCGAGGTGCAGACGGAGACGCTCTCCATCACAGCTTCTCCGCTCCCTTCCGGCATTGTGAAGGTCAAAACCGGTACGAACACTACAAGCGCTGTTTACGACGCTTGGTACAGCTCTGTATATGAGCCGAGTGCTTCAGTAAGTAGCGGTGAATAAGGAGGCGCGATATGGCAGTAACAAAAACAATCGAGGTTGATGGCAAAGAGGTGCAGTTCCGTGCCTCAGCCGCCATTCCTCGCCTTTACAGAAATAAGTTCCACAGGGATATTTACAAGGATTTAAACGAGCTGCAGAAAGGCATCGATGAAAGCGACGCAGAAAGCTCCAATCTGGACACTTTCAGTCTGGAGCTTTTTGAGAACATCGCATGGCTGATGGCAAAGCATCAGAATCCTGATGTCCCGGATACTCCGGAGGACTGGCTCGACCAGTTCAACACCTTCTCCATCTATGAAATCCTGCCCCAGATCATCGAACTGTGGGGACTGAATGTGGAACAGCAGGTGGAATCTAAAAAAAACATCATCCGACAGAGCGGGAAATGACAACCCCGCTCTTTTTACTCCGGTGTGTGCAGATCGGGCTTTCCATCTCGGAGCTCGACCTGCTCACTATCGGGACTGTCAATGACATGTATGCAGAAATGAGCAACGACGATTTCAACTATCCTGCGCTCGCGACACAGGAGCAGATGGATCGATTTTAACAGGAAGGAGGTCATCGCATGGCTGACAGAATAAAAGGCATAACCGTGGAAATCGGCGGCGATACGACCGGCCTTTCCAAAGCCCTCTCCGGCGTAAACAAAGAAATCAAATCAACTCAGTCGCAGCTAAAGGACGTCAACAAACTCCTGAAGCTCGACCCGACAAATACCGCGCTGCTCGAACAGAAACAGAAGCTCCTACAACAGGCAGTCTCCGAAACGAAGGAAAAGCTCACACAGCTGAAGTCCGTGCAAGACCAGATGGATGCTGGACTTAAAAACGGTACCGTCACCCAGCAGCAATATGATGCATGGCAGCGTGAGATCATAGAGACCGAAAACGAGCTCAAAAACCTCGAACAGCAGTGTCGGGAAACAGATACTTCTATCACGGCAACACTCCGGGCGACCGGCTCTAAACTGCAGGAGGTCGGCGGGAAAATATCTGATGTCGGCACGAGCCTGTCTACGCATGTAACGGCTCCCATTGTCGCCATCGGTGCTGCCTCCATTGCTGCCTTTAACGAGGTGGATGCTGGCCTCGACATCGTTGCGCAGAAAACTGGTGCTACCGGCGATGAGCTGGAGGATATGTGCCAGATCGTAAAAGACCTCGCCACGGAGATACCGACGGACTTCGAAACTGCCGGTGCTGCTGTCGGCGAGGTCAACACCCGTTTCGGCCTGACCGGGCAGGCGCTGGATGACCTCTCGGCAAAATTCATCAAGTTTGCCCAGCTCAATGATACCGATGTTTCGACATCTATCGACAATGTATCCTCCGTCATGAACGCCTTCGGCATGGACGCTTCTGAGGCGGATAATCTTCTGGATGCTTTAAATGCAACCGGTCAGGCCACCGGCATTGATATGGATACACTGGCAAACGCCCTCTCCTCCAATGCCGCGCAGCTAAAGGAAATGGGACTCACTGCCCAGCAGGCCGCTGGCTTTATGGGCATGGTGGAAATGTCCGGTCTTGATACATCTGCCGCTATGATGGGCTTAAAGACCGCCATGAAAAATGCAACGGCAGACGGTAAAACACTGGATCAGGTGCTTGCGGAATTTTCTGCTACCATGCAGGGAAGCGGCAGCGATGCTGAAAAGCTGCAGGCGGCCTATGACCTTTTCGGAAGTAAGGCCGGTGCCTCCATCTATAATGCCGTGCAGACCGGAAAGCTCAACCTGTCAGATTTCTCCGGCTTCCTCGGTGATTTTGAAGGCAGTGTCGAGAACACCTTCAATGAGACACTCGACCCGATTGACCAGTTCCAGATGACCATGAACTCTCTGAAGGAAACCGGTGCAGAGGTCGGCAACTCCCTGATGTCAGTTCTCGCTCCTGTCCTGAAAGAGCTCTCTGACAAGCTGAAATCTCTCGCCGAATGGTGGAACAACCTCGGAGAGCCTATGCAGCAGATGATCGTGAAAATTGCGCTCGTGGCTGCTGCAATCGGGCCGGTACTTGTAATCGTCGGTAAGGTTATATCCGCTGTTGGTACCATTATGACGATTATTCCTACTGTTACCACTGCTATGGCCGGAGTAAAGACGGCGATGGCTGGTCTGAATGCTATCATGGCGGCAAATCCGATAGGCCTGATCATTACGGCCATCGGCCTGCTGGTAGCTGCGTTTATCTACCTGTGGAACAACTGCGAAGGCTTCAGAGAATTCTGGATCAACCTCTGGGAAAAGGTCAAGGAGATTGCCATTACTGTATGGACGGCGATCAAGGACTTCTTCGTCAGTATATGGGAGGCAATAAAGAACACCTTCACCACTGTGGCAAATGCAATCAGCAGTTTTCTTACCACAGCTTGGAATACGATAAAAACTACCGTTGAAACCGTGATGAATGCCATAAAGACGGTTATCTCTACGATCTGGAATGGCATCAAGAGCTTTTTTGAAACCATTTTCAATGCAATCAAAACTGTAGTGACCACCTATTTCAATATCTATAAGACGATCATCGAAACCGTCCTGAACGTGATAAAGACCGTGGTTACTACTGTTTGGAACGCGATAAAAACAGCTGTTGAAACTGTCGTGAATGCCATAAAGACGGTCATCACCACCGCATGGAATGCCATCAAAACTACGACCTCTACGATTTTCAATGCCGTTAAGAGCGTGGTCACTTCCGTTTGGAACGGTATAAAGAGCGCAGTCATGAATGTGGTTAATGCCATGAAGTCCGGCATCAGCAATGGCTTCAATGCGATCAAGAGCACGGTGTCCAATATCGTAAATGGGATCAAGAGTACCATCTCGAATGTGTTCAATACCATCTGGAGCACGGTATCCGGCATCGTAAACAAGCTAAAGAGCGTATTCAACTTCAGCTGGAGCCTACCGAAGATCAAGCTGCCGCACTTCTCCATCACAGGCAGCTTTTCGCTGAACCCGCCATCCATACCGCACTTTTCTGTGGATTGGTATAAGAAGGCGATGTCCGGCGGCATGATCTTAAAGGATGCGACCATCTTCGGCCAGAGCGGCGGCACGCTTCTTGGCGGCGGTGAGGCCGGTGATGAAGCTGTGGTCGGTGTGAGCTCGCTGCGCTCCATGATTCAGGATGCAGTAAGCAGCGCTACTCTCAGTGTTTCAGGCGACCAGCCTCTCATCAATATTGAGGAAATGAGTGTCAGAAGCGACGACGATATCCGGAAGATTTCTCAGCAGCTCAATACTCTGCTGACTGCCGGACGCAGGGCGAAAGGACTGGTGTAACATGGGATTTTCATTTAACGGAACAACCTCCCAGTCTATGGGACTTGCGACAAGAATTACAAACGAATACCGGATGCCGGATCTTAGAAACAACACGATCACCATGCCCGGACGACACGGTGTATTTGATTTCGGAGGAACGGTATTCGAGCGAAAGATACTGATTTCCTGCTTCATTCCTCCGGGAAAGACGGACGAGCAGTTTCTTTCAAAAAAGGACGATATTATCGAATGGCTGAATCCGGACAACGGCCTCTGCCAGCTCATTCTGGACAAGGAACCGGGACGAGTGTATGAAGCAAGGCTTACGTCCGGATTCTCCTTTGACCGGGCAGTCCGTAATTCCTGCACCTTCGATCTGGAATTTTTCTGCCCAGACCCTTATGGCTATGCCATATCAGACGAGACCTTTGATTTTGCGGAAACCGGAACCTTTACTGCGTCTCGCGCTCTTGGGAATATCGAGTCCTACCCGGTCTACTCCTTAACGGGTGTAATTCCTTCCGGGACGGACTCGTATATCTCCATAACCACAAACGGCAGCGAGCTTCAGATCATTGGACGGCTTGCCGCCGGAGAAACATTGATTATTGACTCCGATCTGATGACGGCAAAAGTAGTTGATTCTAATGGAGAAACCCTCCGAAACGGTCTCCCGCTTTTGTCGGAGCTGAATTTCCCGGTCTTAAATACGGGAGATAATACCATCGTGATTGCTGTGGTCGGTACGAGTACAACATTTACGGAACTGAACATTCAAGCCAGAAGCCGCTGGAGGTGATATTGCATGGCTCTTAAAAATATATTGAATACCCAAGATGCCTTCACCGGCGAGTTTCCGGCTGCATGGGCTCCAGACGGTCTCTGGCGCTTTAACGAGTCCGAACCGGATGCAGATGATTATCTGGCGGATTCCTCCGGGAAGGATCGCAAGGCATATATTCATAACTGGAGCGGAACAACCGCAGATATGAAAACAGGCAATTTCGGTCGCTATTTTCAGATGAACATCAATAATCCTTCATCGGAGAAAACCTACCTGAAAGTAGAAAATACCGGCAGCATCTTCTCAAACCTCGGTGAAACCATCGTGGTCGGCGGCTGGATGAAGCCTACGACATATTCAGTCGGCAACACCTATACTCCGATCTTGAATACCCGCTACGGTTCCGGGCAGCCGATTTTCTATCTGTCGCTGATCAGAGGAAAACCGAGGATTATGCTGTATAACTCCTCCGGTTCTCTGATCCTCGATACGTCTGTAACGCCATCATTCTCTTTGCTAAACGGCTACTGGTATTTTATCGCATGCGTGATTAAGCCAAATGCCAAGACGGCGCAATACATCCTTGGCGATAAGAGCTCCGGCACGATTTGGCAGTCAAATGTGTTGACCTTTACCGGAGAGCTGAATCGTAGCTGCGTGGCTGACCTCATCTGGGGAATGCACGCAGACTCCTACTGGTATGCAGGCGGCTTTGATGATTGGTTCCTCGACTGTGATTCTGATCTAACCGCCGATGACCTTGCAGAATATTTTCTGGAATCGCTCTCCGCAAACGGTGCAGATCTGACCGGTGATGTGGACGCTTTGACGACAGCGGATGTCGTTACGCTTCGAGCTACAGACTCTGTCTATCCGTCAAGCGGACAGCTCATTACTGCAGCAAAAGACTGTGGCGTGACTGGCAACGGCAGAGTTTCTGTAAAAGCAGATTACTCTCCGGGAGAGACCTCTATCTCGCTTGTGGAAACGGCCACCTCAGATGACCTCTCCACTTGGACAGAGTGGCAGGCTGTCGGTGCAAACGGCGAGCTGGAATTTCCTGCAAAGAAATACATCAAATACCGCGTCACGCTTTCTACCACAAATACAGCAAGGACGCCTACGCTGACATCTATCAGTCTGTACGATAATCCAAAGCCGCTCTATACCAAACTTGGCTATGCAAGACCGGTCATTCTGGACTCAGACGGGAATGTAGAAGCTGTGCTGGATAACGCCTATGACATCATCGTGACCAGTGAAATCAACGGCGTGGATGAGCTGGAATTTAAGCTGCCGTTTCAGGACAGCAAACGCGCCTATATCGATAACGAAAAGACCGTGCGTATTGTCAGCGACACCTATCGTATCCGCACAATTACGGATGATAAGGAAGAAAGCGGCAAGGCCATCACCACGGTCTATGCGGAGGCGGCATTCTATGATCTTGCCTACTCCGTGAAAAAGGATGAGATTACCTTTAACGCAGACACGGCAGATATGCCGATAGCTTATGCTCTTCAGGGAACTGACTGGGATGTGGGCACGGTTAATGTCTCCACAAAGCGTACTTGGACTTGTTCTGAGAAAAACGCGCTGGCGATCCTGCGGGCAGTACAGAACATTCACGGCGGCGACCTGATTTTCGATAACGCAAATAGGATCGTGAAGCTCCTGACCTTCTCCGGTGAGGATTCCGGCGTGCTGTTCTGCTACAAGAAAAATATGAAATCCATCCAGCGCGTCATTGATACAACCAGCCTGATTACAAGGCTTTACGCCTATGGCAAGGACGGCATGACATTTGCTTCGATCAATGGCGGCAACGAGTATGTACAGGATACGACCTATACTTCCGAAATACGAATTGCTACGCTGGATTGCTCGAACTTCACCAATCCGTATCAGATGCTGGAATATGCCCACATGCGACTTGCGGACTATGCCTCTCCGCGTATCTCCTATGTGCTAAAGGCGATGGATCTGTCGGTGTTAACCGGCTATGAACATGAAACATGGGAGCTGGGCGATACGGTCATGGTGAAGGATGACGACCTGAACCTGTCTGTAAAGACCAGAATCGTCCGCAGAGAATACAACCTGCAGGAGCCTTGGAATACCGTATTGGAGCTTTCCACCACGCTCCGGGAGCTGGGCGATTCCTCCTCACGCTGGGATAGCGCAGCCGATACGCTGGAGTCTACCGATCTGATAGACAGTCAGGAAATGAAGGATCTGGTGCCGTTTAATCACCTGCGTAATTCCAGAGCAGATTCCGTCCTTACCTACTGGCAAAACTCCGGATTTGCCGTGGATGCAAATAATGGCGTATCCGGCATGGCTTCCTTCAAATGCGAAGGTGCTCTGAATACCACAAAGAGTCTTTCACAGACCATAACACCCGCCAACCGGCAGTGCTATACCTTTTCAGCGCAGATTGCCTCCGAGAATCTCTCAAAAGGTACGAATGGACAGGTGGGCATTGAGGTGACCTTTGAATACGAGGACGGAACAACGGAAACACGATTTATAGACCTGATCTGAAGGAGGGATTTCTATGGCTTCATTTACACACGTGGCACAGGATATCTCTCCTCAGTATGGCCGCGTTACAAAGATCACCATCCGGGTATGCGTGACCGACTGCACCGGAACTGTATATATCACAGATATGCTCCTGCAGGGCGGCTCCATCGCCACCGGCTGGGTAGGCCATGTATCAGAAATTCAATGGACGGAGGATGGATAAATGCCAGAGTTTACACGCTTTACAGAGACAATTACAAAAAAACAGGATAAGCGCGTCGTAAACATTACGGTAAAGCCCACCGTCACAGATTGCACCGGCTCGGTCTGGTTCACCGATCTGATGCTGCAGGAAGGCGATAAAGTCACAGGCTTTGTCATCAACACCGAAACGTTTCTGGAAAAATACGATGGCGATGATGCTAAGTCAGGCAAGAGATTTTATAACGGCATCGTCCGCTCTGCTGCAACCTGCGTCATCTTCAATCTCGGTTCCACGGCTGCCGGTCTTGACTACAAGGTCTATCCGATTCAGACGATGGCTGCCGGGAGTATTTCGCTTGCGCTGGGTGAAGGTGCCCATAAGGCGACTTTCAAAGCAGCTGCAGCCGCCGGTGATGAATTTGACCTTTTCGCTTCTACGAGGGAGTGCCTGAAGAACGGCGCTGCAACAGCCAAGGACGGCTTTTTCCAATACTCTGCTGCCGGTGACAGCAAGCACCCAATCACGGTCGAGGATAAAAAGTCGGCTCGAATCTATGTGGAATTTCAGGAAATGCAGGACGGAGGTGATGCCCTGTGAGCTATGATTATTTGAAAGGCCGCAAATGCATGGTCTGGACATTCATGGGCAATTCCAGAATGTATCAGGCACTTGCCGCCTATGGAGACCGCCTCTCACAGGTAGGTCTCTTTTCTTTTAAGGTATCGCGCACCGGTATCATCACGGAAAGCGGCGTGGCCATTTCCAATATGCTGACCTACATCAACCGATGGCCGCACATCAAATGGCTCCTGACGATATCCAACGATGGCACAAACAGCATCTTTACCGCTCTCCGGGATAACACAGACGGTGCTCAGGATACTTTCCTTTCGGAGATCGTCCGCATTATGGAAAAATACCCGTGGTGCGACGGCATCGACATTGACCTTGAGAAAGGCGACGGATATTCCACGCACGCTGCCTCTACGTCGATGTTTCGGAATATCTATAACACAGTAAAAGGCTATGATAACAGCAAACTCATGAACATCTGCCTGCCGGGTATGAATTCCATCAACGGCTCGGTCGGAGGTGAAAACTGGTGCGTTTACGGTGACCTCAACGCTTACTGCGATACGGCAGCCATCATGAGCTATGGCATGGCGTGGGCAGGTTCTGCTCCCGGCGCTGTCTCTCCAAGGGACTGGCTGGAGAGCATTTACGACTACGCGGTCACGGTCATGAATCCGGAGAAGATATTCTTCGGCCTTCCCGCATACGGCTGGAACTGGCAGATTTATGATCTTCCTGCAAACCTCGGTAAAACCTATCGCGGCACATCAAATACCTACTATGCGGCAAAGAACTGGATGACCGGGCAGTACAATTTTACAGATGATGCCCCACCGCAGCCCTTCATCCCGATCCTCGCATACTGGGATGATTACGATATGGTGCCTTGGGCGCTTCCGCAGGTCTACGACTTCATGGAAGGCCGGGACGCCACAAGCTATGAGTATCCTCTGATGAACGGAACCTATAACAGGCGGCATTATCTGACGGCTTACAGCAAAGAGCAACACACAGAGTTCGGCACCATCTATGTGGATGCGGATGGAACGACAAGCTCCTACTCCGGCATTGTCTCTTTTGAAAACGGCGTGGCCACTCTCGGTGATGCTGGCTCTGCCACATATTCCTTTTCCGTATCAAGCGCCGGAACCTACGACATAGCCATCCGCCTCTGCTATCCCTTCTGGGATAAAAACGGCATCTATGTTTCGATTGACGGCAACACGACGCATTTTACGGAAAGCAGGCTCTGGTGGCCATATTGGAGAAGCACCTTCTGGGCAACGCTCGCCAGCAGCATTTCACTATCTGCCGGTAAGCACACCATCGTGATATCCGTAGATGTAAAAGGCGTACAGTTTTACGGCTACCGTGTTTGCAGCAGCTTTTCGGAGGCTCCCTCTGCAGGCACTGCGACCTTTACTCTCTCTCCACGCCACTTTATCGACGTGGACGGCAACGAGTGTCAGCCGGACAGAGCTTTCAAGCTCACCTGCGAAATGCTGAGGCGAAAGCCGGATTCTGCCCTCATCTGGTATGAGGATTTCCGGGACTACGGTGTGCTGCAAACAAACTACTGGACGACCCTTTCAGGCTCTTGGACGGTATGGCGCGAAGATGAATATTCCGAAAGCCGCGTCTACTCCCAGCTTGACGGCTCCGGAAAGCTCGCATGGCGATACGATGGCTTTTCCGATATTCACCTGCGGACAAGGCTGGCCTTTCCTGCAACAGGAAGTGGCAAGGCCGGAGTATTCTGCGGTGATCTGTTCTGCTGCCTGAATTATGATTCTCAGGCTGTGGAGCTTTATAACGGCAGCACGCTCCTTGGCAGCTACAGCCAGACCATAGAGCGGACAGCAAACGCCGACCTTCGTACCGATCCATCCATGTACACGGTCGAGATGCGTATCCGTGGGAATAAGGTGCGTGTTTATTCCGGTTCTTCCTATACGCTTCGCTTCACTGCTACAGTCAGCGGCTTTTCCGGAGGCTATGCCGGATACCGATCAGATAACCGGACGGTCTGCGAGCTGCTCCGCCTTGGCGATGCGTGGACTTACGAGCCATACGAACGCTTTGATGTTACCTTCCCGGACGGCACAGTTACGCAGTATGGCAGGATCAGCCGGTCGAACGCCACGTGGGATACGGAATTTCAGGTGTTTACGTTGACCTCGGATATCGAGGAGGATGCGACACGCAGCGAGAGTATTTCGCTGGATTATGAATTCTACCACTCCCATGAGCTTGACCTGACCTGTGGGAACGATTATACGGTGACCATCACGCCAAAGGATATCGACATCTGGATAGCAAGGCTCTTTCTCGGAGACGCAGACGGCTTTTCCATCCTCTACTATCAGGATGTGGACTCGCTCGTTTACTGGGCAAACGAAGCGGCCTACCGCTGGGGAGTGAGAGGCTTTGCCATGTGGTCGCTGGGACAGGAAGATATGCGGCTCTGGGAAGCGCTGCCAAAACAGATATAACTTTATACACGGATACAGTTCACGAGGCTGTCTGCAAAATGCAGGCGGCTTTTATTTTGCACAAAGGAGGGATTTTCTCATGAAAGAATTCTGGAACACGATCCAACTGGTATTTGCCGCTGTCGGAGGCTGGCTTGGCTATTTCCTTGGCGGCTGTGACGGACTCTTGATTGCTCTGGTGATCTTTGTGACCTGCGACTACCTTACCGGCATCATGTGTGCCATCGCAGACAAAAAGCTCTCAAGCGAGGTCGGCTTTAAGGGAATCTGCCGCAAGGTGCTGATCTTCCTGCTGGTAGGCATCGGAAACGTCATTGATGTTCAGGTGCTCGGACATCCGGGAGTGCTCCGCACGGCGATCATCTTCTTCTACCTGTCCAATGAAGGTCTGTCTCTGACGGAGAACGCAGCACATCTCGGCCTGCCGGTACCGGAGAAATTAAAGGAGGTCTTGGAGCAGCTCCACGACCGTCACGAAGAGGAGGAAAAATAACATGACGAGAAAAGGAATCGACGTCAGTCATTGGCAGGGAACCATTGACTGGAATAAGGTCAAAAAGGCCGGTATCGAGTTTGCCATCATCAAGGCTGGCGGCTCCGATGCCGGTTTTTATACGGATAGCAAATGGGAAGCAAATTACAAAGGCGCTAAGGCTGCCGGTATCCCCATCGGCGCTTATTACTTTGTCGGAAAGGACTGCGTGACTGCTGCCGCCGGAAAAGCAGATGCCGAGCGCTTCCTGCATATCCTGAAGGGCAAGCAGCTGGAATATCCAGTCTATATGGATAACGAGGCACAGCCCGCTTCTGCCAAAGCCGGAATCACTGAGGCCACCATTGCTTTCTGTGAAACTATGGAAGATGCCGGATACTTCGTCGGGATCTATGGCTCCGCTGTTTCCGGCTTCAAAGAACGCATGGATGACACGAAACTCACGCCCTACGCTCACTGGGTAGCGCAGTATGCCAGCAAATGTTCTTATAAGGGCGACTACGGCATCTGGCAGTATTCTTCCAAGGGCTCTGTTGACGGCATCAGTGGTAATGTGGATATGGACTACGCCTATGTGGATTATCCTGCCATTATCCAGAACGGCGGCTTCAACGGCTTTACAAAGTCTGCGTCCGATGACAGCAAGCCTGCCACTCCTGCTCCGGTCACTCCGGCAAAGACCGTAGATGAGCTGGCGCAAGAGGTGCTGGACGGCAAATGGGGAAACGGAACCGACCGCAAAGAGCGCCTCACTGCTGCCGGGTATGATTACTCTGCCGTGCAGGCAAAGGTCAATGCTCTGGTGAAAAAGCAGGAATCTACTCCTGTCTACTACACCGTAAAAAGCGGTGATACCCTCTCCGGAATTGCTAAGAAATACAGCACCACGGTTTCGGCGATCCAGAAGCTCAACCCGACGCTCATCAAAAACGTCAACCTTATTCTGACCGGCTGGAAGATCAGAGTGAAATAACTGAATATCCAATCTGCTATGCCTGCGAGTGTTCTTCGGAATGCCCGCAGGCTTTTTTTATTTTCCTCCGCTCAAAAAGGCAGTTCATCTCCAGTGGAAACTGGAGGTGGATATGTTATGCCAAACGAAAACATGAAAGTTCAATCTGGATATTTCACACAGGAGCGGATTCAGGGCGATCTGGACTACCGCAGAGCACAGGCAATCGCAAAGAAGATGCTCGATGACGGCCTCATTTCTGTGGCTGAATTCAACAAATTAACCGCCATCAATCGGGAAACTTTCTCTCCATTGTTCGCGGAAATAATGCCAAAAATCCCTTGATATGTAGTCGCTTTAGAGTGATGTATAGACGTACGGAAAGGAGGTACTTCCCTTGAAAAAAGTCACGAAAATCGCGGAAACAGCGAGTTCGAAAGTTAAACTCAAGAAGATCAGGGTAGCCGCCTACTGCCGCGTCTCTACGGATTCCGATGCCCAGCTTGAAAGCCTTGAGGCACAGAAAACCCACTACGAAAATTACATCACATCTCGTGATGACTGGGAGTTCGCTGGACTCTATTACGACGAAGGCATTACTGGTACCAAGAAGGACAAGCGTCCGGAGCTCTTACGGCTCATTGACGACTGCAAGGCCGGTAAAGTGGACTTTGTTATCACAAAATCCATCAGCCGCTTCAGCCGAAACACAACGGACTGTTTAGAGCTGGTAAGAAAACTGCTCGCCCTGCACATTCCGATTTATTTTGAGAAGGAAAATATCAACACCGGTTCAATGGAGAGCGAGCTGTTTCTGGCGATCCTCTCCAGCATGGCCGAAGGCGAGTCTGTTTCCATATCGGAAAACAACAAGTGGTCAATCCAGAAACGCTTCGAGAACGGCACCTATAAAGTCAGCTACCCACCTTACGGTTACGATTGGGATGGCGAGCAGATGGTCATCAATCCGGAGCAGGCGGCTGTGGTTAAGGAAATCTTCGCATCGCTGCTCTCCGGCAAAGGCACCCACGCCATCGCGGACGACCTGAACCGGCGCGGCATTCCTACCAAGCGAAACGGACGCTGGGCGGCTACAACCATTCGCGGGATGCTTTCCAATGAAAAGTATGTCGGCGACTGCCTTTTTCAGAAAACGTACTCGGATTCACGCTTTGTCCGGCACAACAACCACGGCGAGCAGACGCAGTACATGGTCAAGGATCATCACGAGGCAATCATCAGCCGGGAGGACTTTGAAGCCGCTCACGCTTTTATTCACCAGCGGGCAACGGAAAAAGGTGTCGTCAAAGGAAGTGATAAATACCAGAATCGCTACACCTTCTCCGGGAAGATCATCTGCGGCGAGTGCGGCGATACCTTTAAGCGCCGGATACACAGCTGCACCGGATACAAATACACTGCGTGGTGCTGCAGTACCCACATCAAGGATAAAGATAAATGCCACATGCTTTTTGTAAAAGACGATGATCTGAAGCAGGCTTTCGTCACCATGATGAACAAGCTGGTCTACGCGCACAGGATCATCCTAAAACCATATGTGGACGCATTGAAAAACACTTCGTCTGATGACTCGCTTCGGCGCATTCAGGAAATACAGACCCTACTGGCGCAGAACACAGAAAAGCGCGAGACGCTGACAAAGCTCATGACACAGGGCATCATCGACCCGATCCTTTTTAACAAAGAAACGAACGAGCTGCTTTCGCAGGCAGACAGTTTCCGGGATGAGATCAACGCTTTAAAAAACGCTGTTTCCGGAGATGTAACAAAGGTCACAGCAGCCACAGCGCTTCTGCACTTTACAGAAAAAGGTGGAATACTTCAGGAATTCGATGATGACCTGTTTAATGAATATGTGAACCGCATCATTGTCCGCTCCAGAAATGAAGTGCGCTTTGAACTGAAATGCGGTCTTACGCTCAGGGAAAGGAAGTGAGGGCATGGGACATACACCATACGGATACAGAATTGAAAACGGCTGCGCTGTGATTAACGAAGATGAAGCCGCTAAAATCAGAAAGCTATACGAGAATTACCTCGCCGGAATGGCACAGTCAAAAGCTGCTATTGAGGCAGGCATCGAAACCTACCACAGCTCGGCAAAGCGTCTGATGCAAAACAGGCACTACCTCGGCGATGACTTCTACCCGGCAATCATTGATCAGGAGACCTTCGACAAAGCAGAATCGATTCGTCTGGAACGTGCCGGTAATCTTGGTAGACTAAACCTTCTAAAAAGTTCAAAGCCTATAAAGGTTCCGACACACTTTCGGTTTGCAGAGGCGGATGAGGAATATGAAGATCCGAGGCTACAAGCAGAATACCTGTACAGCCTCATTGAGAGCGAGGCGATCTAATGGGAAATGTTATGGTCATCCCGGCCAAAAGGCAGGTCGGGAACACAGTAAAGCAATCTGAACAGAAAAAGCTCCGTGTTGCAGCCTACTGCCGCGTCAGTACGGATTCTGAAGAACAGGAAACAAGCTACGAGGCGCAGGTCACGCACTACACGGAGTACATCCAAAAAAATCCTGACTGGGAGCTGGCAGGCATATTTGCGGACGATGGCATCTCCGGTACCAACACCAAAAAGCGTGACGAGTTCAACCGCATGATCGAGGAGTGCATGTCCGGAAACATCGACATGATCATCACCAAATCCATCAGCCGATTTGCCCGAAACACCCTCGACTGCCTCCAATATATCCGGCAGCTCAAGGACAAGAACATTCCAGTCTATTTTGAGAAGGAGTCCATAAACACGCTGGATGCCAAAGGCGAGGTGCTCCTTACGATCATGGCGAGCCTTGCCCAGCAGGAAAGCCAATCCATGAGCGAGAACATCAAGCTCGGCCTTCAATACCGCTACCAGCAGGGCAAGGTTCAGGTTAACCACAACCGCTTCCTCGGATACACCAAGGATGAAAACGGCAACCTCGTCATCGATCCGGAACAGGCAGAAATCGTAAAACGCATCTACCGGGAATACCTCGAAGGCTCCAGCATGGACAAGATTGCCGCCGGTCTTATGGCTGACGGCATTTTAACCGGAGCAGGAAAAGAAAAATGGCACACCAGCACCATCAACAAAATTCTCCGAAACGAGAAGTATATGGGTGACGCGCTGCTTCAAAAGACCTATACCACAGACTTCTTAACAAAAAAGCGGATCAAGAACAACGGCACCGTCCCTCAATACTACGTCGAAGGCGACCACGAAGCGATCATTCCGAAGGAACTCTTCATGCAAGTGCAAGCAGAGCTTGTCCGCCGCCGGGTAGTCCACGTCAGCCCGACAGGCAAGAAACGCAGCTTCTCCTGCAATCACTGTTTTGCACAGATGGTTTTCTGCGGAGACTGCGGCGAGCTTTACCGGCGCGTTCACTGGAACAACCACGGCTGCAAGTCCATCGTCTGGCGCTGCATCAGCCGTCTGGAACCGACCTCGGCTGAAAAGAACTGCACCAACCGGACGGTGAACGAGCTCCTGCTGCAGGAAATTACGGTCAAGGCCTTCAATCAGCTTCTCACCGAACGCGACGTGTTTCTTAAAACCTTACAGCAGAACATCGCCAAGGCTGTGGTCAACGCTGACACCCTCTCACCGGACGGCATTCAGACAAGACTTGAGGAACTTCAAAAAGAGCTCATCAAGAAGGCAAACAACAAACAGGACTATGACGCCATCGCAGATGAGATTTTCCGGCTCCGCGACCAGAGAGAACAATCCGAACTCGACAGCCACCACCGGGAAGAAGCCATGAACCGGATCAAAGAGCTGCAGAACTTCATCGCAGGTCAAGAAACCGATATCACAGAGTTTGATGAGGCTCTGGTAAAGAAGCTCATCGAGAAGATCACCGTCTTTGCCGAGCACTTCACAGTGGAATTCAAGTCCGGGATCACAATCAACATCGATACATAAAACAAGGCTCCCTTACACTACCGATGATGGCAGTGTGGGAGCCTTGGTGCGTTCTCATTTTATCTTCTTCTCAAACCGGAAAATTCCGTCCGGGAACTGCTCATCCGTCTGCTCCTGCGCATCGGGATCATTCGGATCTGGATGGTGGCTGTTGAAAAACTCCACGATATGAAAACCGTAGCGGTTGACATAGAAATGGATGTTACGCTTCTCAAAGTACGGCGTGACGGTCTCCCAGACGTTCACTTCAGGATGCACCTTTTCCACCGCGCACCACGCCGCATAGCCAATGCCCTTGCTGTGGGCGTGCGGAGAGACAAACAACAGATCAAGATCGCCTTGCTCACCGTCAACCCTTATCACAACACCGCCGACGGATTTACCGTCCTGCATGATGCGGTAAGCCTCGCCGCCGTCGATAGATTTCTCAATCGTCTCGAGGGAGATGATCTCGCCATCTTCCTCGAAGTGATCGTCTCTGCGCCCGAATTCCTCAAGAGCACCATAGTTGAATGCCGCCTGATTGTCTTTGATAAACTGCTCCCGGTCGGTCTGCTCCAACGGAAGCAATTCTATGTTTGCCATGCGATACCTCTCAATGTTGTGCCCCGTCGCCGGCACTGGCAGTGTGGGAGCCTTGGTTCGTTCTAATTAATGAAGTTAGCACTCAGGGGATACTTGCAGACCGGACAGACATTCGGGACTTCATTATCCATAACAATACTGCAGTTACGTCGTTGTGTTTCATGATAATTTCAAAAAAGTTATTGATGCTTTCCGCATTCATCTGCGTGTTGATGTTCGTGACAGACAGATCCTGTGGACTTGAGCTCACCCTGCAGATAGCTTTCCGCAGCGGTCTTCGCGTCACCCTGCGCACCGACAATGACCTCAATATTACGCTCATTGAAGATCTCCACAGCACCGCCACCCATACCGCCGGCAATAATAACCTCAACGCCCATGTCGCCGAGGAAATTCGGCAGAAAGCCGGGCTTGTGTCCGGGATTGGGTATGCACTGCGAAGAAGCAACGCTGCCATTCGTGCTCTCATAGATGTTGAAGTTTTCGCAGTGGCCAAAGTGATCGGCCACCTTGTTTCCCATGCTTGCAACAGCGATTTTCATCGTATTATCCTCCATTATTTCAGCTTTCGCCTTTATTTGTTCTCCGATACCAGTTTCTTCATTACCCCATCCAGCCAGCTTCCGGCAAATAATTCGATCGTTCCAGCATCGCAGGCGGCGGCTAATGTGGGATCAATGGGCAAACGAGCAATATTCTTAATACCGTGTTTTTTAGCAATCTGACTGATGTGGCTTTCTCCAAACACGTGGATTTCCTTTCCGCAGTCTGGGCAGGTAATATAGCTCATATTCTCAACCAGAGCGAGAACAGGGATGTTCATCATCTGCGCCATATTAATTGCTTTTTCCACGATCATTCCTACCAGTTCCTGAGGGGATGTAACGATGATGAGACCATCCACAGGAATGGACTGGAAAACTGTGAGCGGCACATCTCCGGTTCCGGGCGGCATGTCGATGAACATAAAATCCACGTTTCCCCAGATGACATCTGTCCAAAATTGTTTGGCTGTACCGGCAATAAGAGGGCCTCGCCACACAACCGGATCGGTTTCATTTTCTGTCAGCAGATTCAGCGACATGACGGAGATCCCGGTTTTGGTTTTCACTGGATAAAGTCCAAGATCACTGCCCTCGGCCTTTTTGTGTAAGCCAAATGCTTTGGGAATAGACGGGCCGGTAATGTCGGCATCCAGAATGGCCGTCTCAAACCCCTCTCGATGTGCCAGCACTGCCAGAAGGGATGTAACGAGGGATTTTCCCACGCCGCCCTTGCCGCTGACAACGCCGATTACCTTTTTAATATAGCTTAGCTCATGCGGCTTTGCCAAAAGGCTCTCTTTTGTCCTCTCGCTGCAAGTCTCGTTGCAGTTCTCGCAATTATGCGAGCAATTTTCGCTCATTTCCTTGCCTCCTTAATGGGTATAGTCAAGATAGGAAACAGTATCGCCCAGATCCTTTTGTATCAGTTCCTTCATTTTCTTTGCAAATGGGCACGGATATCCAATAGGATTTCCCTTTTGAATGCATGAGGCAAAGACAAGCGTGTCCGCGCCTCTTTCCACAAGCATTCGAGCCCTGAGTACCGCCTTTTTCCCGGGACATCCGCCGCAATTGGTAAAACCGACAAGCTCTATATCACCTTCGGCATCACCAAATGCTCCTGTATGCTCCCGCATGACCTTAAAATCTGCAGACCCGGGACAGTAATCTTCCGTCTGCATACATCTTATAATACCTACTTTCATTTTGCATCCTCCAAGAGCAATAGCCGTATGTTCTTCAAAATATTTATGAGTGCAGCCCTTGCCGGACAGTCAACCAAAGCAAGGCTGTGTCCTTCGTTGACGGCGGCAGATGCTTGTTTATCAAAGGGAATCCGTCCCGTAAAAGGTACCTTGTTTTCTAGACAATACTTTTCGATATCCTTCGTTTTTTCCATGCAGACATCATATTTGTTGACGCAGACAGCAGCTTTCGCTCTTAGTATATCCGTGGTTTTCAAAATACGCTCCATGTCATGGATTCCGGAAAGCGATGGTTCTGCCACGATCAGCACCAGATCCACACCGATGATGGAGGCAATGACCGGGCAACCTACACCAGGAGATCCGTCAATTACAGCAAGCTTCGAATCCGGCGCTGCATTTACAAGTGTTTTCTTGACTTCCGTGACCAGCTTGCCGGAATTGCCGCGCCCCATTTTGAGCGTTGCAGTGGAAAACACACGACTGTCCTTGTACAGCAACTGCTCCCCAGCGACATCATCTCTCATGGTTACGGCGCTTTGAGGGCAGACATATTCACAGACACCGCACCCCTCGCAGGCATATTCGTCAACCTCACATATCCCGTCGCGCAGAGCGACAGCATTAAAACGGCAGTTGTCAAGACAAATCCCGCACCCGATGCATTTTTCTGGATCAATGAAAGCCTTTTGTGATCCATAATAGTCCCAGCGTTCCGGCAGGGTGTTCATTCCTGCCACCAAATGCAGGTTTGGCGCATCCACGTCACAGTCGGCAAAGGCTTCCGCGTTTAGGAGATCAATAAAGGCAGCAGCCACTGTAGTCTTGCCTGTGCCGCCTTTGCCACTCAAAATCAGAAGTTTTTTCACATGTGCGCCTCCCTTCGGATATCACCGAGAAGGCTTCGAAACATCTCAGCGTATTCGCTGTCGGCAAGAGCGGCGATCTGTCCGCTCGCACCCAGCCGAGCCAGCTTTTCAGTGTACGGGATGCGGAGCAAAACTGGAACGCCATGCTTGCGGCAAAAATCGTCAAACTCAGTATACTTTCCGTCCGCCTTGTTGATGACCACCCCGCAAGGTTTATGAAGTAAGCTCACCAGTTCATAGACCATCTTAAAATTATGCAGGCCGAAAGCGGTAGGCTCTGCCACCAGCAAACAGTAATCTGCGGCCTGAACGCTTTCCATCACAGAGCAGGCGCTTCCCGGAGGACAGTCGATCACAGTCAGATCATCCGTATCAGGCGCCTCGGCAAGCGCGGCCCTAATGACAGGAATTCCGGTTGCTTCACCTAAATCCATACAGCCGGTGACAACACGGATATCTCCGCTCTTTCCGCACTCCACGTTTCCCACAGGCTTTTCTGTCTCTGACACCGCACCGGACGGACAGACCAGCATGCATCCTCCGCAGGAGTGGCATACCTCTGAAAAGAGCATGGGCTTGGTCTTTACATAGACCAAAGCATTAAAGCGGCAGAAGTCTACGCACTTGCGGCAGCCCGTACATTTCTCAGCGTCAAAGGCGGGCTCTTTTGTGGTAACGGTTTTACTGGCCAAACTTTCAGGCCTCAAAAAAAGCCTTCCGTTGGGCTCCTCCACATCGCAGTCGATATATGTGGCTTTGCCTGCTGCTGCCGCCAGATTCACCGACACAAAGGTCTTTCCGGTACCGCCTTTGCCGCTTAAAACCGCCAGCTTCATTGGTGGCCGTGAAAGCCTGCATGAAACTGTGTCATAGGTGTAAGCTTTCCCTCTATAAATGCGGCAAGGTTTTCAGCCACTCCAAGCCCGTCAGCCTTATAGATCTTTATCTGGGCGGCATTCAACGCCTCTGCTGCATTTTGACCGCATCGGATGGTGAGCAGAATGTTAGCACCACTGTCCAAGATAAGCTGTGCAGCTTTCAGCCCTGCACCGCCCTGGGCTTCGGCAGCAGTATTGGCAATATATTTTGTTGTTTTTCCCTCGACATCGTGCAGCATAAAATACGGCGCTCTGCCAAAGGATACACAGATGCTGGTTTCCGACTTGTTCTCGTTCACAGGAATCGCTATTTTCATCGATTTTCTCCTTCCATTGTTTCCGTTCGACCACGACGGTGGCGATGACACCCGCCGCAACGGCAATATGGCTCGTTACCCTCGCAAAGCCGGTATTCGCCGCCGCTTATCACAAGCGGCTTACCTTCCACCAGTGAAACAGACAACTTTTTTCGGGCGTCGTTATAAATCTGTTGTGCGGTTGTACGGGCGATGTTCATATACCTCGCACACTCCTCCTGATTGAACCCTTCGTGGTCAATAAGACGAATCGCCTCATATTCGTCCACCGTCATTACGACGGCAGCATCCGAATGGAAAGGCTCTCCTACCGGGGCGAATTCCGTACGAATCGGCAAGCAGCAGACTCTTCGCCATTTCTTGGGTCTTGGCATGATTCACCTCCTGTCACAGCGGCACAGGAGCTTCCCCCTATGCCGCTGCGATTACCTTACATCTTTGCTAATTCTTCATCGACAGTCTTCAGTTCTCCCTGAAGCATGCTTTTGCGAGCCAGCAAACGATCTTTCGTATTTTCCGGCTGCATCCGACACAGTCCCATACGACGGCCAAAACCGTGTCCGAACTGCATCCCTTTCCTCACACCGGAATTGCCTGCGCAAATTCCGCGACCAAAACCGGTTCCTGCTCCCAGCCCCATCGGGCCTGTTCCGTCCATTCTCGGCATCATTTTCACCTCCTCTGCATCAATCGAGTTTATGACATATGCCATTTTCAAATTCAGTTTATCACGGTATCCGGCATATGTCAATAACAAATCAATATATCTTTAAATCTGAGGCGCATCTGATGAAATAAAAGGTGGATGTTTACGCGTACGCCCCCGTTCTTACTCTATTTTCTTTAATATCCTAAGTCAGAGAGTTTCAACCGTATGTTATCCATATCACTAATTCAACTCTATATGATCCTTATCCCGTCTCGTGCAGCTTATAATAATCATGGAGGTGCCTGACTGCATCCCTTTTTCATTTCAAATCGTCCAGCTTTTCCATAAGAAACTGGTCTACGCATTAGGAAAGATCCAAGTTCATACTCTTATTTTTCCCAGACCGGGGCCTGTTGGCTTAGTTTTTGTCCTGCCTTATAAGCATTCTCCAAATCCCTGGGAAAATTCTGCTCGTGAATGGAAGTTTTGATGCTTTCATCAAAACTTCCCATATTAAATTTAGAATAGTCTGAAACCTGCAAAGTGTCATAACACGGATATAGACAGACTTCTCCATTTAACATTTCTAATTCTTTCGCATACTCCTCAAACTTTTCTTTGTATAGATCATCATAGAATTCTTTCGTGGCATTCATGCTGACAAATAATCCGACGTTTACTTTCCCTGTAAAATAATTACTATAATCATCATAGGACAACGAAGAGAAATGCAGCCGTTCTATCAATGCAAAGTATCTGCTTGCTGGTCTTCCTAAATAAATGCATGTTCCTATTAACAGTGCATCGGCAGAAAATATTTTATCAATAATTGGTGATAAGTCATCCTTCCAGTAGCAATGACACCTTCCCACGCCTTTTCTCTTACAAAGCATGCAGCCCCTACATCCGGTAAAATTCAAATCATATAAATCTATATATTCTACCTCCGCCCCAGTAGATCTTGCCCCTTCAGCTGCTGATTTTAATAATTTAGCTGTATTCCATGTTTTTCTTGGACTTGCATTCAAAACTATTGTTTTCATCCTATTACCTCAAATTCCACTTTGCTGCAACGACATCTATCTTACAGCCACAACTCCCCGACATCTAACTCGGCAACTCAACATAGTGACATCTATCGTGGCAACTCAACTCTCACACTTTTTGAGCCGATTTACCTTTGGATAAGTTACTGCGAAGCGTTCGTTCTGCCCGATGCCATATTTCCCCAATTGCCCGAAAACCGCAGTATTACTGGGCTTTCACGGCTATTATTCTTTAACCTTTGACATCAATACTACGGTCTCAACGTGAGTGGTCTGTGGGAACATGTCCACGGGCTGGACGGACTGTAGTTTGTAGTGGCCTAAGCGGCCCAAGATCTCTGCGTCGCGGGCGAAGGTGGCGGGGTTGCAGGAGACGTAGACGATGCGGGCGGGTTGCATGCCTGCGGCGGCTTTGAGAACGTCTTCGCTGCATCCGGCTCTGACGGGGTCCATGACGATGACGTCGGGGCGAAGGCCTTCTTCGTAGAGTTTCGGCATGAGGAGGCCTGCGTCGGCGGCGTGGAATTCGGCGTTTTCTATATGGTTGAATGCGGCATTTTTCTTAGCGTCTTCGATGGCTTCCCTGACGATTTCGATGCCGATGACGCGGCGTGCTTTTTTCGCAAGGCAGAGGGAAATGGTGCCTGTGCCGCAGTAGGCGTCGATGACGGTTTCCCCGCCTTTGAGGTCAGCGGCATCCAAGGCTTTCTGGTAGAGGACTTCTGCCTGGGCCTTGTGGACCTGGAAGAAGGAAAATGGCGATACTTCGAAGGCAATGCCGCAGAGGGATGCGGTGAGGGTCTTTCTTCCCCAGATGTGGTGGATTTCCGGTCCTAAGATGACGTTGCGTTTCTTATTCTGGACATCGTGGTAAAGAGAAACGACTTCGGGGAGGGCTTTCTGGATTTCTTCAGCCCAGAGGTCCTTCTTCGGCAGGTTTTCGGTGGCGGTCACAATGACGGCCATGACTTCCCCATTATCGCCGACACGCCCCATGACGTGGCGGACGCAGCCTTTTCCGGATTTCTCATTGTAGCCGGTAATGCCATGGCGGATCATGAAATCTTCCGCAAAGCGGAGAAGGCGGTTGTTTTCCTCTTCCTGAATGAGGCATTCCTGAATCGGGACGATCTGGTGCGTGCCCTGGCGGTAGTAGCCAAGAACGGGGCCGCCTGTCACCTGTCCGACAGGGACGGCCATTTTATTTCGGTAATTCCATTCATGCGGCGCGCCAAGAATCGGAAGGACGACGTCTTCGCTTGCCTTGCCGATGCGGACCATGACGTCCTTCACGCGGCGTTCCTTCGCTGCCAGCTGGCCCTCGTAGGTCAGATGGGAAATCTGGCATCCTCCGCAGGAATCATAGACCGGGCACTGGGGCACCGTACGGTAGGGAGACGGCTTCTCGACGGAAATGAGTTCCCCGGAAGCGTACGATTTCTTGATCAGGATGATCTTCGCCTTCACCGTCTCTCCAGGAAGAGCTCCCGGAACGAAGACAGTAAAATTCTCCGCCGATCCGATGCCTTCGCCATGGACACCAAGATCGCGGATCTCGATCGTATACGTCGCGTTTAATGTGAGTGGGGTATTTTTAGTAGACATAACAAGCTCCTTTGCTCCTCCCATTATACCATGGAGGGTGATGGGAAAATGAGAATATCCAAGAACCTCGGGCCTTTCATGCATAGTAAAAGAGTGGCATCGCGCCACTCTTTTTTAAATTATTTCACTTGCCCATAGTAGGCATGGGGTCCGTGTTTTCTTTCGTAGTGTTTTTCCAGGATGTAGTTCTGTATCCTTGCATTCGGCGAGAGAAGAAATGTCTTGAGGGCCATTTCTGCGACTGTTTCCAGGACGACTGCATGGTATGCAGCTTCTTTGGCATCTTTCCCCCATGTGAACGGGCCATGGTTTCTGACGAGTACGCCGGGCGTGGATTTAGGATCAATCTTGAGATCACGGAAGGTTTCAGCGATCACTTTTCCCGTATTTCTTTCGTAGTCGTCTTCCACTTCTTCTTTCGTGAGGGGTCTGGTACAGGGAACGGGTCCGTAGAAATAGTCTGCATGGGTCGTGCCAATAGGGATGATCGGCCTTCCGGCCTGTGCGAAGGCTGCGGCGTGAATGGAATGGGTGTGGACGACTCCGCCGATTTCCGGGAAGTTCTTGTACAGTTCAATGTGGGTCCTGGTATCTGAGGATGGTCTCAGATTTCCTTCCACCACTTCGCCTTCAAGGTTCACGACGACCATATCGGAAGCTTTCAGGTATTCATACGGTACGCCGGACGGTTTGATGACGATGAGGTTTCTTTCCCTGTCGATTCCGCTCGCGTTCCCCCATGTATAAAGCACGACATGATAACGGGGAAGTTCCAGATTTGCCTCCAGCACTTCTTCTTTCAGTTCTTCTAACATCCAGGCAGCTCCTTTCCCAAGGTCTGTTGAAGCTTATTTGTCTTCAATCACCCATGCTTTTTCCGCTTTGAACGTGACATAGGCGTCACCGCTGAGAAGCGTTTTCCCTGGATCGAACATGTCTACAATCCATTCCTTGTCCAATTCATCCTTGACGAAGTAGCGCACTTTTTCGCCCAGGAACATGCGGTTTACGATAGAGGTCTTGATATTGACCTTCCCCTCCGCTTTTTCCAGGGAGATCTTTATGCTTTCCGGACGGACGGATGCGATGTACCTGGCACCCGGGGTGACGAGATTGGTGGAATGGAATACGGTATTTCCATAAGCCACGTCGTTATTCCCTTTTCCTTCTACGGAAATGAGATTGGTTGTGCCGATGAAATCAGCGACGAACTGTGTCTTCGGTTCGAAATAGATTTCCTGCGGCGTGCCGACCTGATGGGCTTCGCCGTCTTTCAGTACGACGACGGCATCCGACATGGAAAGGGCTTCTGACTGGTCATGTGTTACGTAAATAACGGAGAGTCCCATTTTCTGCTGGATGGTTCTTAATTCGACACGGACGCTTTCGCGGAGCTTCGCATCCAGATTGGAAAGCGGTTCATCGAGAAGAAGGACGTCCGGTTTCATGACAAGTGCTCTTGCGACAGCGACACGCTGCTGCTGGCCGCCGGACATCTGGTTCGGGAAACGTTTTTCCATCCCTTTGAGCTGCATGAGTTCCAGTGCATCTTCCACGCGCTTGATCATTTCATCTTTGGGAACCTTTTTGACTTTCAGCCCGTAAGATACGTTGTCAAAAACGTTCATATGAGGGAAGAGCGCATATTCCTGGAATACCATGGATGTATTTCTTCCATAAGGAGGAATCCTTTCGACGTTCTTTCCGTTCAGGAGGATTTCCCCTTCATCGGGTTCATAAAATCCTGCAATCATGCGGAGGAGTGTCGTCTTGCCACAGCCGGATGGTCCCAGAAAGGTAATGAAATGGCCTCTTTCAAAGGACAGATTGACATTCTTGATCACATGGCTTTTCCCGAAATATTTATTGATATTCTTTAACTGCAATACATAGTCTGCCATACTTTATTCCCGCTTTCTTTACAGATCAAAGATATTGATTTTATCTCTTAAGATGAGCTTCACGATACCAAAAGTTGCATAAATGACAAGCATAATCCCTACTGCCGTGGCGCTCGCTGTAGGAAGGAATCCCTGATTTGCCAGACTCATGATATTGATGGATGCCAGGTTCCATTCCGGGGAAACCAGGAAAATAACAGTTGACAGCGTATTCATGGATCGCATGAAAGCATAAACGAAACTGACGGATAAGGAATTTTTCAGCATAGGAAGGACGATTTTGCGGAATGTGGTGAAACTGTTCGCGCCCAGGTTGGTCGATGCTTCTTCCAGCGAGCCCTCGATCTGCTTCAGCCCTGCTACCGCCTGCCTGTATCCGACAGGAAGCTGTCGAAGGGCCATACCGAGGATAATGATGCCGAGCGTACCCGTCATGGCCAGCGGTCCGTCGTTAAAGGCAAGGATCAATGCCAGGCCGATGAATGTACCTGGAAGGGATACCGGAAGCATGGCAAGGAAATCTATGATCGTTCTTCCGGGGAATTTCTTGCGGATGGTAAGAAAGGCAAGCGCAATGCCCAGAACTGTCGTGATGGCAGCTGTCGATATGGAAGCCACCCAGGAATTGATCATGACATGGGAGTGGATGACGCCTTCCTTGAAATATTCGAGCGTAAACGTGTAGTCATACCCGAATGCAACGGTAAAGGCAAAGAGGAATACGACTCCGATGATCATTAAGATCCCGAGGCTGAGCAGCATGGAGAATGCAAAGAGAAGCCATTTTGCAAGCGGCCCCGTGGTGACGCGGATCAGCCCTGCGACAGGTTTCCCCGTAACGGTTACGTAAGAATTCTTTTCCAGATAGTACCTCTGGATGAAGAATACGATCAGTGTCGGAATGACAAGGAAAACAGAAAGCGTGGCGCCCATGGGAAGATCCCAGGCTCCTGTGACCTGTGTATAGGCTTCTGTCGCCAGTACCTGATAATTTCCTCCGACGAGCATCGGGTTGCCGAAGTCTGCCAGAGAGTTGATGGCTACCAGAAGAAATGCACTGGCAATGCCCGGGGTTGCCAGCCTCAATGTGACAGTCCTGAAAAGATACCAGCCTCTTGCCCCCAGGTTCTGTGCAGCCAGTTCAAGATTCGGGCTGATGCTCTTAAGCACCCCTGAAATCGTGATATAGGCCAGAGGGAAGAATGCAACAGTCTGCGCCACCCACAGGCCGAATGGGCCGTACAGGTCTACCTTCAGATGAAGGAGGTTCCAGGTGATAAATCCGCGCCTGCCGAAAAGCATGATAAAGGCAAGGCCCGTCACGACAGACGGCGCCATCGTAGGAAGGAGAGCCACTACCTGAAAGAACCGCTTGCATGGCATATCCGTATAATGGATGCCGTATGCAAAGAGAAACCCGAGGATGATGGCACTGAATGTTGCTACGAAGGAAGAATACAGCGTATGCGCGAAGGCAAGGACAAATTCTTCTTCTGTCAGCGCACGGATCCAGTCACTTCCGTCCGGGACCAGCAGTATTTTCACAAATGGATAAATGATAAAAACAGCAAACAGCAAAAATACAACGGATATGCTGATAAGGAGCGGCGGCTCCCTTAAGAGGGCCTTGAATTCCGCCATTCCTCCTGTATGTTCATGCCCTATATCTTTTTCGCTCATAGTGACTCCTTACAATGATTTAAGAAATCTATTGTAGAACAATAATGCCTCCGCCAGAAAGGCAGAGGCATCATCTGAACCAATTTAATTTGCGAAGAATTCGTCGCAATTCTTCTGCTTATCTGCACCGGCCTTGATCAGGTCATATTCCTTGAAGAGTGGGAGCTCTTTCAGAGGCTTCATACCTTCTGGCGGAGCTACATCAGGGTTGCATGCGATACCATGGGTGGATTTTACCATGATTTCGCCAGCTTCTTTCGTCAGTACAAAGTCGATAAATGCTTTAGCTACATCAGCATCAGCAGCGCCTTTGATCAGGCCAACAGGGCAGACCGTCCAGCCGGAATTATTGTAAATCGTGCTGTGGATCTTCTGTCCCCTTGCGCTGACCAGATTCTGGTCAGAAACAAAGTTGACGCAGATCAGGTATTCTCCGGCACCTGTCTTCTGTGCTGGTGTAAATCCGGAAGGAGTGAACTGTGCTACCTGGCCTTTCAGTGCTTTCAAATAGGTCCAGCCTTTTTCTTCGCCCATGGACTGAAGAACGGAGCTGATGAATGTATTGCCTGTTCCGGATTTTCTCGGATCTGGCATAATGACTTCGCCCTTGAATTCCGGTTTCAGAAGATCATCCAGTGTTTCAGGAGCCTTGACGCCCTTTGGTTCAAATTCTTCTTTGAAACGTTTTTCGTTATAGCCGACGGACAGAGCTTCCAGGTATGTGCCATACCAGTATCCATCCTTATCCTGATACTGCGGAAGAATCATCTTCGCATTCGGTGACTTATAAGCTGACAGAAGTCCGTCAGAAGCTGCCTTTGCGTGAGCATCTGCTGTGCCGCCCAGCCATACATCCGCTTTCGGTGAATCCTTTTCAGCCTGAATACGAGCTAATGCTTCACCAGTTGGCAGTCGGATAAAGCTTACATCAGCACCGGTCTTCTTCTTGAATGCGTCCGACAGTTCCTTTGCCGTATCTTCATGGAAAGAAACATACATAACCAGTTTCTTACCCTTGAAATTCTGTGCCGCATTGGCCGATTTTGCTGCATCCCCAGAAGATGAGCCGCCGCAGCCTGCCATTAACAGAGCTGCACCTGCTAACATACCTGCAACTATAGCCTTCCACTTCATTCCACGCATCTCCTTCCAAATATATATTACCTTTACAAACGTCTTACGTATTCTTTACACATTTTAGCACACAATTAAGTTGAATTATATACTAATTATGGCTATTTGCTATTTAAGTATCGTATATTAGGTTATTCAGCACTTAAACTCATACATACCGTTCAATATATGCAAAATAGAGCCGTTTGATTCTCATTATTGGTATACTATTTATTGGAAAATAGTACCGCCATCATTTTCAATGATTGATATGTTTGCAAAAGGCATCTTACCTCCTTTCCAAATTCGCACCTCGAGGCTATTGTATAATATTTATATTAGAACTTTAATCCAACACAAAGAATAAAGAAATGGCTTTCATTTCACATCTTCCATGGCAAGGTTAAGGGCATCTCTTGATTTTTATCGGTGCTGGTAAAATTTAGCAGCCAGCAAAGATCTAAAGGGGGAAACCGTAATGAAAATTGATGTAACGCTTGAAATCACACCTAAAATGGTACAGGATGCACAGGGGCATGATAAGAAATCTTTATCTGGACATTTGGGAACTCATTTTGATGTAATGAATAAGGAATTTCCTTTAGAGTATACCCAGAGAAGAGGAATCGTATTTGATGTCAGCGGGATCAAAGACAGGGATATCGGTGTCTTTGATATGGATCTGGAGAAAGTTCCCGCGGATTCATTTGTCATGTTTTACTCAGGATTCATTGAGGAGGAAGGCTACGGAAGTGCAAAGTATTTCAAGGAGCATCCGCAGCTGTCTGATGAATTGATTGAGAAATTGGTCAATCTTCATATTTCATTGATCGGCGTGGATTTTGCGGGGATCAGGCGCGGCCGCGAGCATCCTGTCAAGGATCAGTACTGTGCTGATCATGGTGTCTTCGTCATTGAAAACATGTGTAATTTGAAGGAACTGCTAAATAAAGATGTAATAATGAATACGTACCCTATGCGTTACCAAGGCATGACCGGACTGCCCTGCAGGGTAGTTGCAGAGACGATGTAACTAAAAAGGACCTCTTTCGGGGTCCTTTTTGAATGTCTTATTTAGTTTCCTTATTTTACATTTCCCATTTCGGGTCTGCGTTGAGTTCTCTGGCTACGCCGATGAGGTCGGCTTTGCCTTCACGGAGGAAGAGGTCGGCTTCTTTCTTTGTTGTGATGCCGCCTGCTACGAGGATCGGGGTGAATACGCATTTCTTGACGGCTTCGGACATGTCGGTGAAGAAGCCTGGTTCTGCGTGGCCCGGTCTGAAGATCTGGCAGGTGCCGCCGGAGAGGTTCAGGAGGTCGATGTGTTCTCTTTCGAGGAGTTTGGCTGCTGCGCATGCGTCTTCGATGGTGCTGCCGCCTTCTTTGTAGTCGCAGCCTCCCAAGCGTACGGAGACGATGAAGTTCTTATTGGCTTTGGCTTTGATGCCTCGGATGATTTCGAGGGTAAAGCGGAGGCGGTTGGTGGTGGTCTGCGGTCCGTATTCGTCGTCTCTGTGGTTGGTGATCGGCGAGTAGAACTGGTTCAGGAGGTAAGCGTGTGCGCAGTGGATTTCTACGCCGTCATAGCCGGCTTCCTGGACGCGGAGGGCTGCTGCAATGTATTTCTGTTCCAGGTCGTGGATTTCATCGACGGTGAGGGCTCTTGCCTGGTCTCTGGTCCATTTGATGTCAGAGGCGGAGACGAGATCCATGCCTGTGTAGAGTTTGCGTGTATTGGCGCCTGCGTGATTGATCTGCGCGAGGAGGCAGATGTCGGGGCGCACGTTGCGGATGGATTTCACCATGGCTTTCTGTGCGTCGATGACGGAGTCGTCGGCAAAGGAAATCTGGTGCGGGTCTGCTTTGCCCTGTGGATCGACGTAGCTGTGCTCAGTGATGATCATGCCGACGTTCGGGTTTGCTGCGATGGCGCAGTAGTGCTGCGTGATTTTTTCGTTCGGCTTGCCGCCGTCTGAGCTTTCGGTCGCGAGCGGCGGGAACACGAGACGTGTGGAGAGTTTCTTTCCTGCGAGGATAAATGGTTTTTCAATCATGTGAACAGTCCTTTCCGGCTTTTGCCTTCAAAATGAGAATTTACATGAAATATTCCAAAATGTATCTCGTTTATTAGATACATAAACCCAAAAATAGACGGCAGGATTCCCTGCCGTCTTTATTATACCTTATAATGACCGGTTATAACGAGTTACGGATGAACTCTGACAATCGGCTGATGTTCCTTTCGTTGCGGCGGTAGTATGTCCACTTGCCGAAACGGCGCGATTCCAAAAGACCTGCTCTCTGCATCATATCAAGATAATGCGAGATGGTCGACTGGGAAATCTGAGTCTTTTCGCAGATCGATCCAACACAGACACTTCTGTCAAAACGGTCTCCCTCCGGCACATGGAGTCCCTGGGGTGGAAAGTTATTCTGCGGTTCCTTCAGCCACTTTATGATGTTTAGCCGTATAGGGTTCGATAGAGCCTTGAAGATTTCTAATTCATTCATGTCTTAATTATATATTGAGAATTTATAATCTGTCAATATTTGATTTATAAATACAAATGGGCATATTCGAAATATTTCTTTATACTGGATTTTACTCGATATTATCGGATAGAAATTTACAGGCATGGCAAAACAAAAATATTTAGAATTATTAAAATTACAATTCACTCGCAACTATAAGTCATTACTTTTTCTCAATAAGCATGAGGAAAAGAGATAGGTGGAGGATGAGATAAAAGCGTATGGGCGGAGAGCGGCAGGTTAAGAAAACCGTAAAACCTCGCGTTGCTCGTGGAGATGATGTTTCAGGCGCATGCGCGCCAGCTCCCCCTACGGGGCGAGCTCTGACGCCCTTAAACCAAGGCTTCGCCTTGAAGAAAATCAAAACCATACAATCGGACTTCGTCCGAGGAACTGCACTCCTTTCTGTCACTCCGTGACATCCTTCCTCGCTGAGGCAGGTCTCAAGAGGAATAAAGAAAAAGTTTCAAATCTGATTTGTTTTTGACCTTTCGTACCCCATCCCCTACCATACTCCCTTCCCCATTTGGGAAGGCGAGTATTGGTGGGCTGCTCTGATTCCACTCAAGAGTCAGGACTCTGGAATATCGAGCGGGCGAGTTGTTTTATGTATACTCTTAATTCTTCCCATGTGAAAAGCAGGCAGTTCCCGCTGCCTGCTTTTTTGAAATAGTGTTTCTTCCCGGAAACGCTGTTTCTTCAGGAATTCTTCCTTCCCCGGAATCATTCCATTCTTGTTTTGTTATTCATATCTTCCATAAATCTTTCTCTGACGAGGTCTTCGTCGAATGCGTCGATATACTCTGCGTTCCTGCACAGAAGGCAGTAGAAGGCAACGCCTGAAACGGCACCTACGAGAATTCCTGCCGCAATCCCTAACATGGTTCCTCCCATTTCCACAAAAGTCCGGGCCCTCCCCGCCCTTCTTTTGTACTATCCCCGGTATGAATTACTTCCAGATGATTTTCATCCACTGCGGATAGGCGGTCTTGAGGTGTTCTTCGACGCTCTGGAAGAGGGCATAAATCATCGGGCCGCTTACTTTTTTTCCGGGCAGAGGATGCTGAGATCGAGGACGAGGTTTCCCTCGTCGTCGAGGTAGTATTTGAATGCTTTATACTGTTTATTGAACTTGTTCATGAGCTCTTCGAGTGCTTTTTCGTTGTTCTTCTTCTTGGCGCTCTGAGCGACAAGGAGACGGACGATGCCGTAGATGCTCTTGTCAAGGATGACGATGATTGGCAGTCTTGCGTTTTCAAGCTGCATGTGCGAGCGGAATACGGCGGTTTCCAATGGATCTTTGGCAATTTCTTCGACGGCGAAGTCTTTGAGTTTTCTCTTATCCAAGTATTCCTGGAAGCTTTCTGCTTTTTTGTTCATTTCGATTTCCTCTTTCTAAATCAATAGAGCTTCCCCGGCGCCATTGCCAGGGCCAAAGCTTTTTCCCTGCATTTACTCTAACCTATCGCAAAATGGAATGAAACTATCCGAAAGTATACTTTTGAAAGGAAATGTGAGGGAAATTTCTAAAAACAGCGGACTTTTTTGAAAGAACAGCAAGGAAGATACAAGGAAGGATAGCGATTATAAAAATAAAAGAGGATGGGAAGAGAGGAAAAAGACCGTGTAGGGAGAAAAGCAGGGAGGAAAACTGGGAAAGAAATGAAAAACCAGACAACCGCAGAGCGGGAAAAAGAAAAAACCGGACGACCAGTCTGGAGGTTGAGGGAAATCAACCCTAACCGCCACAAAAGGAATATGCTTTACTTATTAACTGCACCCCTTTCGGCCTGTACAGAACAATTGAGTCATTACCGATATTACAGAAGATTCAACTGGTATACAGTCCACTTCCCCCGAAGGTGGCAGCTTCACAAGGAATAAAGAAAGGATTTCCAATCTTATTTGTTTTGGACCTTTCGTACCCCTTCCCCTACCATACTCCCTTCCCCGTCTGGGAAGGTCAACACCACTTATTTGCTTCGCAAAGGGAAAAGAAAAACCAAACAACCTCACTCCGCTCGCAGAACCTTTTTAGATTTTAAAACTCAATGAATGATCAACCCTATCCGCCCGGCCTTTTTAGAAACTGCACCTTTTAAAAACCACAAAACCAGCCTGCGGCCCAGGAAATGAACTTCATTCGTCGCCTTCAGCGACACCTTCCTCTACGAGGCAAGGTCAAACACCCTTAAACCTCGCGTTGCTCGTGGAAAACCTTACGACCTCGCTGCGCTCGTAGAAATAAAAATCCCCGCTCAGGACTGGCAAGCGAAGTGAGTTCCCATTTCTCCACGCAAAAAAAGCGCCCCCTTTCGGGAACGCTCTGATTTCCATTGGTGCGCTTGGGGGGATTTGAACCCCCGACACACGGTTTAGGAAACCGCTGCTCTATCCAGCTGAGCTACAAACGCATTAGTATTATTTTACAAAATGATGGTGTCTTTTTCAAGTACGACTAAAACAGATCTTTCAGCTTGGAGAAGATGCCCTTTTTCTTTTCGGGTTTTCTTCTTAAAACAGGCTCTTCTTTCTTCTCTGGCACGGGCTCGCGGCTTGGCGGCGGGGCGGACTGGCCCGGCTTGAAGGGCGGGGGCGCGGTGAAGGTGGGCATCCTTAAGACCGGCGGGGCCATGAAGTTTGGTTTCACGACGGGCGGGTGGTAGGATCTGGGCCTGGCTTCGCTTCTTCCGTACGGTACGTAGTGGTACGACTTGGCGGAGGGATCCGGGGTATTTCTCTGAACGATGTACCTGGCTCCATTGAAGTCGATGCCGCGGAGGCGTTCGAGGAGCATGGAGGCCATGACCTGCGGCGAGAAATATGAGAATGGCAGTCTCGGCGCCATGCGGGCGATGGAGGAAAGGAAGGATGTCTTCACTTCGTCCATGGAGTAGTGGAGATCTTTCCGGATTTCATCCATCAGGAGGATCATGCCCTTCTGCGTGGGGAAAAGGTTCTCGTACGGGACGAGGTTGTTTTTGTTTCCCATGCCGGACATGTCCATGAAGAAGACAAGGTACAGGTACGGCAGGGCTTCTTCGTTGTCTTTGATACGCAGGTAGAAATTCGCGACAGTGTAGTACATGTTGCGGAGCTTCGACCATTCGCCGGCCATGATGTAGAGGGAAATTTTCTGCTGGAAGGCGCGGTAAAGGATGTCCCGGGCGGTATATGGTTCACCACGCTGGGCGAGGGTATTCTGCGATTCGCCGATTTCCCCTTCGGTCAGGCCGTAATTCTCACGGACGTTCAGGACGTAGGCCATGTGATGCCCGATTTCCGCCTTGCCTTCCTTGGTGAGGACGTAAATCTTCGGCACGCCGTGGGCATAGTCGGACTCGGGAATCTGGGAAATGACGCGCCCGGTGAGCTCGGCATGCGAGCCTTCGCCGGAGAGACCGTAACGCTTCAGGAAATCCGAGAGTGCTTTGTCCGGCAGCATGCTGACCGTCTCCTGCGGCCGGCTGTAGCGGATCCAGCCATTCTCATACAAAATCCCGATCCGGTCATTGGCGTCCTGGCCGTAAATCTTCAGCTTGTACGGCGGTATCTTATGATGCACCGGCTTGCCGTCGAAGTAGTCGAGTATCAAAATGTCCCTGATCGATAAAGCCATCGCAGCGCCTCCTTTCCCATATATTCCGCCTTCCGCGGTCTTTCGTAAACTTTTCCATTCTTAAGTATAATACAGAAGTGATTTTTTGGGAATTGGGAGAAATATATTATTCTATATAT
>ERZ779892.58-NODE-58-length-120007-cov-11.969379_pt1 | contig 120007 bp, 102 predicted proteins | sample MGYA00511552_ERZ779892 | MGnify/ENA primary metagenome ERZ779892 (study PRJEB29588, sample SAMEA2154561) | human gut metagenome | biome: human gut; feature: human-associated habitat; material: faeces | place: Denmark | collected 2008/2010 ... | reverse complement strand
ATGGATGATACCTTGCTAAACCGGGACATCTCAGACATTCCTTCAGGCATGTATTTATCAGAGACATAACAAAATAAGAAATCACATAAAAACTCTGCGTTCTTCGGCAATTATCTTAGTCCTCTGATGACAGAACAATTTAATATATTGGCTGCAAAATAGTTTTATTATGCTGACATAATAAGCAATATGTGGTCGCGGCGGATTTGAGGTATGGGAAGTTTGAGTAGGTGAAATGAGAGGTTAAAGGAAGAAAGGAATATCGGCTTATGATGTATCAAATAGGGAATATTCCGGTGCAAATTGTCCGCTCCCGGCGTAAAACGATTTCATTGGAGATCAAAAAAGACTGCCGGGTGGTGTTACGTGTGCCAAATCGGATGCCGAAGCGGGACATTGTTCGATTTTTGAACGAGAAACAAAGCTGGCTGGAAGAAAATTATGCAAAGATGGTGCAGCGAAATAAAGTGCGAATGGCGGCTAAGGCAAAGTACCATTTATCGGACAGTAAAATTCATGAGCTTGCAGAGCAGGCGGTTGAGGTGGTGCCAAAGCGCGTGGCGCATTATGCGGCCCGGATGGGTGTGACTTATGGACGCATTACGATCCGTCATCAGAGGACCCGTTGGGGCAGTTGCAGCAGCAATGGCAATTTGAACTTTAATTGTTTGTTGATGTTAGCACCGTCGGAAGTGCTGGATTATGTTGTGGTGCATGAATTATGTCACCGCAAATACATGAATCATTCGAAGCAGTTTTGGGCAGAAGTGGCAAAGGTGATGCCGGATTATAAAAAATGCGAGCGCTGGTTAAAAGAGGAAGGCAGCTTGCTGATTGGGTAATATTGGAGAGAAAAATGTATACTATTTTGACCGTGGAAGACGATTTACATATTAATAATTTATTGAAGGAAGCGCTTGGCAAGGCAGGGTATGCCTGTAGTCAGGCGTTTTCTGGGACAGAGGCTTTGTTGTGGTTAGAACGCAATGAATGTCAATTGATCTTGCTTGATCTTATGTTGCCGGGATTATCCGGCGAAGAAGTGCTGCAGCAGATCCGGCAAACAAGTAATGTGCCGGTCATTGTGTTGACGGCAAAGGGTGAGATGGAAGAAAAATTGGATCTGTTGACAAGTGGTGCAGATGATTATATGACAAAGCCTTTTGACGTGAAGGAAGTTATTGCCAGAGTGCAGATTCAATTGAGACATTTGCAGCATGGCGCAGGTGAAGAGTTCACACATTTAAAATGTCGAGGGATGGATTTGGATAAGGAAACGCATCGGGTGATGATTGATGGTCAAGAATTGGGACACTTGACGCGACAGGAATTTGCAATTTTGGAATTGTTATTGGAACATCCGGGGCAGGTATTTAGTAAAGAGGCAGTGTTTACTTATGCTTGGCAGGAGGAGTATATGGGGGAAACAAAAACATTGGATGTTCATATCAGCAATATTCGCAAAAAGATTAAAAAAATTACAGAGCAGGAATATATACAAACGGTATGGGGAATCGGTTATTGTATGGTCGCGCATTTATAAATCTTTACTATTTCTTTACTATTTCTTAGCGATATATTCGGAAATGGCAGTTATGATAGTCTATGTAAAACAAGAGAGAGCACAGAAAGGATGAATATGAGCGAAGGCAATAGAGAAATGTTATTGAAAACGAGAGGTTTGACGAAGCAGTTTGGCAAACATGTTGCAGTTGACCACGTGGATATGCACATACGGCGGGGCGCGATATATGGATTTATCGGCAGGAATGGTGCAGGCAAAACGACGGTTTTAAAGATGATCGCGGGATTAGCGGATCCAACTGCTGGCGAGTATGAGATATTTGGCTGTTCCGGAAAATCATTAGCGAAAGTACGGTCGAGAGTGGGATGCCTTATTGAGCAGCCGGGATTGTATCCGAATATGTCAGCGCAGGACAATCTTATGATTAAGGCAGAATTGTTTGGAATTCGTGATAAAAAATATGCAGAAGAATTGTTGGAATTAGTCGGTCTGGTACATGCCGGGCGCAAAAAGACAAAGCATTTTTCGCTTGGTATGAAACAGCGGCTTGGTATTGCTTTGGCTTTGGTAGGCAACCCGGATTTTTTGGTGTTAGATGAGCCGATCAATGGGTTGGATCCGCAAGGCATTGTGGAGATTCGTGATATGTTGCAGCGTTTGTCTGAGGAACGAAATATTACAATATTGATTTCCAGCCATATCTTGGAAGAATTATCAAAGCTGTGTACGGATTTTGGGATTATTCACAATGGTGTGTTACTACAGGAGATTTCGCAGGAACAGTTGATACAGCAATGCAGCAAACGATTGGAACTTACATTAGATCAGCCGGAGCAGGCGATGCCGATTTTGGATCGACTGGGAATAACTCGTTATGAGATGATCGATGTCAACCATTTGTATTTGTATGAACGGCTGGAGGATAGCGCGCAGATCAATGCACAGTTGGTTGAAGCGGGGGTGTTTCCGAGGGAATTACGGATTTACCAGGAAGAATTGGAACGTTATTTTTTGAATATGACAGCAGAAAAATAGGTTGTCGGTGAAAGGAGCAATAATATGTGGAATAGTATTCGCATGGAATTATATAAAATATTTCGGATGAGATCTTTTTGGGTGATCAGTATTATTATGATCGGCTTGGTTTTTATGACAACAGAGTTTAACTGTGATGATATGAAGGCTGCGAGACAGGAACAAAGTGCATCAGAGGGGAATGTTTCGGGACAGGAACAAAGTGCATCAGAGGGGGATATTTCGGGACAGCAGAACAAAGATGGTCTGCAGGTAAGTAAAGCGAAGAAAAAAGATCAGGCAAATCTGGAAATAGGGTCAGCGAACGATAATAACGCTACAATATTTTTTGGTATTTCCGAGGACACCAGCGAGATGGATGCAGAGTCAGTAGAAGTCTTAGATATGTTTTTATTGCATTTGAAATCGGGTATTTTGACAATGATGGCGCTTATTTTTGCGATAATGTTTGTGATGTTAGATATCAAAAATGGATATATCAAAAATATTGGCGGGCAGATGGAACATAGGCGTCACCTTGTGTATGCAAAGTGGATCGCCATGGCGATATATACAGTCGTATTTGATCTGATCAGCTTGGCTGTGCAGAGCATTGCGGTATACAAAACATTTCATTATATAAAATGGGGTGATGTGACAAAATATTTGCCGGAGATTTTACTGGGAATGGCATTGCAGTATGTGTTTTTGATCCTTTGTATGACGATCGCAATGCTTATTCGAAGTATGGCATTTAGCATGACATTGGGAATGTGTTTGATCATGGGGGTGGCACCGGTTGCCTGTATGGGGATTTCTGCGGTGATAAAGAAATTGTTTAACAGAAGTGTAGACCTGCAGCCGTATTTGCTGACGACCAAAATGAAAACATTGCAGATTGACATGACTGCAACAGAAATTCGCAATGTGTGCTTGTTAGTGGTCGGCTATTTCGTAGTGATGTCTTTGATAAATATAATACAGATAGAAAAGAGGGATTTGGTATGACGTGGTATGTGGCAGTATCGTTGTCCGCGTTGGTGGTAATGTCCTATTTGTTGGTCAAGGTGCGGTGGCAGATGCGCAAGCTGGAGGAACAACTCCGGTTTGTGCAGGACAAGCAAAGTGATGGGATGTTGGTCAGTGATATTCGTATATTGGGGATTGGCAAATTAACGGATTCATTGAATGAGATCTTGCAAAAGCAGCGCAGCAACAGGCAGGAGTGGGTGCAAAAGGAGAAAAGACTTGTGCAGACGTATACCAATCTGTCACATGACATTCGCACACCGTTAACCTCCTTGGATGGGTATTTTCAGTTGTTGGAGGATACAGAGGATGCAAAGGAGCGAACACGTTATTTGCAAATTATTCAAGAACGCATTCATGCGTTGCGGGATATGTTAGAAGAGTTGTTTACTTACACAAAATTGGAAAGCAGAAGTTATGAGGTTCCTTTGACAAAATGCGATTTTGGAGCATTGGTCAAAGAAGCCTTGTTTTCGTATTATAATGAGTGGCAAAAACAACAGATGGAACCGCAATTACAGCTTGAGGAGGGCGCATTATGGGTGCTTGGCAATGATCAGGCAATGCGCAGAGTGCTGCAAAATGTGATTAAAAATGTATGGGAACATGGTGGCAGACATGTAAAGATCGTTTTGTCAGAGCAGGAGGGAGAGGCATGTCTGCTTGTACAAAATGAAGTGATGCACCCGGAATATATTGATGTGGAGCGGATATTTGAACGGTTTTATAAGGCAGATCTGGCGAGGAGTACCACGTCGAGCGGACTTGGAATGGCAATTGCACGTCAGCTTGTAGAACAGATGAATGGACAGATCACAGCAGATCTGCAGGAAAATATATTTTCTATTTGCTTGCAGTTTGTATGTATACGGTCATAAATAACGGCACAGGATTTCTATGCCTAATGGAATTTCCGGGGAACTCCTAAGATGAGTACGTCGTGTTTGTTATGGAAAAAATGATTGGGATAGATTCTATGTAAAATATATGATACACTGAAAGAGAATTGTGACGTTATGTTGTTATTTTTGGAACAGGAGGAAACAGAAAATGTATTTGCCGAGTGATAAGAGATATGACAAAATGATCTATTCGCGTTGTGGCCGCAGCGGGTTAAAACTGCCTAAAGTGTCTATGGGATTATGGCAGAATTTTGGGCATCAGGGTCGTTTCAGCGATATGGAAGAAATGGTGCATACTGCGTTTGATCTGGGGATTACACACTTCGATCTGGCGAATAATTATGGGAATCCTTATAATGGAAGTGCAGAGGAAAATTTTGGGCGGATATTAGACCGGGGAATGCGTGAATTTCGTGATGAACTTTGCATTTCAACGAAGGCGGGTTATGAGATGTGGGACGGACCATATGGTGATCGAAATGGTTCTCGCAAATACTTGATCGCTTCCTTGGATCAAAGTTTACGACGGATGAAATTGGATTACGTCGACATTTTTTATCATCATGTTTTTGACCCGGATACTCCGCTTGAGGAGACGGCACATGCGTTGGCTCAGATTGTTCGTCAGGGCAAAGCATTGTATGTGGGAATCTCGAATTATAATGCAGAGCAGACCGAGAGAATGCAGCAACTGCTTACGGAATTGGGGACGCCGTTTATTGCAAATCAGCCGTCATATTCGATGCTTAACCGTCAAGTGGAAAAGGATGGTCTGGATCAATACGCGGTGGCGCATGGGATTGGACTTGCAGTCTTTTCTCCATTATCACAGGGATTTTTAACAGACCGATATTTAAATGGGATTCCAACAGATTCGCGTGTGGGAAGAGGAAATACATGGCTTGGAGAACAATTGAATGAAGAATTGGTCAGCAAATTGCAACAGTTAAATACTCTCGCCGAGCGACGGGGACAGACGCTTTCTCAGATGGCATTGTCTTGGTGCCTGCATAATCCGGCGGTTGTCACAGTTCTAGCCGGCGCAAGCAGAAAGCAGCAGATCATTGATAATGCGGCTTGTATAGAACATTTAGAGTTTAGTGAGGAAGAATTGCAGGAGATAGAACAAATTCTTAAGTGATAAATGAGATGGGGATGCTGGATTTGCCAGGGAGGAGAAATGTTATGGAATTATGCGGATTTTTAGCAGGGGATGGAACTTTTACATTTTGTGAATGTTGGCAGCATGTGGCATCTGCCCAAAAATTGGTACAGGAGACCTATGGCGAATATTTGACAGGTATCAGAGCTGAGAACTTTTTAATGGAACAAGGCTATGTTGTTTACTATGCGAATAGCGTGCAACATCGTTTTTGCATAGGATTTGGTGCGAAAAGCAGAATGATGTTATTGACGGCAGAACAAAAGGATTTCATTGTGGCAAATCTTTCAAATGCACTTACTGTAGAACAGCGTAAATCGATGGAAGCATTGCTGCGGCAAGACGAGGAGTGTCAAGAGAAGAGCGTTTTGTCGAGAATGGAGGCAAAATATTTGCAGTGATTTTGTCCTTACAAAATGTTGGTAAACGTACCCCGTAATAAGTATTATGGGACTTTGGCGTACATTCGGGTGTGGGAAGTTTGAGTTATTGACATAATAAGCAATATGTGGTTGTGGAGGACTTGAGGTATGGGAAGTTGGAGTTGTTAATAAACAGAACGTTAGAAGCTTTTTAAGCTTGATATAGTTGGAAAGGAAAAGTGAATTTATGAAAGTATTAATTGTTGTAGATATGCAAAATGATTTTATTGACGGTGCACTTGGCACGAAAGAAGCGGTTGCTATTGTACCTAACGTTATTGAGACAATTAAGGGCTTTGAAGGAACGATTTTATACACGAAAGACACACATTTTGATGATTACATGGATACGCAGGAAGGAAAAAATCTGCCGGTGCCACATTGCATCAAAGGAGCCGACGGTTGGAATCTGGCAGAGGATATCGAGACGGTGAAATGCCCACAGGACAAAGTGTTCGAGAAGATGACCTTCGGCTCCAAAGAGTTGGGAGACTATTTACAGAGACTGGCTATTGAGGAAGACATTGAAGAAATTACGTTGGTGGGGCTGTGTACGGATATTTGTGTTATTTCCAATGCATTGCTCGTTAAAGCGTATTTACCGGAAGTACCGGTTGCTGTATTGCAGGATTGCTGCGCCGGTGTCACGCCTGAAAGCCATAAGAATGCTTTAGAAGCAATGAAGATGTGCCAGATCGAAGTGCGGTAACACAAAAATACCACCATGTCATCTCCGACTGGTGGTATCCTCCCTAGGTTCTGGCCATTCCTTTAACTTGTCGCTTTCTTCTTTAAGTTTCTTCTCTTCTGCCTCAAAGTCTTCTATTGTCCAATCCGGATGGTGTTCCACGATATCTAAATAACATTTTACTTTGTTTCCCGCCATGATATTCCACACTCCTTCCCAAACTTATTCAATGCCAATTCATATGCTTCCTCAACAAAAAATATACTATCTTAAACGATACTTGTCAATTTTAGTGTTTGGCTGATGGTATTTAATCCCAAATTATTTCAGGTTTAGGCTGTTCTGTTTTTGGCACCGTTCCATACTTCTTTATTGTATAATCAAAGTTATCTTCGACACATTTTAACAGTTCCTCTGCATAGGCATCCTGATCAAAATCTATATCATTTGGATGATTTGGGTAATATCCAAAATGCTCGATAAATTTTATACTGGCTTCCTTATGTTTTTGAGTCATTTTATCCCTCCTTTAACTTTTATACATATTATAAGGGCGATTTGTATTTAAAGCAATGAAAAAAGAGTGGCGAATTATCAGAAATTGAGACGATATTTGGAATGAAATAGAATAGGAAAAAAGAGGTTATAATCCTATGAAATGCTATAATTTACGGGAAAATGTTGATTTTCAAACAAACTTGAGGTATTATATTGAAAGGAGATTACTTCGTGAAATCCGAAATAATAAACAGGAGGTTGCAAAAGATGATAATAATGAATATAGAAATGGATAATTTTATGTCATTCAACAATTTTGCTATGAATTTGTCATATCCTAAGAAAATTGTTAATTCAAGCATTGAGAATGAATTTTTGACCGGTTTTACAAATTTCAGATACAAAAAAGTGAACATCTTGATGGGTGCAAATGCAACCGGAAAAACTTCATTTGGCAAAATGATAATGAATATATTCCATTTCATGGACAAAAAACAGTATGCTGACATTGTCGGACTTATTTCCGATAAAACGAAAGAGGCAGCCTTTTGCATTGATTTTGTGGCAAATATGAAGTATTTATTTCGGGTAAATACAGTCATTTCTCCTCCAAAAGAGGGGCAGAAGCTTACCGGGGAAAATATTGATGTATCTGTCCGCTCTGTGGAAATTCAGAAGAAAGATAGTTATGAAAGTTGCTTGAAGCGTTTGTTGGAAACAAAGCAGGAAAAGTGCGATAACTACATAAAGGAGCTTGAAAAGGTGACAGGGTTAAGCTGGACATTTGCCTATCCGGAAGACGATAGCGCAGTGGAATTATTCAGAGCTCCGAAAGATTCCGGTACTTTTATAAGAATATTAGGTGTTATCTTACGCGCGTTGGATCCTTCTATTGTTGCGGTGGATCGATTATCAGAGGTTGAAGGCGCATATGCAATTCGTACCAAAAACAATGTGGCGATTATTCAGGACGGTCAGGTTCCGGATATAGGATGGCTTTCCAGTGGTACAAAATCGGGGATAGCGATAGCGGTCATGATTGCACATATGATAGAGAAGAAGTGTGAATTTTTCTACTGTGATGAGAAATTTTCGTTTATACATAGCGACATTGAAAAAGCACTTTTATCAGTAATGATTGAACTTTTGGGTGCAGATACACAGTTGTTTTTTACAACACACAATACAGATATTTTGGATATGCAGCTTCCAAAGCATTCATATACCTTTATGAAAAAAGAGGTATATGGAGAAGATAGCAAGATTGAATGTATCAACGCAGGTGAAATCTTGAAGAGGAGTACCGATTCATTAAAATCAGCAGTAGAAAATGATCTTTTTTCATCGGCACCGGCAACGGATTTGATTTACGATATATTGGATATTTAGGAGAGGTGATATTCGGTAATGGCAGATAAAAACTATGTATATTATGTTGAGGGACAATGCGAGGAAAAGCTGTTAAAGATATTAAAGACAGATATGCGTCTGATCCAACCCGGAAAAGTCATAAAACGCAATGTTATACAGGATAAATTAAGACAGGCACAGTTAAAGACTTTGAAAAAGGGGACGACAGCAGTATTAGTTTTTGACACAGATACAGACAACACGGACATTTTATTTGAAAATATCGAATTACTCAAACGAGAAACTGCTATTTCTAAGGTGCTATGCATCACACAGGTTGAAAATCTGGAAGATGAAATCGTTAGAAGCTGTAATGTAAATACGGCAAAGGAGTTGACCAACAGCAAGTCAACCAGCAGTTTTAAAAGCGATTTTATCAGAGCATCTAATTTAAAAGGCACATTAGAAAATCATGATTTTTGTTTTCAAGACTTATGGAGCAAATCTACGACAAAGAAGCAATATCATGGCATACTAAACGAAGCAGATCAAATAAGACTGAAAAAATAATAAATTGCCTCTGGCAATATTGTGCAATCCTGGGTTTTAGTCACACGGAAACAATGTGGCTCTCGTTTGAAGAGTATCAAGAATTGTATCAAGCATATATGAGGCTGTTTGATGTTGAGAATATGTTACATAAAACCAGGCAAACCTATGAGCATTTGATAAAAGCAGAAAATGAGATAGAAAAGCCTATAGATTTTGATTTTTAGCGGTATAATAGGGGACTTTTTTGTTGTAAATAAGGATGTTTTGGATTATAATATTGGTACAAAATATTGTAATGATTGTTGTAGAAACGGGGGGATGATTATGTATTATACGGCTATGCCAGCAGGGGTTGCGATTATAGGGACCATATATTTAATTTTTAAATATTGCAAATATGGCAAGGATATATTTTTGGGATTAGCATTTTCGGCTTTTGGTTTTTTCGTCAAAGTGTTTATAAACACATTTTGCGGATATTGTGTCATGGCAATGGGTATGACCTTGGTTGTATTGACATTGATGCAAATGGTTATCCATCACAAACAGGATGTTGAGCAGCCGACTGCATATCAGAAGTTATGTCGAGAAATGGACGAAGAGAGGGAAAATGAATATATGGACAGATTGGAGAACTGGTCAAAACTTGAAAAATAGCCAGGTGAAAATAGAAATATAAAGAAAAGCGATTAGGAGACTGTAAAAGGTCTCCTTTTTAATTGGAGAAATTTATGACAAATAAAGCAAAGATTGGGGCATCAATTGTATTAGACGGGGAAAAAGAGTTTAAAAGTGCAGTGACAGCGTGTAATAAAAAATTAGCTACAATGAGATCTGAATTGGGTCTTGTTAAGGAAAAATATGCAGAGAATGCCAATAGTTTGACTGCTTTGCAAGATAAGCATAAGGTGCTGTCTAATATTTTGAATAGCTTAAGGCAAATCGTGCAGTACAACAGAATGAAAAATATATGCATGAGGCGGAAAACGCTACTGATGCTAAAGTACGATACAAGGGAAAAGTAGGTCACGTAAACAAGAAGTTTATAGAATAAAAAGGTATAATAAAAAGGGCTTGCTACTGTCCGAGAGAGACTGGTGGTATCCTATATAAGTTTTGGCCATTCCTTTAACTTGTCACTTTCTTCTTTAAGTTTCTTCTTTTCCTCTGCAAAAAAAATATACTATCTTAAACAATACTTGTCAATTTTAGTGTCTGGCTGATGGTATTTAATCCCAAATTATTTCAGGTTCAGGCATCTCTTCCGGAATCTTTGTTCCATATTTTTTAATTGTATAATCAAAGTTATCTTCGACACATTTTAACAGTTCTTCTGCATAGGCATCCTGATCAAAATCCATTGCAGACGGAAAATTTGGTGAATACTTAAAATGTTTTACAAACGTTATTCTTGCTTCTCTAAGTTTCTTTTTCATTTTACAATCTCCTTATAAGCATCATACAACTATCGCGTATCCCAATTTACTGCCTGGCCACATATTGCTATTTTGCCAATAAAATAATAACAATATGTGGATCGGCCAGTAACCTCCGATATGGGAAGTAGTTAGTAATTATAACATAATATTTTATCAATTTGTGGGTTGGAATGCAATGCCTTCAACCCAATGTAATTTTAGCATGATTTTTTATCAATTTGTGGGTTGAAGGCATAGAAGTTGCGGGAGTCTCGTTCATCCTGTACTTTGCGGAGCGCTTCACCAAAGCGCTGAAAATGAACAATTTCACGTTCTCTTAAAAAGCGAATCGGATCTGCAATCTCTGGGTCCTTCACAAGACGGAGAATATTGTCGTAAGTTAAGCGTGCCTTTTGTTCAGCCGCCATATCTTCGTAAAGATCTGTGATTGTATCGCCGGTGCTCTGGAACTGGCTGGCACTGAAGGGCTCGCCGCTTGCGGCCTGTGGCCAAATGGCTAAGGTGTGATCGATATAATATTTGTCAAATCCAGAAGCCTTGATTTCTTCCGGGGTAAGATTCTTGGTTAATTGGCAGATGATGGTTGCAACCATCTCTAAGTGGGCCAATTCCTCGGTGCCGATGTCAGTCAACGTTCCGGCCGCAATGCGGTTTTCCATGGAATAACGCTGTGACAGATATCGCATGGAAGCACCAATTTCGCCGTCAGGACCACCGTATTGACTTGCTATGATCATGGCAGCTTTTGGATCGCAGCGTGTGATTTTCACAGGATACTGCAGTCTCTTTTCATAATTCCACATAATTTAGTTTCCTTTCGAAGTTATAATTTAAGAAACGCAACAAAAAACGTTCTCATATATTCTTAAACTTGTGTTGCCCTTTAATGCCCGATTATTCCCAAGGCAAAGGCTCCTGTCCCCAGTCCCAAGTGCAGCCATCACCGGCGCAGTCAAGGACAAGAGGACCAAACTTGCGTGCATAAATGTCCATGGCAGCTTTTCTTTTTTTCTTCATTTTTTGAAAATAATCCAATGCACAAGAATCCATAGGGTGTGTATCTAAGAACAGGCAGCAGTCATACATAGCGAAGCTGACTTCGTTGATTACTTTGAGAAGATCATCGCGACACAAATTCATAAGATTTTGTGAAAAATCCACAGATTCACAGCCACAGCCATTGTTCGGCTGATTCATTTGGTTGTCACAGCCATTGTTCGGCCGGTTCATTTGGTTGCCACAGCCACAGCCATTGTTCGGTCGGTTCATTTGATTGCCACAGCCATTGTTCGGCTGATTCATTTGGTTGCCACAGCCATTGTTCGGTCGGTTCATTTGATTGCCACAGCCACAGCAATTGTTCGGCCGATTCATTTGGTTGCCACATCCATTGTTTGGTCGGTTCATTTGATTGCCACAGCCATTGCTCGGTCGATTCATTTGATTGCTGCAGCCACAGCCATTGTTCGGCCGATTCATCTGATTGCCACAGCCACAGCCGTTCATCCCATTCATTTTATTTCCGTTCATGAGAGACCTCCTTTTTGACAGCGAAATCCTTTAGGGATGCAGCCGCAAAACGGCAGATCCAGTGGTGGAAAAATAGTTCCGCGTTGTAATGCTTTATCAGGACAATACGTCTGTCCCCATTCTTGGACAGGAACATAGCCAATACCTAGAGGCATGCCGCGTAAGGGATCAGTGTTCGGGCAGTCTGTACTAGGACGGGAGCAGGAATTACAGCAAACATTCATCTCACTTCTGTTATTCATTGCGAGTATCCTTTCTTTCTCTATTTATTGCCGGAATAATTTCCGTGCTAATTCATATATATGTACGTGGCGGTGAAATGTGATTCCCGGAATAATTTGAATGCTAATTCATATACATGTATTTAACTCGAACTTCACACGTCCATAGACGCTAACAGGCCACATATTGCTTATTATGTCGATAGCTATATCGCATTTTGCAGCCACTACCTGGTGGATTCCGCCATCAGGGAACTATAGCAATTGCCTTGCCGCATTTTCGTTTTAGGTGATTTCTAGATTTTGTTTGTCTCTGATGTTTGATTTACATGCCTTACGGAAACTCGAAGTCCCGGAAGCAAGGTAATCATCATTTTTGAAAGGGACTTTGCGCTCGTCGTTACTTATGTCTCGTATTTCAGAGACATTAAGTAACGTGACGTAGCGCATCGTAGCGAAAGCGTCCCGTCCAAAAATGGATGATACCTTGCTAAACCGGGACATCTCAGACATTCCTTCAGGCATGTATTCATCAGAGACTAAACAAAATAAGAAATCACAAAAAAACATTGCGTTCTGCGGCAATTGTCTTAGCCCCCTGATGGCAGAACAATTTAGTTTGTTGGCTGCAAAATGGATGACATATTATGGTCATAATAAGCAATATGTGACCATGCGGCAGTTTTTACTGCGTGTAGATGGAGCGCTTAATAATAACTTCTCAGACCCATATGTGGTTGTGAAAGTATTCCTGAGATGGAAAGTGTCAGAATTTTATAAATAGCAATATAAATGTGGGGGCATTCAGTAGATGGCAAAATATGTAGGAAGAAGCAAACAGCGGTTTTATGCAAAAAAAACAGCGGCAAAGATTATGGTAAGCTGTTTTCTTGTCATTGTAGCATGTGGCACATTGTTGTGTTATGGCAGGCAGCAAAAGGGATGGAAAACATCGATTTATTCGATGGAGGATGACAATGTATTATCGCATCCGAGCGTTCATGATTCGCGAAGCAAAAAGGAGGTTCGTGCAGATTTTGAACAGTTTTTGCAAGAGGTGTTTCGGGAAAATGTGACCAGTGATGGAATCACATTAAATTATACATTAAAAAATCCTACGGATTATGGGATAAAAAATGTGAAACCTACGTTAGGGCATTATACGAAGGAGGCAATGCAAAATGCGCGGATGCTGACAGAAAACGAACTGGCAGTTTTAGAGCGTTATGATTATGACAAGTTAAATGAAGAGCAGCAGTTGGCGTATGACGTTTTACATACGGTGTGGAAACAAGATCTGTCAGGGGATAATGTAGACGAATATCAGGAACCGTTGAGTCCAACAACAGGGACACAGACACAGCTTCCGGTCATACTCACAGAGTACCATTTTTGGGACAAAGAGAGTGTTGATACCTATCTTCAGCTGTTGCAGAAAATTCCGGATTATTTTGATGAAATTATTACATTTGAGCAACAAAGATCCAAAGAAGGTTTATTTATGAGCAAGCGCACGGCGCAAGATATTATAACGCAGTGCAAGGAATTTGTTGCACTGCCGGAGAAGAATTTTATGATCACGACTTTTCCGGAGAGACTGAGCGGTCTGACGCTTACGGCGGAGCAGAAAGCAGATTATGCAAAACGCAATCGTTCCGCGGTGCTGCAGAACGTGATCCCTGCTTATCAAAAGCTGATCAAAGCTTTGGAAGAATTGGCAGATACCGGCAAAAATCAGGAAGGTCTTTGCAATTTGCCGAAGGGAAAAGCATATTATCAGCATCTGGTTCGTTCAATGGTGGGAACTGATCGAAGTATGAAAAATATTTTAAAATTATTGGATCAAACGATTGAAGATAATAAAAATATAATGTCCGATTTGTTGGTCAAGGACGGTTCTATTTATGAGAAAGCGTTATCTGTAAAATACCCGGAAGAGGAGCCGGACAAAACATTGCAGTATCTAAAGAAACAGATCAAGAAATCATTTCCTGATCTGCCGTCGGAAGTGTCTTGTCAAATGAAGTATGTTGACAAATCGTTAGAAGAACATATTAGTCCGGCGTTTTATTTGACAACACCATTAGATGCATATCAGGACAATGTGATTTATTTGAACGGGAATGCAAAGTATGACCTTACGAAAGCGTTTACAACGATTGCACATGAAGGCTATCCGGGGCATTTATATCAAAATTGTTTTTACCAGTCGCAGAATCCTTTGCCGGTGCGGAGCGTCGTGAACATCGGCGGTTACACAGAAGGATGGGGGACTTATGCGGAATTGTACAGTTATTCTCTGGCAGGTTTGACGAAAAATGTGGCAAGTTTTTTGAAAACAAATACGCTGCTTACGTTAGCGATTTATGCAAAGGTTGATCTGGAGGTTAATTATAATGGCTGGACAGAGGCGGAAGTGCGAGATTATCTGACGGATTTTGGCTATGACAAGACGGCCTGTCGGACGATATTTGATGCAGTTGTTGCCGAACCGGCGGGATATATGCAGTATACGCTCGGATATTTGGAGATTATTGATTTGCAGAAACAAGCGAAGGCGAAATGGGGCAAACAATACAGCGACAAGAGATTTCACACATTTTTCCTATCGTTGGGGGAGGTGCCTTTTGTGGTGGCAAGAGATCGTCTGGCTGCATCGTAAATATATAATACAGGTTTGGCGGTTGACCGGATGAAATTATATGACATTTGTGTTGTATGAAAAGATTAGAGATGATATGATATAAACACTATTGATACAATGATGAGAGAAAAGTATAAGGAGAACTGATTTGAAAAAAGTATTTAAAAATAATCGAATTATAGTGGGATTGTGCAGCGTTTTACTGGCAGCAGGTGTCTGCATAGGAACAAATCATTATATGATTTCCGATAGTGCCGGCAGTGTGGCAGCAGAAAGTCAGAAGGCCGATCCATTAACTCGCCTTGCGGCCGCAGCTGAGCAGGATTTTGATATTCTTGAGGAGGAACAGGAATCTGATAATTCACCGGGCTGGCATACGGAGACGCAAGGCAGCAAAACTTATAAATACTATAATAACAGTGCAGGAAATCGTTTGAAGGGCTACCGCAAGATCAAAAAAGACTATTATTTCTTTAGCCAAAAGAGCGGTTATGCTGTATGTAATGGCTGGAAATATGTGCGTATCAAAGGCAAAAAATATAAGTTGTATTTTGATAAGAAAGGCCGTCGGTCTGATCCAACCAAAAAGCTCGGCAGTAAAGCACGTTATCAGATCAGAGTCAGCCTGCGGGATAATATGGTTACGATCTACGCAAAAGATGGTGCAAAGGGGTTCATCATTCCGGTCAAAGCAATGGTTTGTTCGGTGGGCATGAGCGGACACACAACGCGTAAGGGGACATATTCTTTGAGTCGTTCCGGACGGTGGCATGTGCTGCGTTACAATTCGAACGGCCAGTATGCGACCAGATATTCGGGCCCTTACATGTTCCATTCAGTAACCTATGATCGTTTGGGCAATCACTATTCTTTGCAAGCGGCAGAATACCGCAAGCTTGGCAAGGCGGCATCGCATGGTTGTATTCGTCTGCAGGTGGAGGATGCCAAATGGATTTACGATCATGCACCTCAGTCGACAACGACGATTCGAGATAAATTTTCCAAAGGACCATTTCAGAAACCAAAGGCAAAGAAGATCAAGAAGTCAAAGCGCGGCTACTACGATCCAACAGATAGAACCGTTGCCAAATAATTCATAAAAAAGGCAGATTGTCGATAAAGTTTCTCGTCAATTTGCCTTTTTTTGGATAAAATTTATTTTTTTAGTGCTTTTTCTTGACAAATCATGTATAATGGTTGCGATGGCTGAAAAAGGTCCACTGCAGGGACAGCGTGCAAATGCTTGATCTATGCGGGAAAGAGGCATGACAGCCGCAATGTTATCACACTATATTATAAGAAAAGGAGTTAGATTCAAGATGGCAGAAATTAATTTAACACAGTATGGAATCACTGGAACAACTGAAATTGTGCACAATCCTTCTTATGAGTTGTTATACGAGGAGGAGACTAAGGCAGATCTCACAGGCTATGAGAAGGGTCAGGAGAGTGAGCTTGGTGCAGTTAACGTAAAGACAGGTGTATATACAGGTCGTTCTCCTAAAGATAAGTACATCGTTATGGATGAGAACTCTAAAGACACTGTATGGTGGACTTCTGATGAGTATGCTAATGACAATCATCCACTTTCTGAGGAGAATTGGGCAGTTTTGAAAGATCTTGCTAAGAAAGAGCTTTCTAATAAGAAACTTTATGTAGTAGATGCATTTTGTGGTGCTAACAAAGACACTCGCATGGCTATCCGTTTCATCGTTGAGGTTGCTTGGCAGGCTCATTTCGTAACAAACATGTTCATTAAGCCTTCCGCAGAAGAGCTTGAGAACTTCGAGCCGGATTTCGTTGTTTACAACGCTTCTAAGGCAAAAGTATCTAACTACAAAGAGCTTGGATTAAACTCTGAGACAGCAGTAGCATTTAACATCACAAGCCGTGAGCAGGTTATCATCAATACATGGTACGGCGGTGAGATGAAGAAGGGTATGTTCTCTATGATGAACTACTATCTCCCACTTAAGGGTATGGCTTCTATGCACTGCTCTGCTAATACAGACATGGACGGCAAGAACACAGCAATCTTCTTCGGTTTGTCCGGAACAGGTAAGACTACACTTTCTACAGATCCTAAGCGTCTCTTGATCGGTGACGATGAGCATGGTTGGGATGACAACGGTGTATTCAACTTCGAGGGTGGCTGCTATGCTAAGGTTATTGACCTTGACAAAGAGTCCGAGCCGGATATTTACAATGCAATTAAGCGTGACGCTCTTCTTGAGAACGTTACTTTGGATGAGAATGGTAAGATTGATTTCGCAGATAAGAGCGTAACAGAGAATACTCGTGTATCTTATCCGATTGATCATATCCAGAACATCGTTCGTCCTGTTTCTTCTGCACCAGCAGCTAAGAACGTTATCTTCCTTTCTGCAGATGCGTTCGGTGTACTTCCTCCGGTATCTATTTTGACACCTGAGCAGACACAGTACTATTTCTTGTCTGGATTTACAGCTAAGCTTGCAGGTACAGAGCGTGGAATCACAGAGCCAACTCCTACATTCTCCGCTTGCTTCGGACAGGCATTCTTGGAGCTGCATCCTACAAAGTATGCTGAAGAGCTTGTTAAGAAGATGGAGAAGAGTGGTGCTAAGGCATATCTTGTTAATACAGGATGGAATGGTACTGGTAAGCGTATCTCTATCAAGGATACTCGTGGAATCATTGATGCAATCCTTAGCGGAGACATCAACAAGGCTCCAACAAAGACAATTCCACACTTCAACTTCGAAGTTCCTACAGAGCTTCCGGGTGTTGACAGCGGAATCTTAGATCCTCGTGACACATATGCAGATGTTGCTGATTGGGAAGCTAAGGCTCAGGATCTTGCAGGCAGATTCGTGAAGAACTTCGCCAAGTACGAGGGTAATGAGGCTGGTAAGGCACTTGTTGCTGCAGGTCCTCAGAAATAATTTTGCTCCTTTCTGTGCAGATATTTTTCTATAATACAGGCCAACGGAACTGTTTTAGAACTGTTTCGTAATTGTAGAAAAAGGAATTGGTCTCTTCTATGAGGCTGGTTTTACATGTACTTAAAGCATTATTACGTAATGTAAGAGGCAGGGCGTAAGCCCTGCTTCTTACTTTTTTTTATGGTATAGGAAAATGCTCGTAACGTAGAGGGATGCAGAGCAAAACATACCAGAGGCAGTTAACTTCTTTACAAAAAAAAGAGACTGTGCTATTATTTGTCTAATTGTGCGGTTGTATAATGAGGAAAGATGTTAAGTGATCTTTATGGCAATTACAATGGCACAAGGAATGAGCGGTATTCGAGAGAAACTGCATCAGAGACAAGTGCGTAGAGCATAGAAAGGTTTGATGATATGCGAATTGGTATTATTGGAGCAGGCCGTGTAGGCGTAACGATGGGAAAATACCTCGGTGACGCCGGTGTAGAAGTGTCGGGCTTCTATAGTAAAACTACGCAGAGTGCTGTGCAAGCAGCAGAATTTACCGATACAACGGTTTATAAATCATTGCAGGATATTGTAGAAGCGAGCGACACCCTGATGATCACGACGCCGGATGGCGTGATCAGTGAAGTATGGGATTGCATTGCCGGATACGATTTAACAGGTAAAATTTTGTGCCACTGTAGTGGCTCTTTGTCATCTAATGTATTTTCTGGAATCGAGCAGACCGGAGCTGTTGGTTGTTCGATTCATCCGATGTACGCGTTCAGCGATCGATTTACTTCCTATCAAAATTTTTCAACTGCTTATTTGGTGGCAGAGGGAATGCCGGCAGCATATGAACCACTGGCACAGATGTTTCGTGAATTAGGACATACCGTGCTTTATCTGCGGGCAGAGAACAAGGTAAAATATCATGCAGCGGCAGCGATGGTGAGCAATGATATGATTGCATTGTTTCAAACTGTGTTGGATCTGTTGGAACAGTGTGGTTTTGCACGAGAGGACAGCGTTGGATTGCTTCGTCCGCTTGTTATGGGTAATGTGTCCAATATGTTGGACAAGGGACCGGTAGCGGCTCTGACAGGACCGGTAGATCGTGGTGATACAGAAACGGTTCATAAACACTTAGACGCCTTGGCAGACAGCGAGGCGGGGGAAGTGTACCGAGTGCTTGGCAAAGTATTAGTTAAGATCGCAGAACAAAAATATAAGGGACGAGATGATACCGCCATGCGACAGCTTTTTGAGTTAAGTGATAGGAATCCGACTGAAGAGCAGCGGATATCCGGAAAGGACGAAACATGAAAAACACAGTAAGTACATTTCAGGCAGCAAAAGAAAAAGGTGAGAAATTAACGATGCTCACCGCATATGATTATTCCACCGCAAAATTAATGGATGAAGCAGGTATTAACGGTATTTTGGTGGGTGACTCCTTAGGGAATGTTATTCTTGGTTATGAGGATACGATTTCTGTGACGATGGAAGACATGATCCATCATGGAGCAGCCGTTGCAAGAGGAACCAAAGATACTATGGTTGTGGTTGACATGCCATTTATGTCATACCAGACATCGGTTTACGATGCGGTTATGAATGCCGGCAGATTAATGAAAGAGGGTCGTGCAAACGCTGTAAAACTGGAAGGTGGAGCTGCTGTTGTAGAACAGATAAAGGCAATTACGGCAGCGGGTATCCCGGTTATGGGACACTTGGGACTGACACCGCAGTCTATTAATGCATTTGGCGGTAATAAAGTGCAGGGCAAGAGCGAAGAGGCAGCTAAAAAGCTGATCGAGGATGCTTTGGCTGTACAGGAAGCAGGTGCTTTTGCGGTTGTATTGGAATGCATTCCGGCGAAATTAGCTTCTATTATTACGAAGAAATTGACAATCCCGACGATCGGTATTGGTGCGGGTGCAGGATGTGACGGACAGATTTTGGTTTATCAGGATATGTTAGGTATGTTTTCGGATTATGTGCCGAAGTTCGTAAAGCGTTTTGCAGATGTCGGAAGCGTTATGAAAGAAGCATTTCAGGCGTATGGCGATGAAGTGAGAGCAGGAAGTTATCCGGCACAGGAGCATACGTTCCAGATCAGCGATGATGTTTTAGATAAATTGTATTAATTGAGAGCAGAAAGGACATGGGATCATGAAAATAGTAGAGACAATAGCGGAAGTCAGAGAGCAGGTAAAACAATGGCGTAAGGAGGGACTGACAGTGGGTCTTGTCCCAACAATGGGATATCTCCATGAAGGACACAAGAGTTTGATCGACCGTGCGGTTGCAGAAAATGATCGTGTCGTTGTCAGTGTATTTGTAAATCCAATGCAGTTTGGCCCATCAGAGGATTTGGAAAGCTATCCACGTGATATGGATCGTGATGCAGCACTTTGTGAAAAAGCAGGTGCAAGCCTTATTTTCCATCCGGATCCAAGCGAAATGTACCACAAGGATTTTTCTTCTTTTGTTGATATGACAACGCTGACGGGTGGTCTTTGTGGAAAAACAAGACCGATTCATTTCCGCGGTGTGTGCACGGTTGTGTCCAAATTGTTTAACATTGTTGTACCGGACAAAGCATATTTTGGGCAGAAGGATGCACAGCAGCTTGCAGTGATCCGTCATATGGTAAGTGATCTGAACTTTGGTATTGAGATTGTCGGCTGCCCGATCATTCGAGAAGAGGATGGATTGGCTAAGAGTTCCCGCAATACGTACTTAAGTGCACAGGAGCGTGAAGCAGCGCTGATCCTCAGCAAGTCTTTGGCAAAGGGTAAGGAAGCCTTGAAGGCGGGTGAGGCAGATGCAGCGAAGATCCGTCAGATCATTTTGGATGAGATTGCAACGGAACCTCTTGCAAAGGTTGATTATGTAGAAGTTGTTGACTGGAATACATTAGAGCCGGTAGAGACGGTTAAGGAGCCGGTTCTTGTGGCAATGGCTGTATATATTGGAAAGACACGTCTGATCGATAATTTTATTACGGAAAAGTAGCATTGAGGTGCAGGATACGACAGTAAAAAAATTATGCGGAGATTTTGAGAAAAACTTTGCAAAGCAAAAGAATGGAGGATTCTTATGGAACTTACGATGCTAAAAGGAAAGATTCACCGTGCGGTTGTAAAGCAGGCGGAACTGAATTACGTTGGCAGTATAACGATCGATCCGGAGCTGATGGATGCGGCTGGGATCTTAGAATATGAGATGGTACAGATTGTTGATGTAGAGAATGGCAATCGTTTTGAGACATATACGATCTGTGGTGAAGCCGGCAGTGGAATGATCTGCTTAAATGGTGCAGCAGCACGACAGGTTCAGGTGGGTGACCATGTGATCATTATGTGTTATGCATCAATGACCCCGGAAGAAGCCAAAACGCATCGGCCAAAGGTGGTCTTTGTGGATGAAGAAAATAAGATTCATCAAGTGTCGCGTTATGAGAAGCACGGAGAGCTTGGCCCGGTGCAGTAAGGCGGAATAACGAATTAGTTTGAAACGATGTGGTAGACAGATATCGCATGGAGGAAAGAAAGATGCTTAAAGGAAAAACGGTGGTACTCGGTGTGACAGGGAGTATTGCAGCATATAAGATCGCAAATCTGGCAAGTATGCTTGTGAAGATGCATGCGCAGGTACATGTATTAATGACGAAGAATGCGACCAATTTTATTAATCCGATCACATTTGAGACATTGACAAGTACCAAATGTCTGGTTGATACATTTGACCGCAATTTTCAATATAGTGTAGAGCATGTCGCGCTGGCAAAACAGGCGGATGTGGTGTTGATCGCTCCGGCGTCTGCGAATGTTATTGGAAAGATTGCAGGCGGCATTGCGGATGACATGTTGACAACAACTGTCATGGCATGCAAATGTAAAAAGATCATTGCTCCGGCGATGAATACCAATATGTACGAAAATCCAATCGTTCAAGATAATTTGGAGAAACTTCGTCATTATGGTTATGAAATTATTGCTCCGGCAGTTGGATATCTGGCTTGTAAAGATGTTGGAGCGGGTAAGCTCCCATCGGAAGAAGTTTTATTGGAATATATTTTACGTGAGATTCGCTTCGAAAAGGATCTGGAAGGCAAAAAAGTACTTGTTACTGCCGGTCCAACCGTCGAAGCAATTGATCCGGTACGCTTTATTTCTAATCGTTCCACAGGTAAAATGGGATATGCGCTTGCGAGAGTTGCTATGCAGCGAGGTGCGCAGGTGACACTTGTGTCCGGACCGGTTTCTTTAGAACCACCGCTCTTTGTAGATGTCGTTCCGGTAGAAAGCGCAGAAGACATGTTTCAGGCAGTTACTTCCCGCATGGCAGAGCAGGATATTATTATCAAAGCCGCTGCAGTGGCCGATTATACACCTGCTACTGTAGCAGACAATAAGATCAAAAAGACAGATGGGGAAGCAGCGATCGCACTTACACGCACGAAAGACATTTTGGGCTATTTGGGAGAACATCGCACAGAGAAACAGATCTTATGCGGATTTTCTATGGAAACAGAGAATATGTTGGAAAATTCCCGCAAAAAATTGGATAAAAAGCATTTGGACCTGGTTGTTGCGAACAACTTGAAAGTAGAAGGAGCCGGGTTTGGCGTTGATACAAATGTGGTGACCTTGATCACAAGAGAAGGAGCCCGCGAGCTGCCGAAAATGACAAAAGAGGAAGTCGCAGGCGCCATCTTAGATGAAATAGTTGAGTAGTGTCAGCAGATATTATCTTAGATACATTAGTCGAGTAGTGTCAGCAAGGCCTGTCTTAGATACATTAGTTGAGTAGCGTCAGCAAGGCCTGTCTTAGATGCATTAGTTGAGTAGTGTCAGCAGATACTATCTTGGATGCATTTGCTGAGAACAGCTAATAAGTAACATTCATAAGAAATAATCCTTGTGGAGGGGCAGTGAAACCGGCTGCCTCTCTTTTTTGTGCCTGTAGAATGGCGGGGATATCTTCAGGACTTTTTAGCCCAATGCCAACTTCTAACAAAGTGCCGGTCAGAATGCGTACCATATGATACAAAAAGCCATTCCCATAAAAATCAAGGATCATCTTGTTATTTTCATTTCGAATGGTCAGATTCGTAATTGTACGGATGGTTGACTTCTTCATACGCTTATTATCGCAAAAACTTTTGAAATCGTGTTCGCCGCACAGCAGGGCAGCGGCTTTCTGCATCGCTTCCAAATCGTATATTATTTGAGGCGGCATTGTGTTGTTGGATGCCACATTGTTTCTTTCAGACGGTCTTGAAATATCCGTGTTGACAGAACTATCGCCAAATGTGGCGGATAAGTGACCGGTTTGTCTGCATAATTTATAGAAATAGTCCGTATCTGCAAAGCGAGTCATGTATTTTCGCTCAAACACTTCAGCGGCAGAGCCGTTGTCGATTTGGTAACGGTAGTGTTTCTGCTTAGCATTGAGGCGTGCGTGAAATCGTGGATCTACCTGTGTCACGCTTGTGATCCGAACGTCTTGCGGTAAATATTGGTTAAGCGCTGTCATGATCTGTGGACACGATAAGGCAGCAGATGTTTTGAAATTGGCCACCTGACATAGGGCATGGACGCCGGCATCCGTGCGGCCGGATCCATGGATCTCAATGTCTTCTTTCAGCCATTTTTGCAATACGGTTTCAATTTTACCTTGGATCGTATCAGCAGTATTGCCCTGCTTTTGCCAACCGCTATAGCGTGTGCCATCATATTGTATTGTTAATTTATAATTGTTCATTGAAGTCCTCGTTTCTATTTATGGTATATGTGGTTATTATCATATAATGTTCTTTCCGGAAAAACAAGCAGCAGCTTCGAATGTGTAAAGTTTGAGTTAATGATAAAAAATATCAATAAATTACCTTGACAAATCAACGAAGTTAGTTATAACTACTTGCCGAGCACTGTCGAAAACACGCACTTTCTTAAAAGTTTAAATAAGATATTGAGCGTAAACGTACGTTTGGTAAGTTGCGCCTAACCCAGTAAAACAGGGCGTTTGGAGAATTTTGGGGGTTGCCATTTTAGATGAATTGTATTAAAATTAAGCCATACTTAAATCAAAAGGAGGTACTTTATAATGGCATATGTTATTAGTGATGATTGCGTAAGCTGTGGAGCTTGTGCAGGTGGATGCCCTGTAGGAGCAATTTCTGAGGGTGAGGCTCATTATGAAATTGATGCAGATAGCTGCATTTCTTGTGGAGCTTGTGCAGGAACATGCCCATCCGGAGCAATTTCTGAGGCTTAATTTATGGTTGAGACAACTATAAACAAAATTAGCAGCCAGTTTGTTGATGAATGACAGACTGACTGCTTTTTTTGTTAAGTCTCTGATGAATACTAATTGTGGCAAAGCAATTGCTATAGTTTCTTGATGGCAGGACTCACTATATAGCGGCTGCAAAATATAATTAGCCCATCGACATAATAAGCAATATGTGACTAGATGGCAGCTTCGGATGTGCGAAGTTTGAATCAGTAATAAAAAATTACAGCTTGTTTTTATAGAAAGAGAGTGTTATAATCGGTGCGTACTTAAGCGAACAGCAGTCATTCTGCCTGTATCGCTGAATATATCATATAATGGAGGTAATAGATATGGCAGCAACAATTAATAAAGATATGATAATCGCAGATATGCTTAAAATTGATCCGGGCATTGCAGCAATTCTTATGGCATCAGGAATGCACTGCATCGGATGTCCTTCTGCACAGGGAGAGACATTGGATGAAGCGGCTATGGTTCATGGCATGAACGCAGATGAGCTTGTTGTAAATGTAAATGAGTATCTGGCCAAGAAAGAGGCATAATAGAACTGTTTTCATAGTAAACAATCATAAAAAAGCCATTGCTTTGATAGGTTGCCCGAAAGATTGACATTGGGGCAGTCGCTTATCAGTTAAGCAATGGCTTTTGATGTTTATATCCGTCATTTAGAGGGTGCCAAGAACTTGAACAGCGCGGTCGGCAATCAAAACTTCACAATGTTCTGCGAGAAACTGCGGAGCAGCATGATTGTTCGGATAAGGTGTACCGTACTCGGCTGCAACAGCTTCAGCTCTGGCAAAGCGGGCAAGGTCATAAATCCCTCTATGCAAAATGATATAATATTTACCCGAAGAGGTGGAGCGGTAAGCTGTATTAGGTCCATTATAAAAGTTGCGTAAATGCTCGCACATTTCGACCAGTTTCTCGAGAGAGGAGAATGAGAATATACGGGTAATATCTACAAGTGCCTCATTAACATCTACATCTGGTTCCATAGGGTGTTCCAAATTGATGTCGGGTTTGTTCTTGTCGGCAGTGGCTTTGTTGTCCTTCGATTCTTTTTGCACATTATCATGGAAAAGCTGATCCAGGACGGCATCTGCTTTTCCATGACCGGGCCATTTTGTTTGAGAATTAACTTCATTGAGCATTTGCTCAATATTCATATTCTCTGCGGAATCCGGTCCATCAATATCAAAGTCATCTGCATCAAACTCTTCGTCATCGTTAATGATCACAAAATCATCTGTCGAGGAATCATCCAAATAATGCTCTGACGGATCGTCAGTAAAGTTTGAAAAGCGGGTATCCAATTCATCGGGATCTTCCACTTTGGTGATCAACAAAATAAGTGCATCCGGAAGCATTGGAATTGCTTCTATCATTAATGGGATATCATCTGCCTCAAATCCAAATTCGTAGGACGCTTGCTGCATCATATCTCGAAAAAGAGCCCGAGCTTTTTCGGTTCCGTATGCCAATTCGCTAATGCGGATTTCGCGGTCCTTTAAATCTTTTTGATACAACGTACAACGGATCTGATGTTCATTGATTTTTTCAATTCGCATAGGCTCACTTCCCTTCGTCAATAATTAATATTAAGCCTTATAAAAAGCTAGAATATGCGGTCAGGATGAGTTGTCATCCCGACCTATGTTCTTTATATATTCAGTATAAAATAATACTGAAAAGAAGTCAAACGATAGGAAAGTCTGCTATCGGATCAAAGCTGCTTTGTCTATGTACTTAAAATGGAATGAAATATGCTAATTATAGATTTCGTCAGTTTGAACAAAAGCATACGTGGAGAATATTCTCAATTTCTCCAAATATTTTGAAATCTATTTAAAATCTATCAAAAAAAACAAAAAGTTGGTAAATACTAACAAAGTTTAGAGGTTGTTTTCTAACATCAATTTGTCGATTTGGTATTGCCAGAATGTTTGCAGGGAGCATATAATGCCCTCAGAGAAACGAACCCGATGTGTAGGAGGTGATGATGTTTCGTTAAAAGGACGGATATGATACTTTTGTTTCAAACACTGTGTCTCGCATAATAGCAGTGTATTCTGAAATAACCAAAAGGTTCCGATTGCGGCGTATGATAGGGATTCGATTCTCAGTGATTCAAGTATGGTTTATATGGAAATTGTGATTTTCATATGAGCGATTTGAGCCCTGCAGATTATGATTTATGAACTGTAGGAGCATGGGTGAGCAGTATGAAAGATTGACATGTCACAATATACAACCAATGTTCAGGAAAGTCGTACTGTCATCGAGCAAAGGGGGATAAGCAATTGGAGAGAAAATCAACAGGTCTGCGGGAGTCAATGTATTCTTGGGTGATTTCCGAAATATCTGATGCAGAGCGCGTTGGTGTGCCGGTGCGGGTAGACGGTGTGCTCTATTCGACGAGGGATGCCAGAGTGCTGCATCAGGTCATGGAGGATCATTATTACATGAAGAGTTATGTTGGCGATGAAGCAGGCAAAATATGTGAGATTGATTTTGATCATATTACGGAATTTTGAGTAAAACCGTTTATTGGCAGGATGGCTGATAACGGGAATGTATGTCTGTGCGAAACTTCGCACACAACCTTTTTCGGAGAGACGTCAAGGCCCCGATGTCTCTCCGATATTTCAGTTTGCCCGATAGAGGGAAAAGTGGTATACTGAAACAGAGTATTGTTGTATGACTAGTACGATTAAGAAATGAGGGCTTTGACGAATGAAGAACAAGAAGAGGATTACCATTGGAGTAGTGGTTGTGCTTTTGGCTTTGGCAGCAATCCTTGCAGTGATCATGCTTAAGAAATTTGCACCAAACAAAACGCACATGAGTCTGACAAAGTATTTTCAGGTGACCGATCAGGGGATGATGCCGGTTGTGCTGGACGATGATATATGTGGACTAAAAGCTATCGAGAAAGATGGTCATATTTATGTAGATAGAGAATTTGTGACAGAGAAGTTAAATCATCGTTTTTATTGGGATGCCAATGAAAATATGCTGTTATATACAACTTCGACCAAGCTGATCTCCGCTGCATTAAACAGTAAAGATTGTTATATTAATAATAAAAGCCGTGATAGCAAGGATTATACAATTGCTGTAGCACAGGACAATGTTGTTTATGTGGCTTTGGACTATGTTCAGCAGTACACGGCGATGGATTATAAACAATACAAAAAGCCAAATCGTATTGTGATCCACACGGTATACAATAAGGATATAAGCTATGCGGATGCGAAGGATGATGTGCAGATCCGCAATAAACAGAGCATTAAGAGTCCGATCCTGCAAGATGTAAAGTCGGGACAGAAGCTTCGTGTTCTTGCCGGTGAAAATAAGGACACAGGATTTATGAAAGTGATGTCTGAGTCAGGTGTGATAGGATACGTACAGGCTAAGAAGATGAAGGAAACCTATAAGAAACAGTCAGAAACAACGTTTCGTGAGGAGTCCTATAGCCATATCCTAATGGATAAGCAGGTGAATTTAGTGTGGCATCAGGTGACGAATCAGTCAGCTAATGGAAGATTATCCGGTTTATTATCTGCAACAAAAGGTGTGAATGTCGTGGCGCCTACTTGGTTTGAGACGTCGGATAATGATGGCAATGTTACATCACTGGCTTCCGATTCTTATGTGCAGACGGCACATCAGGCCGGTGTACAGGTATGGGCACTGTGCAGTGATTTTGGCCCTAAGATGAAGATTGGCAAAGTGCTGGGTACAACGAGCAAACGTCAAAAATTAGTCAAGAATCTGATTGCCGAGGCAATACGATACGATCTTGACGGTATTAACATCGATTTTGAGAACGTTAAAAAGGATTCCGGCGAGGATTTTATACAGTTTGTAAGGGAACTTGGAATTATGTGCCGCAATAATGGAGTTGTTTTGTCTATAGACAATTACCCGCCTGCGGGAGGAATTTCGGCATATTATAATCGCAAAGAGCAGGCAGAGGTTGCTGACTATGTGATCACGATGTCATACGATGAGCATTATGCCGGCAGTAAGGAAGCCGGTCCGGTTTCTTCGATCAGTTATGTGACGAATTCCATACAGGAAGTAGGTGAGGAAGTCCCTGCAGAGCAGATGGTTATAGCATTGCCGTTCTATTCCAGACATTGGAAAGAGAAGACAAAGGGGGGGAAAGCAAAGTTATCATCCGAGGCGTGCTCTATGAAAGGTGCGCAGACTGTGCTTAAGGATTCTGGCAAAAAGGCAACTTGGGATGATGCAACAGGAATGAATTATGTAGAATATACAGAGAGTGGAACGGTTCATAAAATTTGGATCGAGGATGCGAAATCGTTGGAACTTAAGATGAAAGCGGTATCGGATGCGAATCTGGGTGGAGTTGCCTTTTGGAAACTGGGATTGGAAGATGCCTCTGTGTGGAACATGATCGAGAAGTATGTGAAACATTAATTGGGATTCCTATCATCAGTACGTTTTTTGCTTCATAGATATGTATAGAATAATGGCGGAGGATGCCACAATGTGGTCTGCATATGAATAATGTATCTTTTTTGAAGCAATGGGGGAAGAAATACGGAATTGGAATTATTGTTGGTTTGTTAATATCTGTTGGTTTTTTGGTGATGGATGCAGATCGGTGGATCGGTATGCATACATTGAATCAAAAAACAGCAAAATACACGGTTGTGATCGATAGTGGTCACGGAGGAGTAGATCCGGGTAAGATTGGTGTTGATGGTGTATACGAAAAGGATATCAATCTGGCAATAGCAAAACAATTGCAAAAGGTATTGGAACGCAATGACTGTCAGGTGATAATGACACGTGAGGCGGATCAGGGATTATATGAGGAATCTGATACGAATAAGAAACGCGCAGATATGGCGAAACGTGTCAGCATTATGAACGGGTGCGATGCGGATGTTGTTGTCAGTATTCATCAAAACAGCTATACAGATGCGACGTCGAGAGGGGCGCAGGTGTTTTACCAGGCAACCTCTGAAAGCGGCAAGCAGTTGGCCGCTAAGATCCAAGAAACGTTGAAACGAGATGTAGCACCCGATAATCGCAGACAGATCAAGGCAAATGCGGATTATTATCTGCTGAAAAATACAACGAGCACAATGGTAATTGTGGAATGTGGTTTTTTGTCGAATCTGCAGGAAGCAAAGCAGTTACAGGAAGCAGAGTATCAGAAAAAGGTTGCACAGGCAATTGGAATGGGGGTATTGTATTATTTAGGGGAATCTGGGGAAACTAAGCAAAGAAAAGAGGATTCAAATGGAGACGAAAATACTGCAGGTCAATCCGGAGCAGTTTGGCGATGAGGAGTTGCAGGAGGCATGTCAGGTACTTCGGAACGATGGCTTGGTGGCGTTTCCGACAGAGACGGTATATGGTCTTGGAGGAAATGCATTACATAAAGAAGCTGCTAATCATATATACGCGGCCAAGGGAAGACCGTCCGACAACCCATTGATCGTACATATCTCAGAGGTAAAAAGTTTATATGAACTGGCGGCGGATGTCCCGGAAACGGCCAAAAAGCTTTCGGAAGCATTCTGGCCGGGACCGCTTACGATGATTCTGCCAAAAGCAGATATTGTGCCTAAATCAACAACAGGTGGCTTAAATACGGTTGCAATACGAATGCCATCGCACCCAATTGCTAAAGAATTGATTCGACAGTCTGGAGTATATATAGCAGCACCGAGTGCAAATCTATCCGGCAGACCGAGTCCGACCAAGGCAGAGCACGTTATCGAGGATTTGTCGGGACGTATTGATATGATTATTGACGGCGGAGAAGTGGGAATTGGTTTGGAGTCAACGATCGTGGATCTGACAGGGAATGTGCCAATGGTGCTTAGACCTGGTTATATTACGTTGGAGATGCTCCGAGAAGTATTGGGAAATGTAGAAGTTGATCCGGCAGTGCTCAGCCGAGAAGTTAAGCCGGGGATTGTAGCAAAGGCGCCGGGAATGAAATATCGACATTATGCGCCGAAAGGTCAATTGACGATTGTAGAGGGAGAAACAAAACAGGTCGTTGCGTCTATCTTACAGATGGTACATGATAAACAAAAGGAGGGATACAAGGTAGCAGTGATCGCTGCACAGGAGACAGTGAACTGTTATCCAAGTGGCATTGTTTACAGCATTGGTTCTAGAAAATGTGAGGGATCTATTGCTGCGGGGTTATATGATATATTGAGAGAAATGGATCATTTGGGGGCTGAGTATATCTTTGCAGAAAGTTTTGAGGATGATAATTTGGGACAGGCTATTATGAACCGGATGCTCAAAGCTGCTGGGTATCACATAGTTAAGGCGTGAAAGGAGCGTAACACGATGAGACCATATGACAAAATATTTTTTGTATGCACATCCAACACGTTGCTAAGTCCCATCGCAGAAGGGATCTACCGTTCGGAGGCGGCTGTTTATATGCCGGAGCCATATTCGAGAGGACTGGTTGTATTATTTGAGGAGCCGATCAGCCCAAAGGTAAATCTTTTGCTTAGTAAGCATGAGATGACGCCGGGAAATCATTCGCAGTCAATGCAATTGCAGAAAGAAGAGTTAACTGATAAAACATTGATCCTAACAATGACATTTCCGGAGAAGGTACAATTTTTGGAAACGTATGGAGATGGTTATGCGGTTTATACTTTGGGGGAATTTGCCGGAGTAGAGACGGATGTGTCAGATCCGTACGGAGCGGAAGAGGAAGCATATGAAAAATGCTTTGAAGAGATTGAGGAGAGAATCAGACTTACAATACACCGATTGGAGGAGGAAGAAAAAGATGATAGCATTGGGTAGTGATCATGGCGGATACGGCTTGAAACAGGAAGTGAAAGCATATCTGGAAGGGAAAGGAATTCCGTATAAAGACTATGGGTGCCTGGATGAGTCGCCATGCGATTATCCGGTTTATGCCAAGGCAGTTGCCAAGGCAATAGTAGATGGAGAATGTGACAAGGGCATTTTGATCTGTGGTACAGGTATTGGGATTTCTATCGCTGCGAATAAGGTAAAAGGTATTCGTGCGGCAGTTTGTCATGATACATTTAGCGCACAGGCAACGAGAGAACATAATGACGCCAATATTCTTGCTATGGGGGCACGAGTGGTTGGACCGGGTCTTGCACTAAAGATCGTTGATACGTTTTTGAATACTGAATTTTCGGGAGAAGAAAGACATGTAAATCGTATTCGTCAGATAGAAGATTAAAGAATCCTTTGTTAAGAGTATTCGACGGATAAGGGATCCGCGAAATTTCTGTAAAGAGTATTCGTCAGATAGAGGATCCGCAAAATTTTTGTAAAGAGTATTCGATGGATAAAGGATCCGCAAAATTATAGAAATAGTATACTTGTATACTTTGTCTTGACACTCTGAGAATCAAGGCGTAAAATGAAGTTCAAATAATGTATTTCGATTGAGGCAGACGCAGTTTGTCTGAAACGGATATTAGGAAAGGAAGTAATAATATGGCAAAGAAAGACATTGATTGGAACAATCTTGGATTTGGTTATGTAAAGACAGATAAGCGTTATGTATCCAACTTCAAGAATGGCGCATGGGATGATGGTGCCTTGATTGAGGATGACCAGATCACCATGAGCGAGTGTGCCTGTGTATTGCAGTATGCGCAGACAGTATTTGAAGGATTAAAGGCATACACAACAGAGGACGGTCATGTCGTGTGCTTTCGCCCTGACTTAAATGCGCAACGTTTAGCACAGTCTGCAGCAAGACTTGAGATGCCGGTATTCCCGGAGGATCGTTTTGTGGAGGCTATTGCTAAAGTAGTTGAGGCAAATATAGATTATGTACCACCATATGGATCTGGAGCAACCTTGTACATCCGTCCATATATGTTTGGTAGTGATGCTGTTATCGGTGTAAAACCGGCGAGTGAATATCAGTTTCGTGTATTCACGACTCCTGTAGGACCATACTTTAAGGGTGGCGCAAAGCCAATTACTATCCGTGTTTCGGATTTTGACCGTGCAGCACCTCATGGAACAGGTAATATCAAAGCTGGTCTGAACTATGCAATGAGCTTGCATGCAATTGTGGATGCACATAAGAATGGCTTTGATGAGAATATGTATTTGGATCCTGGTACACGTACTAAGGTCGAAGAGACCGGTGGAGCTAACATTCTTTTTGTAACCAAAGATAATAAATTAGTTGTACCAAAATCAGATAGTATTCTTCCATCTATTACAAGACGTTCATTGGTAACAGTGGCTAAGGATTATCTTGGATTAGAGGTTGAGGAGAGAGAAGTTCTGTTTGAAGAAGTGAAAGACTTTGCAGAATGTGGACTTTGTGGTACAGCAGCCGTTATTTCTCCGGTTGGAAAGATTGTTGATCATGGTAACGAGATATGCATGCCAAGTGGTATGGATGAGATGGGACCGATCATGACAAAATTACGTGAAACATTGACTGGTATCCAGATGGGTCATATTGAAGCACCAGAAGGATGGATCAAGGTTATCAAGTAATAAATACATAAAAAGTGATAGGGGCCAATGGATTCATTCTGTTTCTGTTATGTGAGCAGAGACAGAATGTGATCCGTTGGCCTTTTGTTGTTTTGTGTCATGCTGATATAGCGTGATCCGTTGACTCTTTATTATTCTGAGATATGCTGATAGGCTTTTAAGTTATGTTTCGCAACACTAAAGGATACCGTCTGTTTGCTTTAAGAGGATCAGTTTGTCACCGGGAGTGACAGCATCAGACTCTAATTCATTGATTGTGCGAATGTCATTTGTGGTGGTGCGGAACAGTTTGGCAATATCCCATAGTGTATCGCCGGTTTGTACTACATAACAAACTAATCCCGGCATTTGTTGAAAGGTTTCCATGTCAATTTCATGCTCTTCAATGTCAGTCACAACGTCGTTACAGCATTCAGTGAAGACGAGAACACAGAGATTTAATACAAGTTTAGCTTCCAGTTCTTCACGGTCGAGCATGAGTACATTGATACTGCTGATGTCGGTCTGCAGTTCGTAATCATCTTCCGGAGAAATGCCGCGTACTTCAATGGTATGTTGAAAAGGAATGCTTGCCTGCAATACGTTTAGCGGATGCAGATCATCTTCGGTGATATATAGGATATCCAGTTCTACTGCACCTTCGATAGAGATACCATCTGTGACAATGGTTTGTTCATCAATTTGGATCGTTCCGGTAGCGTTGCATATTTGCAAAATGTTGTCCTTTTCGGGATCGACTTTGATGTGGTCCGAAACACGTACTGCACTCTGATTTTTGAGCAATAATTGTTTGGCATGCGAATTGCTCTTAGTCAAACGAAGATCACAGGAGGTGGAGTAGGCGTCCTGCAAGCAGTCGAAATGTTCTTCTTCATAGAACTTGATATCCAGCAGCAAAGAAAGTTCTACATCAAAGATGCGCATTTCGCCGTCTTCATCGCTGCGGCATTCCAGCGATTTTTTGCCGGGAACAATTTCAATATCAGCAACCATATCTTCGTGGCAGCCACTACAAGAGACGATGCCGTCAAATGGCAATTCAGTTTCAAAATATTGCAAATTGCGCTCATCATCTTCGGGGGTGTATAAAACAAATATCAGAAGATCGCCGGTGATCCGAATACCGTCATCAACGAGCCTTGTTGCAAGACCCTGCGTGGATAGCTCATAGTACAATACATTTTCACAACTTGGTTTTCCCTTCGGCAGCGAGGTTTCATCTTTGATCCGAAACAGATCTTTTTGGTGGGAAGTCATTGTGGTAACGGACATAGGTGCCAGTTGTTGTTCAACACCGGCCGGCGGGGTGGGATCGCCCATCTCTGCCTGTACTGCATCGTCCGAAACAATGCCGGTTCCGATGGCGAGTATGTGTTCCTCTTCCTGGCAGCAATGAAGACTTAGGATTGCACGAACGCTGATCTTGCGCGAGTTGATGAGACTGGCTCGGCAGTCCTCCAAATCATAATGACAGTGAACTTCCAGATCTGGGTTGGCGTTCTCTAAATTGATGCTTTCCTCAAAAGGAATCTGTCCCTGCATAGTATGTATTTGGCGAAAATCCACGTCGCTTAAATAAAGGAGGGAGAAGCTTAATTGACCACGAATGATGGCGCGATCTGTCTCAGCTGAGGTTTCTTGTACATGGATCTCCCCCTGGATTTTAATGATGTGTTCAATATCGGGCTTGCTGTCAGGTACATTAATGTCATCCTCGAGCGTCAACTGCATATCGCTGTGACAATTTTTCAGACTGGTGCGGATTTGCCTGGTCATGAGTTTCATAGGTGCTTTCTCCCTTTCCTGCATTGAAATCAATTTGCGTCCGCAGAACACTATTTTGCGGCAAGTGTCTTATGCGGAAACTATTACTATTCTCATTGTATGCATCCGGAGTGTAAAATAGACAATATATTTGGGGTCTTGTGAAAAGATTATGATTGCGATACACTGTAGGCATGAGTATACAGAAAAGAGGATGACTATGAAATCTACAATTACATTTACAAATAATATCACGGTAGAAAATTATAATGCACTGCGTGCGGCAGTTGACTGGATACAAGTCACAGAAAAACGTGCATCTATTGCATTGCAGCACTCTTTTTATTTGTGTGTTGCGATGGATGGAGAACGTCCTGTAGGAATGGCACGTATTGTCAGTGATGGTGGATATACATATTTTATTACGGATGTCATTGTGCATCCGGACTATCAAGGGTATCATATTGGGACAGAACTGATCAGCAGAGTGTTGGATTACATTCAGAAAGATGTGATGGACGGTGAAACGGTTATGGTCAGCCTGATGGCAGCATATAAAAGGGACAGCTTTTACCACCGCTTCGGGTTTCATAGCCGTCCCTTTGGAAATCACGGATCAGGAATGTCTATGTGGGTTTCACGCGACATTTCCGGTAAGATCATTACCGCCTGACGCTTTATTATACAAATTGATTCCTGGCAGGATCATATTGATAATCAATTCCGGCAAGTGTTTTGCACAAGGTTTCCTGCTCAATACTCAGGGACTTGCACATTTCCTCCAAAGAGGGATAGAAGTCCCTAAGCTGGGTGTTGACGTAACTGAGTAATATCATTGGATCGTTTGGTAGTGCCATAGTTTCGTTATCCTCATTTCTGTTTTCTGTTCAGACGGCGGTTATGCTTACGCGCCTCATTGATCAATCCCACGATTTTTTCAATGGAATTATTCAACTGACTTTTGTCCATGGCGTGAATATATTGTTCTCGGTTCGTGTACACGTCATTTACCGTCTTCAGCAATAATTCGTTGGTCACATCTTTTTCCTGTATTACAACGCTGTAACCGGACTTTTCAAAAGAAGCAGCATTAAGGATCTGATCGCCGCGGCTGGCTTCAGCAGACAACGGGATTAAAATGTTCGGTTTGCGCAGTGCCAAAATTTCACAGATTGCATTTGCGCCGGCACGAGAGATTAAAATATCGGCAGCGGCCATAAGGTCTCTTAATTCCGGTCCGATATATTCATATTGAGCATATCCTTTTGTGTCGTTTAGCGAATCGTCTAATTTGCCCTTACCGCACAAATGGATCACATGAAACTTTTGCAACAGTTCCGGCAATATGCCTCGGACAGCATCGTTGACTGCTACGGCACCAAGACTTCCACCCATGATCAGAAGAACCGGTTTTGTATCATCAAAACCACAGAATGCAAGGCCTTTTTCACGACTGCCCTTAAACAACTCCTGGCGGATCGGGGAGCCGGTTAGTACAGCCTTTTCTGCTGGGATATGCTTCATCGTCTCTGGAAAGTTAGTGCATACGCGGTGCGCACATGGAATGCAGATCTTATTGGCAAGACCCGGTGTCATATCAGATTCATGGATCACGCAGGGAATGTGACGAAACTTTGCTGCCAACACGACAGGTACAGACACAAATCCACCTTTGGAAAACACAACATCCGGCTTGATTCTGCCCAATAATCGAATTGCCTGACCGAGACCTTTTACTACCTTAAAAGGATCACTTAAGTTTTTGACATCAATATAACGTCTAAGTTTACCACTGGAAATCCCGTAATAAGGGATCCCCTGCTCTTTGATCAATGTGCGTTCAATTCCCTCATAGGAACCAATATAATGTACATCGTACCCTTGTTTTTTAAGCTCAGGGAGTAATGCAATATTCGGGGTGACGTGGCCGGCTGTGCCGCCACCGGTAAGTACGATTTTTTTTACTTTGCTCATAAATATCCTCCTTGCTCTGCGGTAAAAATGCGATAGTACGGCTTATGAATATGTGATAACAGCCGCTTCATATATGTGCAGACACTATTACCAATAGTATACCAGTATCAAGAAAACTCGCAACAGGTGCGCAGGTGAATTTTATTCATCTGCAAAGTGAAAGAAAAGAAACTTTCTCGCTTTACTTTTTCGATACACCCTATATAATAGTATTGTTGAGAAAAAATGAACAATTACATGAAAAATATTCACGAGACGGAGGACACCATGAAGAATGGAATAGAAATCAGATGGCATGGCAGAGGTGGACAGGGTGCTAAGACTGCAGCACTTTTGCTGGCAGATGTTGCGTTTAAGACAGGACAGAATGTGCAGGGATTCCCGGAGTATGGTCCGGAACGTATGGGGGCGCCGATCACAGCGTACAACCGTATCAGTCAGGATGTGATCCGCGTTCATTCAAATATTTACCATCCGGATTATGTGGTCGTTGTGGATGAGACGCTGTTAGAGTCTGTTGACGTCACAGCAGGTCTTAAGAAAGAGGGTGCGATCATTGTAAACACACCAAAGTCTAAAGAGGAGATCATGGAGCATCTCAAAGGCTATGAAGGTGATGTGTACACTGTGGATGGTCGTAAAATTTCGGTGGATGCGTTGGGCAAGAATTTTCCGAATTCACCGATGTTAGCTGCTATTGTTGCAGTAAGCAAGGTGATGCCTCGTGACAAATTTATTACAGAGATGCGGGCATCTTATGAACATAAATTTGCAAAGAAGCCGGAAGTGATCGATGGTAACATGAAAGCACTGGAAATGGCGTTTGATGCGGTAGAAGCATTGATGTAGGCGACAGCACTGCGAATGTAGAAAGAAAGCATCAGCAACACAGCCTGCAGCATCAATAAAATGAATAGAGTTTAAGATAGGAGAACAAGAGATGAGAACCGATATTACCAAAATCAATGAAAAGACACCTCATCAGGATCTGACAGAGGGATTGATGGTATTTGCCGGTGGTACGTCCAAACTGTTTAACACAGGAGAATGGCGTACTAACACGCCGGTATATGTAGCTGACAAATGCAAACAGTGCCTGCTGTGCACACCGACTTGTCCGGATGGATGTATTCCGGTTGTCGATGGCAAGCGTCTGGCATTTGATATGGATCATTGCAAAGGATGTGGTATTTGCGCAAATGTATGTCCATTTGGAGCAATTGAGATGAAGGAGGGAAATGTATAATGGCGATCAAAGAACGTATGTCAGGTAACGAGGCGGTTTCCTATGCGATCCGTCAAGTCAACCCGGATGTTATGCCGGCTTTCCCGATCACGCCATCCACGGAGATTCCGCAGATGGTATCTACTTATATTGCGAATGGGGAAATGGATACAGAGTTTATTCCGGTAGAGAGTGAGCATTCCTCCATGAGTGCAGCCATTGGTTCTGAGGCAGCAGGAGCAAGAAGCCTGACGGCAACATCCTCCGCCGGATTGGCGTTGATGTGGGAGGAACTTTTATTAGCAGCTTCAAATCGTCTGCCGCTAGCACTTACTTTGGTCAACCGTACCTTATCCGGCCCGATCAACATCAACTGTGATCACTCCGATGGAATGGGCGCAAGAGATACCGGCTGGATCCAAATATATGCAGAAAATAATCAGGAAGCGTATGACAATTTTATTCAGGCGTATCCAATTGCGGAAGACATCAGAGTACATTTGCCAATCATGATCTGTCAGGATGGTTTCATCACAAGTCATGCGGTGGAAAATATTATGTTGTTAGAGGACGAACTGGTAAAAGACTTTGTTGGCGAGTATGAGCCGGAAGAGTTTTTGCTCAATCCGGGCAAGCCGATCGCAGTTGGACCATATTCAGTCAGCAACTATGCAATGGAAGCCAAGAAAAATCAAGAAATTGCGATGGAAAATTCCAAAGAAGTCATTCTGGAAGTCGCCAAAAAATTTGCGGCAATGTCTGGCAGAGAATATGGATTATTTGAGGAGTACCGCACAGAAGATGCTGATTATATCATATTGATCATGGGTTCAGCAGCAGGAACGGCAAAAGAGGCAGTGGATGAACTGCGTGAGCAAGGGAAAAAAGTTGGTGTGTTAAAGCTTCGTGTTTTCCGTCCGTTCCCGGCAGAGGAAATCGCAAAGGCACTCAAAGGCTGCAAGGCAGTGGCTATTTTGGATCGTTGTGAAAGCTATAACGGTAACAATGGACCGCTCGGTCAGGAAGTAATGGCTGGATTATTCCGCGAGAAGGTAATGATCGAGGCAGTAAATTATATTTACGGACTGGCAGGAAGAGATTTTACCATATCTGATGCAAAAGCTGTATTTGAGGAAATTACGGATCTGGTAGAAAATGGCAAGGAAGTTCCGCAGCATCAGTACATCCGTTTACGTTAACAGTATGAAAAATAGAATGGAGAACGACAATGAGTGATTATACATTAAAAACGATGATGAACAAGCCGGAGCGTTTGGCACCGGGACACCGTATGTGTGCGGGTTGTGGAGCGACGATTGCTGTTCGTGCCGTACTTCGCGCTCTGCATGAGGGAGATCAGGCAGTGATCGGTAACGCAACAGGATGTTTGGAGGTATCTTCTTTCATGTATCCGTATACGGCATGGGAAGACAGCTATATTCATAACGCATTTGAAAATGCCGGAGCTACGTTGAGTGGTGTTGAGACAGCATATAAAGCATTGAAAAAACGCGGTAAACTGCCGGAAGATGTTAATTATAAATTCATCACTTTTGGCGGCGATGGTGGAACTTATGATATTGGTTTCCAATCGTTATCCGGTGCAATGGAGCGTGGGCATGATATGGTATATGTCTGCTATGACAACGGAGCGTATATGAATACCGGTATTCAGCGTTCTTCGGCGACACCGATGTATGCAGATACAACGACAACGCCGGTTGGCAAGCAGTCAAATGGTAAAATGCAGAATCGTAAAGATCTGGCAAGTATTATTGCAGATCATGATGTCCCATATGTGGCACAGACAACCTTTACCACGAATTTTCAGGATATTCACCGCAAAGCAGAAAAGGCAATTTACACAGAAGGTGCTTCTTTTCTCAATGTAATGACGCCGTGTCCAAGGGGATGGCGTTATGATGCGGCAGAAGTGATGAAGATATGCAAATTGGCAGTAGAAACATGCTACTGGCCGTTGTTTGAGGTAGATCATGGTAAGTGGATCTTATCTTATGAGCCTAAGAAAAAATTGCCGATCGAGGATTTTCTTCGTGAGCAGGGACGTTTCAAGCATTTGTTCAAAAAAGGCAATGAGCATTTGATCGAGCAGTTTCAGGAAGAAGTTGACAGACGTTGGGAAGATTTGCAGTTTAAGTGTTCCAGATAGTTGTGTGTGGATCTGAGATAGAACTCACAGGAAATGACAGCCAAGCTGGAACGTAGAAATGGAAACGGCTATGACTTTATTAATGTATCAGGTATTAAAAACAGTGACGGAACAGGGGAGCTTTCGTAAAGCAGCAGAATTGCTGGGACTGACGCCATCCGCGATCAGTCACGCGGTTGCTTCGCTGGAAGGAGAACTTGGATTTCCGGTGCTTAACCGCAGCAAATCCGGCGTCACATTGACAGATTATGGGGAGCGGCTGCTCCCCTATGTTAACGCAGTGTTAAATAGCAACGAGAGTTTACAACAGAAAGTGGCGCAGTTTAACGGCTTAGAACAGGGAACCGTTAAGCTGGGCTGCTTTTCCAGTACTTGTACTAATTGGATCCCGGATATTTTGCATTCGTTTCATAAACTTTACCCGGGAATTGTGATAGAAGTACTTCAAGGAACGTATGACGATGTGGTATACTGGATCAAGAACGGTGTGGTGGATATGGGATTTTTGTCGGCATCAAGTGCAGGTGACCTCTCCATTGTCCCATTGTACAAAGATCCGCTGCTGTGCGTTATGCCCCAAAATATGGAGCGGCACGGCGATGGTGAATACATTGGGATTGACGAGATGAAGACGTATCCGTTTGTAGCGCAGCGGGAGTCTACAGATGCAGATATACAGAACTTTTTGAAAGGAAGTGCTCTGGATGTACATGCCAAGTATCATGTTGTAGATGATCTTGCCATGGTATCTATGGTTGCACATGGATTCGGAATATGTATTATGCCGGAAATGGTCATGAAAGACATTCCATATGAGGTGAAATGCTATCCGATCAAGCCTGAAGCATACAGAATCGTTGGACTCGCCACACAGAACTCGGAGTTTATGGCTCCGGCAGTCAGCACAATGTATCAATATATTATTGAACATTACAAACAGAAAGACGAGGTAGATGTATGAAACAGTGGGAGAAATTAACGGCGTGGCTGGTGGTATTTGCGCTGGTTGCCGGTTTAGTCGGTGGAAGCGCCTTCGTGCAGGTGAGCGCAGCAGAGGAAAACAGCGATTTTGCGTATGCTGTCAATGAAGATGGAACGGCAACGATCACCGAAGTGAAAACCAATGCGGCAGATGTGATCGTTCCGGCGGTGATCGATGGACATACCGTAACGGCGATCGGAAGTCATACGAGCGAATGGTCAACAACGCCGGCGGGCGCGTTTGAGAGCAAATGGCAGGCTGTGAATGTCTATTTGCCGGATACGATAACAAGTTTTGCAGACAGAGCCTTTGCTTCTTGTGCGATAGAACATATATATCGATATGATCCTGCACAAATATCAGCAGAAGATATTGTCAGCAGCGGTTCGGCATTGGGTGTGCCAATGCAGCTTAAGACAATGGGAAGTCATTGCTTTGATAATAGCCGGTTGAAAGAAGTTCAGATCGATGCACAGGTGGACAGTATTGGAGATGGTGCCTATGCTACGATCGCAGCGCTTAGCAGTGTGACACTCGGCAAGACCGGACGTATTGGAACGATCGGTAAAAATTGTTTTCAAAATTCCGGAGCACAGACGCTCAACTTTTATTTCTATGGAAGGGTAGATGCGATTGGTGCGAATGCGTTCGAGGGTTCGGGAGGTATTCAGGACTTTTATATGGAAGATGTCGGGATCGTGGGAACAGAAGCATTTAAGAATTGTCACATCAACACAATGACACTCAAGGGTTCGTTATCAGCGATCGGTGATCGCGCCTTTATCGGATGTGGCAATTTGGACAAAGTGACAATACAGTCTTCTACACCATATACCATTGGAAAATATGCCTTTACTTGTGCATCGATTAAAGAGGTGACATTTTCAGATGGTCTTAGTTCGGTAGCGGAAGGAACTTTTTCCGGCTGCGGCAAACTGTCTAAAGTGTATTTGCCAACGACATTAAAAGAAATTGAGAAAAATGCCTTCGAGAATGTATCGACGATCACAACGATCACGATCAATGATACTGCCAAAGTTGATGATGAAGCCTTTAAGGGAGCGGGTGGCACAACTTGGGGTGCCCTGGACCGTTTAAACAATCAGTCTGTCAAAAAGATCGTGGCAAAGGCATTGCATCGAAATCTGAAGACGCCGCTGCCAAAGGTTGCCAAGGCATCGCTTAAGAAAGCCAAGGCTGCGAAAAATAAAAAGAAGGCAAATCTTAAATGGACAAAGAGCAAGAACGCAAATGGATATATCGTGTACTGCAAGGTTGTTAAGAAAGGCAAAAAAGCCGGTAAGATTGCGTGGAAAAAGGTAAAGACGGTCAAAAAGCCGAAGACAACCAAGTGCACGGTAAAGATAAGTGCCAAACAGCGTAAAGTATTAAAAAAGAAGGGAAAGATCTATTACAGCGTGCGTGCTTACAAAAAGGTAACCGTAAATGGCAAGAAAAAGACCATTTACAGCGCGTATTCTCAGAAAAAACTGAAATAGTTCATTGTCCCGGCTCAAATGGAGCCGACAATGGCATATATTTGTAAAAAAGCAGAAATAGCCTTGACAAAGAAAAAATCGCACAGTATTATAAAGGTTAGATTACAAAGACGATGACGAAGACAGTAGCCTTAGGGGAAATGTTTCAGAGAGTCCGGGGGAGTGTGAGCCGGACACGGAGTATCCTATGATCGCGAACATCACTTCCGAGTTGCGGCTGGAACGGATCACAGATCTCAGTACAAACCGTCGGTGCCCACCGTTACATGGGTCATGCATAGAGTATTGTGCAGCAGAATAGGTGGTTATACGAAATTACAGCTTTCGTCCTGTTTGGGGACGGAAGCTTTTCTTTTTGAGGAAAGGAGAACACAATGTATCAAAAAGTATCAACAGACTTAAATTTCGTTGACAGAGAGAAAAATGTTGGCGAATTTTGGCGCAACCAAAAGATTTTCGAAAAATCCATGAAAGCACGTGAAGGAAATCCAACCTACACGTTTTATGATGGACCGCCTACCGCAAATGGTAAGCCGCATATCGGTCACGTTCTGACTCGTGTTATCAAGGATATGATCCCTCGTTATAAGACGATGAAGGGTTACATGGTACCACGTAAAGCGGGATGGGATACTCACGGACTTCCGGTTGAGCTGGAAGTAGAGAAACTGCTTGGCTTAGATGGCAAAGAGCAGATCGAAGAGTATGGTATGGAGCCATTCATTAAGAAATGTAAAGAATCTGTTTGGAAATACAAAGGTATGTGGGAGGACTTCTCCGGCACGGTTGGATTCTGGGCTGATATGGACAACCCATACGTTACGTATGACGATAACTTTATTGAGTCTGAGTGGTGGGCACTCAAAGAGATCTGGAATAAGAAGCTATTATATAAGGGCTTTAAGATTGTTCCTTACTGTCCAAGATGTGGTACACCACTGTCTGCACAGGAAGTGGCACAGGGTTATAAGTTAGTGAAAGAACGCTCCGCTATCGTGCGTTTCAAAGTGACTGGCGAGGACGCTTATTTCCTGGCTTGGACGACAACACCTTGGACGCTGCCATCTAACGTTGCGCTTTGCGTAAACCCAGAGGATACTTATATTAAAGTAAAGGCAGCAGACGGTTATACATACTATCTTGCAGAAGCATTAGCAGACAACGTATTAGGAAGCCTGGCAGATAAAGACAGTGATACACCTGCTTATGAGGTGCTTGAGACTTATAAGGGAAGCGATCTGGAGCGCAAGGAGTATGAGCCATTGTATGCTTGTGCCAAAGAGTGCGCAGACAAACAGCACAAGAAAGGCTTCTTCGTGACTTGTGATACTTATGTAACCATGTCCGATGGTACCGGTATCGTGCATATCGCTCCTGCCTTTGGTGAGGACGATGCCAATGTTGGAAGGAACTACGATCTTCCATTTGTACAGTTTGTTACAGAGAAAGGTGAGATGAGCGCAGAGACGCCATTTGCCGGACTTTTTGTAAAGAAAGCAGATCCGGAAGTGTTGAAAGATCTGGATGCGAAAGGACAGCTTTTTGCAGCACCGAAGTTTGAACATGATTATCCACACTGCTGGAGATGTGACACACCACTTATTTACTATGCACGTGAGTCTTGGTTCATCAAGATGACAGAAGTGCGTGATGATCTCGTGCGCAACAATAATACCGTAAATTGGATTCCGGAGTCGATCGGAACCGGACGTTTCGGTAACTGGCTGGAGAATATTCAGGACTGGGGTATTTCCCGTAACCGTTATTGGGGAACACCATTAAATATTTGGGAATGTGAAGGCTGCGGCAAGCAGGAGTCCATCGGAAGCCGTGCAGAGCTCGCTGAGCGCAGTGGTAATCCGGAAGATGCCAAAGTAGAGCTTCACCGCCCATATATTGATGCCGTTACATTTACCTGCCCGGACTGTGGTAAGACAATGAAGCGCGTACCGGAAGTGATCGACTGCTGGTTTGATAGTGGAGCAATGCCGTTTGCACAGCACCATTATCCATTTGAGAATAAGGATCTTTTCGAAAAACAGTTCCCGGCTCAGTTTATTTCTGAGGCAGTAGACCAGACCCGTGGATGGTTCTATTCTTTGATGGCAGAGTCTACACTGCTCTTTAACAAGGCGCCTTATGAGAACGTTATCGTCCTTGGACATGTACAGGATGAAAACGGTCAGAAGATGAGTAAGTCTAAGGGAAATGCAGTGGATCCGTTCGATGCACTTGAAAAATACGGCGCAGATGCGATTCGTTGGTATTTCTATATCAATAGTGCACCGTGGCTGCCGAACCGTTTCCATGGCAAAGCAGTGCAGGAAGGACAGCGTAAATTCATGGGTACTCTTTGGAATACCTACGCATTCTTCGTATTATATGCTAATATTGACAACTTTGATGCGACAAAATATACATTGGATTACGATAATCTTGCCGTTATGGATAAGTGGCTGTTGTCACGTTTGAACAGTACGGTTCAAGCTGTGGATGATAATTTAGCAGCTTACAAGATTCCGGAAACTGCCAGAGCATTGCAGGAATTTGTGGATGAGATGAGTAACTGGTATGTAAGACGTTGCCGTGACCGTTTCTGGGCAAAGGGCATGGAGCAGGATAAGATCAATGCATACATGACATTGTATACAGCGCTTGTAACCATTGCCAAAGCTGCAGCACCAATGATCCCATTTATGACAGAGGATATTTACCGTAATCTTGTATGCTCATTGGATGCAAGTGCACCGGAAAGTGTACATTTGTGCGACTTCCCTGAGGTGCAGAAAGAGCATATCGACAAGAAGCTTGAGGCAGATATGGAAGTTGTACTCGAGGCAGTTGTACTTGGCCGTGCATGTCGTAACACTGCAAATATCAAGAACCGTCAGCCGATCGGTAAGATGTTTGTCAAAGCAGATGCGGCGTTGTCACAGTTCTACCTTGACATTATCAAGGACGAGCTTAACGTCAAGGAAGCAGAGCTTACCGAAGATGTCAGTGCACTCACGACCTACAGCTTTAAGCCACAGCTTAAGACGCTGGGACGTCGTTTTGGCAAAAACATCAATGCGGTTCGTGAAATCCTTGCAGGATTGGACGGACAGGCTGCTATGGCAGAATTGAAAGAGAAAGGCACTCTGACGATCCAGGTAGAGGGCGTTGACGAAGCACTCGCTGAAGAAGATCTGTTGATCGAGGCTGCACAGATGGAAGGCTATGTATCTGACAGTGATCACGGAGTAACTGTTGTACTGGATACGAACCTGACTCCGGAACTGTTAGAGGAAGGTTTTGTGCGCGAGGTTATCAGTAAAGTACAGACCATGCGTAAAGACGCCGGATTCGAGGTGATGGATCACATTCAGTTGTACGTTAAGGACAATGACAAGGTGAAAGACATCGTGCAGAAGAACGAGGAAAGCCTTTGCTCAGATGTTCTGGCGGATGGCGTAACCTATGATGAAGTTTCCGGATTTACCAAGGAATGGAGCATCAATGGTGAGAAAGTTACGCTCGGTGTAGAGAAGAAATAATGTGTTACATTCTTGAATAATAGTAGAATAATACTTGCATTATTTTTCGTTTTATGTAAACATAAAGAAGGGCAAACAGTGATGACAATGTTATATGTATATGACATTGACAGAAGCGTTTGCCCTTTTGTAGTATAGACAATAAAGTATATGAGACAAGATAGGTGACGTAACAGAAGAACAGCCGCAGGTTGATCAATAAAGAGTATGGAAGGGTGATGTATATGATTAAGGTTTTTTTAGTGGAGGATGAGGTGGTAATTCGCGATGCAATCAAAAATAGTATTAATTGGGAACAGGAGGGCTATGAATTTGTTGGGGAGGCAAGCGATGGGGAACTTGCATTGCCAATGATCTTGAAAGAAAAGCCGGACATACTTATCACAGATATTCGTATGCCGTTTATGGATGGGCTGGAGTTAAGTCGTCTTGTCAAAAAAGAGCTGCCGGACACAAATATTATTATTCTTAGTGGATATGATGAGTTTGAATATGCAAAAGAGGCGATCAAGATAGGGGTTGAAGAGTATTTGCTGAAACCAATCTCTTCCAATGTATTGTTGGAACATTTAGGGGAGGTGGCTTCCAAAATTCATGAAAAACAGAAGGAATATGAGCAACGAGAACGACGTATTCGTGAAATGCGCGAAAAATATCTTTCATTTCAAAAGAAGGATTGTGACGATAACATCAATTCCATCAAGAGTTCAGACGCGGATTTTGATATTAATAGTGTAGATGATCTTAAAGAAATACAGGATGCGATCGCAGACTTTTTGAGCGAAGGAAGCCCTGAGGACGTCCCTCATTTTGTTGAAGCGTTACTGGACAAGATGCCAAGAGAGCATTTTCGTTCTATAATATTACGGCAATATGTTATTGTAAACATCTTTGCCACGGTAACTTCTTTTTGTAAAAAATTTGAAGATAAGGTGGAGAAGACTCAGACAGAAGAGATTGCACATTTGCAGGAATTAAAAGATCGTGAAAAATTGCTTCGGGAGGCATTGGCAACTGCAGAGTCACAGGAAGACATTCAAACATACATGACACAGCTTTTGGCGAATGCATTGGAAGTGCGCAATACAGTAAGTGACAGGAGATATTCAGATGTTATTCTTGCGGCGCAAAAGATCATAAAAAAACAGTATATGTCAGAAGACATTTCGCTGAATACAGTTGCAGCAGAAGTGGGGATGAGCGCCAGCTATTTTAGTACGATCTTTAGCCGTGAAATGAATCAGACATTTGTTGAATATTTAACAGAGATACGCATGAATAAGGCAAAAGAACTGCTTACCTGTTCGTCTCTTAAAACTGCAGAGATTGCATTTGAAACGGGATATCGAGATCCTCACTATTTCAGTTCGCTGTTCAAGAAGACACAGGGGTGTACGCCGAAGGAATATCGCGCATCAAGAAAGGGGTGATTGTCCGTGAAGTGGCGAAGATATAATCAACTATCCATCAACAAGCGCTTGATCATGATTCCGTTTGTTGCGATCATGCCCATGATAGTTCTTGTGTGCTATCTGGTGTGGACGGTATCCAGTGCAACTGCAGCATATGCCGGCATTAATAAAAATGTGGAGCGAGCCAATCAGTATGTACGTGATTTTAAGGAACGAATTGATTACACCATGTATCTGTCCGTGATTCGGAACAAAAGCATAAATGAGCTGGATATTGGAAAAACGACAATCAATGGTATTGTTACGGTGAATCCATATGATTATATTGAAGAGTTAAAAACTGTTTGTGATGAGTTGTCGGAATCTGCTACAGTAGATATCAATCGCAATCAGATCAAACGCCTGAAAAATTCCTTAAAATCCTTAAAAAAGAATGTTGCAGAGTTAGAACATAATATCAAAAATAATGAATTGTACGATGCCAACATGAAATATTTGGATGACAATATCTATGAATTGACTGCCTTGATCCAATCAGGCATACAAAATTATATTTATATAGAAACAACCAACTTTGAGGAGGTAAAAGAAGCGCTAGATAAAAATAATGAAAGAACGATCTTGCTTTGCATGATTACAGCGATGGTCGTGACGGCATTATCAATCTGCCTGTCTGCACAGGCGACCAAAAGCATTATTGTTCCGATACGCAAATTATGCAAGATGACAAGTAAAGTGGCAGAGGGAGATTTTACAGCTAAGACAAAAGTGAATACCAAGGATGAGATTGCAGTGCTGGCACACAACTTTAACGACATGACGAAGGAGATTGGTCATTTGGTGGATGATATGCAGCACAATCATGAAACGCAGCGGATATTGGAGAGTAAACTGCTTCAGGCGCAGATCAATCCGCATTTTTTGTATAATACATTAGATACTGTCGTGTGGCTTGCGGAAGCAAAGCAAAATGATCAGGTTGTGGCGATTGTGACTTATTTGTCAGAATTTTTCCGAACAACACTTAGCAAGGGACAGGACATTATTACGATTTATGATGAGAAGCGGCATATTGAAAGTTATCTCAAGATCCAGCAGTTCCGATATCAAGATGTATTAGAGTACAGTATTGATATCGAGGAGAAATTGTATGAGGTTAAAATCCCCAAACTATTATTGCAGCCCTTGGTAGAAAATGCATTGGTGCATGGGATTCGCAATAAGAGAGGCAAAGGGCACTTGTCGGTTCGGGGTTACTTTCAAGAAAATGATGTGATCTTTGAAGTGGAAGATGATGGAAAAGGAATGAATAAAGAGGAACTGGAAGCATTGATCCACGGTATGGATCATGATTCCGGTGCTGACAGACAAAGTGGATTTGGGGTGGCAAATGTAAATCAGAGAATACATGTTTATTATGGTGAGCAGTATGGAATCAGCTATGAAAGTCACCCCGGAGAAGGAACGCTTGTCCGTATACAGGTGGCGGATCATGTGTCAGAGGTTCCGATGATACGGTGACAAATACACGTGTCAGAGAATCTGGCGATACGGTGACGAATATCACGTGTCAGAGGATCCGGTGATACAGTGACAAATATCATGTGTCATTGTGAAAAGAAGACTATGGGGATGGGGCGGTCGTAAAAAATTCCACTTTTTTTCAAAAAAAATCCCCATTATTCTGTTTGCAAAGAAAAAATCTCAACCAAAACAAAATGATATTCTGTATGCGAGCGGTGAAAAAAACAGTATTCTATATATACAAGTTACAGATGAGACTGCAATACATAAAACTGTTTGCCCGATGGTTACTGATTGCTAAACATCTGAAATAGAACGTCAAATTAACGAGATAAGGAGGATACGCTTATGAAAAAGAAATTACTCGGACTGGCTCTTTTAGGAGCAATGATGGCAACGTTGTTAGTTGGATGTGGTTCATCCGGTGGGAAGAAAGGTGATACGAAAGACGATGTGATCACCATCGGATTTTCTCAGGTTGGTGCAGAATCTGATTGGAGAACAGCTAATTCAGAATCAATGAAATCAACATTCAGTGAGAAGAATGGTTACAAATTGATTTTTGATGATGCTCAGCAGAAACAAGAAAACCAGATCACAGCAATCCGCAACTTTATCCAACAGGAAGTTGATTATATCGTACTTGCTCCGGTAACAGAATCCGGATGGGATCCGGTTTTGAAAGAAGCAAAAGATGCAGATATCCCGGTAATCATTGTAGATCGTATGGTAGATGTATCAGACGATAGCCTTTATACTGCATGGGTTGGCTCAGACTTCAAACTGGAAGGTGAAAAAGCATGTGCTTGGCTGAAGGCTTACACAGAAGCTAAAGGCATGAAGGAAGTAAACATTGTCGACATCCAGGGAACGATTGGTGCATCCGCACAGATTGGTCGTACAGAAGCACTAAATGAAGCTGTAAAAGCCAATGGCTGGAATCTTCTCGCACAGCAGACCGGTGAATTTACACAGGCAAAAGGTCAGGAAGTTATGGAGTCTATGTTGAAACAATATAAAAATATCAATGTTGTATATTGTGAAAACGATAATGAGGCATTTGGTGCCATCAATGCAATTGAAGCTGCAGGAAAAAAAGTGGGACCGGATGGAGATATTTTGGTAATGTCCTTTGATACGACAAAGGCTGGTATCACAGATACCCTGTCTGGCAAGATCATCTTAAATACAGAGTGCAATCCACTTCATGGACCACGTGTAGAAGAGATCATTAAGAAATTAGAAGCGAATGAAAAGGTTGATAAGAAAGCTTATGTTGATGAAGGAATTTTTGCTCACAGCGATGATGTGACAACAGTAAAAGCGGGCGACAAAGATTTTGATGTTACCAAGGTAACAAAGGATGTGATCGATAAGAGAGCTTATTAATTGACAGCAGCTTCAAAATAAGCAGACAAAAAAATAAGCGGCGTGGTGGACAACCGGCAGATGCCTAAGGTTACTGCCACGCCCTTTTTGCGCAATTTTTCAGGACGGATCGTACGGAAAAATAATGCAAAAGTACAAAACATATGGCACGGGAAAATAAATCATAAACAGTAGAAAGTGGGTGAATCTTTATGGAAAACAATGTGGTATTAAGTATGCATGACATTTCCAAAACATTCCCTGGTGTAAAAGCATTACAACATGTAGATTTCACACTTCGTAAAGGTGAAATTCATGCGTTGATGGGTGAAAATGGAGCGGGAAAGTCAACATTGATCAAGGTGCTTACCGGAGTACATTCCTTTGAGAGCGGCGAGATTTTGATGGCAGGATCAGATGGAGCGATCATTAATCGATCTCCGCAGGAAGCACAGGAACATGGAATCAGCACGGTATATCAGGAAGTGAATCTGTGTCCGAACCTGACGGTGGCAGAAAACTTATTTATCGGCAGAGAACCTAAAAAACTTGGAATGATCGATTGGCATACAATGAATAAAAAATCGACAGCATTGCTAAAAAGTTTATCGATCGATGCACGAGCAACGGACAAATTGGAAGAGTGCTCTATTGCAAAACAGCAGATGATCGCAATAGCCAGGGCGGTTGATATGAAATGTCAGGTATTGATCTTGGATGAACCAACATCATCCCTGGATGATGAAGAAGTAGAAAAGTTGTTTGTATTGATGCGTAAACTGAAAGATCAGGGAGTAGGAATTATCTTTGTTACACATTTTCTGGAACAGGTGTATGAAGTATGTGACAGAATCACCGTATTAAGAAATGGACATTTGGTGGGAGAATATCCGGTGAAGGAATTGCCTCGTGTGGAATTGGTTGCTAAGATGATGGGCAAAAATTTCGATGATCTTGCAGATATTAAAGGAGATCATAAAAAGCTGGAACAGTATATTCCGGTTGTGGAAGCGGAGCAGGTTGGCCGAAAAGGCAGCATTCGTCCATTTGACTTTACCGTCAATAAAGGTGAAGTGGTAGGACTTACCGGGCTTTTGGGGTCGGGACGCTCTGAACTGGTTCGTGCAATATATGGTGCTGATAAACCGGATGGTGGCACGATCAAGGTAAATGGCAAAGAAGTTAAGATCAAATCACCGCTTGATGCAATGAAGCTGGGAATGGCATATTTGCCGGAAGACCGCAAAAAAGATGGCATTTTGGCAGATCTGTCGGTGCGTGAAAACATGATCATTGCACTTCAGGCAAAGAAAGGTATGTTTCATCCGATGAGCCGAAAGGAAATGGAAGAGGCAGCAGATAAATATATCGATCTGCTTCAGATCAAGACAGCGAGCCGTGAGACACCGATCAAGAGCCTGTCTGGTGGTAATCAGCAAAAGGTGATCATTGGACGTTGGTTATTGACTGATCCGGATTATCTTATTTTGGATGAGCCGACGAGAGGTATTGATATTGGTACGAAAACGGAAATTCAGAAATTGGTGCTTGATCTCGCAGATCAGGGAATGGCAGTAACTTTTATTTCTTCTGAGGTGGAGGAGATGCTTCGTACTTGCACAAGAATGGGAGTTATGCGAGATGGTAAAAAGGTAGGAGAAGTTGCCGGAGATGAATTAACACAGGAAAATATCATGAAGGCAATAGCGGGAGGTGACAACAATGAGTAATGTAAAAGAAAAGATAAAGGCAGTCACATCAATGCGCTTGTTTTTGCCGATCGTTTGTTTAATTGCTGTGTTGTTGGTCAATCTGATCACGACACCGGGATTTTTCAAGATTTCCATTAACAATGGCGTATTGTATGGCTATGTTGTAGATATTGTAAACCGAGCTTCAGAGCTTGTTATATTGGCAGTTGGCATGACATTGGTTACAGCGGCTTCCGGTGGACAGGATATTAGCGTAGGCGCTGTGATGGCGGTGGCAGCAGCAGTTTGCTGCCAGATATTATCCGGTGGAAAGGTGTCGGTCGATGCGTTGGCGGCACCACTTGCTTTAGGAGTTGTAGCTGCACTGTTAGCCTCTGCATTATGTGGAGCTTTCAATGGATTTTTGGTAGCAAAGCTTAACATCCAGCCAATGGTGGCTACATTGATCTTGTTTACGGCAGGGCGCGGCATTGCACAGCTCATTACATCCGGACAGATCACTTATGTAAGAGTTGGTTCCTACAAAGTGTTTGGTGGTTACATTGGCAAAATTCCAGTGCCGGTGCCAATCTTTTTAGCGATCATCGTTGTACTTTTAGTGCACTTAGTGCTGAAGAAGACAGCGCTTGGATTATATATCGAGAGCGTCGGGATCAATGGAACGGCATCTCGCTTGGTAGGACTTAATTCTACTATGATCAAATTTGTAACATATGTAATTTGTGGCTTAATGGCAGGAATCGCCGGAGTGATCGCTTCCAGTAGAATCTATTCGGCAGATGCAAATAACATTGGCTTGAACCTAGAGATGGATGCCATCTTAGCGGTTGCTCTTGGCGGCAATGTATTGGGCGGTGGAAAATTTAGTCTGATGGGATCAGTGATCGGCGCCTATACAATTCAGGCATTGACTACGACATTATATGCAATGAATGTTAAAGCGGATCAGTTGCCGGTATATAAGGCAATCGTAGTTATTATCATTGTCACATTACAAAGCCCTGTATTCAAAAGCTTTATCAGCAAGCAACGTGCAAAGAGAGCGGCAGCTATAGCGGAAGGGGGTAAATAATATGAAGTTTTTACGTAGAAATGAAGAATCCAAACGATCTATTAATAGCAATACCTTTCTTCTGTTTATCACGATCGGCCTGTTTGCGGCAATGTACATAGCAGGAATGATCATATTTGAGGATAAGGGATTTGCGAAACCACAGATGTTTTTGAACTTATTTATCTCCAATGCAGGTCTTTTGGTCATCGCTGTTGGACAGACCATTGTAATGATCACCGGTGGTATTGATATTTCAGTAGGCTCGGTAACTGCCCTTGTATGTATGGCGGTTGCAAATCAAATGGAACATCATGGAATGAATGCCTATATGGCGGTTCTCTTGGCACTGTTCATTGGTGTCGCCTATGGCGTGGTGCAAGGATTTTTGATCTCCTATCTTGAGATACAGCCTTTCATCGTCAGCTTGGCAGGTTTGTTCTTTGGACGTGGTTTGACGTCCATGATCAGCACGGAAATGATCTCAATCAAGAATAAAACATTTCTTGCATGGGCCAATTATAAGATCTATCTGCCAATTGGTTCGTACAGCAGGCGTGGAAAATTCTTGCCGGCATATATTTATCCAACCGTTATTATTGCATTGCTGATCGTCATTATCGTCGCGGTCATCATGAAGTATACTAAATTTGGCCGTGAGGTATATGCAGTAGGTGGAAATGCGCAGAGTGCCATGATGATGGGATTAAATGTTCGCAAAACAAAGTTTAAGGCATATCTACTGAATGGACTTTTGGCAGGATGTGGTGGATTCCTGTTTTGCCTGAATAGCTGCTCGGGCTTTGTGGAGCAGGCTAAGGGGCTTGAAATGGATGCCATTTCCGCATCTGTCATCGGAGGAACCCTGTTAAGTGGAGGTGTTGGTACACCGTTTGGAACAATTTTTGGTGTATTGATCAAAGGTTCGATATCCAGCTTGATCACCACACAGGGATCACTTTCCAGCTGGTGGGTTCGCATTGTGTTATCAGCACTGCTTTGCTTCTTTATTGTATTACAGGCTGTGTTAGCACACATGAAAAGAAAGAGAGCCAATTAACGAGAGTTGGTATTAGAGGAAGGGATGGTTTTCTATGGACGAGATCAAAAAAAGAATCGAAGAAGGAAGAACAACGCTTGGTATCGAATTTGGTTCGACCAGAGTAAAAGCGGTCTTAGTAGATGAGACATTTCAACCTATTGCGTCTGGTAATTATCGCTGGGAAAATCAATTGGTAGACGGTTATTGGACATATTCTCTGGAGGAGATCATAACAGGTTTGCAGGAAAGTTATCAGAACATGGTGTTGGATGTGCAGAAAAAATATGGCGTGGTTCTGACGAAAATCGGTGCGATTGGTTTTAGCGCAATGATGCACGGATATATGGCATTTGACAAGGAAGATAATTTGTTAGTACCATTTCGGACTTGGCGCAATAGCACAACAGAAAAAGCGGCAGCAGAATTAACGAAACTGTTTGGGTTTAATATTCCTGAACGATGGAGTATAGCTCATTTATATCAGGCGATTTTGAATGAAGAAGATCATGTAAAAGATATTTCATACATTACAACGCTGGCGGGATACCTTCATTGGCGGCTGACAGGGGAAAAAGTGATCGGGATCGGCGATGCTTCCGGTATGTTTCCAATTGATGTTGATACGAAGCAATATGATCAGGAGATGATTGCGCAATTTGAGCAATATATTTCCGGAAAAGAATATTCTTGGCATTTGTCAGATGTTTTGCCAAAGATTTTGCTTGCCGGAGAGCAGGCGGGAGTTTTGACAGAAAAGGGAGCTAAGCTATTGGATCCTAGCGGGACACTGTTGGCTGGAATACCGCTTTGTCCACCAGAGGGAGATGCCGGTACGGGCATGGTAGCGACCAACAGCGTGCGTGTGCGAACCGGTAATGTATCGGCTGGAACATCTGCTTTTGCTATGGTTGTCTTGGATAAACCAATAGAAAAAGTATATCCGGAAATTGACATTGTAACAACACCGACCGGAGAGGCAGTGGCTATGGTACATACCAATAACTGTACTTCTGATATTAATGCTTGGATCGAAGTGTTTGGTGAAACATTGAAATGCTTTGGTGTTGAAGCTACAAGAGAAGAGGTTTTTGATAAACTATTCCGGGTTGCAATGGCGGGAGATGCAGACTGTGGAGGATTGTTGTCCTATGGATATTACTCTGGAGAAAACATCACCAAATTATCCGAAGGCAGACCTTTGTTTGTGCGAACACCGGAAAGTAAATTTACACTTGCCAATTTTATGCGGATGCATTTGACAAGTGCTTTAGGAGCGCTCAAGGTTGGCATGGATATTCTCTTGAAACAGGAAAAAGTAAATTTGGAGCAGATTTTAGCGCATGGAGGTTACTTTACCACGAAAGATGTAGGACAGAAACTGCTTGCCGCAGCGCTTGGTACGCCTGTGTCAGTCATGGAAACGGCAGGTGAAGGCGGCCCTTGGGGTATGGCGATCTTGGCAAGATATATGATAGACAGAGGTGAGGCTGAATCGTTAGCTGCCTATTTAGATCATTATGTATTTGCAGAAGCTGTTGGAAGCACAGAACAGCCGGATCCTGATGCAGTAAAGGGCTTTGAAACGTTTATTGCCAGCTATAAACAGGGACTTGGTGTAGAACAGAAAGCTGTAGAGATAATGTAAGGTGTTACATATCGCCTGGATGGAAAGTGAGGGAATGAGATGTTAGAACAGCTAAAACAAGAAGTGTATGAGGCAAATATGTTGCTTCCTAAATATCATCTGGTGACATTTACATGGGGAAATGTTAGTGGTATTGATCGTGAAAAGGGATTATTTGTCATCAAACCAAGCGGTGTGGATTATGACAAATTGACTCCCGACAGCATGGTAGTTGTTAATTTGGAGGGTGAGGTGGTAGAAGGAGATTACCGTCCATCTTCCGATACACCTACACATGTGGTGCTATACAATCGTTTTCAAGAGATTGGTGGCGTGGTACATACACACTCACCGTGGGCAACAAGTTGGGCGCAGGCTGGCAGAGGAATCCCGTGCTATGGCACAACGCATGCGGACTATTTGTATGGACAAGTTCCGTGCGTGCGTACCCTCACGAAAGAAGAAATTGAAACTGCTTATGAAAAAAACACGGGAGTGCTTATCGCAGATGAGTTTGAACGCTTAGCAGTGGATTATCTTGCAACACCGGCAGTGCTTTGCAAAAATCATGGTCCATTCACGTGGGGAAAGGATGCGAAAGAGGCAGTGCACAACGCAGTGGTCTTGGAAGAAGTTGCCAAAATGGCGGCACGTTGTGAGCAGATCGATCCGAAGGTAAATCCTGCACCCCAAGAACTGCAAGATAAGCATTATTACCGCAAACATGGTAAAAACGCATATTATGGTCAGAGCAAGTAAAGTAATAGATTCAAACTTCGCACATCCGAAGCTTGAGTAATGGATGAAAAATCCATACAAAAATATCCCCTGCATATCGGCTATCGCATAACCTTCTCAGATGCTACTGCATTATGTTTCCCCCGAATAAAAACCGGTATGCAGGGGGATAAAATATACGCAAACCCAGTAAATATGCGGGTTCCAGGACTTTAGAAAAAAAGTTGCAAAAAAAAATAAAAAAAAGTGTTGACATTTTAGTGTCATGGTCATATAATATTACTTGCGTCACGGGAAAACGGAAAGTGATTCGGGGTGTGGCACAGTTTGGCTAGTGTACCTGATTTGGGATCAGGGGGTCGCAGGTTCGAATCCTGTCACCCCGACTAGTGACGCTTTACATACATTTTAATATAGGGAAGCATTTTGGAGCTTTCCAATTTATGCGGGTGTAGTTCAATGGTAGAACACCAGCCTTCCAAGCTGGATACGTGGGTTCGATTCCCATCACCCGCTCTTATACGTGTCAATAGCTCAGCTGGATAGAGCAACGGCCTTCTAAGCCGTAGGTCGGGGGTTCGAATCCCTCTTGACACGCTTTACATGTATGGTGGGTATAGCGCAGTTGGTTAGCGCGCCAGATTGTGGCTCTGGAGGCCCTGGGTTCGAATCCCAGTATCCACCTTTTATCCTTGTTAGAGAGCTAGCAAGGATTTTTTTCTAACAAGGGAAGAATTTGCAGAGGCTTCTTCCTATATAATGATGGGCTATCGCCAAGCGGTAAGGCACAGGACTTTGACTCCTGCACTCGTGGGTTCGAATCCCGCTAGCCCAGTATGAGAAAACCCTTGCAGACAGCGGTCTGCAGGGGTTTTGGTTTTGGTATACAGACTTCTTATTTGAGGGTGATTTCTACTTCGTCAGTGAGCATCTTCCAGATGATTCTGACAAGCTTGCCGACGCAATGCCCAAGGGCATTGTAGTGCGACCGGTTTTCCGTCCCCCTCTTGGCTTTGTAGTAATACCATCAAATTTTAGAGGTGAGAGAGATATGATATGGCATATTGGTCTGATAAATTAGGTCATTGAAAATGGCGTTTTTAATAAAAATGGTATACCATTATCAATGCAGAAAGAAGGTATTTATTATGTCAAGATCAAGAAGAAATTTCGGTGCGAAATATACAACGAACTGTGCTATTCAACTGCTCAAAGGAGAAAAAGAGCATAATGTTCGTAATGCTAAAAACGATACTCAGCAAGATTTTCATTGTAAGAGAAAGAAGGAACATCTTGTGAATGCCGTTCTCTCTTTGGATAACAAATGTGAAGACAATCTTGCTGATAAAATTTTAATGGAATTACAGAAGCTAGAATCTTTATCACCAGAATATAAGACTGTACTTAGATTGATCAGTAAAAGGTTGCGAAATGACTTATGGATGTATGGAAAAAATGATATAGTAATATATGAGATGTTATGTACATGTGGAAAACAACTGCAAAATGATTGTATGGTGGAAGGTGGAAAGTATACAGAAGAGTTATTGACTGACTATGTATGGTATATAAAAGCATATTCTAATATTCTAGGTGTTGCTTTACAACCGCATTATTTCGATAAATTTGTTTCAGATATAAGACTGGAAAATGCAAGAGTCATTGTTGAAAAACAATGGGATGACATTCTTAGTGTTCCTGAAAATAGTGATAAAAAGTTTATAGAGATTTTTGATGATGTTTTTAGCAACTGTTTGGAAAAATATGATGATGCATTTTTTTATTCATTAAGTGAAAAGGATATTTTATGTAGAGCAGTTCCTGGTTGGAGATGGGACGAAAAAAGATTTATTCCTTGGGATAATAGGTCAAATGTGAATAGATGGAATCCACCAGGTAAAACGTATTTATACTTATCTTTTGAAAAACAGGAAAAGAGATTTTCAGACAAATTATCTATAAATGAATATATATGTTTAGAAGAGTGCCGCGCTCAAAAAGGGGACAAATATTCGTTTTGTAATTTTAGTGCAGTAAAAGGAGGGAAAATCCTTGATTTATCGTATAATGATGTCGAATATTGGAAATATTTAAGGGATTTAGAAAAATATGGGGAGAAAATAAAAAAATCAATTGTTACATCGATATTATCAGATCCAGAGAAAATAAAGGAGATGGGAACTACAAATGAAAGCACGAGTCGATATTTGAAAAGACACGTTGATAACTCTGCTTTTGAGAGAGATTTTATTGAAATTAATACAGCAAAACAATATTTGAAACTGGTATGCAATGCAATTTATAAAAAGGTTGATGAAAATGATAATAGTGGAAAGATGAAAGCGTATAAATCATTTCATATATTAGCACAGTATCTAGAGAAAAAAGGAATTACAGGGATAATCTATCCGTGTACTCGAACTAAGAAAATTGTTGGGAAAAATCTTGTTTTGTTTAATAAAAATGACGCCAAACCGATTGCAGGAAGTATTCGGGAAATTGTTTATTAGGCACATGATGGAAAACTGGTTAAGGCATTATAAGAAGAAACTGCCAGGAATAGGAGATGATTTCTATGAGCTCATTATTTGATGATTTAAAAGAGGGACTGGAAGAAGCTATTGCATATGAAAAAGGAACCGGGAAAGCGAATAAAAAAACATATATGATTCTGCCGGTTACAGAATACAGTAATAATGAAATTTGTGATATCCGTATGAAAGCTAGGATGACTCAGAGCGTATTTGCTGCTTATATGGGAGTATCACCAAAGACGGTAGAGGCTTGGGAGGGTGGAAGAACGCATCCAACAGGTCCGGCATGTCGGTTACTTCATATTCTGGCATCAGGAGAAGATGTGGAATATATAGTTGCGAAGTGATATTTTATCCATCTCTACAGCTTGATAATCGGACAGAGTTGTTTCCAAAGAAACGTTAGCAATCATGGAATGTAAAAGGAGCAGGGGACAGAAGTAGATTTCTGTCCTCTTTTTTTTCGGGAGATAGATGTGGTCTAAGAGATGGATGTGTACATTAAGGTACACTTTTATGTACAGCCGGAATGCAGAGCCTGAAGTGTTTATAAAAGTCCTGTACAGATATGTGGACATGTCAAAAAATGTACGGGACATTTATTGACACTATGCAAAGATTGTCATGGAGTATCAATAAAAATCGAAAATTTTAATCATATATTATCTCTGTGATAGGGGACATGTATTATTTTGCAGTTTTCAAAAGGCGGTTCAGTAAACTAAAAGCAAACGCTAAAAGAAAGGAGGAGATCGTCATGGAACAGAAAAAGAAAGTCTATACTGTCGAGGAAGTCAGAGAAATTCTGGGGATTGGTAAAAACAAGGCTTATGAGCTTTGTAATAATCAAACATTCCCGGTGTTAAGGATAGGTAGCAGGATATTGATTCCTATCAGAACCTTCGAGGATTGGCTGTATTCAGGAGCTGTCTTATAGACAGGGTCTATAAGAAGGGCAAGGGAAATGGAAATTTCGTATGCGGATTTCTGTTTCCTTTTTTGCTTTTGGTATATTAAAGTATGATCAGAGGAATTCCGACAGTGGTTCTGTCTTGTAACAAAGCAGAAATACCGTTATAATATATCAAAAGAACGAGGAACGAATTATAAGAGCAGGCGTTAGATTACGCAGGAAAGCAGGTGAGCATATGAGAAAAACGATCAGTATAGGAAAGCAGAGTTTTTCGTCTTTACGGGAGCATGACAACTTTTTTGTTGACAAAACTAATTTCATCAAAGAGTGGTGGGAAAAGGAAGATGACATTACATTGATCGCCCGTCCCCGTCGTTTTGGAAAGACCTTGAATATGAGCATGCTGGAGTGTTTCTTCTCAAATAAATATGCCAACCGGGCAGATCTGTTTGAGGGACTTTCTATCTGGGAGGAAGAGAAGTATCGCCAGCTACAGGGAACCTATCCGGTGATCTTTTTGAGTTTTGCATCGGTAAAAGCAGATAATCTGACGGAGGCGAAGATACAGATTAAACAGGAAATAGCAGTATTGTATGAAGAAAATAGATATCTGTTAAAAAAAGACATACTGAGTGATAACGAGAGAAAGCTATATAATAGAACGACGGAACAGATGGACGATACAACTGCACAGAAAGCAATTAGAAACATGGCTGCCTGGATGCACCGCTATTATGGTAAGAATGTCATCATTCTTTTGGATGAATATGATACACCAATGCAGGAAGCATATCTGCAGGGATATTGGGATGAATATACTTCCTTTATCAGAAGTTTGTTTAATGCGACATTTAAGACAAATTCTTATCTGGAACGAGCCATTATGACAGGAATTACCAGAGTGTCCAAGGAATCAATTTTTTCCGATCTGAATAACCTTCGTGTAGTAACGACAACATCCGACATGTATGCAGAATGCTTTGGCTTTACGGAGCCGGAGGTGTTTGCTGCGTTGGATGAGTTTGGTATGTCTGATAAAAAGGATGACGTAAAGCAGTGGTATGATGGATTCAACTTTGGAGAACATCGTGATATCTATAATCCGTGGTCCATTACAAACTACTTGGATGAAGGGAAATTGCGAGCTTACTGGGCAGCGACCAGCTCCAATGGGCTTGTGAGTCGATTGATCCGGACGGCATCTGTGGATGTGAAAGAGAAAATGGAGGATCTGCTGAAAGGACAGGAGATCGTGGTGAATTTTGACGAGCAGATCGTATATAACCAGCTTGATCACAATGAAAATGCAATTTGGAGCCTTCTGCTTGCCAGTGGTTATCTAAAAGCAGATCAGGTGGAGCATCGTGGAAGGCTGAATAAACCGTGGTATCATCTCACGATTACCAATCTGGAAACGGAAAGCATGTTTGAAAGTATGTTTGTGGGATGGTTTGAAAACCAGGATGCGAACTACAATGAATTTGTGAAAGCACTGTTAAAGGGAAATCTCAAGGAAATGAATATTTATATGAATGATGTGGCACTTGCGACTTTCAGCAGTTTTGACACAGGAAGAAGACCTTCTGCAAAGAGCCAGCCGGAGAGATTTTATCATGGATTTGTGCTGGGATTGCTGTCGGATCTGAGAGAGCAATACCAGATTCGATCTAACAGGGAGAGTGGATATGGACGATACGATATCATGCTGGTACCCGAGGAGAAGAACGATAATGCTATTGTGATGGAGTTTAAGGTGCATGAACCGGACGAGGAGACATCTCTGCAGGATACCGTCCAGTCCGCTTTGAAACAGATTCAGGAGAAAAATTACGATGCCGAGTTGTTGGCACAGGACATTCCGACAGATCGGATCCGTCATTATGGATTTGCGTTTGAAGGGAAAAAGGTGTTGATCGGAACGGATGCGTAAGTCCGGCGAGAAATAAAGGCTGGAGGATATTACCTGAAATATTTTGGATGAAGATTAAAGTGATTACTTTGACAGAAAACGACAAAGAGATGGATTACAGGGCGAGAAAAGCAGTGGAAATGGCGATCGAGAAAGCAAGAATATGTTAAAAGATTGAAGGTGGTTATTTCTGTGTAATGACTAGCGCATTTCCTTCAGATTCTTTTATCACATTCCAAAGAAACTGTTTCGAGGTGTGGTCACTATAAAGGAACTGCAGATCGTTCACCGTCACATTACGTTTACCGATGTAAGCTTCGTACATCGTGCGATTGTCAGTCAGTAATGCTTTTTTGGCAGCTTTTTTATATTTTTTCCAACTTGTAAAGCGCTGCTTGCTGCGGACATAAAAGTTCATTTTGGTAGCAGTCATCGTCGGATAATAAGAGGCATTAAAATGATGGCTGCTCTTGATGTAAGAGTCTGTCACATTAAAATAGGTATGTAAGATGCGCCCTTTGCGGTCCGGCGTCGGATCATCCCAAGTAGCATCCAGGTGATACCAGTCATTGCCTAATTTTACGAGATTCCATGCATGATTCATAGAACCATTGGCGTCGGTTGCCGTTCCGTAAATGTATTTGGATGTAATTCCAGAGCAGGTAAAGAGCAATTGCAACGCCTGTGCATAGCCGTCGCAGACTGCTTTGTGATTGACGAGTGCGCCATAGGCCTCATATACGTCTGATGAGGTAGAATGCGTACTATAATGGCATTGTTTTACCAAATGATCGTGCAGTGCCAGTTCTTTTTGGTAATCCGTCATCGACGGCTTGATCTTTGCTTTCAAAACGGCGTTTACCACTCGATAAAGACGTTTTGCTTTTGTCTCGTTGTTGGGGATGGCTTTGTGCTGCATAATCGCTGCATAGACATAGTAAGCGGGTTTGAGTTGTATTTTAATCGTTGTTTTCGGTGCCAGATGGTTGTTCGTTGTTTCCTGATAGTTGGCAGAGCCAAAAGTAGGATCGATATAGGAATTAATGTTTTGGATCTGTGAAGGGTCAAGCCTGGTCGTATAAAAGGAAAAGGAACCTGAACCGGACAAGATCTCCTCTTCCAGCCTTGCTGCAATCTGCTTTATATCAGAATAGGTTTCTAATTGTTCGTTCGTTGTAGGAATGATCTTCTTACAGAATTGCTCATTTTGCGTAAAGAGAATCAAAAAAGCAGCAATTCCAATACATATCAGATTTCTTGTTAGCCGTAAAATCGGAGATGTATTAGAACGCTGCCTCATCATAATCTGCTATTCCTTTCTCAATTGGCAATTACATCTTGAAACGAACCAGAGATTCATCTAATGCATGTGCCATATCCTTCAAGCTTTCCGATGCATTTTCCAATGAGTTCATTGTATCGCTCATACCGAGTGCAGAGTCCATTGTTGCCTGTGTGGAGGACTCATTTTGCTCTGCGATAGATGCGAGTTTTGTTACAATATCCTGTATCGAATCACCAGACTGGCTGAGCACGCTGATCTTATTGCGGATCGTATCAATATCGCGCAGGGAATTATTAACGCCAAGTGCAACAGCACTTGATTTATCCATTGTGTCATCCAGCTTTTCCTGCTGTTTGTGAATTTTATTCTTCACGTCACCCATCATTTCAACCATGCGGTCTGCTTCTGCAATGATATTAGCGATAATATCAGCGACATTTTCTGCGGTCGAATTAGACTGATCGGCAAGTTTGTTGATCTGTGTCGCTACAACGGAGAAACCGCGTCCGGCCTCGCCGGCACGTGCTGCTTCGATATTAGCATTTAAAGATAGCAGATCGGTTTCTTCGGCAATGCTTTGAATCATATTGATCGCCGTTTGGATCGATTCTACCGAAGAGTGCAAAGCATTGATCTGTTCTGCAACATTGGTGATCGTATCTATGGTTTCTTCATTAGAAGCATTTAACTGGTGAATGATCGTTTCAGAGGCCTGTTCTGCTTCTGACATTTGGTTGGCGTGCTGCGTCAAAGAATCCATAATGTTTGAAATATAGGCAATCTCATTCGCCATGCCCTGTACGTTGCCGATAGCCACAGCGGTTTCCTCGTTCTGGGAGACAGAAGCATCAGTGATACCGCGCATAGAATTACATACGGAATCCACAGTGGTCCGTGTGGACTGTGCCATACCGGTCAACTGATTTGCTGAGTTGATCAGACTTTCTGAAGATTGTTTGATATTATCAACAATCTTGCGCAATTCTTGCTGTAATCGTACGGAACTGCGGTAAATATCACCAAGCTCATCGTTCCGTTTCATATGTTTTTGCTTTGGATTGGCGCCAAATTCACCCTGTGCCAACTTGGCAAGAAAATGTTTGGTAGACTTCATAACCAAAACCATTCGTGTCGTCAGGAAGATGATCAAAACTGCTGCGAGCACCAACAGAACGATGGAAATCAATGTGATTCGTCTCGTCTGTGCAGCAATTGTTTTTTTTACGTCTGTTGCATCTTTAGCGACACCGATACCTCCGGCAACTGTGCCATCAGCATTTACGAGAGGCTGATACAATACATAATATTCTTTGCCATAAAGCTTTACATTTGACAGGAATACCGTCTTGCCTTTCATGATTTTCTCGTAGATTGCAGAATCTGCCGGGGTACCGTTAGCCGGTGCACCGGCATCGTTGCGAAGCGTAGTAACCAGACGCATACCGTTAAAGTAAAGCGTAATATCATAGTTAGTGCGTTTTTTCAAAGCATCGATCAGATCAGTATTACCTGAGATACTAACATCACCCTTTTTGATCTTGCCGGATTTATCCTGTTCATAATCGCCCTGATAGAGATTACTGTAAGTTTCATCCAGCGAAATAGCAACGATCTTCAAAGCATCATCGATCTCGTTCTCAACCGACTTGGTCAATGACTGACGGCTGAATACAGTGATAAGGATGCAGATCAACATCATAGGTGCCAGACAAAGAAGCAGCATTTTGCGCGAAAATGTCAGAAGACGAAAACGCTTGGCAGTACTCACGCTTCCTGCTTTGGTTGAAACGGCTTTGTCTTTCTTTTTGGTGTGTACTTTTGCTGTGCGGTCTTTGCGTTTCTTCTTTGGACGTTCCTTTTTAATAGCAGTTGTTTTTTTGGATTTTTTCCGTTTGTGTTTTGACCGTAAAGAACGCTTTGGTTTCGAGATGGTGTTCTCATCCATGGCTTTCTTTTTGTGTGGTATTTTCAGTTTGCTCATTATAAATTCCTCCTCCGGTAAAGTAAGTATATTCCCCAATATATCTGTCTTATCATACCGTTCATTTGATAGGATCTGTAATATATATCCTACATTTGTAAAGGATATTATATCATACTGATCGGTGCTGCGAAAGTACTTTTTAACTCGAAGTCCCGGTTTGGCACAGAGAATATGCGCAATTAAGGTTTTGGAAAAATAAGTATTGAAAAAGCCAGGCGGTTGCGGGGACAGCTAAGTAGTGGTACAATAATACAGGTATTGCTATATGGGGTAGGGGGAAGTGTACCCTGAGACAATAGGAATGTAAGGAGAAATATGGAGGAAGTATGAAACGATTAATTAGCATAATATTGATGGCAGCGCTGTTGTCATTATGTCTGACCGGATGTGGTGACACAAGAGAAAATGCAGATAAGAGCACTGCAAAGACGACGAAGAAAGAATCTTTTGCGGAGAAGAAAGATGCAGGCACGTCTAACAGTCAATATTTGACGGGAAAACATCATGCAGAGATTGTGATTGCAGAGTATGGCAAGCTGGAATTGGAGTTGGATGCAGACGTTGCACCGATCACGGTAACCAATTTTGTTAATTTGGCGAAGAAAGGGTTCTATAATGGCTTGACTTTTCACAGGATCATGTCCGGATTTATGATCCAGGGGGGCGATCCGAATGGAGATGGTACCGGCGGATCTGAGGAGACGATCAAAGGTGAGTTTAAGTCAAATGGCATAGAGAATACGATGTCTCATAAACGTGGTGTGATTTCCATGGCGCGTACGCAGAATGATCCGGACAGCGCCAGCAGTCAGTTTTTTATTGTACAGGCGGATTCCGACTTTTTGGATGGAGATTACGCAGCATTTGGTAAAGTGACTGCCGGAATGGACATCGTCGATAAAATCTGCCAGTCTGTGCAGCCAATCGACAACAATGGTACGGTGCCTGCAGATCAGCAGCCGAAGATTACTGCGATCAAAGTGATTGACTAGAATACAATAGTAAAAGTCCATTTGCATGATAGTCCTCCGTCAATGAGACCGGGGAGCTGTGTGTGATAAATATTTAGAAGGAATGAGTTAGTGGATGAAGAAATCAGTAAAACGATCTTTGGATGCTTATATTCGCCAAATGGATCGAATTGATCTGCGCGTGATCGCCTGCGTTATACTATTAAGTGTGTTTGGTTTGATCATGATATATAGTGCATCGGCATACAGTTGCAGTACACTGGCAAAGTACAATTATGATTCCTTGTATTTATTAAAAAAGCAGGGGATATTTGTGCTGGCAGGCATTGTTGTGATGTTATTATTACAGTATTTTAATTACAACTATCTGCAAAAGCTTGCACCGATCATCTTTTTGGTTTCAGTGGGATCTCTCTTTTTGCTGAGAACGGGGCTTGCTGTACGCTCTCATGGTGCAGCGCGCTGGATCCGCCTGGGACCGGTTCAATTGCAGGTTGCCGAATTGGTTAAGATTGCGATGGTCATCATGATCGCAGCATTTGTGGCGAAACATGCCAATCAGGTACAGCGGTTCAAAAATATGGCAGTGTATTTGTGGATATTCTTTACGATCATACCAGCGGGGATGGTCATGTTCCTTAGTAATAACCTGTCATCAGCGTTGATCATTTTAGGGATTGGTTTTATGCTTTCGTTTGTGTTTACCAATCAGGAGAAACTGCATGGTATCATTGCCGGGATTGGTCTGATCGGCATTTTTGTAGGAAGAAATCTTCTTGCTAAGAATCTGCCGACGCAAAAACAGCTAAATGCTTCTTCGTCATCTTTCCGTATGGGGCGTTTTTATGCGTGGATAGATCCGGAGCGTTATGCAGGAGATCAAGGATTTCAGCCATTACAGGGCAAATATGCTGTTGCCTCCGGCGGTTTATTTGGCAAGGGGTTAGGCAACAGTGTGCAAAAATTAGACAAAATTCCCGAGGCACAGAACGATATGATCTTTTCTATCGTTTGTGAGGAATTGGGATTGGTGGGAGCGGTAGTTTTACTGGCTATGTTTTTGTTTTTGATCTACCATTTGGTTCGAATTGCTGTAAATAGTGAGAATTTATTTGGTAAAGTGTTAGTCATGGGAATTGCGTTCCACATTTCATTACAGGTACTTATCAATGTTGGCGTTGTATTGACGATTATCCCGAATACGGGAGCATCGCTTCCATTTATCAGTTATGGTGGATCTGCGGTGTTGTTTACGTTAGCGGAAATGGGGATTGTGCTATCTGTAAACAGGTATCACATGCGACGCAGTTTACAGCGTAAACGTGCTGAACTGGAGAAGGAGGAAGAACAGTGACAACACAAAAGTTATGTCCAAATTGTTTTCAAAAGGGGACATATTTGGGGGGAAGATGCGAAAAATGTGGCTATGTAAAGGAAGATCGTCCGCAGTGTGCGCTGCCGGATGATTATGTATTGGGACAGCATTACGCGGTGGGCCGTGTGATCACACAGGATGATGTCATGATCACGTATCTGGCGCAGGATCTGCGTACTGAGAAGATCTATGCGCTGCGGGAGTATTTCCCGGCTGCATGGGCGGTGCGTTCCGGTGATGGCATCCATGTCAAGGTGCAGGAAGGGGCAAATGCAGAATCTTTTCAAGCAGGAATGGATGTGTTGGAAAATGAGGCAAAGATCATTCGTGCACTCAGTGAGGAAACAATTTTAGCAGAGACGGGGGATTTTCTGCGCAAAAATGACACGGCATATTTATTGATGGAATATATTTCCGGAGAGACGATAGAAGAATATATTACTCGTACCGGGGAGCCGATACCATGTCAACAGGCGGGGCAGATACTTCGGTCCGTTGCGAGGACAATAGAGGATCTGCACAAACTGGGTCTTTTGCATCGTGGAATTGGACCGGATTCGATATGGATCCTGCAGGACGGCACGGTCAAAATGCTTGACTTTGAAGCGACAAAGCAGTATGTGCTCAGCGAGATCAATGGTACAGAGGCAGTGATGAAAGAGGGATTTGCACCGTCGGAGCAGTATGCCGGACCGGACGGACAGGGAACTTGGACAGATGTGTATGCATTGGCAGCAGTGTATTATTATATGATCACGGGCGTAAAACCTATTTCGGCGATCGAACGCAGCAAGGGGACATTGCTATCAGCGGCAAACGTGGAGAATAAGGATATCCCGGAGCGTATCAGTAATATGTTAAAACAGGCATTAGCGGTTATGTATTGGGAGCGCATTCAGACCATGCCGGCGTTAGTGGAAGCATTGGATGCCGCAGAAGGAACGCCAAAGATGGATCCGTATTTACGCCTCAAAGTTGGTGATGAAATGCGTCAATGGAAGATCGAACCGAATCGAGATATTCGTGTTGGACGTTCGGGAGAGGACTGCGAAATTGCTGTAGATGGTGACAATGTCAGCCGTCTGCATTGTATGATCCATTATGATAAGCGCAAAAATATCTTTTTGGTGAAGGATATGTCAGCTAATGGTACATTTACTGTGCGTGGACTTATCGGAAGAGGACGTGTGGCTGAAGTGGTGCCGGGAGAGCGGATTTATCTGGTATCAAATCGATATGAAATATATTTGGAAGTAAAATAGTATGAAAAAACCTTATATGAAAGTTTTTTCATACGGCAAATTTGGCCCAAGGGGCCAAAGTTTGCGGGTTGAGAAAGGCATGTAGGGTTAGTATGGAAAAAAAGGGTTTTAAATGGCAAATATTTTTGGCGGCACTCCTGCTTTTGATGCAGAGTGCCGTACTTCTTATGCCGTGGCTGCAAATTACCGGAGACCGTTTTGTGTCGGTTGCGATGGAGATCAACCGTGAGGCAGAACAGATCGCTGCCGGTAAAGCCAGGGAAGCCGGGGCATATGAGGTTACGGACAACTACGAACGTGGTACGTCCATGCGGGAAGCCAAAGCCAAGGAATATCAACAAAAAGCAGATGAAGCATTACATGGCAGACAGGACAGCATTGATGGACTGCATCTGGCGGGATGGTGTTTGAGCAGCGGGGCGGATCTGGCGTTTGAGGGAATTCAGGTACAAGAGGGATACTCTCTGCGCACCAGTGATATTCAGATGGTGCTGCAAATTATGGGAGCGATGCTGTTTGCACCGGCGTTAATGGGGCTGGTAGTTTGCTCGTATATGCTTTTGCGACGAAAAACCCCGCGGACACTGATCTTTTTGGATGGTGCAGTGACGATCGGGATTGGTGTGGCGTGGCTGACTGTGATCCCGGAACTTTTGTGGGAGCAGATGCAGTCGGCGGTGCAGTCTTATGAAATGGTGTCCGAGGGCGTTCTTGCAATCCCGGGTGTGGGAGAATACTCCATTCGTGCGGTGTTGTGGGGATTTGCGGACAGCGGATATTTTATACAGATATTGTTGGGGGGCTTGCTGATACTGTTGAGCTTTGCTTATTTTACAGTGTGTCGGCCGGAACGGGAGCTTGTCGAGATCGAGGAAGTGCATCACGGAGAATATGAGCCGAAAGAAGTTCAGAATTGGGAGGTATTTCCAATGGCTCCGATGCCACAGGCGGTCAGAGAAGCGGAAAGACCGGAGGAAGCAGCAGAAAAAGAGCTTGCTCCCGAATTAGAATGTTTTCCGATGCAGTATGATGGCAGTGGGCACATTCAAGGAGTACGGGGACAGTTATCCGGACAGGATTTCGTTATGCAGCCGGATGCCGAGGTTATTCTTGGCAATAGTTTGGAATTATGTGACATTGTGGTCACACATTCTGGTATTAGTCGTCGACATTGCGGTGTACGATATGATTCCCTGATCGGACAGTATCGTGTGATCGCCTATACAAGTCAGCCGATCAAGATGTCAAATGGCAAGATCTTGCGGACGGACAGCTATACGCTTGCCAGACCGGGTACAATGGTCTATCTTCTTGGCGATGAGGAAGTGATCCGGCTTGGGTAAAAAAGTAAAGCCAGCGCTTTGCTTTTGTCACGCTACACAACAGCAATTTCCTATCAAAAAAAAGCGGGGCACCTTGACATATATCCAAAGTGCCCCGCCCTTTACAAAAGAAAGGAATCGTTGTCAATTATATCGTATTGACAACATCATTATGAATAATTGTCCCACGAATTGTTAATGGGAACACGTCATAATCGTATAGATCATGATAAATAATCAGAGTAATCAGCGGCAGTCGTTACGCCGTTTTTCCAATCATTCATCTTCTTCTTTGTCTCTTCCAATGTTTTCTGACAAATATCAGGAAGATCTTCTCCCCAGGATTTCGTCGCCTGCTTAAATCCCTTTTCAATAGCAGAGATCATTTCGTCTGCCTTGTCAGTATCGCCACCGGTTAAAGCAATTGCCATACTTACCATACGGTCAGAAGTTTGCTTTATGCCCCAGTAACCATCGTCAGAGATTGCTTCCTGTGCTGCTTTGATCGTATCAGGATCTGCATTTGCAGCAGCCTCGCGGAATGTAGCCGCCAAATTTGTTCCATTGGCAAGATCAAATACACTGCCCTGTTTATTCAAAAGCTTCTGTACAAGATTCTGCATGGAAGTCATACGGGACTCCTGATCTTTCTTTAATTTTGCGATAATGTTATCGCGGTTGTAAATCTGATTGGCAGAATCTTTCTTTGTGGTTGTCGACTTCTCATATACTACAGAAGAATCCTCTTTCTTCGCTGCAGATGAAGAATTTGTGGTATCCGGCTTGGCTGCTGCCTGGCTGTTCACCGTTGCTGCTTCAGCAGTATATGTACCTAGAACACCACTTGTTGCTGTTAAATCCATAATTGAACCTCCTTTTTCTTTGCTTGTTAACCGCTGCCATCCGTGGCACACGGACTGTTTTCGTATAACACGAGCGTTACTTCTCTCATATTATATATCGGCATATTAGAATAGAACTTTATAGCGCCGGTACATTTTTCGTCTGACACAAAATGACATCATAATTGGTGTACTTTTGTGTCGCAGCAGACAGAGCCATGCGTGCCGCAATTTCGTCTTGGAATAATCCATAAGTAGTCGGGCCGCTGCCGCTCATCAACGCACCAACAGCGCCGTTTTCCAACAGAAATTGTTTCAGCTCTGCTAAGACAGGATATTTCGGAATCGTCACCGTCTCCAATACATTACTGAGTAAGTGGGCGACTTTGGCTCCATCGCAGTGTGCGATCGCATCTAAAACGGCATCCGTATCTGGGTGATCCAGTTGTTTTTGCAGATCAAGATTGCCATAAACATAAGCGGTGCTAACGGAAATATTTGGTTTGATCAGTAATGTCCACATTGGTGGAAGTGGAGTCAGCGGAGTCAGTATTTCGCCAATGCCCTCCGACAACATTGTTCCTTTGCGGATGCAGAAAGGCACATCTGCGCCAAGTGTAACACCAATGTCGCACAGTTCATCGAGGGACAAGCCCAGATTATATAGTTCGTTAATTCCCAAGAGAGTGGCTGCGCAATCACTGCTGCCGCCTGCTAAACCCGCTGCCGCAGGGATATTTTTGGTCAAAATGATATTCATGCCATCCGGCAAAGCATAGCGTTCCTTCATAAGAATTGCTGCGCGGTACACAAGATTTTTCTGCATAGGGCAGCCATCAGGGAGCTCCTTATTCATGGAAAGGGTAATTTCTTCAGCAGTTATCTGTTCGATCGTGACTTCGTCACACAGGTCGATCGTCTGCATGATCATGCGCAGGTCATGATAGCCGTTTTCACGACGCCCGAGGACATCCAGAGTCAAATTTATTTTAGCGGGTGCTTTTACCGTTATTTTATCCATATCAAACCTCCTTGTTTGTAATGATGCTTGCATGAACAAGCCTGATACTGTATACTGTTTCTGCTGCATGCAAAGAATGCAGCCGTTTCTATCAGTATAGACGATGCTGATTGTTTAAGCAAATGTAATATATTTGTCATAGAAATTTTACACGACTATGCTATGATTTTATGGTAGAAGCTTTCTATACGAAGTGTGTGGGAAGTTCAGAAGAATACAGATTAGAATGTGGGGATACGATGAGGAAAAAAAGAATGATAGTAACAGGGGCAGTTGTCTTTTTGACAATTGCCGGTGTTTTGTGTGGAAAAAAATTATTTGCAGGCAAAGATACATCCGATCATAAAGGCACTAAGACATCCGGATATGAATATTATTATAAGGATAATGATCATCCGGAGGACAAAGACGTGGAAAGTTCGAGTGAACCGGGAGCAACGAAAGCACCACTGATTCAGGTGGATACGGATCCAGAGAGCATTACTGTGCTTGTTAATCGAGAGTATTTATTGCCGGAGGAATATATTCCGGAAGATCTGGTAGTGCCGGATGTGCCGTTTAGCTTTTATGGGACGTATGAGAAAAGCTATATGAGAAAGGCTGCAGCGTCAGCGCTTGAGAAGCTTTTTGCGGGGGCAAAAGAGCAGAATATTTCATTAAAAGGAGTATCGGCATATCGTTCTTACAGCCGCCAAAAAGAAATTTACAATCGAAATGTCAGTACAAAAGGGAAGAAGAAAGCGAATCAGGTATCCGCTTTTCCGGGCAGTAGTGAACATCAGACCGGTCTTACGATAGATGTCTCTGCAGACTCGATCGGCTGTGCGTTGGAGCAGTCCTTTGGAAAGACGATCGAGGGGAAATGGCTGGCAAATAACTGCTATAAATATGGATTTACGATCCGGTACCCAAAGGAGAAAGAAGATATTACAGGGTATTCTTATGAGCCATGGCATATTCGTTATGTTGGCAAGAATTTGGCAAAGCGCTTGTATAAGAAGAAATTAACGTTGGAGGAGTATTATCAGACGACAACTGTAGATAAGAAGGTGAAACCGGAAGATCAGGTTAAGGATACGGATACTGGAGCACCAAAGGAGCCACAGATGACTTCTGCACCGACACCAAATCCTTCGTATAAACCGAAGAAAACACCGAAACCGTCCAAATCGCATGCACCGACTAAGTCGGCTAAGCCTAAGAAAACGAAAGCCCCAAAGCGGACACATGCGCCGAAGCCAAAGAAGACTAAGAAACCAACAGTTACGAAAGCACCGGTCAAAACACCGGCTGCAACGAAAGCACCGGTGCCAACGAAGGCACCAACAAAAGAACCAACGAAGGCTCCAGAGGAGACCAAAGTGCCATCTGGAGATGAAATGAATGAGTAATTAGGATAGGAGGATGTTATGCGTACTATTATCGTAGTATTGTTTTTACTTTTGTATACGATCGTTAGCTTGCCGATGTATCTGATCGGATTTATCTTGGGTAAGATGGATCCAAAGAAAAAGGTGCGAATGTCACAAAGATTTGTAGCAGGAGGATTTCGATGTATTTTGTTCTTGTCCGGTGTTAAGGTGACAGTCAAAGGTAAAGAGAACCAGATCCATGACAAGGCGGCATTGTATGTGTTTAATCACCGCAGCTTCTTTGATATTGTGGTAGGATATGCGACTGCGCCAATTCCGTCTGCATTTGTATCAAAGAAAGAGATTGCAAAGGTGCCAATGATCTCCTGGTGGATGAAATACTTAAATTGTCTGTTCTTGGATCGCGATGATATTCGTCAGGGAATGAAGGTGATCTTAACCGGTATCGAGTTAATGAAAGAGGGAACCAACATTTTTATTGCTCCAGAGGGAACGCGTAATAGCAGCGATGAGCTGCTTCCATTTCATGAGGCGAGCTTTAAGCTTGCTGAGAAGTCCAAATCGCCGATCGTGCCGGTTGCCATGAATAATATGGACGCTGTGTTGGAGCAGCATATGCCTTGGATCCGCCGTACACATGTTATAATCGAATATTGTGAACCGATCTACATGGATAGTATGGAACGTGCCGAAAAGAAAAAGATCGGCGAGAAAGTTCGTCAGATCATCAGTGATAAAATAAAAGAAAATGCTGCGGAAGTATAATCCGCAGCATTTTTGTTTTAGCCTTAATCCTATAATTAAAATTGTGTTGCATTTACATATCCGGTATGTAATTTTTTGCCTTTGAGATAGACTGTCATATACCATGTATGCTTGCCGGACTTCTTGGTTTTCAATACGATCACCGGCATATTCTTTGGCAGTGTTGCCAGGGTCTTCGCAGAGGCAGAAGCGCTCTGTTTGAGCGGAGATCTCTTGGCAGTGATCAAAGTCTTGCGTAACTTTAACCCTTTGATCGAGGTCAGGTATCCGTCAAAGGTCTTGCTGCCTTTATGGAACTGCACATGGTAAAATTTTGCTTTATTCTTCAATACCGTTTTACCAATGTAGTGAACAGTTGCACCTGCCGGGATCGTCGCACGTTTGGCAGATTTTGCCGACGGTTTCTTGAGGAGCTTCATAGCGGTTTTGGTCTGAAAACCTTTGCCGCCCGGGGTTGTTCCTGCGGAAACTTTCAAGTATGCACCAAAGTACTCTTTGCCGTTAACTTTGCGATAAGCGCGTATTTTATAGAAATATTCGCGGTCTTTTGCTAACTTTTTGTTGACCCATTTTTTGGTTGTCGCTTTTGTGATCGTTTTCACTTTCTTATAAGTACCGTTGTATTCGCTGGAACGATATATTTCATATCCATCGCCACCGGTCGCACCCTTCCAAGTCAGCGTGATCTTTTTGGAGCCGGATTTAGCAGTTATACCGGAAACTGCTTTTGGTTTGATCGTAAAAGATGTTGTGCGTGTTCCGGTGAAGTTGCCTTTGCCTGTGATCGTGACGGTCGCCTTGCCCGGTTTTTTATTGTTGCTGTACGTGACGGTATAATCGCGTCCGGCTTTTAATCCGCGGCGGTTTAGTGTAACGGTTAGCGCAGGCTTGATCTCTTTGCCGGTATAGATCTGCGTCGGGATTTTTGCGATGGCTGCATCTTTGAGCTCACCGCTGTTGAAATTTATCTTTGCAATATCGGTATCAGAATACCAGAAATTACAGTCTACATTTGTCGTAAATCCATTGATCTTGCCGGTACTGCTGTATTGCCAAATATCGTATTCGCCGGTATAAGATGTTTTCGTCGTATAGTTGGCGAGCCAGATCATGTATTTTTGCTGAAGACTGGCGCCGTCGATCAGTGTCTTTAAGTCACTCGAATTGGCATAGATCATCGGTGTGTATCCGCCTGCCGAGATCGTGTCGCAGAAAGCTTCACAGTTTGCCGTTGCCTGTGCTTTACTGATCCCTGCCTTTGGACTGACAAGCGATCCGTCGGAGTATTGATATTCATAATCAAAAGCGATTGGAAGCTCTATGTCATAGTTTGCTGCCATTTTCAGGCAGAAGTTAGCTTCTTCGATAGCCTCTTTGGTCGTGCGGGCTTCGGTGAAGAAATATAATCCGACATGGACTCCGGCATCCAGTGCATCTTTGATATATGTTTTAAAACGAGGATCTTCTACAACTGTGCCGGATCCCCAGCCGCGGTAGCCAACCCGGATAAAGGCGTATTCCACACCATCTGCAGCGGCTTTCGCCCAATCAATTGCTCCATTATGATAGGATACATCGATGCCATGATAGACGTTTTTTCCTTGGAATACATCAGAGTGTGTATAGGTTTTGCCGGTAAAAGGACTGACCGAAGTGGATGCTGCACTTGCGGTGACTGCCTGTGTGTTCGGTAGCATTGTTCCAGATGACACTACCATAGATACTGCCAGTAAGGCACATAATAATTTTTTTCTCATCCTTAATATTTATTCCTTTCTATGAATAAGTCCCAGCATAGTAAATAATGCCATGGACTACTTCGTTCATATGTTTTTACTGCCATCGTCGTTGTACCAGTGTATTCGACAAATGTGGTAAAAAAATGACAAGCCCATTATAACAGGAAACAATTGGCAGGGCAATGTTTGTTGACAGGATAAGGACCGGGTGATATAATACGAACAAATGTTCGATTATGGTTGCGATTGCGTGATGGGAAAGGATTGTGGTTTGCTATGATATTACAGGAGAATGCAACATTACAGCAGAAGCTTGCGATATTATCAGATGCAGCGAAGTATGATGTTGCATGTACTTCCAGTGGTGTTGCCAGAAAGGCAGAAGCCGGGAGCATTGGAAATACAGAGGCGGCAGGTATTTGCCATACATTTTCCGGAGATGGCAGATGTATCTCTCTGCTTAAAATATTGTATACCAATGAGTGCGTATTCGACTGTAAATATTGTGTGAACCGATGCTCGAATGATGTGCCAAGAGCGAGCTTCACCCCAGAAGAAATATGTACTTTGACAATGGAGTTTTATCGCCGTAATTATATCGAGGGGCTTTTTTTGAGCTCCGGGATACTGCATTCACCCAATGAAACGATGGAACAGATATGCAAGGCATTACGTGACCTTCGGATCATACATCGGTTTAACGGATATATTCATTGTAAGGCAATTCCGGGGGCAGATCCTGCGCTTATTGAGATGGCGGGGTGGTATGCGGATCGTATGAGTATTAATTTGGAGCTGCCGACGGAAGAAGGATTGAAACGTCTTGCGCCCAATAAGACGCGCAAGACGATCTTGACACCGATGCGCCAGATTCAAAATGGAATGGCAGAAAGTCGTGAGTATCTCGGCATGAAAGGGGGCAATTACGGCGCATATCATTTTACGCAGGAGCGGAAGCAGAAACGTCTTGCCATGCGGGGAGCTAAGGATGCTTTTGGAACACATGCAATTTCACGGGGAGTTGCGAGTGCTTCCGGTGCACATGCAATCTCACGGGGAGTTGCGAGTGCTTCCGGTGCACATACAGTCTCACGGGGAGTTAAGGGCGTTCCCGGTACAAATGCAGACAATGGTGGATATAAGATTTCTCATTCCGGAAGCGGGGACAGCGTGATCACAGGGACGGACCTTATGCGGCAAGGAAAAGCCTCATCTGGATTGCAGTTGTGGAATTCCTGCGATACGAAGAGGGGATTTGTCCCGGCCGGACAGAGTACACAGATGATCATTGGTGCCTCCGGGGAGACAGACTATGAGATCATGGCGGTATCAGAAGCGTTATACCGGCGTTTTGACCTGAAGCGGGTGTTTTATTCTGCGTTTATCAATGTCAATAAGGATAGTACTCTTCCGGCACTGGATAGTCAGCCACCGCTTATATCAAGCAGATTTTTTGCTGCGATATTATGGATTTGAGGCGAATGAGCTATTATCACCCAGCCGCCCTAATTTTAATACGTATTTGGATCCTAAATGTGATTGGGCGTTGGGACATTTGGAGTTATTTCCAGTAGAGATAGAAAGTGCAGATTATGATACGCTGCTTCGCGTGCCGGGGATCGGCGTGAAGTCAGCAGGCCGTATTATCCGTGCAAGGCGTACCGGCAGAGTGGATTTTGATTCGCTCAAGGCGATGGGAGTCGTTCTTAAACGGGCTATTTATTTTATTACGTGCCATGGGCGTATGTTTCAGGATTTTCTCAAAGTGGAGGAGGACTATATCACACGCAGTCTTTTGGCAGATAATACAGATGTGATGCGGGGATTTGGTGAGAGGGTAACGTATCGGCAGTTGTCGTTGTTTGATGATTTTCCAAACGGAGGATTGGTATGAGGCAGGAAGAGGAGAACAGACCGCTTCGGATCTATTAGTGTGAAGATACACAGGACGGGATATTGACAGCGGTATACGAGGCGGGCATTTCCGGATATGGGCATAAGTATATTCGGATCGCACCGATAAGGGAAGGCGAGACAGAGTCCTTTGTCCTATTTGCGGAATATATTACGGTAGTAACGGATCCGGAGCATGCTCGCATTGTCTTAGATAAGGTGCAAAGCGGCATTAGCAGAAATGCATATGAGTATGTTATGTATGCGCTGGCGTCGAATGATCCGGAGAAGGCCAATCTGGTGTATCAGTTTGTTACATATGGTTTTACCATTGGCAGAAGGGTAACGGATGCGATGCAGATACCGTGTGTCAAGGCAATCTTCGCGCTGCAGAGGCGTGTCCGCAATGAGGCGGCATGGTTTCGGGAAATATTGCGTTTCCAGGAAGTCTCTGTAGAGCCATCGGTACTTTTGGCGGTGATCGAGCCGGATCACCGTATATTGACGATGATCGCCTCGCATTTTGCAGATCGTCTCAATCCGGAGCGTTTTATGATCTATGACAAGGGACACTGTGAGGTGATGATCCATGTTCCCGAGCAGCCTTGGTATATTCGAGCGTTGACAGTACAGGAATGCGAACAGTTAGATGTGCTTTTGGAGCAAAAAGAAGAATATGTCATATTATGGAAGACATTTTTTGACAGCATTTGTATTCATGAGCGTCGCAATGATTCATTGCAGACAAATATGGCACCCAAGAAATACCGCACGCATATGACAGAATTTCAACCCGAACAACAATAGACTATTTTCGCGACAGGGTGATCGTTTCAGAAGACAAATTGTCATAATCGCCGTGTTTTGGTATGAAAATGCAAACGTATTGTGTAGATTTTCCACAAGGGATATGTTATAATGGCGAAAAACTGTATTGAGAAAAATTATTAAGATGAACCAAATGGAAAGGAGTACAATATGCTTTCAGATGACGTAACAGTGTTAAACATTAAGCACAAGGTTTTACAAGAGGTAGCCAAGTTAGCGTATGACAAGAAACTTGAGGAGGGGAAGGAGCTTCTTCCATTCCAGATGATTCCGGGACCAAAAGCAAGATTTCGTTGCTGTATTTATAAAGAGAGGGAAATTATCCGCCAGCGTGTGCGTTTGGCAGAGGGTAAATGCCCGAGTGATAAGCAGAGTGACAGCATGATTCAGGTTATTTCTTCTGCTTGTGAGGAGTGTTCCATTGCACGTTATGTAGTAACAGATAACTGTCGTAAGTGTATGAAGAGATCCTGTCAGCAGGCGTGCCGCTTTGGTGCGATCTCTATGGGAAAAGACCGCGCTTACATCGATCCTAGTCAGTGTAAAGAATGTGGACTTTGTTCTAAGGCATGTCCATATAACGCCATTGCTGATCTGATGCGTCCATGTAAGAGAGCGTGTCCGGTAGATGCAATGTCTTTCGATGAGAATGGCATTTGTGTGATTGATGAGGAGAAATGTATTCAGTGTGGACATTGTATTCACAGCTGTCCATTCGGTGCAATTGGATCCAAGACTTTTGTTGTAGACATTATTAATGATATGTTGGCTGGTAAGCCGGTATATGCTATGGTAGCTCCGGCAACAGAGGGACAGTTTGGTAAAGATATTTCCATGACCAGTATCCGAGAAGCCTTAAAGAAGATTGGATTTAAGGATATGATCGAAGTTGGTCTTGGTGGAGACATGACAGCAGCTGCAGAGGCAGAAGAGTGGGCAGAAGCAGCCAAAGATGGCAAGAAGAAGACAACCTCCTGCTGTCCGGCATTTGTAAATATGGTCAAGAAACATTTCCCAGAGGTATGGGATTGTGTATCTACGACAGTATCACCAATGTGTGCAGTGTCCAGAATGATCAAGGCGAAAGAGCCGGAAGCGGTAACTGTATTTATCGGACCATGTGTTGCTAAGAAATCAGAATGTCAGGATAAGAGCATTGAGGGCAATGCAGATTATGTATTAACATACGGCGAACTCAGTTCTATTATGAAAGCTAGGAATGTGAAGTTTGAGCCGGCAGAGAATGATTCACAGGAAGCAAGTATTTATGGTAAGAAATTTGCTAATGCAGGCGGTGTTACTGCGGCAGTGATCCAATGTTTGGAAGAGACACAGGGAGATGCCGATCTCAAAGTTCGTACCTGTAATGGTGCAGCTGAATGTAAGACAGCATTGACATTGTTAAAACTTGGCCGTTTGCCGGAAGACTTTATTGAAGGTATGGTCTGTGAAGGCGGTTGTGTTGGCGGCCCTAGCCAGCACCGTACCGAGAAGGCAGCGATGAAAGATCGTAATGCATTATTGGGTGAGGCAGATGAGCGTGGAGTACACGAGAATCTCGAACATTATCCGATGGACACCTTCTCGATGCATCGTTAATTTTGAGCATAGGAATTTGTCAATGAGGTATCTTGACAGACCATATGGGATAAACTAAACTAGTAAAAGGCTAGGAACACAAAGAAGCAATAAAACGAGTAAATCGTCTTTAAGGTTTGGGACACCGAGCCTTAAAGACGTTTTTTGCAGAAAGAGGGAACGAAATGGCAGACAAGAAGACATTTTATTTGACGACCGCGATCGCATATACGTCCGGCAAACCACATATCGGTAATACGTATGAGGCAGTGCTCGCAGACAGTATTGTGCGTTATAAAAGATTAGAAGGATATGATGTTCGTTTCCAGACCGGTACGGATGAGCATGGTCAGAAGATCGAACTGAAAGCGGAAGAGGCAGGAGTAACACCAAAGCAGTTTGTTGATGACGTATCCGGACAGATCAAGACAATCTGGGATCTGATGAATACATCGTATGATAAATTTATCCGTACAACGGATGATTATCATGAGAAACAGGTACAGAAAATATTCAAGAAATTATACGAGCAGGGAGATATTTATAAAGGATTCTACGAAGGAATGTATTGTACACCATGTGAGTCTTTCTTTACATCATCCCAGCTTGTTGATGGTAAATGCCCGGACTGCGGCAGAGAATGTCAGCCGGCGAAAGAAGAGGCATACTTCCTCAAGCTCAGCAAATATGCAGACCGCTTGATCGAGCATATCAATACACATCCTGAGTTTATTCAGCCAGAGTCCCGCAAGAACGAGATGATGAACAACTTCCTGCTTCCGGGACTGCAGGATCTCTGTGTATCCCGCACTTCTTTCAAATGGGGAATTCCGGTAGATTTTGATCCGGATCACGTTGTATATGTATGGATTGATGCATTAAGCAACTATATTACCGGTCTTGGATTTGACTTAGATGGTAATGACACTTTGGAAAATGGCGAGGATCTTTATAAGAAGTTTTGGCCGGCAGATCTGCATCTGATCGGTAAAGACATATTGCGTTTCCATACGATTTATTGGCCGATCATGCTGATGGCACTTGATCTTCCACTTCCGAAGCAGGTATTTGGTCATCCATGGCTGCTTCAGGGCGACGGCAAGATGAGTAAATCCAAGGGTAATGTGATCTATGCAGATGATCTTGTTGATATTTTCGGTGTTGACGCTGTGCGTTATTTCGTATTGCATGAGATGCCATTCGAGAACGATGGTGTGATCAGTTGGGATCTGATGGTAGAGCGTATGAACTCCGATCTTGCGAACGTACTTGGTAATTTGGTAAATCGTACGATCTCGATGACAAATAAATACTTGAGCGGCGTTGTGGCAGACAAGGGCGTATCTGAGGAAGTAGACGACAACCTCAAGCAGTTTGTTCTGGCAACACCAGCCAAAGTAACAGCCAAAATGGACCAACTTCGTGTAGCGGATGCGATTACAGAAGTATTTGCTCTGTTCAAACGCTGCAATAAATATATTGATGAGACAGAGCCTTGGGTTTTAGGCAAAGATGAAGCAAAGAAAGATCGTTTATCAACAGTATTATATAATCTGGTTGAGGCGATCACGATCGGCGCCAGCCTGTTAGAGGCATTTATGCCGAATACAACGGATAAGATATTAGCTCAGCTTGGCGCACAAAAACGTGCTTATGATCAGATGGATCAGTTCGGGCTGTACCAGTCAGGTGGACACGTTGTAGAAAAACCGGAGATCCTCTTTATGCGACTGGATCCAAAGGAAGTGCTTGCCAAAGCAGAGGAGATCAAGCAGAAACAGATCGCAGAAGCTAAGGCAGAGAGTGGCGAGACCGAAGAGGAAGTCATTGATATTGAGCCAAAAGAGGAGATCACATTTGATGACTTTATGAAGATGCAGTTCCAGGTAGGAGAGATCATTGCCTGCGAGGAAGTGAAAAAGTCCAAAAAGCTTCTTTGTTCACAGGTTAAGATCGGCAGCGAAGTAAAGCAGATCGTATCCGGAATCAAGCAGCATTATTCCGCAGAGGAAATGGTCGGCAAGAAAGTGATGGTTTTGGTGAATCTGAAACCAGCTAAGTTAGCCGGTGTTCTTTCTGAAGGAATGTTACTTTGTGCAGAAGATGCAGAAGGTAATCTGGCACTGATGGCACCAGAGAAGACGATGCCGGCGGGTGCAGAGATTTGCTAAAGAAATCTTTACTTTTTGAGTAAAATCTGATTTAATATATAAGAGATAAGGGTCAAAAGCAGATAGCAAGTATGCAGACATACATTGTTATCTGCCGGGATGGCCTGTTAAGAGCCAACAAGTAGCAGATCACTTGCAAATATGCAGCTGTAGTATATCGGTAGTACATTAGCTTCCCAAGCTAAGGGGGCGGGTTCGACTCCCGTCAGCTGCTTTTTTACGGAATAGGAAATTGCTGTTATGTTGAGTAACACCACCAAGAATTGTTTAAGCAATTCTTGCTAAAGCAAAGCGCTGGCTTTGCTTTTTTGGAAAGAAGGAAACGAGACCATGTATGCAAATTATCATACGCACACCAAACGCTGTCAGCATGCAGTAGGTGAAGACCGCGAGTATGTTGAGGCTGCCATTGCAGCAGGGATACAAGTGCTGGGCTTTTCGGACCATTGCCCATGGGTCTATAAAGATGATTTTGTGTCCGGAATCCGTATGAGAGCGGATCAGGTTGAAGAATATGTGGATTCGATGCAGAGACTGCGAACAGAATATCGCAATGATATTCGAATTTTGATCGGCTTTGAAACGGAACATATGCCGGATCTGATCGAAGCGCAGGATGAATTACTTGCACCATATCCGATCGACTATATGATATTGGGTCAGCATTTTCTGAAGCAGGAATGCGACGGAGTTTATACCGGTGCGCCGACAACGGATGAAACAACGTTACAGAACTATGTGGATACCGTTATTGCAGGGCTCGAGTCCGGCAGATATCTGTATTTGGCTCACCCGGATCTCATTAACTATGTTGGAGATGCAGCGATTTATGAGCGGCACATGACAAGACTTTGTCAGTATTTAAAAGAACATGACCGCCCGATCGAGTTAAATATGCTTGGTGCTGTTGATGGCAGACATTATCCGAGCAAACGCTTCTTGGATATTGCGAGCAAAGTGCAAAACAAAGCAATTATCGGAATAGATGCACACAGTCCGGAGCAGATCAAGCGGTCCAACGTTGGAGAACAGATGCTCCGCAGGATGGCGCAGGGAATTACAATTATCGAGCAAATGGAGGAAGTATGAGATTACGAAATATAAAAGGAGCTGACGAAAGAATTTTGGCGGATCCGTATACGATACAGACGGATGGTACGGATGGAGCTGATTTCAAGGGACGTTGGAATCGTGAGTATTTTCATAATGACCATCCGATACACATAGAGATTGGCATGGGAAAGGGTCAGTTTATTACGACGTTGGCACAGCAGAATCCGAACATTAATTATATAGGTATTGAAAAATATTCCAGTGTATTGATTCGCGCCATTGACAAAAGAGAGGAGCTTGCATTAGATAATCTGCTTTTTATGAGAATGGATGCGGAAGAAATTACCGATTATTTTGAGCCGGGCGAGGTTGGCAGGATATATCTCAATTTTTCAGATCCATGGCCAAAGGATCGTCATGCAAAGCGTCGTTTGACCTCGACTACATTTTTGTCAAGATACGATCAGATCCTGCAGCGGGATGGTGTCGTTGAATTCAAGACAGACAATCGCCCATTATTTGATTTCTCACTCGAGCAGCTTCAGGAAGCGGGCTGGCATGCCGATTATGTATCCTATCATTTACATGAAAATGGACCGGCAGCAGATAATATTATGACGGAATATGAGCAGAAATTTTATGCTCTAGGCAATCCAATCTGTAAATTCAGAGCACACCGATAGACAAAAAAGAAACAGCAGATAGGCTTCATGTTGTTTGCATGAAACCTGACTGCTGCTTTTCGTTATAGAAAACTTCTCGCTTCCTATAATGAAAACATGATCTGCGAGAATGCGATCACTGCACAATTGATGTTGTGTAGAACAGATCCCCACTCTAGTACATACAATCGTTTGACGTATTAGAAGAACGATCGGAAGCCTTGTTGGAAGATTTGTTGGAAGAGCTGTTAGAAGATTTGTTAGAGCTCTTGTTGCTTGACTTTGCAGAAGATTTGTTAGAGGAATTGTTGCTTCCGCAATTCTGTGTGCTGTCAGAGCAGTTCTCATAATTTGGTGACTGATTTGTTTGTTTTTTTGACATAATAATCTCCATTTCTGTAAGGTGTTTATGGGCACCGCAAAACGTTACAGAGTAACCCATAATGATCAACCGGTTACATTTATAGTGTGCCACCGGTTAGCAAATTTATGACGATGTCAAATGGAAATACATGGTAATTCCATATTATTTTTAGTAGCATTTTACACATAGGATGTGTATAATAGAGGCAGAAAAAATATAAGCCCGTTGTGGCAAGAATGGAGGATACATATGAGTGTTAAGTTTTCAGATTCTGTAAAATACATTGGAGTGGACGATACAACGATCGATCTATTCGAGAGTCAGTATGTAGTACCGAAAGGAGTTTCTTATAATTCCTATGTCATTTTGGATGACAAGGTTGCATTGATGGATACAGTGGACAAGCGAGGCATGGAGCAGTGGGAGAAGAACTTGACTGCAGCGTTAGACGGTCGTGCCGTAGACTATTTGATCATACAGCATTTGGAGCCGGATCATGCCGGAAGCATTGCGCGTTTGGTAGAATTATACCCGGAGGTAACTTTAGTTGGAAATGCGAAAACGTTCCAGATGCTTCCACAGTTTTTTGACCTGCCGTTAGAGGGACATACTTTGACAGTTAAAGAAGGTGATACACTTTCTTTGGGATCACATACATTGACATTTGTAATGGCACCGATGGTACACTGGCCGGAAGTTATGGTTACTTATGAGAGCAGCGAAAAAATTCTGTTCTCCGCAGATGGTTTTGGTAAATTTGGTGCACTGTCTCTTACTGAAAATGAGGACTGGGCGTGTGAGGCACGCAGATATTACTTTAATATTGTTGGTAAATATGGAATACCGGTGCAGACCTTGTTAAAGAAAGCGGCCGGACTTGATATTGCAACAATCTGCCCGCTACATGGACCGATCTTGACAGAAAATCTCGGATATTATTTGGATCTTTACAATACTTGGAGCAGTTATGAGCCGGAAAGCAAAGGTATCCTGATCGCATATGCGTCTATTCATGGCAATACCGGTAAAGCAGCAGAGAAACTTGCAGAAATCCTCCGCAGCAAGGGTGCAGAAAAAGTCGTTGTCAGTGATCTTGCGCGAGAAGATATGGCAGAAGTAATAGAGGACGCATTCCGTTATGACAGAATGATCGTGGCAGCAGCAAGTTACGATGGCGGCGTATTTCCTTGCATGCAGGACTTCCTGCATCATTTGCAGAGCAAGGCATATCAGAATCGCAGAGTTGGAATCGTAGAGAATGGTTCTTGGGGACCAACTGCGGCACGCACGATGAAAGCAATTTTAGAGCCGATGAAGAATATTACGATCGTAGATCCGGTCGTTACGATCAAGTCAACACTGAAAGAGAGTGATATTCCGAATTTGGAAGCATTGGCAGATGCAATGCTGTAGATATAGGTTATGTTATGACAGCAGAAGTGGACTGTAATGACAATGGGAATCCTATTAGATAACGATGTTAGTAAAAAGGCTTGCACCGCAACGGTGCAAGCCGGTTTTGCTTTTGTATGCCATTCGCTTATTTATTTGCTTTTTTCTTAGCCGCCTTAGCGGGAGCGGTTACCCGTCGGCTGGATTTTTTGTCTTTGGAACGATGAAATAGAGTATCTTTCCACAACGCAGGATGAAATAGGATCAACAGTGGGAATAGCTCCAGTCTGCCTGCGATCATATCAAACATAAAGACACATTTGCTGAAAGGAGTAAATGCTCCAAAATTTTCTATCGGGCCGACTTTTTCCAATCCGGGGCCAACATTGTTGAGTGTTGTTGCAACAGAAGTAAATGTTGTCACCAAGTCCTTTTCCTCAAAGGAGATCAGGAAGGTTGAAACGGCAAATACGATTATATATGTGATAAAATATACATTCGTTGCACGCAGCACTTCGTGTTCCACCGGTTTCTTTTCAAATTTAACCTTCTGAATACTTTTTGGATGGATATAGGAGTGCAATTCCTTACCAACTGTCTTAAATAAGATCACGATACGCGATACTTTCATACCGCCGCCGGTACTTCCTGCACATGCACCGATAAACATCAAAAGCACCATGATCGTGCGTGAAGATTGCGGCCATAAGTTAAAGTCAACGGTGGAATAGCCGGTTGTTGTAATAATGGAAGCAACCTGGAAAGAAGCCTGGCGCAATGCATCTGCTGCATTTCCAACCATCTGTAAAATATTGCAAAAGATAATACCGATCGCTACTGCAATGATCAGAAAATAATAACGAACTTCCTCCATTTTCAGAGCATTTTTCCATTTGCGAAGCAGTAACAGATAATAGGCATTAAAATTCACACCAAATAGCAGCATAAATATTGTGATCACCCATTGCAGATATGGAGAATAACTTGCAATGCTATCATTTTTAATACCAAATCCACCAGTACCGGCGACACTAAATGAGGTCGTGATCGCTTCAAATAAAGACATGCCGCCGAGCAACAGCAGGATTACCTGAACGACAGTCATGCCAAAATAGATCACATACAAAATCTGTGCCGTGGATTTAAGATGCGGCACCAGCTTGCCAACGGAAGGCCCCGGGCTCTCCGCACGCATCAGATTCATATTGGAGCCGCCACTCATAGGAATGATCATCAGCAAAAAGACGAGTACACCCATACCACCGATCCAATGTGTAAATGCGCGCCAAAAAAGTGTTGCATGGCACAGACATTCCACATCACTCAACACCGTCGCTCCTGTGGTCGTAAAACCGGACACGATTTCGAACAGTGCATCCACGTAACTTGGATATTCACCAGTCAATATTAATGGGAGAGAACCGAAAATACTGAGTGTGATCCAACTGGCGGCTGTTGCCAGACAGCCTTCCTTAAAATAAAACATCGCATTTTTGGGTTTATGACGTGTTCCCAACACACCCAGAACAATGCAGATAACTGCGACCAGCAGATACCATACACTTTTCTGTTCCATATATAGGACACCAACAATAAATGGAAAAAGGAGCAATGCACCTTCAATCATTAATACATACGATAAAATATATTTTACAGCCGAATAATTCATATCAAATCTACATTCCTTTCTATGCCAGCCAGCCTTTCCGGGGCTTCAGCACATTGCCGCAGGCACAGTATATCTTGCCGTTTATGCCAGAATATCCTGCAGATCGCCTAGTCCGGTGTGTGTAGTTACGATCAATACGGCATCGCCGACCATAATACAGTCATTACCGGATGGCATGATGATTTCGCCATTGCGGAAAATACACGAAACCAAAAGATCCTTCTTGAGTTTCAGTTCCATTAAAGGTTTGCCGGTTACTTCACATTCTTCTTTCACCAAAAATTCCACTGCTTCCGCACGAGAATCAAATAAATTGTATACAGTTTCTACGTTGCTGTTCAGCGAAGCACGTTTTGCGCGCACGTAGGCAATGATCGTTTCAGAAGTAATATGTCTTGGATACACAACACTTCCCAGATCCAGTTCATTGATCACGGTTTTGAAGTTGGAGCGGTTAATCTTCGTAACTACTTTGGCATCCGATACGTTTCTGGCATGAAGCGTCAGAAGCACATTTTCCTCATCAATTCCAGTCAGAGAGACAAAGGATTCTACATGCTCAATGCCTTCTTCCTTAAGAAGTTCGGTATCTGTGCCATCGCCATTAATAATGATCGCATCCGGAAGCATCACAGCCAACTCTTCACAGCGGGCGCGGTTTCGCTCGATCATTTTGACTTCGATACCGACATCCAGTAAGCATTTTGCCAGATAATAAGCAGCTTTGCCGCCGCCGACGATCATTGTGTCACGCACCTGATTGGTAGGAAGTCCAATACGTCGCATAAAATTCTTCGCGTCATGTTGAGCGGCAACGAAAGAAACCATATCTCCCTCTTCAAAGATAAAATCTCCGGCTGGGATCGTCATTTCGCCATCGCGTTCGACGCCGCAAATGACGATACGGTCGAGAAGTCCGGTACGACCCAAGTCTGCAATCGATTTCTGATTCATTGTATTATTTTCAGCAAGCTTAAACTTTACGATCTCGGCCTGACCATGAGCAAAAGAATGAACTTCCAAGGCAGTAGGCAGGTAGAGTAATCGCGCTGCCTCATTTGCAGCTGCCTGCTCCGGGTTAATGATCAGCGCAAGTCCTAGTTTCTCACGTAAATAAGGGATTTCTTCACTGTATTCCGGAGTTCTTACACGGGCAATTGCAGAGCAATCGCCGACGCGTTTTGCAACAGTACAGCACAGCAGATTGAGCTCGTCAGATTCGGTGACAGCGATCAACAGGTCTGCGCTCTCAATGCCTGCCTCCATCTGTACACTGTAACTTGCACCTGTTCCAACAATGCCCATTACATCATACATGTTTGTCAGGTCATGGACTTTAGTGGGATCTTTGTCAATCAAAGTGACTTCATGCCCTTCTCTGGTTAGCTGGTCGGTGAGCGTTTCGCCGACTTTACCACAGCCAACAACAATAATTTTTAACCCTCTGCGGGTTAAACTTTTCTTTGCCATCTCTATTCTCCATTCTTTCATTTAATTCCTGCGAGAAAACGACATTGTCCCTTGCGTAAATTATAGTATAGCACAATTCTCTATTTTTGACACTATAAAGTATTATGTGGTACAGTTATTGGTGCAGCAAATAAAAATAGGTGAATACGATTTATAGAAATTATCTATGGAAATAGATTTGCTATATTAGAAAAAGAACAGAGGAGACAATACGATGAGTAGTTTTATATTTAGCTTAAATGCGACAGTTCCGGTATTTGCAGTGATCGTGATCGGTAATCTTTTATGCAAGATTGGCTTGATCGATGAGCACTTTGCAAGCATATCCAATAAATTCGTGTTCAGAGCCTGTTTGCCTTGTATGATCTTTTTGGATCTGGCTGATACTAACATCCGACAGAATTTTGATGCACCGTACATAGGGTTTTGTTTTATTATAACGCTGATTTCCATCGTTGTGATCTGGTTTTTGGCGGCAAAGCTAATGCCGGACAAATCAATGGTCGGTGCTTTTGTGCAGGGATCATACCGCAGCAGTGCGGCGATCTTAGGTGTTGCCTTTATTCAAAACATATATGGGACTTCCGGCATGGCACCATTGATGATCATTGGATCTGTCCCTCTTTACAATATCTTTGCGGTCATCATTTTGACCTTTACGAGCAGTGACGCAGACAAAAAGGGCATCCGCAAAGCGTGTATTGGCGTGTTGACAAATCCGATCATCATTGGAATTGTGCTTGGGATGATCGCATCATTTTTTAATATTAAATTTCCGGGGATGGTTAAAAAGACAATATCGAATATGGGAGTTATGACCTCGCCGTTAGCACTTATTTCGATCGGTGCAACATTTCGTGGCAGAGAGGCACTTGCAAAGATTAAGCCGACCTTGGGTGCATCCTTTATTAAGTTGATCGGTCTGGCTGCTGTATTTATGCCACTTGCCATATATATGGGATTTCGCGATCAAAAGTTGATCGCACTTCTTATCATGCTGGCATCGCCCTGCACACCGGCGTCTTATATCATGGCAAAAAACATGGATGGCGATGCAGAGCTTGCCTCTAGTATTGTGGTCGCAACCACAGTTTTGTCAGCGGTAACATTGACCGTTTGGATCTTTGTATTAAGAAGTTTTGGTTTTGTCCAATAATTGATCCAGCTTATCATGGATCTCTTCTGTTGATTTTTTATTATATTTCACAATAAGTTTGGCGGCCTGCAACGTAGTTTTGTTGATGGATTCTTTGTACTGTTCGAAAGAAGCATCGTCGATAGTGGCAGGTTCGCCTTTTTTGTCATTCAGACGTTCCATCTCCTGACTCATTAATTCTAATAATTTATCTTGATAAGCTCGCTGCAGTAAATCCTGCTGTTCTTCGCTCTGTTGTTTCAGCATGAGCATACCATCCACCATAAAATAGGTAGCAGCCAGTGTGACGATCACCATCAGTATACCTAAAACTGCGCCCAACAGGGATCCGGCAAAGACATCTTGAAAAAGAATGATTCCAAGCAAGCCTGCCATCCAAACTAAAGCAGCCGCAATAATTGTTTTTCTCGTTTGCATAATAATATATCAATCCTTTCTTAGATCGTAAATGTTGCTTTATCAGCACAAAAATAGAATACCACGAACAAGGATATGCTGTCAAAGAACATACAATACAAAATAAAACATATGAAACAAATAAAAAACATAATTCTTAAGAATTCTTAAGATTGCGTTCAAACTATTGATTTTGTAATTAATATTTGGTGTACTAAATGTATCAAAGAAAAAAAGTAATATCCCTTATGCTGCTATGTTGCGGTATAAGGAAAACAAAAATTTCATAATAGCAGGAAGGAGTGATCATTATGATCCAATGGAAAAAATTAATCTTAAGTACAATAGCAGCGTTAGGAATCGCCTGCTTTGCAGGAGGAACAGCAGATGCGGCATCGGTTAAAATTGATGAGAAGACATTTCCGGATGTTTGTGTACGTACAGCAGTAGCACAGTATGACAAAAATAAAGATGGAATTTTGTCCGATCAGGAAAGAGACAAGGTGACAGGGATCGACTTTGATTCGGCGCTTGCGCAGCACTATACAGAAGGTCATTGTGTTGACTTTGAGGGCATGCAAAATTTCACAGACATCAATTCGATCTATTTGGATTTGCGATATAAGGCAAAGAATAACTCGTACAAATACTGGAATTATCGCGCTGACAATTTGACGCAGTGTTTTCCAAATGCACAGAGAATTTCAATTTATTGGTATGGTAATCAGACAATATCGTTAAAAGGAACCGCTGTAAATGCAAGGAAAATTTCCCTTTATGCTTTGCAAAATGGAAAACTGGATTACTCTTTGTATGCACCGAATGCGCAAAATGTGGAAATATGTGGGAAATTTACGGATACTAAGAAATCCTATGGTCAATATTTCCCGGATGCATCAGAAGTGATATTAGAAGAGACTAATATTGGAGGCAACAATACGTTAGCTGGGTTCAAAGGTTTGCAAACATTGTACTTGTCAGGAAAAGCGATTACGTCTTTGAACTTTTCACCGTTAAAGAATAACCCGATTTATAGTTTGAGCGTTGAACGAGCTGCTTGCAGATCAATGGATCTTTCGCCACTCAAAACGTGTAAGTTGAAGGTACTTAGTTTAAAAGATTGTGGAGTGAATTCTTTGAACTTTCAACCATTGGCGACATCACCATTGCACAAATTATATGTGATCAATTGTCCGCTGAAAAAGATTGATGTGAGCCCGTTGAAAAACACGTTGACAGAATTATGGCTGGGAACATTGCAAAATACTTATTTTTGGGAAGAAATAAATCATAAGCAGACCAAGCCAAAATATCAATTGTTAGATCTGTCCAAGATGAAAAAGCTCAAACGTGTTTATGCCTGTGGCGTGGCTTCGTTGAAGACTGTGAAATTAAAAGATACCAAAACGAAACAGGGTATTCGCTCTTTGTTGGAGCTGCATTTATACGGCACCGGAATAAGAACATTGGATGCCACGGCAGCCAAAAATCTGAAGCGTTTGTTTGTAGGTGACCGGATCAGAAAATTGACTGTTGATAAATGCAAAAAACTGAAAGAAATTGGAGTAATTAATCTCGGCTCGAAACAGGCAGCTACAATTAAGAGCAGCTCAGTGCAGCATATACAGTATCAGGGAAAAACATTAAAGAAATTAAGTTTTTCAAAATGTCCTAAATTATACACATTATCAATCAAATGCACTAAGGTTGGAACCGTAAATCTGAGGTCAAATAAAAGACTGCATTATATGACCTTGAACAGTAAAAAGACGGGAAAGGTTGTGTATCCAAAGGTTTCCACAAAGGGATGGCATGATTGCTGCGATCTGGTGGAAACGAATTATTATAAAAATCTGGATGAGTTTAAAAATGATCCGGATGCAAAAGGAGTATATAAGGAGTATGTTGGATATATTTTGGAATATCCAACCAAGATATTAGATATATCTGCATGGACATCGTTCAACAAAACGGTGAAGAGATGTATGTTTGGGTATGGTGATTTTGATCATGAAAAGTGTGCGACAAAGAAGATCATCATCAACAAAAAGCTTCGCAAAGCAGACAAGAAATGGATCAAAAAGTTTGCTAAGAAGTGGCATGTAAAAGTAGTTGAGAAATAGTGCAGTCCAGTATATGGGACAAAGGGATTGTATTGAAATAATCAAGAAACGGATGCCGTGCAATGGTATCCGTTTCTGTGATATTGAGGTTAATTCTTAAGAATTCTTAAGATTACGCGGAATGTATTGACGGTGGAAATTAGATTTGCTGTAATAATAAGTGAACAGTCAAAGAAATTCTAGCTAGTAATTGTTGATTAATATCAAAGGAGGGGTTTTATATGATCCAATGGAAAAAAATAATCTTAAGTACAATAGCAGCGTTAGGAATCGCCTGCTTTGCAGGAGGAACAGCAGATGCGGCAAATATCAACTTGAATGAGAAGACATTTCCTGATCCGTATGTTTACCATTACGTGCAGGAAATGTGCGAGTATGACACGGCACATTCAACATATTATTTGCCAGAGGCAGAAAAAGCAGGTGTTACGTATTTTGTTGTTACGGGAAAGACATTCTTTCGTTACGGCTTAGATGGAGGGCAGGCGGTTGATTTTAGCGGTATGCAGAACTTTTCGAATATCACATCAGTAACGCTGGATCTCAGGTACAATATCGGAGGAAGAGTGCAGGGAGATTGGAATTTTAGAGCGGATAATTTCTTTCAATGTTTTCCAAAGGTAAAGGAATTAGTGATACGTTCGTATGGTGGACAGAAAGTGAAGTTGACCGGCACATCTAAAACGCTGGAAAGTGTAGATGTCTTATTGGATGATGAAGATGGCAGTCTGGAATGTACCGTCAGTGCGCCAAAGGTCAAACGTGTTTGCATTAATGGTAAATTTGCGGCTAAGAGCAAGCCGCTTGGAAAATGTTTTCCGAACGCAAAGCGTTTGGACATTACAACAGCTAACATCCAAAAAGTAAATGTAACAGGCTGCAAAAAATTAAAGCAGCTGCAGCTTACCGATACGACACAAAAAGCAATCGGACAAATCAATCTGAGTAAAAATAAGAAGTTAAAGAGCGTAAAGATCACAGGAAAGCTTCGCAAGACAAAGATTGTTATCAGCAAAAAGATGAACAAAAAACTTGTTCAGAAACTGAAAAAAACAACTAAGAAAGCTGGAGCAAAGCTCATTAAGAGATGAAAGAGAGGGTGATATATATGAGAAACGTAAAATGGTTTTTGGCAAGCGCATTGTTGGCGGCAGGAATTTTGTTTGGTGCCGGTAACCATGTAGATGCAGCATCCGTAAAGATTGATGAGAAAACATTCCCAGATGCTTGTGTCCGGGCATCCGTCGATAAATATGACATAAATAAAGATGGGATACTCTCTGATGAAGAGAGGGCTAAAGTAACAACCTTTTCTTATACGGATCTGCGGATTTCACAGAATTATAAGGAAGGCAGCAAAATTGATTTTACGGGAATGCAGCTATTTGGAAATATCCATTCTTTGAAATTGGACCTGCACTATCAGGCTGCGGGCGGTATTGAGAAAGAATGGGACTACAGAGGGGATAATCTGTCGGCTTGTTTTCCTAAGTTAGAATCGCTGTATTTGCGTGGCAACAGCAAAACAAAACTTGATCTGACAGCACTTAAGAACAGTTCTTTGAAATATCTTGTTCTTGAAAATATGCCGGCACAGCAAATGGATCTTACGCCTTTGAGTACCACCAAGCTAGAAACGTTGAGCTTGGAAGATTGTAAGATTAGTGCATTAAATCTTAAACCACTGACAAAAATGAATCTTAAAAAACTTTATGTTATTAACTGCACTTTGAAGAGTATTGATGTCAGCCCATTGAAAAATACATTGCAGGAGTTGTGGTTAGGAGAGCCACAGCAAATGTACTTATCATTAGGAAAAGAATGTATGCAGACAAAGGCGAAATATAAAACGCTTGATCTGTCTCAAATGAAGCGATTAAAACGAGTATATGCGTGCGGTATACCGTCTTTGACAAAAGTGACATTGAAAAAGGGATCCCAGAGCGCATCTGCATTAAAGGAGCTGCATTTGTACGGTACAGCAATAAAGTCGATGAATGCCTCCGGTGCAATAAAATTACAACGTTTATTTATTGGAGATAAAACGAGCAAATTAAATATTAGCAAATGTACGCAGCTGACCGAACTTGGCATGATTAATAATGCCACGACCAATATTTGCATAAAAAGCAAATCACTGCAGCATATACAGTATTATGGAAAAAAAGTGAAGAAGTTAAGCTTTGTAAATTGTCCGAAATTGTTCAGTCTGAGAACAGCATGTTCTACAGTGAACACATTGGATCTAAGCCATAATAAAAATCTGCATTATTTGGATCTTTCCAACAAAAAAACAGGAAAAGTGATTTATCCGAAAGTTCAGACGAAAGGTTGGTCTGGCTATTATGAATTGGTTGATTCGTATTTTGCAAATCGATATACACGCGATATGGATATAGCAGATGGAGTTTATAACGTGTATACGGGATATTCTAGCCAAGGCGCTGTTGGAACGCTTGATGTGTCTGCGTGGAAGGTGATGAATAATTATGTACGCAAGAGACAGATCACAAATGAATATACTCTTCATAAAGGAAAAAATGGTGTACCAAAGAAACTCGTCATCAACAAAAAGCTTCGAAAGGCAGACAAAAAATGGATCAAGAAACTGGCGAAGAAATGGAAAATAAAAGTAGTTGAGAAATAGTGCAGTCCAGTATATGGGACAAAGGAATTTTAGCTAGTAATCTTTGGGAAAAGAAAGGGGAATAAATCATGAGAAAATTATTGAAATGTATGATGATTGGAGCGATGGCATTAGCAGTAATGTCGCAAACAGGTAATTATAGTGAGGCGGCCTCCAGCCGTCAAATCAGTATAACGCAAAAGAATTTTCCTAGTAAGGATTTGCGAAAGGAACTGCGTAAAAGTTATGACAAGAATAAAGACGGAAAGTTAAGTAAAGCAGAGATAAAGGGCATAAAATACTTAAACGTAGATTCTAAGAAAAGTAAAAGTATTTCTTTGAAAGGAGTACAGTATTTTACAAATTTGCGTTCATTAGACTTGTATGCTGTTAATGTTAAGTCTATTGATCTTAGTAAGAATAAAAAATTAAGATCTCTTAATCTTGCAGCGACAACAGTAAGAAAAATAAAACTGTCTAAGAATTTACACGATGTTTATTTTGCAGTAGAAAAAATGCCATGTACACTTGATTTTCATGGCTTTAAGAAACTGGATCGAATTCATTTGGATCAAGGCCATTATAACAAACTTAATGTTTCTGATTCATCTGTACGACTTATTGCACAAGGTAATTATCCGGTTGCATTAAAAAACATATTGGCACAAAATTGCAAAAAATTACGTAGTGTGGATTTGGAGGTTAGTCAGTTAAAGAAAGTTAATTTGAACGGCACGAATGGATTACGTGTATTAAAGTTAAACTATAGCGGATCGATTAAGAAACTTAATGTCAGTAAAATGAAAAATTTACGAGAGCTTAGAGTGGGCGGTTCAAAAATAACAACGCTTTCAGTGAAGAAAAATAAAAAGTTGGAAGAGTTGGATATTAGTGACAGCAAAATATCTAAGATGGATCTTTCTGCTAATAAAAAATTAAAGGTTTTGAGATACCGGAATACGAAAGTTTCTAAGATGTTATCCGTTCCTAATCCAAGTGCTATAGAGGAACTTGATTGTAGTGAGACTAAAATATCCTCGCTGGATTTAAGAAAGTATACGGCATTGAAGCACCTAAATGCGTCACAGACCAAGATTACATCCTTAAACGTACAAAATTGCCGCGAATTAGTGACGGTATATGTACGAGGAACGACAAAGCTGTCGAAATTAGACTTGTCAAATCAGGCAAAGTTGAGGGATGTAATATTTGGAGACAGTGGAATAAAAGAATTGGATGTTCGCAATTCATTGTTGATCTGTGATCAGGATGACTTGGGATCCGGATTTGACTTTATGCCGGGATTTAAAATTTCATGTAAGATTATTGTCAATAAGAATTGGAAAGAATTAAATTACTATCAGAATCAGGCGAAAGAGTGTGGTTTTAACATTACATGGCAGATAGTATAAGCGTAGCAATAACAGAAACAACGAATTAGAATTGATGAAACGGACGCTGATTGACAGCGTCCGTTTTTTGGAAATGTGATTATTGTGTGTTAGGGTTTAACATTGACCGTTCACCGGCAAAAAACGACCGTTCAAAAGTTTTTTGGTTATAGACAGCAAAAATATGCTAGTATGAATGTAAATGAAAAAAGCGAAGGAGATGGGAATATGTTATATAGAATAGCATGTTGTGACGATGAACAACAAATTTTAGATCGACTCAAAGAATGTTTTGTTCGTCTTGAGGTGCAGACGGACATAGAGACGCAGGTTGATTATTATACCGATGGACGGAACTTGATCCAAGCATATCAAGCGGACCATTCACAATATGATATCATTTTATTAGACATGGAGATGCCACTTATTTCAGGAATGCAGGTGGCAGAACAGATGCGCCGGATCAACCGTGAAGTTATTATTATCTTTTTAACGAGTTATCCGGAGTATATGCAGCAAAGTTTTCGAGTGCAGCCCTTTCAATACTTAATGAAACCATTAGGAACGGATTCATTTATTAAGGAGATACAGAATGCAATGAATTATCTTAGGACAGATCACCATAAGATATTATTGCATACAGAGCAGGGAGAATTACTGCAGAGTATTGACCAAATTTTATATATAGAAAAGCCGAAGGAACAGGATAAATTATGTGTACATATGACGCGGGATAACTATATTGTGAAAAACACCTTGCAGGAACTGGAAGGGTTGTTAGTTGATAAGGATTTTATCCGGGTGAGTCGTACGCATTTGGTGAATTTATCTTCTGTATGGCGTTTGGAGAAGAAGGAGATTCATCTTGAAAATGGTGAATGTATCAGTGTAAGTCGCAGGAAAGTAAAGGAACTTCAGGAGCAATTCACAAAATATTTGGTGCGAAAAGGAGGAGCAATGTAATGATATTAATGGAGATTTTTAGTTATGTGATCGATGCATTGCTGATCTATGTATTTTACGATAAGTATTTTTCCAAGGAAAGGCGCAGAGAATTTGCTTCTATGGCGGTTATTTGGGGCGCTTTTGCGATGATGGAAGGAATTAATTACGTATTTAATACAATGGCACCGTATATAGCAGTTAATATGTCGGTAAGCCTTTTGGGACTGTTTGCTATGACACTTTTGTATGATGCTAAAGTGGCAAAACGTATTGTTGCAGTTGTGGTATTTCAAGTAGCAGCAATTGTATCGGAAATTTTTGCAAATGTTGTTTTTTTAGTTGTATCTGAGAAATATTTCCAGGATATTAATGTGCTCGGTATGTTTATTTCGAAGCTGTTTTTGCTAGTGTTTCTTATGATACTTATGCTTTTGCAGAAAAAACAAAAAAACATTCCAACACATTATCTGATCACATATTTTGCAATACCGATTGCCTGCATATTTGTGCTATGCGTGTTATATCGTAAAACCATGTATATCGATTATATCAGTTATATTGCGACGGGATGCATTATGTTGTTGAATATTGTGTCATATTATTTGTTGGATGAATTATCGGATTATATTATCCGGGCTAGCAAGGTGTTCCAGTTAAATAATCAACTTGAGACACAAAAGGAAAAATATGAACAGTTATCTACGGCGTTTCGATCCGGCAATCGATTGTTACACGACACCAATAAACATCTGCGCTATATCGGAGCCAAGCTGCAGTCAGATGATGCGCAGGGGGCGATGGACTATATTGAACGTATTAGCGGAACATTACAAGAAACTTATGGAAGCATTTGCACAGGTAATCTTGCAGTAGATAGTATTTTGAGCAATATGAAGACCCGACTGCAGGAGATGAATATTCCGTGTTATCTTACTGTTAATATTGAGGAGGCACGTATGCGGGATATTCCTGAATATGATCTGGTAACGATTATAGGAAATATCACAGATAATCAAATGAAAGCAGTGCCGCTTGTAACAGATAGGGACAAACGATATGTGTTGTTTGAATTAGAAATGTTAGACAACACGATCCGCATTTTTGCCAAGAATGGAATGCCGCCACAACAGCCGGTTAAGATGCCTCATGAGGACTGGTTTCATGGAGTGGGGCTGCACAATGTCCGGGAGACGCTGGAAAGGCATGGCGGAGCATTGGTAACGGAGGTTCAGGACGATTTCTTTCTCACGATGGGCGTACTTCCGTTAGGAGAGGGGCGCAAGGCGGTTTATTACAAAGGAGTACCGGGGCGAGAGTGACCAAATTCTGTTAAAGGAATAAGATATCTATATAGGACTGAAAATGAGCGTGGGGGAATGCGTATGCAGATTAAGATCATATCTTGCGAAACGCTAAAAGAATATATGCAAAGGGATGATTGTATTCTGCTTGATCTGCGCGAAAAAGCAGATTATGAGCAGGGGCACTTGCCCGGAGCGGTGTATGCAGACTGGGAAACTTTGGAGCAAAATATAGACACTATTTTAGAACAGCAGGAAAAAGAGATACGAGCCATTGTATTGTATTGCGACAGAGGTAATATCAGCTTGATCGTAGCCAGAGATCTCGTTCGTAAAGGGTATCCGGCAATCAGCGTGGGGGGCGGATTTATGCGCTGTGGAAGGACATTGGCTGGTTTGACAATTTGACTATTCCATGGCAGAATAATAGATAAAATTCTGAAAGCATTGTTTGGGATGTGCTGTGAGGGGGCATCTGCAATGCGAAAACGGGAAGGGGCTTATTGGTTTGATCCATGCAAAGAATGTTGGGTTTGAGTATTTTCGCAGGGACAGCGATGGCGAAGTGATAGAAGTGATACCGGCATTAAAGGATGTTTCGATGCAGGTGCAGCCGGGAGATTTTGTAGCGGTACTCGGCGCAAATGGTTCAGGGAAATCTACTTTTGCGAAGCATTTGTGTGCACTGCTCACGCCTGGAGAAGGAACGATTTTGGTGGCAGGAATGGACACGGCAGATGAGGAGAAACATTTGCAGATTCGCCAGACAGCAGGGATGGTGTTCCAAAATCCGGACAATCAGTTGGTTGCCGGTGTTGTAGAAGAGGATGTTGCCTTTGGCCCTGAAAATATTGGAGTAGAGTCGCGTCAAATATGGCAGCGTGTAGAAGAAAGTTTGCAAAGTGTAGGTATGAGCGCATATCGTTATGCGTCACCGATGCATTTGTCAGGTGGACAGAAACAGCGTGTGGCGATTGCGGGAATCGTGGCAATGCGGCCGAAATGTATTGTTTTGGATGAGCCTACGGCAATGTTAGATCCTAAGGGGCGAGAGTCCGTTATTAAGACGATCAAGGAGTTAAATCGCAAGGAAAAGATAACCATCGTATTGATCACACATTATATGGAAGAGATTGTAGATGCCGATTATGTATATGTGATGGGGGATGGACAAGTTGTGACGGAAGGCACACCGAAGGAAGTGTTCGTGCGAGAAGAGGCACTTCGCAGATGCAAGCTGGATGTGCCGGAGATTACGAAAATTGCGACAGCTTTGCAGGCTGCAGGGCTTCCGGTAGACAAGGCAACTTTGACGGAGGATGAGCTGATGGAACAATTGCTTCGTTAAAGCAGCGATGTGGCGTGTTAATCACGGAAATGAGCTGATGGAACAGTTGCTTCGTTAAAGCAGCGATGTGGCGTGTTGATCACGGAAATGAGCTGATAGCACAGTTGCTTGCTTAATGTCAGGCATGGAGGAATTAGTGATGGCGATGATACTAGAGCATGTGAATTATAGTTATGGTGTAGGCACCGGCAAAGAGTTTCATGCTTTGAAAGACATCAATTTGCAGATTGGTGACCATGAATTTATTGGATTGGTGGGGCATAGCGGCTCCGGCAAATCCACATTGATACAGTTGATGAATGGGCTTTTGCGTGCAACGGAAGGTACCATTTATTGGGATGGACAAGATATTTATGACAAATCTTTTTCGATGCGGAGTCTGCGTGGACAAGTTGGTTTAGTGTTTCAGTATCCGGAATATCAGCTTTTTGCGGAGTCTGTTATTGCGGATGTAGAATACGGTCCTAGAAATTTAGGGTGGTCTAATTTGGATGTAGAATATCGTTCGTATGAGGCACTCAAACAAGTTGGAATTGGTGAAAATTTATTGGATGTTTCTCCGCTCTCGCTTTCCGGGGGACAGAAGAGGCGGGTAGCGATTGCCGGCGTGTTGGCAATGGCGCCTAAGCTGCTTATTTTGGATGAGCCGATGGCAGGACTGGATCCAAGCGGCAGAGAAGAAATGCTTACATTGTTAAGTAAATTATATGAGGAGCGCCAGATCAGCATTGTGCTGGTGTCCCACAATATGGACGATGTTGCAAAATATGCGGATCGTATTTTGGTTATGAATGAGGGTGAACTGGTATTGGATGGCGTTCCAAAGAAAGTATTTCACTATCAGGACGAGTTGGAACAGATTGGACTTGGTGTCCCACAAATGACACACTTGATTCATCGTCTGGAGAAGGAAACGGGCTGTCGGCTTGGTGATGCGATCACGTTAGAGGAGGGATTACCTTTGATCGAGCAGTGGTGGCATGCAAAAGGTACGTCACGATGACAGGCTGTTAGTGATTTGGAGGAATTAGATGTTACGAGAAATAACAATAGGGCAGTATTATGCGACGGATTCACTGCTTCATCGCTTGGATCCACGTGTTAAGATTGCCGGAACTTTATTATATATTATTTCCTTGTTTTTGGTACATCATTATATAGGATTGGTTGTTGCGGCGTTGATATTTGGCGTGATGGTACGAATGTCTAATGTGCCGTTTCGTTTTATTGTAAAAGGTATTAAGCCAATTATGATGATGTTGGTATTTACAGCCCTGCTGCATCTGTTTTGCACACCGGGCAAGGCGATATTTTCACTGGGAGTGCTTCATATCACGATAGAGGGCGTACAAAAATGTATTTTTTTGACGGTACGTTTGACCCTTATGATGATCGGATCTTCGTTAATGACGCTGACAACGACACCGAATCAGCTCACCGACGGAATTGAGCAAATGTTGAAGCCGCTGCGAAAGCTGCATATACCGGTTCATGAATTTGCGTTGATGATGTCGATCGCGCTTCGGTTTATTCCAATCCTGATGGAAGAACTGGATAAAATTATGAAAGCACAGCTTGCCAGAGGCGCTGATTTTGAGAGCGGCAATTTTTTGCATCGCCTAAAAAATATGCTGCCCATTTTATTGCCGTTATTTGCATCGGCAATGCGGCGTGCTAATGAATTGGCGTATGCGATGGATGCGCGCTGTTATCATGGTGGAGAGGGCAGAACAAAAATGAAACCACTCCGCTATGGATATCGGGATATGATCGGTTATATTAGTATCGTGTGCTATTTGATCGTCCTGATTGCCGTGGATCGGATCGTGGCATTTTGATGTGGAAAGCTGTGGTGGAATGATTCTGCTTTGAGCGAAAAAATACGCCGGATGGTTTGATTGGAAATAGAACATATCTGCTTTGAGCGAGAAATGCGCAGGGTAGTTTGGTTGGAAATAGAACATATCTGCTTTGAACAAGAAATGCGCAGGGTAGTTAGGTTAGTAATAGAACATAGCTGCGTAGGGCCGGAATGGAGATTATTGGCATGAAACGAATTAAATTAGTAGTAGCATATGATGGGATGAATTATCATGGCTGGCAGGTTCAGCCACGTGAGATAACGATAGAAGGCGTACTTAATGAGGCACTGACTGCACTCACGGGGGAAGAAATACAGGTGATCGGCGCGAGTCGAACGGATGCAGGAGTACATGCGCGCGGAAACGTTGCTGTATTTGATACGGAATCCCGCATTCCGGGAGAAAAATTTTCCTATGCTTTGAATCAGCGTTTGCCCGAGGATGTCATTATTCAAGACTCTTGCGAGGTGGCGGCTGATTTTCATCCAAGACATTGCGAATGCCGAAAAACATATGAATACACGATATTGAACCGTACCTTTCCATTGCCGGAATATCGCAATACTGCTTTCTTTTGCTATGGAGATTTGGATGTAGAACGTATGGATCAGGCGGCAAAGCAGTTCGTGGGGGAACATGATTTTGCTGCTTTTTGTTCCGCAGGAGCGCAAGTGCAGTCAACCGTCCGGACTATTTACGGTGCGACCGTGGAGCGGGAACAGCCGGAAGTGATCCGCATACGGATTCGTGGAAATGGATTTTTGTATAATATGGTGCGAATTATCGCGGGGACGCTGTTGGAGGTCGGTCGTGGCAATTTGGAGGTGTCCCAAATTGCGGACATCATAGCGTCAAAAGACCGTGCAAATGCAGGACCGACTGCGCCAGCCAAGGGATTAAAATTAATGCAGATAGAATATTTATAGGAGAGGGGAAGCGTAGTATGAGCAAAAAGATATTAGTGTACGAAATGTCGGACACACGATTTGAAGCTTTGAAAAAGACATTGCGCCCATTGGGTGTCAGCGTATATAAGGTTGCGAAATCGCAGTATGGTGATCCGATTGGAGAGCTTGCTCTTGGTAAGGCAGGGCAAAAAGCTGTGGGAACGGTTCAAAGCCACACTAATATACCGGGAGCTGCACCGATTCCGGCAGTCGGAATGCCATGTATTGGTGAGATGCTTATATTTAGTGGGATTTCCGGGCAGGAGATGGATGCTGTATTAGCTGCACTGCGACAGGCGGATCTGATCGTTCCGTTGAAAGCAACTGTTACAATGTATAATTATTCTTGGAATGGATACGCCATATATCAGGAATTATCCAAAGAACACCGAAAGTTTACCAAATAGTTTCCGTGGAGAATGGCTGTTGCAAGTAAGGTTAATAAAATAGTTTGGGGGACGAAGCGTCAGCCATAGCAAGAAAAGTGACTAAAATAGTTGCGGCAACTTTGTGCCATAAATACACAGGTTGCCGTTTTGTCTCGTGGTAGTGCCGGTATTAACGCTGCCCTTTAGTCAGTGCAGTCCTCGTGTGCATGGAGATATTTTTCTTTGGTCGCCAATCCTCCGCGAATATGCCGCTCCGCTTTGTTCACATTCAGCACGGTGCGAACCTCGTCGGCTAATGTGTGATCTATGGCAGGAAGGCGCTCGGTGACATCCTTATGTACGGTGCTTTTGCTTACACGAAAAACACTGGCAGTTTGACGGACAGTGGCACTTTTTTCGACAATATAATGACCGATTTCCAGTGCTCTTTTTTCAATATCTTCTCTCAAAATGCTCCCTCACAATTGTTGTTTGTACAGTCTATGCACAGGGCAAAGATTGTATTACAAGCATACAGAGAGATTTCAATAAAGGCTTGCGAGAAGATAGTTGTTAGACAGTTAATGTTGCAAATAAATCAAGGAATTCTTGCTCGACCTGCGCAAAAGGAAGTGTCTCAAAAGCAGGATCCGTCACGAGAAGAGGAGCCTGTTCCATGAGTTTTTCTCCCATATAATGATCAAATTCATAATATAAGCAGGCGTTATCAATGTCCGTAATATGGGACATCTCTTCGTCGGAAGGTATCTGTCCCAAAAAACGAACATAAATAGCGTCCTGCATATTTTTTTCAATGCGGCGGTACTCGGACAATTCGCCTTTTACCGGTCTGGTGATGTCCGATAAATAGGCCTCGCTTCCGTCATGCAGCAGACATGCGAGAACTACTCTGGATGAGTAGTTTCTCGCAATTGCTTCTCTGGCACAAGCAATACTGTGTTGCCCAACGGAATAAAATTCCGGAAAATGCCCGTTTGCGCGGGTCATAAGTGACTGTGCATGGGCAATGTCCTCAATGCGAATCTCTTCCTGTTTTGGACACAAAGGATTCATTTGTACTTTGCTAAATGTTGTAATATGCATATTCATCCTCGTTTCTGCACCTGTTGTCTGCGTTACTTATCAATACCTCAAACTTCTTTGAATCAATAATTGTTGTTCTTCTCAGCTTCGTTTAACTTGCGGATCGTATCCTGAATATCTTCATAGGTCAACTCCTCACTACTAAAGGAAAGAATGGAATGCAGCGGAGTTCCGGTAAACATTGCTTTCATCATATCGGCAGTTCCACTTCCCATAGAATCATCGCCATCGTGATCGGTCGCCTCAGCGAAACCACTCCTCCGCAGCATTTCATCCAAAGCACTGCCATCTTTTGCAAACAATTCAACATCTTCGCAAGTTGTTATGTAATCTGCGACAAAAGGAATCTTTTTGCTGCCGGTGATCGATACAGTATACTGCAAACGAATGTCGCGGGAAGATGAGGCAAGCAGAATTTCATAATCGCCGCTTTCTGCATACCAATCGTGAATACGAGTTTCATAGTAGCTAAATGCGCGAGCGTTCAGCGTGAAAGTCACTGTCTTTGTCTCGCCGGCTTTTAGGAATACTTTAGCAAAGTCGCGCAGTTCCTTTTCAGGACGGATTTCATATACGACAGGATTTTTAATATATAGCTGTACGATTTCAGCACCGTCGCAGTTACCGGTATTTGTAATGTCAGCACTGACAACAATTTCATCGGTTTCTTTGATAACATCGACGTCGGCGGCGTTTTTGCCGTTTACGGTTACTTTCATATTGCTGTAGGTAAAATCGGTGTAGCTGAGTCCGTATCCAAATGGGAACAAGACATCCATCTTTTTCTTATCATAATAACGATAGCCGATAAAAACGCCTTCCTGATAGCAGACTTTCTCACGATTTCCAGGGAAATTTAAGTAGGAAGGATTATCCTCTAAGTGCAGTGGGAAGGTCTCGGCAAGTTTGCCACAAGGAGTTGCATCGCCAAAAAGCAGATTGACAGCAGCGCCACCGCTTGCCTGTCCGGCGAGGTACATTTGCAAAACACCTGCAACTTTGTCAAGCCATGGCATGGCGATCGGGGAACCGCTATGCAAAACAACGACTACATTAGGCTGTACTTCGCTAATGCGGGCGATCAATTCATTTTGATTTGCCGGCATATTCAGATGGGTTCGGTCAAATCCTTCGCTCTCGAAAGAGTCTGGCAGACCGGCGAAGATAACGGCAACATCGCTTTCTTTTGCAAGGGTGATCGCTTCCTGAAGCAGCGTCTCATCTGTAGTTTCTTCGTCAATATGAAATCCTTGTGCATACGATACGGAATCTCCGGCGGCATCTAAAGCGCTTTCGACCGATGTGTTGTTAATATGACTGGAACCACCGCCCTGAATGCGGGGCACTTTTGCAAATTCACCGATAAACGCTATCTTTTTGTCTTTTTGCAAAGGCAGGATATCTTCATTTTTCAACAAAACAGCGGACTGCTCGGCAGTGGTTCTTGCCAGTGCGTGATGAGCAGCAACGTCGTATCCGCGTTCGACGCTGGATGGGAGTGGGTGTACCATAGAAGCTGGATCAATACCTTTTCTGGCAGTAAGATATTTGTCTACCATAGTAAGAATGCGTTCTACAGCAGTATCTAATACGGGTTCTTCCAGTTCTCCACTTTGTACGGCTTTTACGATGAGTTTGTCTGTTTCTCCGTGGCAATCCGGCATTTCAAGATCCAATCCGGCTTTGAGAGACGGAACACGCTCGTCCATCGCACCCCAGTCGGTCATAACCAGACCTTCAAAGCCCCATTCGTCACGCAAAACCTTATTTAACAGCCAATCATTTTCGCAAGAGTAAACGCCGTTGATACGGTTATAACTGCACATGATCGTCCAAGGCTGCGCCTTTTTGACTACCGTTTCGAAAGCTGCCAAATAAATCTCGCGCAAAGTACGTTCATCAATCTCTGCACTGATGCTCATGCGGCGCCATTCCTGGTTGTTGGCAGCAAAGTGTTTCAAGCTGGTGCCTACGCCATGCTCCTGAACACCATTGACAAAAGCAGCACCCAGTTCACCTGCTACGACCGGATCCTCGGAGTAATATTCAAAGTTACGTCCGCAGATCGGAGAACGCTTCATATTAATGCCTGGGCCCAGTAATACGGCAAGATCTTCAGCGACACATTCTTCGCCAAGAGCGTCGCCGACTTTATGCAGCAGGTCGCGGTCAAAAGAGCATGCCATAGCTGATGCAGTCGGAAAACCAATGGCTTTAATACTTTCTGCAACGCCCATATGATCGGCAAGACTTTCCTGCTTGCGGATGCCGTGCGGGCCATCGGAGACCATTGCGGCAGGAATATTTAAGCGGTCAATGGCTTTGGTATGCCAGAAATCTGCACCGGAGCAAAGACTTGCTTTTTCCTCTAGTGTCAGTTCGTTCACAAGTTTTTTTACATCTAAAACGTGTTCCATAAAATAGTCCTTTCCGAGGTGTTGACGGCGGTGAAAGACCGCCACACATCTCTATGTTTTATGTTAGTGAAAATTTTATTCATAAATGTCATATGCACAGTCATCGCGCACAAAGACGGGAATGATCTCCAGCGTTGCTTTAGCGGCAACGGTCTGACCACCGTCATAACTTGTCCCGGTAGCGGCCTCTGTCCAACGATGCCCCGCAGGGAGATATACGTCAGTCTGCGTAATACCGGCGTCTGTGATCGGCTTTACGAGCAGATCCGGTCCAAACATATAGCTGTCGGCGTTATTCCAGCAAGCAGCATCCTCCGGAAACTCATAGAAAAGCGGACGCATTACCGGAGTTCCCAACTCGTGTGCTTCACGCATACATTCGCGAATGTATGGGCGAAGACGTTCACGCAACAACAGGTAACTTTTCAAAATTTCATAGATTTCTTCTCCCCAAGTCCAGATCTCGTTATCTTGTCCCGAACTGAACTGGCGGACGCCATCAATATATTCTACGTCGCGTTCATAGTATGGAGAGCGTTCTCCGTGCAGACGGAATACCGGAGAAAATACACCCCACGCAAACCAGCGCACCAGCAGCTCGCGAAATGCCGGATCTTCGTTATTGCCACCCAAGAAACCGCCGATATCCGTCGTCCACCAAGGAATGCCGGCAAGTCCCATGTTAAGCCCGGCCTGCACCTGCTGTTTCATAGAACGGAACGAGGAATGAATATCGCCTGACCACGTCAGAGCACCATATTTTTGGCTGCCGGCCCAGGCGCAGCGCACAAGGTTTAACACATTTTCCTGCCCCTGCTCCCGTAATCCATCATAAAAACCTTTGGCGTACATGAGAGGATAGATGTTGCTGCACTGTAAAGCAGGACCTTTGTGGTAGCGGTAAATATCAAAATCATACGGCCCATATTCCGGCTCAGCCTCATCCAGCCAAAAGCAGCGAATGCCTTTATCGTAATAATTCTCCTTACAGCGTTCCCAAACATATTTTTGTGCGCCCGGATGTGTAGCATCATAAAAAGTCGTAGTTCCCATCCAAGTCATATTAACGCACAAACCGCGGTCAGACGTGATGAGATACCCTTGATCTGCCATCGGACCATAGTTCTCGGAACGTTCATCGATCGTCGGCCACACGGATACGACCGGTTCAATCTGCATTTCGCGCAATTCGCGGATCATTGCCTCCGGATCCGGCCAGTCCTTTGGATCAAACTTGAAATCACCCTGCATAGTCCAATGGAAAAAATCCACCACGATCGCATCGATCGGCAGACCGCGGCGTTTGTATTCGCGCGCAACAGCAAGCAGCTCTTCTTGGGTACGGTAGCGCAGCTTGCACTGCCAAAATCCAATGCCGTACTCCGGGATCATTGGAACACGGCCGGTAACGGCGCTGTAAAGTTCTGTCAGTTGTTTAGGTGAATCGCCGGCGCAGATCCAGTAATCGAGTTTTTTGGTATTTAGGGCAGTCCATTCGGTTTTATTTTTGGCAAAAGATGCCGTACCGATGGCCGGATTGTTCCACAAAAAGCCATATCCCCGGCTTGAGATCATAAATGGAACACTTGCCTGGCTGTTGCGGTGCGCCAGTTCCAAAATACAGCCTTTCTTGTCCAAAAAGTCATCTTGATATTGTCCCATGCCAAAGATTTTTTCATCGTCAAATGCTTCAAAACGCATGGCTAATGTATAATCGGTAGTGCCGGTGATCGGCTTTAGTTCTCTGGCATCGATACGCAGCGGCACACAAAAGCGGTCGATGCGGTTACGATTTTGCCAAAGTTCTTTTGTTAACAGCTCATTTTTTTCGTTATAATAGGAAATAACACCTTCAGGATCGATCACAGCAGTGAGGTTTCCGTTGTGAAATGTCACTTTGGTACCGGTCTCAGCATGTGCAGCACGTTCTTCGGCAGTACGGTAAAAGGCCGGTGTCATATCCACGGTTTCATAGTGGATCTCCGGGGTAAGGTCTGGAATTGGTTCTGTGAGTGCCCAGTCTTCTGTGTTCATTTCCGCCTCTTTGGTCATGCGGACGCGAATGGAATGTTCGCCCCAGGCTTCCATCCGGAGAGTGGTTCCCCCTTGGGACAGTGTTAAGCGTTTTCCATCATCATGTATGGTCATAATAATCCTCCGTGTGAGATAATATTTAGCCGGTTGCCAGCGTGTATTTCCACCCAAATAAAAAAGGTGCTTGACATCTTGTCCGTTTGGTGATAAGATGAACAATGCACTATTGTGGCTGACTAGACTATTAGGCTTATGCAAGGTTATTATAGCATAGTTTGAAGAAAATGAAAAGAGTTTTTGGAGTTTCTTCTTATAGTAGGATTGTACAGCACATGGTACTCTATAAAATTAAGGAGTGAAACGTCGATGGAGAAGAACAGAATACATCCAGTAAAAGTAGGCAAAGGCGTGAGAATGAGTTTTGCCCGTCAGAAGGAAGTCCTTGAGATGCCTAACCTGATTGAGGTACAGACGAATTCTTACCAGTGGTTCTTGGACGAAGGACTGAAAGAAGTGTTCCGGGATATTTCCCCAATTGCTGATTTCGGTGGTCATTTGAGCCTGGAGTTCGTTGATTTTGAGCTTTGCAGAGATGAGAAGAAGTACGACATTGATCAATGCAGAGAGCGTGATGCTACTTATGCTGCACCACTTAAGGTGCGCGTTAGACTTCACAACAAGGAGACGGAGGAAATCAAAGAGCACGAGATTTTCATGGGTGATCTTCCGCTTATGACAGCGACCGGAACGTTTATCATCAACGGTGCTGAGCGTGTTATCGTCAGCCAGTTGGTTCGTTCACCGGGTATCTACTATGCAATCAGTCATGACAAGGTAGGTAAAGAGTTGTATTCCGCAACTGTTATTCCTAACCGTGGTGCATGGTTGGAATATGAGACAGATTCGAATGATGTCTTCTCTGTCCGTGTTGATAGAAATAGAAAGGTTCCGATCACTGTATTTTTGCGTGCACTCGGTCTTGGAACCAATGAGCAGATCAAAGAAGTGTTCGGTGATGAGCCAAAGATTTTGGCAAGTATCGAGAAAGATACAACGGACAATTACAAAGATGGTCTGTTAGAGCTTTACAAGAAATTACGTCCGGGCGAGCCGTTGTCCGTAGATAGTGCGGAGAACTTATTAAATGGTATGTTCTTCGATCCGAAGCGTTATGACCTTGCCAAAGTTGGACGTTACAAATATAACAAGAAGTTACATTACAAAAACCGTATTGTTGGCTGCAAGCTTGCAGAAGATGTTGTAAATCCAACAACAGGTGAGGTATATGAGGAAGGTACTCTGGTAACAGAGGAACTTGCAACAACATTACAGAATGCAGCAGTTCCTTATGTGATGGCTGAATTGGAAGGCCATGTTGCTAAAGTATTGTCCAATATGATGGTTGACATCAAAGAGTATGTTGACATCGAGAATCCTAAGGAGCTTGGCGTTACAGAGAGTGTTTACTATCCTGTATTGCGTGAGATCTTAGATGAGAACGAGGATGATGAGGATGCGATCAAGGAAGCGATCGCTGCTAATATCAGTGAATTGATTCCAAAGCATATCACAAAGGAAGATATCTTTGCATCAATCAACTACAACATGCATTTAGAGTATGGCATGGGTAATGATGATGATATTGATCACTTGGGTAACCGCCGTATCCGTGCGGTTGGTGAGTTGCTGCAGAATCAGTATCGTATCGGATTATCCCGTATGGAGCGTGTCGTTCGTGAGCGTATGTCCACACAGGATATTACGACAATTACGGCACAGTCTCTGATCAATATCAAGCCGGTAACGGCTGCTGTGAAGGAATTCTTTGGAAGTTCCCAGTTGTCACAGTTCATGGATCAGAACAACCCGCTTTCTGAATTGACACATAAGAGACGTTTGTCTGCATTGGGACCGGGTGGTTTGTCCAGAGATCGTGCAGGTTTCGAGGTCCGCGATGTACACTATACACATTATGGACGCATGTGTCCTGTAGAGACTCCTGAAGGACCTAATATCGGTCTGATTAACTCTCTGGCATCTTATGCGCGTATTAATGAGTATGGATTTATCGAGGCACCTTATCGTAAGGTTGATAAGACAGATCCGGCTAATCCGCGTGTTACCAACGATGTTGTTTATTTGTCTGCAGATGAGGAAGATCGTTATATTGTTGCACAGGCGAACGAAGAGCTGGATGAAGAAGGCCATTTCGTGCGCAAGAGTGTATCCGGTCGTTTCCGTGAGGAGACTTCTGAGTTTGAGAAAGAGAAGATCGATCTTATGGATGTGTCTCCTAAGATGGTATTCTCCGTCGCAACAGCAATGATCCCATTCTTGGAGAATGATGATGCGAACCGTGCGCTGATGGGATCTAACATGCAGCGTCAGGCAGTGCCGTTGTTGGTTACAGAGGCACCTGCAGTTGGTACAGGTATGGAGATGAAGGCGGCTGTCGATTCCGGCAACTGTGTTATTGCAGAGGAAGACGGAATTGTTACACGTTCTGCATCGAACGAGATTATTATTAAGTCTAAATCAGGCGAAAAGACATATAAGCTGGCTAAATTCCAGCGCAGTAACCAGGGAACGAGCATGAACCATCGTCCGATCGTTGATAAGGGCGAAGAGGTAAAAGCAGGACAGGTTATCGCAGATGGTCCATCTACATGCGGTGGCGAGATCGCATTAGGTAAGAACCCACTGATCGGTTTCATGACTTGGGAAGGTTATAACTACGAGGATGCCGTACTGCTTAGTGAGAGATTGGTTCAGGATGATATTTATACATCTGTTCATATCAATGAGTACAATGCAGAGGCGAGAGACACCAAGCTTGGTGACGAAGAGATCACCCGTGATGTACCGGGTGTCGGCGACGACGCGCTCAAAGACCTTGACGAGAACGGTATTATCCGTATCGGTGCAGAGGTTCGTGCCGGTGATATTTTGGTTGGTAAAGTTACTCCTAAGGGAGAGACAGAGCTTACTGCTGAGGAAAGACTGCTTCGTGCGATCTTCGGTGAGAAAGCAAGAGAAGTTCGTGATACTTCTTTGAAAGTGCCACATGGTGAGTTTGGTATTATCGTAGATGCCAAAGTATTTACAAGAGAGAATGGAGATGAGCTTCCACCGGGAGTAAATAAATCTGTTCGTATTTACATTGCACAGAAACGTAAGATTCAGGTCGGCGATAAGATGGCTGGTCGTCATGGTAACAAGGGTGTCGTTTCCCGCGTTCTTCCGGTAGAAGATATGCCATTCCTGCCAAATGGTCGTCCACTTGATATTGTATTGAATCCTTTGGGTGTGCCATCTCGTATGAACATTGGTCAGGTCTTGGAGATTCACTTGAGTCTCGCTGCCAAAGTACTTGGCTTTAATGTCGGAACACCGGTATTTGATGGTGCTAACGAGTATGACATCATGGATACATTAGAGCTCGCAAATGATTATGTGAATACACCACTTGATCAGACAGAAAAAGAGCAGAAGATTGCAGAAGCACAAGAGGCTGGTGACGAAGAAGAAGTTAGCCGCTTGACAGATATCGTACCTTTTGAAGACAAGTACAAAGATCTTTTGGATCCGGAGGTGTTCCAGTACTTGATCGACAATCAGGATTACCGCAAAGAGTGGGAAGGCGTTCCGATCAACCGCGACGGAAAAGTTCGTTTGCGTGATGGTCGTACCGGAGAATACTTTGATGGAGCAGTAACCGTTGGTTTCATGCACTATCTCAAACTCCACCACTTGGTAGATGATAAGATCCATGCACGTTCAACAGGTCCTTACTCCTTAGTAACGCAGCAGCCATTGGGTGGTAAAGCTCAGTTCGGTGGACAGCGTTTCGGTGAGATGGAGGTTTGGGCACTGGAGGCATATGGTGCCGCTTATACCTTGCAGGAGATCCTCACTGTGAAGTCTGATGATGTTGTTGGTCGTGTTAAGACTTACGAGGCAATCGTTAAAGGTGCCAATATCTCTGATCCTGGCATTCCGGAATCTTTCAAGGTTATGCTCAAAGAGCTTCAGGCATTGGCGCTTGATGTTACTGTTTTAGATGAAGATGGCAACGAAGTTATTATGGGTGAAAATGTTGAAGAGAACGACAACAGCGAAGATGTCACACCGTTGATCGATGGTGGCGCAGACTTTGCGTTTAGCAGTAGCGAGTCCTTTGAAGCTGCAGGTTATACCGAGGGTACCGCAGAAGAGCTGCAGGAAGCTGAATTTGCGGCAGACTTTGGGGATGAGCCCTCATTAGTATAGAGACAGGGATTGATCGTATAGAGTAGCCCGAAAGGGTAGATGGAGGATTACTATGGCAGAAAGTAATGTAAAGGAAGAGAAGCATATCGTATATGATGCAATCAAGATTGGTCTGGCATCTCCGGAAAAGATCCGTGAGTGGTCACGCGGTGAAGTAAAGAAGCCGGAGACGATCAATTATCGAACACTCAAGCCGGAAAAAGATGGTCTTTTCTGCGAAAAGATCTTCGGACCGAGCAAAGACTGGGAGTGTCATTGCGGTAAGTACAAGAAGATCCGTTATAAAGGTGTTGTCTGTGATCGATGCGGCGTTGAGGTAACCAAGGCGAGCGTTCGTCGTGAGCGTATGGGTCATATCGAATTAGCAGCACCGGTATCTCATATTTGGTATTTCAAAGGAATACCTAGCCGTATGGGATTGATCTTGGATGTTTCTCCAAGAAACTTAGAGAAAGTGTTGTACTTCGCATCTTATATCGTATTGGAAGTGCAGGACGGTGTAAACCTTCAGCCAAAGCAGATTTTGTCTGAGGCAGAATATCAAGAAGCTAGAAAGAACTATGGAGACGGTTTCCGCGCCGGCATGGGTGCAGAGTCTATCATGGAACTTCTGATGAGTATCGATCTGGAAGAAGAGTCAGCAAACCTCAAGGAGGAACTCCGCAACTCTTCCGGTCAGAAACGTGCTCGTATTGTAAAACGTTTGGAAGTTATCGAAGCATTCCGTGGTTCCGATAACAAGCCGGAGTGGATGATCCTTACGGTTATCCCTGTAATTCCGCCGGATATTCGTCCAATGGTACAGTTGGATGGTGGACGTTTTGCAACATCTGATATGAACGATCTGTATCGTCGTATCATCAACCGTAACAATCGTTTGAAGAGACTTCTCGAACTCGGTGCACCGGATATCATCGTTCGCAACGAGAAGAGAATGCTTCAGGAAGCTGTAGATGCGTTGATCGACAATGGTCGTCGTGGCCGTCCGGTTACCGGACCGGGTAACAGACCGCTGAAATCCTTATCTGATATGCTGAAGGGTAAACAGGGTCGTTTCCGTCAGAACCTACTCGGTAAGCGTGTCGACTATTCTGGTCGTTCCGTTATCGTTGTAGGTCCGGAACTTAAGATTTATCAGTGTGGTCTGCCAAAAGAGATGGCAATTGAGTTGTTTAAGCCTTTCGTTATGAAAGAGTTAGTATCCAATGGCACAGCACACAACATTAAACAAGCTAAGAAGATGGTTGAAAAGCTTCAGACGGAAGTATGGGATGTGTTAGAGGATGTTATTCGCGAGCATCCGGTTATGTTGAACCGTGCTCCTACCCTGCATCGTCTTGGTATCCAGGCATTTGAGCCTACACTTGTAGAAGGTAAAGCGATTAAGCTGCATCCATTGGTATGTACCGCATTTAATGCCGACTTCGATGGTGACCAGATGGCTGTCCATTTGCCACTTTCTGTAGAAGCACAGGCAGAGTGCCGTTTCTTACTGCTCTCTCCAAACAACCTGTTAAAGCCATCTGATGGTGGTGTGGTTGCCGTACCTTCTCAGGATATGGTACTTGGTATCTATTATTTGACACAGGAAAGACCTGGTTCTCTCGGTGAAGGCAAGTTCTTCAAGAGCGTGAACGAGGCAATTACAGCATACGAAAACGGAGATCTTACACTTCATGCGAAGATCAAGGTTCGCCGTTTTGGTATCAATAAAGATGGCGTAGAGGAAAGTAGAATTATTGAATCTACACTGGGTCGTTTTATCTTCAATGAGATCCTGCCACAGGACATGGGATTTGTGGATCGTTCCAAGGACGAGAACTTCCTCGTTCCGGAAGTTGATTTCCATGTAGGTAAGAAGCAGTTGAAGCAGATCCTTGAAAAATGTATCGCTGCACATGGTGCAACAGGTACTGCAGAGACAATGGACAACATCAAAGCACTTGGATATAAATATTCCACACGTGCAGCAATGACGGTATCCATTTCCGATATGACCGTGCCGGAGGCTAAGAAAGATATTCTTGCTGAAGCACAGAAGACAGTAGAGCTTATCACGGATAAGTTTAATATGGGTCTTCTTACAGAAGAAGAGCGTTACAAAGCAGTTATCAATACATGGTATGCAGCCGATAATCAGTTGACAGAAGCGTTGATGAGCGGTTTGGATCGCTACAACAACATCTTCATGATGGCTGATTCCGGTGCCCGTGGTTCTCAGGCACAGATCAAGCAGCTCGCAGGTATGCGTGGTTTGATGGCGGATACATCCGGTCGTACGATCGAATTGCCGATCAAGTCTAACTTCCGTGAGGGTCTTGATGTATTGGAGTACTTCATTTCCGCACATGGTGCCCGTAAGGGATTGTCGGATACAGCGCTTCGTACAGCCGATTCCGGATATTTGACACGTCGTCTCGTTGACGTATCTCAGGAATTGGTTATTCGTGAGGTAGACTGCTGTGCAGACCGCGATATGATTCCGGGAATGGAAGTAACCGGATTTATGGATGGTAAAGAGCTTATCGAGTCATTGGAAGAGCGTATTACAGGTCGTTTCTCCTGCGAAGACATCTACGATGATGAAGGCGAGCTTATTGTTAAGAAAAATCACATGATCACACCAAAGCGTGCTGCTCGTATTGTTAATACAAAGGCAATTGTAGATGCAGGCGATAAGGCTAAGGTTAAGATCCGTAACATTCTTACCTGTAAGTCACATATCGGTGTTTGTGCAAAATGTTATGGTGCCAACATGGCAACCGGTGAGCCGGTACAGGTTGGTGAGGCTGTCGGAATCATCGCAGCACAGTCCATCGGTGAGCCGGGTACACAGCTTACCATGCGTACGTTCCATACAGGTGGTGTGGCCGGTGACGATATCACACAGGGTCTCCCTCGTGTCGAAGAGTTGTTTGAGGCACGTAAGCCGAAGGGACTTGCAATTATCGCTGAATTTGGCGGAACAGTATCTATTCGCGATACTAAGAAAAAGCGCGAAGTGATCATTACAAATGAAGAAACCGGTGAGCAGAAAGCATATTTGATCCCATACGGTTCTCGAATCAAGGTATTAGAGGGTCAGACTTTGGAGAAAGGTGAGCCGCTCACAGAAGGTAGCGTAAATCCACATGATATTCTCGAGATCAAGGGTGTACGTGCCGTGCAGGATTACATGATCCGCGAAGTGCAGCGTGTATATCGTCTGCAGGGTGTTGAGATCAATGATAAGCATATAGAGGTTATTGTACGTCAGATGCTCAAGAAGATCCGTGTCGAAGACAACGGTGATTCCGAATTCCTGCCGGGTGTTATGGTAGATGCATTAGATTTTGAGGATGAAGTTGAAAAACTCCAGGCAGAAGGTAAAGAGCCACCAGAGGGCAAGCAGGTAATGCTTGGTATTACAAAGGCTGCGCTGGCAACCAATTCCTTCCTGTCCGCAGCATCTTTCCAGGAGACTACAAAGGTCTTGACAGATGCCGCTATTAAGGGAAAAGTGGATCCACTGGTAGGTCTCAAAGAGAACGTAATCATTGGTAAGCTCATCCCTGCAGGTACAGGTATGAAACGTTATCGTTCTGTACAGCTTGACTGTGATGAGGCGGCAGAGGACTATCTCGAAGAACAGCGTCTTGCAGCAATGAGAAGGCTGGAAGAAGGCGATGAATCCGAGGATGATGCAAAGGATAAAGACAAGTCCAAGGAAAAAGCAGAAGAAGCTCCGGAATCTGAAGAAGTATATTTCACATCGACAGAGGACGATGAGTAGTTTATAAAATACAGTCATTACGAGAAGCGCTTTAGCAAAATATTGCTTTAGTGCTTCTTGGTGTACTGTTATTGCAAAGTGATTGTGGGAACGGTGGGATATGGGAAAATTGAATAACTTAATTTTCAAGAAGAGAAAAAATGTATATTTTACTCTTCTTTTTTTGTTCCAGTTTTTTTGAAAATATGGTAAAATAAGAGATACCAATATGGGGATTACGACAGCGTATGCACACCGATACAAAAATGTATAGGGGAGTGATGCAATGGATAAAGAAAGTATAGTGGACGTCCTCACTGCTGATACCGATGTATTTTTTGCCTGTTGGGATACAGACAATGGATGGCAGGTATTGACCAACGGAAATGCAAGTTTTCCGGCAGCATTATTTGCACAGAAAGGAATTGAAGCGTTACGAGATGTCGTTGCAGAATCAGACAGCAGACTATGTGATAACTTTTTGCAAGAAATTGACCGTGGCGTGGAAAGCCATAATAGCGAAGACGTCATTAAAGGAAATTGTCGTACGGTACATATGCATATATTGGATATGCATGGAGAATGTATATATTATCGCTTAAAATGCAATTTTATGAAAAGGGATGATGGAAGCATTGAGAAAATTGTTTTTCAGGCGAGAGAGTTGGATGCCGAAGAGAAATATCGGATTCATTTAGCACAATCGGTTACAAACGATCGCAATCCCAACGTGTTTACGCAAGATGTCATGAAATTGATGCGGAAGCATCAGAAATGTAAATTTGCGCTTATTCAGTTAGATGTAGAACGTTTCAAAGTGATCAATGAAATGTACGGAGAAGATTTTGGTGACGATCTTTTGAAATATTTCGAAAACACATTGAAATATATTTGTAATGAGATGCAGTTATATGTTCGCCTTACGGCGGATGTATTTATGATAGCTACACCATATGAAACAAAGGAAGATATATTAGCTTTTGTAAGTATGCTCGAGCAGAGATTGTCCGGTTATGAAAATGTTAAATATACACTCGCGTTTGGTGTTTGTTTCGTTACAGATATAAATACCAACCTACGATTATATGGAGACGGGGCAGCATTAGCAAGGCAAAGCATTAAGGGAGACGCACTACACAAAGTTGCGTTCTATCATGAATCTATGCGTACGGATGCACGTAAGCGTAAGTTTTTAGAAGATGCTATGCATCAAGCGTTGGAAAACCATGAATTTGTCATGTATTTGCAGCCAAAGTACAGTATTTCGACATGCAAAATGGTAGGTGCAGAAGCTCTTGTTCGCTGGCAGCATCCAGAGAAGGGCTTAATACCACCCAACGATTTTATACCGATATTTGAAGAAAATGGTTTTGTGATCCCTCTAGATGAGTTTATGTGGGAGGAGGCATGCAAACTCCTTGCGGAATGGCAACGCGAGGGAAAAGAAATGCTTCCGATCTCCGTCAATGTCTCTAGAAGACATTTGATAGATGATTATTTTGTGGAGGTATTGAATCATCTGATAGAGAAGTATCAAATACCAAAACATTATCTTGAGATTGAGATCACAGAAACAGAGCAGAGTAAGATGCAGGAAAGGGGTATAGCATTACTCAAAGAAAATGGATATACTCTGCTAATGGATGATTTCGGATCCGGTTACTCGACATTGAATATGCTTAAAGATACGCAATTTGATGTTATTAAAATCGACCGTGTCTTTTTACAAAACTTTATTGCATCCGATCGTGGACAAAAAATAGTAGAACACACGATCAAAATGAGCCAGGATATTGGTCTGGGTATGGTAGCAGAAGGTGTAGAGACTAAGGAGCAGGCAGAATTTTTATCAAACTGTGGCTGCGATATAGCGCAGGGGTTTTATTATGCAAAACCAATGTGCGTAGCAGATTTTAAGCAATTACGACTTGGAAAGGCAAGGTGATAGATATGAGACATAAAATTATTTGCATTGACCGAATGTGTGGAAGCGGTGGTAAAGAGATTGGAAGACTGGTCTCCAAAAAGCTTGGTATAGGATTCCATGACAGCAATCTCTTGGAATTAGCCAAAGAACATGGTGGAATCACATCGAGTTCACTGGATGATTCTGATGAAAAGGCTACCAATCCGTTTTATTACAAACTGATTTATGAGGGAAATGAGAATGTAAAACAGGAACAACCGGCAACAGAGATGCTGTTTCACCTGCAGAGTGCAGTAATTCAGCAGATCGCCAAGGAAGAGGACAGTGTGATCGTGGGACGGTGCGCTGATTTCATTCTCAAAGACGACGACGTTGACATCCTCAGTGTGTTTATTACAGCACCTTTAGCAGACCGTATCACGCGAGAGATGGATGTTGATGACATGAATGAGACCCAGGCAAAGAAATTTATCCGCAAGATGGATATGCGCCGTAAGAACTATTATAACTATTTTACAAAGGGAGACTGGGGCAAAAAGAATACGTACGATCTTATTCTCAACAGCTCCAAACTTGGTGTCGAAGGGACGGTGGATATTCTATGCAGCCTCTACCGGAACTTTATGGGGCAATGAGAAACTCTTCATTAAGCTGATCCGATCGCGTAAGCACAAAATGTACAATAACTTCCGGTATGGGAAGTTTGAGTTAGTGACCTCCTTTTGTATGAGGTGATTCCTGTTATCGCTGTATGTTTCTGATTCGTGGTATACAGGTAAATCCGCAATGTTACAAACCGGAGGTCATTATATATTGGATTTATTTTATCAGCTGCAAAATAGCCATAATTTTACTGACATAATAAGCAACATGTGGATCGGTCAGTAACTTCAGGCATGAAAAGCTTTTGATGAAATGTCGTCAATGCCCGTATTTATGGGGGTTGCGTCGCTTTTTCCTTGAAAAGGAAAATAAAAAATCAAAAAAAGTTGAAAAAAGTTTTAAAAAGTTGTTGACAAGTTGTTCATCGAGTGATAATATATATCTCGCTGACGCACGAGAGAGCGAACAGCAAAGACCTGATAAGAGGTCAGAGAAACTTGATAACTGAATAGTAAAACAACCCTGAAAATTCTAAATAAAGGATGAGATGAAAACACATCCTAAAATAAAGATTTTCAATTCTGATCATCATAAAACATGCTTTATGAAGATCGCGCGAGACCAAGACGAAAGTCAACGGTAAAAACGGAAGCCAAAGTGAAAACTAAGGCAGGAACTTAAACATGAGAGTTTGATCCTGGCTCAGGATGAACGCTGGCGGCGTGCCTA
>ERZ779892.56-NODE-56-length-122612-cov-88.492726_pt1 | contig 122612 bp, 95 predicted proteins | sample MGYA00511552_ERZ779892 | MGnify/ENA primary metagenome ERZ779892 (study PRJEB29588, sample SAMEA2154561) | human gut metagenome | biome: human gut; feature: human-associated habitat; material: faeces | place: Denmark | collected 2008/2010 ... | reverse complement strand
ATGTGGGAGAAAGGCGAAACGGTTTCCTATTATCTGGACGACAAGAAACGTCAGCTGCAGCTGGAGGAACTGAAAATCAAGAATCCGGCAGAGGTGAAAGTGGTACTCCAGCCCGATGGAGGTATTATTCTGACAAAATAATTTGAGGAGTTTTCAAAAGAGAAAAAGCGTGATTTTTTAGTGGAAATCACGCTTTTCTCTTTTTAATTTATAACTTTGCATCCTAACTCATTGAATTATGGAGAATAATCAACTTTTTATTTACAATACACTGACCCGCAAGAAGGAACTGTTCGTGCCTTTGCATGCTCCTCATGTGGGCATGTATGTGTGTGGTCCTACCGTATACGGTGACGGACATCTGGGACATGCGCGTCCTGCCATTACGTTTGATATTGTGTTCCGCTACCTGACTCATTTGGGCTATAAGGTGCGTTATGTGCGTAATATTACAGATGTGGGCCATCTGGAGCATGATGCAGATGATGGTGAAGACAAGATTGCCAAGAAAGCACGTCTGGAACAGCTGGAGCCGATGGAAGTGGTGCAGTATTATCTGTTGCGTTACCACAAGGCAATGGAAGCATTGAACGTGTTGCCGCCCAGCATCGAACCGCATGCATCCGGACACATCATCGAGCAGATTAAGCTGGTGGAAGAGATTCTGAAAAACGGATATGCATACGAAAGCAAGGGTTCTGTGTATTTTGATGTAGCGAAGTACAACAAAGATCATCACTATGGTGTGTTGTCAGGACGTAACCTGGATGATGTGCTGAATACGACCCGTGAACTCGACGGACAAGATGAAAAGCACAATCCGGCCGATTTTGCTTTGTGGAAGTGTGCACAGCCGGAACACATCATGCGCTGGCCGTCACCATGGAGTAACGGTTTTCCGGGCTGGCATTGCGAGTGTACCGCTATGGGACGCAAATATTTAGGTGAAACTTTCGATATTCACGGAGGAGGAATGGACCTGGTGTTCCCGCATCATGAATGTGAAATTGCACAGGCTGTGGCTTCAGAAGGTCATCAGATGGTACGTTACTGGATGCACAATAACATGATTACTATCAACGGACAGAAGATGGGTAAGTCATTGGGTAACTTTATCACCCTGGATGAGTTCTTTACAGGTTCTAACAAGTTGCTGACACAGGCTTATTCACCGATGACTATCCGTTTCTTCATCCTTCAGGCACACTATCGCAGTACAGTGGACTTCAGTAACGAAGCGCTGCAGGCTGCTGAAAAGGGATTGGAACGTCTGTTGGAAGGTGTGAAGAATCTGGACCGCATCACTCCGGCGAAAGCTACTTCAGGCATCGAACCGAAAGGCCTGCGTGAGAAATGCTACGAGGCTATGAACGATGATTTGAATACACCGATTGTCATTTCTCATCTGTTTGATGCAACCCGTATGATTAATACGGTGATTGACAAGAAAGCGACTATCAGCGCCGAAGATCTGGAAGAACTGAAGAGTGTGTTCCATCTGTTCGTGTTCGATATTCTTGGTCTGAAAGCGGAAGCTGAAAACAATGCAGCACGTGAAGAAGCTTACGGAAAAGTAGTCGACATGCTGTTGGAACAGCGTATGCAGGCTAAAGCCAACAAAGACTGGGCTACAAGCGATAAGATTCGTGACAACCTGGCTGCTTTGGGATTTGAAGTGAAAGACACCAAGGATGGTTTCACTTGGAAATTAAACAAGTAATCGAATAGTGACTCTTATAAAAAAGGAAGGGGTACCGGTTGTTCCGGCACCCCTTTTCTTGTAGTATATCTGTGTTATTTTTTCACAGGAATTTCAATGCGTTTCCCGTCTGCCTGTACGGCGTAAAGTTTGGCATTTCCCAGTTCCACTCCTGCTGGGATATCATAGCTGAACATATTGAAGAAATAGACCAGCTCTCCTTCTGCATTGTTCTTGCGTAATTCAAATGCTACAGCATTTTCTCCATTTTCAACGGTATATTTCCGTCCGGAAACTGTATAGGCTATGTTTGGACTGACGGCTTTTACCTCTCCTTCAAACTGAGTGTAATATCCGGTGTCCGAAGGTTTCGTGTCAAGTCCGGTATCTCCTGCCTTACGGTCTTCAATATACTGGAAAGCATGTTTGGGTTTCGGGAATTTTTTCATGAAAGTCTTGGCTTCCTGAATCATTTCTTCCGTTACCTTATATTTCCAGGTACCGTACTGTTCAATCGTGTCTTCTCCTGGGATAAAGAAACCCCACAAATCGAAGAAGTCAGTCAAATCTTCTCCGGCAGCTTCGCTGGCTTTCATGGCAAATTTGAGTTGTGCACCTCCTGGGTCACTCTCGGTAATCCGGTCTTCACGCAGCAATTTGAATAATGTCTGCCAGAACTTAGGATTATGTCCGCAACGATGGTAGTAATTCCACAACTGCCAGTTCATGCGCATGTGTATTTCTGTGTCTTCTCCCTGATGGGTGGCATCTCCCATATTATACCACGCTTTTTTGCGTACGAAACGGGAATCTGCCAAATCATTCAGTTCACTTCCTCTGGAGCAATATTTCCCCAGTTTGTACAGAATGTAGTTAGAGAACAGATTGTTCGATGATTCCGTACTGCCCGGCCAGTTGATAGCAGCCTGATGGATGTGGCCTATTTCATGTGCGGGGCCCCAGGCATTGTCCTTGTTGGCCATTACATTTTCTTTCAACAGGATATTGTTCAGGTAGGTGTATACGAAGCCGATGCAATAGTCTGTAGCCCACATGTAACTTCCTTCCGGCGAGATGGCAAAAATATGGTTGTTGACTTGTGAAGGACGTACATCTTCAATACCCATCAGCTCTTGTTCCCATCCGATAATGTCATCCCATAAGTTGATGGCCGATAGTATCTGGTTGGGCACAAACTCCTGCATCTTGGCTGTGTGGAAATAGAACATGATACGTTCGCCACGTACGCAGAAATATTTATGCGTTGCTTTTTTCAGTAATTCCGCATATTTCTCATCGGTCTTATGTTCTTTCAGGTCGAAGAATCCGGTGACTTTTCCGCTTCCCATTGGGATATGGATTTTAACGGGCTGGGCATCGGGAGAGGTCAGGTCGGTGTTGTACATCACAAACAGTTGGCCTTCTTTGCGCATGGTCAGTTTGTTGATGCCCGGAGATAAGAAATACACTTCACCGCTCACGTTGGTCTGTTTATATTCTTCTCCGCTTTCCCAGATGCTTTGTAGCGATATTTGCTGTCCGTGAGTGTCGCCTACCAGTACGATGATTTCATCTCCTTGCTGAACCGAGATGCCAGTCGGGTTGTCCAGGTTACTGTATTTCTTGGTCATTAATTTAGTAGCCCATTCTTCCGGAATACTATAAGGAGCATATTCCCGGATACGGAATTCCTTTTCGTGTGGGGCGTACGTGTTATTCTGTAATGCTTTTGCCAGACGGACAAAATAATCGGGAAGCGCATTGATTTGTTCGTCGGTAACTCCTTCTTTCAGCGCACTGCAAGTAACGTCACTGAAGACGGTGAGCAAGGTATTTTCCAATGTGTTTTCCTGATTATAGCGGTAGAACTCCATTTCATCGCAGCTTACGAAGTTGCCTGCACCCGATTTCACTTCAAACTTGATACCGGTTACTTTCTGGGTAGTCTTGAAAGAAATCTTTGAAGGAGCATTCTGCATACGGAAATTGTATGTGCCATATTTTGTCCAGTTGGAATGTCCTTCATCTGTAGCAATCAGCAGGTCGAGTTCCCCAAAATTTCCATTTCCGGCACGAGTGTAATAAATCAGGTAGTCAATATCAGCACCTCCCTGGAAGTAATATTCCAATGTGACCGGGAAATTGGCCGACTGTCCCCAAACTGAATGATAAGGGTTGGCCCCATCAGCCGAGAATTTGCCATCCCAGGTATTTTCAATACCTTGTCCCGGCTGGAATTCGCTGGCTTTTCCTCCTGAAGGAATAACCTTGATGTCTTCACTAATGACAATGTCGGAAGAGGCATATTGCGTGACATTGATAACATAATTCTGAATGGGAGACAATACTTTGACTACCGCATTTCTGCGTTCGCTAGAGGTGTTGGCAGTAACGGCCAGCTTGATTTGTGCACCGTTTTCTTTTTCCTCTTGCGTAGATACATAAAGCCAGTTGGCATCAGTTTCTGCTTTCCATTCACTGAGTGAGAGGGTGGTCTTTATGGGAATGAAGATGGTTTCAGCGGCACTGCCGAACTCTTTGGTGAGATCTGTTTCTTCAATAGCAAAGGTCCCGTTTTTCAATGTTTCTTTGTCTTTGCATCCAGAGGAGGAGAAAATAAGACATAACAGGCCAATCAGTGTAAAACTAAAAAGATTTTTGTTCATAGAAATTTAGATTTGAGTGGCAACGAGAGGAAAACATTTTCCTCTCGTTGTAAATGTAGCATTAGTTTCCGTATAATACAAGTTCTCCAAGGTTAAACCATGCATTTCCGTTGGTCATAGAACCTGCTGCACTTTCTAGTACGGCAAAGCGGAAATGAGAGAATGATTTCTCCGCATGATAGATTGGAGAGGAGTATTGCTGGTTTCCTCCTGTCGGAAGTCCTGTAGTAATTTCTCCGAGTTCGCTCCAGGCCTTACCGTCTGCACTGGTAAATAACTTGATATGAGTGGGGGCCGCATTGCCATTTTCAAAGCGGGTCCAGTAGTCAAATTTGACGGATTGTATTGGGGCAGACAATGTGACGTCAATGTAGTTTCCGTACGTTGCATCCTTTACTGGAGCACTCCAGTTAGAGTGAAAATGAAGGCCGGAACCAAGTCCGTCAATCAAGCCCGTATATCCCGTTCCGTCTCCTTCAGCAATGGAGTTTGCCTTGAACTGGCTGGCTTTCAGTTCCAGTTTATCGGGAGAATAAGTGATGCCCAGCAGGACTGTTTTCTGTGTCGCACTGATTTCTACTCCTTCTACAGTAGGACTGGTAATGGAGAGAGGAAGAATGTATTCTCCCATTTCCAGAGATGTGCGGTTGATGGTAATGTCTACTGAGGCAGTGGTAGCTTCATTGCCAAAAGTGACTACTCCATTTTCAGGTAGCGAATATGTATTGCTTGGAAGCTGTTTGTAGCGGTTACCATTTTGTGAATTGTATTTATTGAAGGCTTCTACGGCTTCCTCATTGCAGGCAAGGCTACATTTTAGTCCCCATGTATTAGGAATAGGAAGAGTCAGTTCCAGTGTGTAAGTAAGCGTTGCTTCTCCTTTGGATGAGAATGAAACGGCATTTGTAAATCCAGCGTTTGCAAGTCCGATAGTGGGTGCCTGAATGTCAGGAACGATGATAAGCAAGCTGTCGTTTACTGAAACCTCCGAACTGCGAAGTAACAGAGGAAGAGCATATTTTTGTCCGTTCTGGCTTTCCTGTAATTGCAGGATTTCTTTGGTTTTCAGTAAAGCGTTTACCAGTTTGTAGCGTTCTTGTGCTGAAAATTGCAGGTCATTGTTCTGTAAAGAGTAGTACTCCGCAGGCAGATATGCATATTTCAGTCCGTTGGTATTGCAATATGCCTGAAAGACCTCTTCCGCCATCGGGGTTATAACTCCGTTGGCTGGTACGCTTCCTTCACTTCCTGTTTTCATGACAGAAACAGACACACTTCCTTCGGCGTCGGTTGTGTATAGTTCAATGTTCCGGATGCCTGCATCCTTGATGTTCAGTACACAGTGGTATTTTTCAGGAAACAGTTCATCATATTTTTCGCAGCTGGACAGGGCCAGTGTGCCTCCTAAGACACATATAGCCCCAAATATATTGTGTAATTTCATGTTAGATACTTATTTAATAACCTGGTGCTTGAACGAGTTGTGGATTCTTGTAGACTTCATTTTCAAAAACAGGAAGGAAATACATACGGTTAGTCCATTTGAAGTCCTGGCCAATTACTACCGGTGTATTGAACTCTTCGAAAGAAGGGTCAAGCTTGCTCATGGCGTTGAGGCCCCGGCGTACGCCTGCCGACATATATTCTGGAGCAATCATCCAGCGGCGTATGTCATAGTAGCGGTGTCCTTCTCCCCACAGCTCAACGAAACGTTCGTTCTGTACCCATTTCATAATCGGCATGTCGTCTGTCACGTCACTGGTGGTAAGTTCTCTGATACCGGCACGTTTGCGAACGATGTTCAACTGCGCTAATGCTTGGGGAACTTCATCCAGAGCAGCGCAGCATTCTGCCAGATTCAGATACAGTTCTGCCATACGGATAAGAGGTCTCGGCTTGTCCTGCTTTTCTTCTGCGCTGGCTGTCCATGCGAAGGTAGGCTCAATGAACTTCTGCGACAGATATCCGGTCACGCAGTTGTCGCGGTTAAACAAGGACGGATTGTAGCCGTGAAGTTCCGAATTGCGCATTTCCAGTTTCAGAGGTTGTCCACCATAAATACGGCTTCCCATGTCGCCGCCGTCAAAAGCAATCCAGGCATAGAAGCGAGGCTCACGGCGGGTGTTCAGCTTGATAATGTCACTGCGGTCGGTTACCCCTGCGCTCTGGTACCATTCCGATTGTGGATAGAACTGCTTGTCTTTTTCAATAGGTACTCCGTTCTCGGTGTAGAAACGCTCTACTGTATTTAGCGTGGGCGATACGCCCGAATATCCGGATTTCCAGGTTCCCTGATTGTTCTTGATGACACGGTGTGGAAGAGAACCGATAATCATGGTTCCCTGATTAGCCAGTCCCCAGATGGTTTCACGGTTACCTTCTTTATAGCGTGTGGTCACCACGTATCGCATCAGCTGTACGCGTTCCATGAACTCTTTGTCCTTGTCGGCCGTTCCGCCTTCTGCGCTTTTGAAAGGAACAAACGGGAGAGGGAGTCCGGCCTGCTGGTATAGTGACTGTGCATCTTCCAGACTGAACAGTTTGTGGCCGGCTGCTTCTGCAGCAGTAATGGCTTCCTGGCAGGCAGCCTTGGCAACTTCCCATTTCTTGCGGTCATATTTTAGGCTGATGAGTTCTTTTCCATATCCCGGAGTCTCAAAATTTGTGTTCTCCCAATCTTTGTAGGGGAAGCTTCCATTGAACAACGGAGAGGCTGCATAGACGAGCAGGCGTGCTTTCAGGGCTTTGGCCATGACGGAAGTGGCTCTTCCCCATTCGTCTCCGGTGCGGGTAGCCGGGAGTTGTCCGTCTTCGCATACCTCATCGAATTTCTGGCAAATCCAGTCTTTTACATAGTCGAAGTGCATACGTCCGTTGTACTCTGATTCAGGAGTGGCCTGATCAATGTATGTATCGGTAATGGGGCATGGACCGTAGGCAACCAGGGTAACCATGTGGTAGTAAGCCAACAGGAAGTTCGCTTCAGCAGCCCAGGCTCTTTTCTGCTCATCGGTTACTCCTTTAGCCTGTGGTAATTGCTGGAGGAAAAGCAGGCACTGTCCGATGAACCGGTAATTGCTACCCCAGCTCCATCCGTCGGCAATGTTCGTCGGAAGGTTCAGGTCCCAGGTTATTTTCTGTGAACCGGTGTTCCACAATGGAGGAAGCACATATTCATCGGCACCGGCTTCTACCGTTTGATAGTCGAAAGGATTTCTTATACCTCCGTAGCAGGAGAACAGGAATCCGAGGGTTGATTCCGGATCTTTGGTCGCATCCGGTAAAGAAGCTTGTTCGGGCGGTACCACATCCAGGTAATTACATGAGGTGGTTCCTCCACATAAAGCCAGTGAAAGCAAGGCTATTTTTCCTATATTCTTTAAAGTCTTCATCGTAATTAGATTTTTAGAATGTTAACTGTAATCCGATATTAAAGGTTCTCTGTAAAGGATAACTGTTCCATGCCAGTTCGGGGTCCCATAATTTGAACGGGCTGAATACGAACAGGTTGTTCCCGCTGAAGTACACGCGGGCATGCTTGAAACGGTAGCCTATTTCCAATGTCTTGAAGCGGATGAAGTTACCGTTTCTCATCCAGTAGGTACTGGGCTGGGTGTTGTTGGCTGTCTGTGCATCGGTCAGTCCCAGGCGTGGATAAGCTGCATTGGGGTTCGGGTTGGCTTCTGTCCAATAATCATTGGCAATGAACTGCATGACGTTGTAGTCATCTTGTCCAAACGGAGTAATTCCACTGATCATGAGTGTACGCATGGCTGAACCGTTGAAGAACACGCCGAAGTTGAAACCTTTGTAGTCGATGTTCATGCCAAGTCCGTACTGAATGCGCGGCATGTTACCGTATTCTGAAATCATGACCTTATCTTCCGTATTGATGATGCCGTCACCGTTCACGTCGCGGTATTTCACGTCGCCCACCATTGCGGTACTTCCTAAGTTCTGTGTCGGGCTGTTGTCTATTTCTTCCTGGCTTTGGAAGAGTCCTTCCGCAATGTAACCGGTCTGGTGGCTCAATGGTTTGCCGGTTACGGTCTGCCATGTATATGGATAGAGCGGCTCATCGTAGTCTACGTATTTGTTCTGGGTGTAGGTAAAGTTTCCTTGGAAATCTACAGCCAGGTCTTTATTGAACTGCTTGCGGTAGTTCATGCTCAGTTCATATCCCCAGTTGTCTACCTTTCCTTTGTTGCTCCAGGGTTTGGCGGAGTCGTATCCTAACGATTGTGGCCATGCTTCGCGGTGCAGCAGGATGTTGTAACGTTTGTCGTAGAAGAAGTCGAATGTCAGGCTCAGGCAGCGGAACAATTCCATGTCGAAACCGAGGTCGAGTTTTTTCACGCGTTCCCATCCGGCATTCTGTACAGCATACTGAGTAACAATCGGACCGTATTTGCTGACATTCAGGTCTTCACCGAAAGTCGCTCCCGGACGCTTGTCACCCGTTACCTGTACCTGATCGATATACAAGAAGTGAGGTGAGCCTTCAGGACCAGTTTCGTCACTACCTACCAGACCGTAAGAACCTCTCAGTTTCAAAGAGGATACGACCTTGCTGAGTGGCGCAAAGAATTTTTCATTGGATACCACCCATCCCAAAGAGATAGCCGGGAAGAATTCAAAGCGGTCACCTTTGGCCAGACGTTCGGTTCCGTTGTAACCGAAGTTGATTTCAGCAAGGTAACGCTGGTCAAAATCGTAGGTGAAGCGTCCGGAGAATCCCTGATTGCGGTTAGGTAACACGGCATTTCGGTATTCACGTTGCATATAGAGCAGCATACCTCCTACGTTGTGTTTCCCGAAACGACGCTGATAGTCGAGGGTAAATTGCAAGAAGAATGTGTTGTCTCCGTCTTTCGTGATGTCCGACTGTGCGATGTAGTCTGTTCCACTTGTGCCTAATCTTTCCAGTGTATATTCTCCTGTGGAAGGATTGAAACTTCCGTCTTTAATTCGGTAGTAGTAGGGCTCAATGGTGCGGTTATACCAGTTGGACGACCAGTTCTTGAAGTTTACCAATGCCGTGGCACTCAGTCCCTTGGTGATGAAATCAAGCTGCTGGCTCACCTTCAATGAGGTGTTCAAGGTATTTTCCTGAGTTTGTTTGTAAGAAGAGAGCATGTAGGCGTACGGATTGGTGCGTAAGTTGTCACCACTCAGAATGGCATTACCGAACCGTATGTGCGTATCGCCTTCCTGAGCCGGGAATGTGACAGGGAAGTTGATAGGATTGGTGGTCAGGGCCATATTGAACAAGTCGGATGTATTGTAGTTGGGACCCTGATTGTTTCGTATCTGCGCATTCATTCTCAGGTCTACGGTCGTGGTAGAAGTTAACTTATATTTGATGTTGTTCTGGAAGTTGTAACTCCAGTTGTTGATGTTGTTGTTATAGGAGTATACCTTTCGGGTGTTCAGCAATCCGGAATCGTGATTGGCCTGGATGCTCATATAGTAAGTTGCTCTGGAACCACCGCCCTGCACGTTGATATTGGCACGCTGGCTCATGGCCATGTTCTTGAAAATTACGTCATTCCATTTTACACTGGGATACATGTAAGGGTTTGTTCCCAAACGGGTGTTTTCTATTTGTTCCTGAGTATATTTCGGAGTGATGCCTGGGGTGCGGGTTACTTGTGCTTCGTTGTACATTGTCATCCAGGTAGCACCGTCCACGAAGTCGGGAAAATTGGTCATGACATTGAAGGCGTTTTCTACAGTCACATTTATTTGTGTGCGTTCGTTTTCACGTCCGGACTTGGTGGTAATCAACATTACACCGTTGGCACCACGGGCACCATAAATTGCTGTAGCCGAAGCATCTTTCAGAATAGAAAAACTTTCAATGGTTTCTGCCGGAATGTTGTTCAGGTCGGCAGCTGAGATTTCTACATCGTCTAACATAATCAGCGGGGTTGCTCTTCCACCGAAAGTACCGATACCACGGATATAGAATTCGGCTGCTTCACCCGGGGCTCCGCTGGAAGTTTTGGCAATGACTCCCGACAGTTTTCCGGCCAGCGCATTAGTCAGAGAAGAAGTAGGGGTAACAAGAGAAGAACCTTTTACGCTGGTGATAGATCCGGTTACGCTGACTTTTTTCTGGGTTCCGGCACCTACTACCACTACTTCGTCCAGCATTTCATTGTCTGATTTCAGCTTTACGTTGATAATTCCGAGGTCGACCACAGGGACTTCGCGGGTTTTATATCCAATAAAACTTATTACCAATACATCTTTGCTGGAAACTTCTATTGAATAGTTACCGTCAAGGTCTGAGATGACTCCTGTCTGGCTTCCTTTTACAACAATGTTTGCTCCAATGATAGGAGTTCCGTCCGAGGCATCGGTAATTGTACCTGTGACGGTTCGTTTTTTGGCACTTTGCGCAATTGCATCAATTTCTCTGGCTTCATGAGCATACGATGTCAGGGCGGAGTTAGCTTCAGGAATCGTACCTGAAATAGCCCAGGAGGAAAGTGGAAACATCCACAATACCAGTCCAAGTTTGGGGACAAACTTGCTTGTTTTTCCTTTTTGCATGTTTGAATAGGAATTAAGGTTATTAATGTAGATAGTAATCCCTATGAAGGGATATAGCGTAAAATCTTGAAAATGAAAGTTTTAAAGTTTGGTTTTGGTTGTTTTTAGGTTACAAGGTTAGGTTATATAATTTTTTTCGTTAATAGTATAGTTAGTATTAAATCTTAGTTTTTGCTGTTTAGTTCGTCGCAAAAGTATATTAATGTGATGAACGAAAAAAATCTTTTTTGTTAATAAATGAAAAATAGTAAATAATTTGATTATTTATCTATGTGGTGATTCGCTAATTGTGGTATATGTAGACAATAAAATTGGGCTATGTATCGGCTTAGAAAAGCCAGGATAAAAAAACGCCTTTGCGTTTAATCGAAAACTCTTAGGCATTTGAAATCAAACGTCGAAGAGTTTTGAGTAAAACGTAAAGGCGTTTCCTTTTAAATGTCCTTGCGTTTTGGTTGAAATGCAAGGATATTTTGGAAATGTTTATAAATTGTTGATTTGTAACATGTTGTAATTTTATCCGAAACAGATTCCCATGCGGCGGCCCTGTACAATCAGGTCATGGTCTTCTGTCACCAGTTTCAACTTGCCTGCCACCTCACTCAGTGGAACAGACTCGATGGTATTACCTTTCAGTGCTACCATCCGGCCAAACATTCCTTGGGCAATCAGTTCGGTGGCATGCCCTCCCATACGGGTAGCCAGGTTGCGGTCGTAGGCAGTAGGACTTCCTCCGCGCTGGATGTATCCCAATACAGTTTCACGGGTCTCAAATCCGGTTTCATATTCTATTTCCTCGGCAATGTATTGTGCGGCCTTTTTTCCTCCGATAGTAGGAATGCCTTCTGCTACCACTACGATGGAGTAAGGTTTTCCTTTTTTCAGGCGGTTGATAATGGCATCGCCGATACGGTGAATGTCGAAAGGAATTTCAGGAAGCAGGATAATGTCGCCTCCTCCTGCCATACCGGAATGAAGGGCAATCCATCCCGCCTTGTGGCCCATGACTTCAATGACCATGACACGCTGGTGGGCACTGGCAGTGGAATGCAGGCGGTCAATGGCATCGGTGGCTATCGTTACGGCCGAATCGAAACCAAAAGAAACGTCGGTTCCCCACACGTCATTGTCGATGGTCTTGGGAATACTTACCACATTCACTCCCGCTTCGGCCAGTTTCGCTGCTGTTTTTTGCGTACCGTTTCCTCCGATGCACACGATGCAGTCCAGGCCGCGTTCGCGGATGGTCTGAAGCATGATGGCAGGTTTGTTCTCTGATACGGCACCCGCTTTTCTTTTGAACGGTTTTTCGCGTGAAGTACCAAGGATGGTTCCTCCCAAATTGAGAAGTCCTGTCAGTGAGCTTTCGTCCAGCGGAACAATGTCATTGTCCAGCAGTCCCCGAAAACCACTATGAATTCCATAAACCTCCATCCCGTAATGGTTGATGGCTGTCTTGCATACCCCTCGAATGGTGGCATTGATTCCCGGACAGTCGCCTCCTGAAGTCAAGATTCCTATCTTCATGTTTTGCTGTATTAATAGATTGTGTGGTAAAGGTAAGAAAAAACTGTATATTTGTCATGAAGGAGGAAAAAATAATGTTCCTCTCTGCTGAATTAGGCAGAAAAAATCTACCTTTGCAAGCATCACATATAAGGATTTGAAATTTAGAAACCAATGAATTCAACCAAGTTAATAGGAAAAATATTTGTCCCCCGACAGAAGGAAATCGACCTTTATGGGACAAAGGCCGAAGAAATTCAGGCTCGTGTATTCCGAAAACTGATACATAAAGCTTCCGCTACAGAGTGGGGTATGCGGTATGATTATAATCATATCCAGGATTATACGGATTTTCAGCGTGTTCCGATACAGACGTACGAGGATGTGAAGGGATACGTAGACCGTATGCGCCACGGTGAAAGAAATGTGCTTTGGCCAGGGAAGGTCATCTGGTATGCCAAATCATCTGGAACCACTAATGATAAAAGTAAGTTTATTCCTGTCAGTCCCGATGGATTGAAGGAGATTCATTATCGGGGAGGAATAGATGCGGTTGCATTGTATCTCCGTGAAAATCCTGAAAGCCGTTTCTTTTCGGGAAAGGGCTTGATATTGGGAGGAAGCCATAGTCCGAACTATAATGTAAAGGATAGCTTGGTGGGCGATTTGTCGGCCATCCTGATTCAGAATATCAGTCCGCTGGTGAACCTGATTCGGGTGCCGAAGAAAGAGATTGCCCTGTTGAGTGAGTTTGAAGAGAAGGTAGAACGTATTGCCAGTACCACGATTCATCAGAATGTGACCAACATCTCGGGAGTTCCTTCCTGGATGCTGGCCGTGTTGAACCGCGTACTGGAAAAAACGGGTGCCAAGCATTTGAATGAAGTATGGCCTAATCTGGAGGTTTTCTTTCATGGGGGAGTATGCTTCACACCTTATCGTGAACAGTACAAGCAGCTTATTCCTACAGACAAGATGCATTATATGGAAACGTATAATGCCAGTGAAGGTTTCTTTGGCTTGCAAAGCGATTTGCACGATCCGGCCATGTTGCTGATGATTGACTATGACGTGTTCTATGAATTTATTCCTTTGGAGGAAATCGATAAGCCGAATCCTACGATTGTACCTTTGTGGGGCGTGGAAGTAGGACGTAACTATGCAGTAGTAATCAGCACTTCCTGCGGCTTGTGGAGATATATTATCGGAGATACGGTGAAGTTCACACAGAAAGACCCATACAAGTTTATTATCTCCGGTCGTACCAAGCACTTTATCAATGCTTTTGGTGAGGAACTGATGGTAGACAATGCAGAGAAAGGGCTGGAAAGAGCCTGCAAGGAGACCGGTGCGCAGGTACTGGAATATACGGCGGCTCCTGTCTTTATGGATGCCAATGCCAAGTGCCGTCACCAGTGGCTGATAGAATTCAGCGTGATGCCGGATTCGCTGGAGAAGTTTGCACAGGTACTTGATGCTTCTTTACAGGAAATTAACTCAGACTATGAGGCAAAACGGCATAAGGATATTACCTTACAGCGTCTGGAAGTAATTACGGCTCGCGCCGGATTGTTCCATGACTGGCTGAAGCAGAAAGGAAAGCTGGGTGGCCAGCACAAAGTGCCGCGCCTGAGCAACAGCCGTGACTATATTGAAGAAATGTTGAAACTGAATAACTAAACTATATAGATGAAACCTATACCTAAATATATTGCTTTGTTGCTGGTCATTATCGGGTTTTATGCATGCGCGAGTACGGGTATGCCCGATGGGGGACCGTATGATGAAACGCCGCCCAAGTTTGTGCGTGCTACGCCGGAACCCAATGCCACGAACAACAAGCGTAAGAAAATTTCCATTGAATTCGATGAATACATCAAGCTTGACAAGGCATCGGAGAAGGTGATTATTTCGCCTCCTCAGAATGAGGCGCCCGAAGTGAAGGTAAGCGGACATCGGGTCTTGGTGGAATTTTTCGATACTCTTCGTGAAAATACCACTTATACGATAGATTTTGGTGATGCCATTGTGGACAATAACGAAGATAATCCGTTGGGCAACTTTGCATACGCTTTTTCTACAGGCGAGCATATTGATACGATGGAGGTATCGGGTACAGTTTTGGCAGCTGAAAATCTGGAACCGGTAAAGGGTATTCAGGTAGGGCTTCATAAGAATTTGGAAGACAGTGCATTCGTGAAGCTTCCGTTCGACCGTATTTCACGTACTGACAGCCGCGGACGTTTTACCATTCGTGGGGTTGCTCCGGGAAAATACCGCATTTATGCCTTGATGGACGGTAACCAGAACTATTTGTTTGATTCGAAGACGGAAGCCGTTGCTTTCCTGGATTCGCTGGTGGTGCCCGACATGCGTCCGGCTATGCGCCAGGATACCGTATGGAATGAGTTGGATACACTGGCGTATGATACGATTTACGAGGTGCATTATACACGCTTCTTGCCCGATAACCTGATTCTTCGTTCGTTCAAGGAAGAGAACCCGATGCAGTATCTGGTGAAGAGTGAGCGCGAACAGTTGAACCGTTTTTCTTTGTATTTCAGTGCCAAAGCGGATACGCTTCCTACCATCAAAGGACTGGATTTTGATGAGAAGGATGCATTTATCATCGAAAGTAATCCGCGCAACGATACCATCCGTTACTGGATTAAGGATACCGTGATGTGCGAACGTGATACGTTGACCTTCCAGATGGATTATATGGCCACGGATACACTGGGACAGCTTGTGCCGAAGACTGATACCTTGCGTATGGTGAACAAGATTGACAAGAAACGCCGTATGGCCTTGGCCGAAGAAGCCCTGAAGAAGGAAGAGAAAGAGCGGAAAAAACGTGAAAAGAAGGGAGATACACTGAAAGCGCAACCGAAATTCTTTGCTATGACGGTGGATGCACCTTCCAGTCTGGACCTGAACCGGAACATTGTGCTGAAATTTGAGGAGCCAGTGGAACACATTGATACGGCGGCCATTCACATGGCTGTCAAGGTAGACTCGTTGTGGGAGGATATACCGTTTATTCTGATGGCAGATTCCGTAGCTCCACGTCAGTATCAGATTCTGGCCGACTGGCAACCCGGACAGGAGTATCAGCTCAAGATAGACTCGTTAGGTATCAAGGGTATTTACGGGCTCTATACCAATAAAGTGGAAAACCAGTTGAAGGTGAAGACCCTTGAAGATTATGGTACGCTGTATCTGAATATCGTAGGGGCAGGACCTCATGCCATAGTACAGTTGCTGAACAGCAGTGACGGAGTAGTGCGGCAACAGCCGGTGACGGACAAGAATACGTGTGACTTCTATTTCTTGCAGCCCAGCACAAAATATTATATCCGTCTGTTCAACGATGACAATAACAACGGGGTGTGGGATACCGGTAACTACGCAGAAAAACGCCAACCGGAAGAAGTGTTCTACTTCCCGAAAGTATGGGAAATGAAAGCCAACTTTGAGTTTGAAGAAACGTGGGACATACATGCTATGCCGCTTGACAAACAGAAGTTGGACGAGATAAAGAAACAAAAGCCTGATGAGGCCAAGAAAATCAAAGACCGCAACAAGGAGCGGGCTCGTAAACTAGGAAGAACATGATAAGGAAACTGATTCTTTGCCTTTTCCTTCTGGCAGGAGGGATGGCAGCCAGCGCACAATGTGGTGCAGTGAATGATGCAATTAAGCCAGGAGAAACACTCTCTTATGAGCTGAAGTTTAACTGGAAATTCGTCTGGATTAATGCCGGATGGGCAAAGATGACGGTAAACGAGACGACTTATAACGGTCGTCCATGTTTGAAAACGGACTTACAGTCGTACACCAACAAGAAGATTGACTTCTTCTTCAAGATGCGTGACACGCTGACCTGCATCACTTCGCAGGATTTGGTTCCTCTGTATTTCCGAAAGGGAGCGGAGGAAGGAAAACGCTACACGGTAGATGAGGTGAAATTCAGTTACCAGAATGGAAAGTGTATCGTCGACCAGCAACGCACTTTACGCGGTAATACGGACAAACATCATGACGAGATGCCGGTATGTGTGTACGATATGCTGAGTATCCTCTTGCAGGCCCGTTCGTATGACCCTACAGAGTACAAACCGGGGCAGAAGATTCTTTTCTCTATGGCTACTGGAAGGGCAGTGGAAAAACAGACCTTGATTTATCGCCGTAAGGAGAATTATAAGGCTGAAAACGGGGTGACGTATCGTTGTTTGGTATTCTCGCTCGTAGAATATGTGGGAGAAGAAAAGAAGGAAAAAGAAGTCATTACCTTCTATATTACAGACGATCGTAACCACTTGCCGGTACGTCTGGATATGTACCTGAACTTTGGTTCGGCAAAAGCCTTCCTGACCGATATTAAAGGCAATCGCCATCCGCTGACTTCCATTGTAAAGGAACGGTAAATGTAGAGCTTTCTTCCTTGAAGAGTTTTTGGAAAGGAGCAAGCAAAAAGGCATACAAAAAATCCTCAACTATTACTACGGGGTAGTTGAGGATTTACTATAAGGTAATTTAGAAGTTACTACGGGGTAATCAAGCGATTACTACGTAGTAATTTTTGTTTCTTCACTGTCTGTTTCTGTCTCTTCTGTAAGCTGGAATGCCGCTTCTTCTGCTTCGGCAATAATTCGTTCCACGTCATCGTACTTCTCAGTAACAGCAATTTCTTCTTTCACTTCCATATCGAAAGATTCCGGGTTCTGCCCGTCTGCTTGTGCGGGAAGAGTTTCTGCTTCTGTAGTCAATGCATCGGTTGCGTCAGTTGAAGTCGGGTTCTCTTCTGCAGCAGCTTGTTCTCGTGCGGCTTTTTCTGCAAAAATCGCGTCAATGAACTGCGGGTCATTCTTGATTTTGTTCAAGGTTTCATGAGCAGCTTCCTGCTGTGATTCTTTCTTGGAATATCCTTTACCTTGCCCGGCGGGAATCTGTTCTACCACGACCTGTGTTTCAAAGACCGGATTCTGTTGCTCGTCGACCGTCTGCTCCAGCAGGTTGAATTCAATGAGGAACTTGTTTTTCTGTCCCCACTCAATCAGTTTCGACTTGAAGTTGACTTCCTTCCGCGACAGCTTCTCCAGATTCAGATAGGGCTTGATAATGCGCTCTTCCATGAAGAACTTGCAGGTGGCGTACCCACGGTCCAGATAAATGGCTCCCACAAGCGCTTCAAAGGCATTTCCACACATATAGCTGTTGTGTGATGACTGCCGTGTGGTGTATTTTATCAGCTTGTCCAGTCCGATTTTTACGGCAATCTGGTTCAATGTTTCTCGTTGTACGATTTTAGAGCGTGTATTGGTCAGAAATCCCTCTCTCTTCCCCTCAAACCGTTTGTACACAATGTCGGCCACTACTGCATCCAGTATGGCATCTCCTAAGAACTCCAGGCGTTCATTGTTCAACAGTCTGCCTTTAGCTTTTACCGAAGACGATTTGTGCAGGAGGGCCTGCTGGTAGATTTCGATGTTTCGCGGATAAAATCCCAGTATCTTATAAAAACAAAGATAAGACTCCTTATCCTTTCGAAAAAGAAGTCTTATCTCATCTAGTATATTGCTAAACACAGTTTATTCAGTGTATTTTTTAATGATTACACATGCATTGTGACCACCAAATCCGAATGTGTTGCTCAATGCAGCACGTACAGTACGCTGCTGTGCCTTATTGAAAGTGAAGTTCAGGTTGTAGTCGATGTTTTCATCGTTGTCACCTTCTTCGTGATTGATTGTCGGAGGTACAATGTCATTTTTTACAGACAGTACGCAAGCAATGGCTTCTACACCTCCGGTTGCACCCAACAGGTGTCCAGTCATAGACTTGGTAGAACTGATGTTCAGTTTGTAAGCATGTTCGCCAAACAAATCCTTGATGGCTTTTACTTCAGAAACGTCGCCTACCGGAGTAGAAGTTCCGTGTACGTTGATATAGTCGATATCTTCCGGTTTCATTCCGGCATCTTCCAGAGCGCTCTGCATAACCAGTTTCGCACCCAGGCCTTCAGGATGAGAGGCTGTTAAATGGTAAGCGTCGCCAGATGCACCTGTACCGGCCAATTCTGCGTATATCTTCGCACCACGTGCTTTAGCGTGTTCCAGTTCTTCAAGAATCAAACATCCGGCACCTTCGCCCATTACGAAACCATCGCGGCTGGCGCTGAACGGACGTGAAGCACGTGCAGGGTCGTCATTGCGTGTAGACAGTGCATGCATGGCATTGAAGCCGCCTACTCCTGCAGGGAAGATAGCTGCTTCGGCTCCACCTGTTACAATGATGTTGGCTTTTCCCAAACGGATATAGTTGAATGCATCAGCTATAGCGTTAGAAGAAGACGCACATGCAGAAGTAGTGGTGAAGTTAGGTCCGTGGAAACCGTACATGATAGAAATCTGTCCGGATGCAATATCTGCAATCATCTTCGGAATAAAGAACGGATTGAATTTCGGTCCGAGGTCGTCTTTTGTTTTCTCGTAACCTGCGACTTCTTCTTCGAAAGTATGAATACCTCCGATTCCGACACCGAGAATTACTCCGACTTTGTTCAAATCTTCTTTTTCTACGTCGATACCGGCATCAGTTACCGCTTCTTTAGCTGCAACTACGGCATACTGAGTGTAAAGGTCCATCTTACGGGCTTCCTTACGGTCAATATGGTCAGCAGCGTTGAAGTTCTTCACTTCGCAAGCGAACTGAGTCTTAAATTTTGACGCATCAAAATGAGTAATAGGTCCTGCTCCGCTGACGCCGTTCAGGAGGTTGTTCCAGAATTCCGGAACAGTGTTACCTACTGGAGTCAACGCACCAAGACCTGTTACTACTACTCTTTTTAATTCCATAAAGGTAGAATTAAATTATTTTGCGTTAGCTTCGATGTAAGAGATAGCGTCACCTACAGTCTGGATCTTTTCTGCCTGATCGTCTGGAATAGAGATTCCGAATTCTTTTTCGAATTCCATGATCAATTCTACAGTATCCAAAGAGTCAGCACCCAGGTCGTTAGTGAAGCTAGCAGTTGCAACTACTTCTGATTCTTCTACGCCCAATTTATCTACGATAATTTTCTGTACTTTTGATGCGATTTCAGACATAATTCTAAGTTTTTTAAGTTTATAAATAATGTAATTTATTGATTTTTCGCTGCAAAGGAATAAATATTTCTGATTCTAAGCAAATATTCAGGCAAATAAATGCTTTTCCTTTGCACATTTTTATACATTCTGTGCACGTAAACTTGTTTTTTTATGCCTTATTCCCTTCGTAAATGATAGTCGCCGCGCAGTTGTTCAAACAGCTCCGGGTGTGCACGTAATTCTTCGCAGTCCTTGTGCGGGTTATACAGTTGAAGTACCCTTATATTCTCGTCCTGCGACAAGGTTTGATTCGGATTGTCGGGGAGGGTAATATGAAAATCAGCCTGTTTATGGAAGAAACGGCAAAATGCTTCCAATACCATGCGGGTAGCATTGGCTTTTCCGTCGGCTGAATAACCGGCAATGTGAGGTGTGCCGATAAATACCTTGTCGAGCAACTCTTGACTGATGTGTGGTTCGTTTTCCCATACGTCAATGACGGCACTCTTTACAAGATCTTTATTCATTGCTGTGAGCAGTGCCTCTGTATCTACAACTTCTCCGCGTGAGGTATTGATGAGATAAGGGGACTGTTGTAGTTTTTGAAAGAAAGTACTGTCGGCCAGATGGTAGGTCTTGTATTTTCCTTCCCGGATGAGGGGTGTATGAAAGGTCAGAATGTTACATTGTTCGGCCAGTGTGTCTAATGAACAGAAGCCTTCTTCTCCCTGATCTGCCCGGGGAGGGTCATTCAGCAGCACCTTCAATCCGATACGTTGTGCCATCTGCCGGATACGTTCTCCCACATGCCCTACACCAATGATACCCAAACAAGATTCTTGGAGGTTGAGTCCCTTTTCTTTTTGAAGGAGCAGAAGCACGGCGTGAAGATATTGTTCTACAGCTCCTGCATTGCATCCGGGACAATTGCTCCAGGTAATCCCGGCTTGCTGGCAATATACCGTATCAATGTGGTCGAAGCCGATGGTAGCTGTCCCGATGAACCGTACGTTGCTTCCTTCCAGCAATTCCCGGTTACAGATTGTCCGTGTGCGGATAATCAGGGCATCTGCGTCTTTAACAACTTCCGGTGTGAAGGCCTTTCCGGGCAGATAGACCACTTCATCCGCCAGTTGTTCGATGACTTCGCGGATGTAAGGTATTTTGTTGTCTACGATTACTTTCATCTTTATTATATGTAGTTCTAAAGTCTTTTTTAGAGTCTGCAAATGTATATACTTTTGATGAAATGCGATACTAAAACAGAAACAATGCATCGTAAATCTTATTTTATTCCTATCTTTGCCAAATAGGACTAATTATGGTACAGCAGTATGATTATCTGATTGTTGGCGCTTATGCCTATATGGATGAAACCATAGAAACGGTATTGAATTTAATGAAATAAGAATCTGTAAATGAATAAATAGCATGAAAAGTCTGCATATCATTACTCCGGTTAAGGATTCTATAGAGTTTACTTTAGAAACAGTAAAAGCTATTTTGGATTCCGAGATAAAAGTTCCTTATACTTATACGGTATATAATGATTTTAGTACGGAGGAAAATACAAAAATTTTGGAAGAAAGTTCAAAGCAATTGGGCTTTCGATTAGTTAATCTGTCTGATTTGACAGATCATCCTTCACCTAATTATTTATTGGTGTTGCAGATGGCTCAGAAGGAAGCGATTGAGGCAGAAGCTGGTTTGTTGATTGTAGAATCGGATGTGGTGGTGAAAAAGAATACCTTGCAAGATTTGTTTGATGGAGCTTTGGCGCGCCCTGATTGTGCTATTGCAGCAGCTGTGACTACGGATGAATCTGGAGAAATAAATTACCCTTATCTGCATGCCAAAGGAAATGAGAATAAAATCTATGCGGAAAAGAAACATTGTAGTTTTTGTTGCTCTTTGTTGACATTGAGGTTCCTGAAAGAATTTGATTTTCACCAACTGGATGCTACGAAGAACTGGTATGATGTAACGATTTCTCATGAGGCTTTAAAGAAGGGTTTCCAGAATTATTTGTTTACTGTCTTGCCTGTCTGGCATCGTCCTCATGGAAGTCGCCCATGGAAACAGCTGAAATACAAGAATCCTTTGAAATATTATTGGTTGAAGTTTACGAAGGGATTGGATAAGATTTAGTTAATACGTATTTATGAGTTTCTTTAATCATCAGACTTTGGTATTAAGTCCCGGATGTGAATCGTTTAGGGATTTCATGCTTTCTATTCCGGATCGTTTTGAGAAGGGAGAGGGTACCATCATACATAAAGGTAGAAATGAATTGAGAAAAATTACCTATAATGGAAACGTACTTGTAGTAAAATCTTTTCGTACTCCGAATATAATCAATCGTTGGGTGTATGGGGTGTTTCGTCCTTCAAAAGCCAAACGTTCTTTTGAACATGCCCAGATGTTATTGGATATTGGTGTGGGTACTCCTCGTCCCGTCGGCTATTTGAATATCCGTAAAGGATTGATGTTCGACCGAAGTTATTATGTAACGTATGCATCCGATTGTCCGTATACTTATGAGGAATTGTTCAAACATAAATTTGAGTATGAGGATGATGTGCTTCGTGCAGTAGGTCATGTAACGGCTCAGTTGCATAATCACGGCTATGCTCATAAAGACTATGGTAGAGGAAATATCTTGTTTGCTCAGACAGCAGAAGGCATAAAAATAGAAATTGTTGATTTGAACCGCATGGATATTGGACCGTTGGATATGAAAGCGGGTTGTAAGAATCTGGAGCGCCTTCCTGCCACTCCTCACATGCATAAGGTGTTGGCTGAAGCATACGCTAAAGAACGTGGCTTTGATGCCGACGAGTGTTACAAGCTGATGGTGGCTTATCGGAGTACTCAGCCTGGAAAGATTGATGGTCTTTATTAACTAGAGGGTATGAATATAATAGCTGTAGTAGTAACCTATAACCGGAGAGAGTTGTTGAAGCGTAACATTGCTTGCTTACGCTTGAATACTCCTGTTTCCTCCATAGTTGTTGTGAATAATGGTAGTACGGATGGAACTGGAGCATGGTTGGACGAACAGGAAGACTTGACCGTTATTCATCAGGAAAATGTCGGTGGGTCAGGAGGTTTTTATCGAGGCATTCAGTACGCTTATCAGGCAGGTGCCGACTGGATCTGGTGCATGGACGATGATGTGTTTCCTCGTCCGGACTGTATGGAGCATCTGTTGCCTTATACCCATGAACCAGGGGTAGGAATTCTTGCTCCTCGTCGTTTGATGGAAGGACAGATTTTTACCAATGACTTTCAGAAGGTGAACCTGAGCAATCCGTTTGCTTCCATGTATCAGCAAAAACTGAAGAAGCAGGTGGTTAATGGCCCGGTGGATATTTGTGGAACGGCTTTTGAAGGACTCTGTATAAGCCGTAAGGCCGTTGCAGAAATAGGGTTGCCTAATAAAGAACTGTTTATTTTCTGTGATGATACTGATTACTGTCTGCGTGCAGTATTGGCAGGCTTCCGGATTCTATATATTCCCTCAGCCTTGATGGATAAGGAAAAGTTCTTTTCAAATGATAACTGGGAGGAGAGAAGCCGGAAGAAAAAATGGAAACGTTTTTACCAGGTACGTAATTCCACTTATTTGAATCATCATTATGGACGTAACTGGTGGGTGAAATATCTGCGTGGTTTCAATGGAATGCTGGGGTATTTGCTGGTAGCTTTATTCACTTGCCCGTTTAAGAACGTGTATACACTGAATGACGTAGCCAAATTCTGGCAAGCTTACCGTGATGGAATCCACGAGAAGTTAGGAAGATATTAGAATTATAAGAATAAAAACTCAAACGGCTTTGAAGGGTGTTTACAATTCCTTTAAAGCCGTTTGTTTTTATTATAGTGCCTGCATGTCGTTCAAACGTTTGTAGTATCCGTTCTGTGCAAGCAGTTCTTCATGTTTTCCGTTTTCTACAATCTTTCCTTCATACAACACATAAATCTGGTTGGCATTTTTGATGGTCGACAGACGGTGTGCAATAGCAATAGTCGTTCTGGTTTTCATCAAGCGTTCCAAAGCTTCTTGTACCAGACGTTCACTTTCCGTATCAAGTGCCGAAGTAGCTTCGTCCAGTATTAAGATAGCCGGATTCTTTAGAATAGCCCGTGCGATGGATATACGCTGGCGTTGTCCTCCAGAAAGGCGGCATCCCCGGTCGCCGATGTTGGTATCGTATCCTTGTTCCGATTCCATAATAAAATCATGGGCATTGGCAATCTTGGCAGCTTCTATCACTTGCTCTTTAGTGGCATTCTCTACACCGAAAGTGATATTGTTGTAGAAACTATCATTAAATAGGATGGCTTCCTGGTTCACATATCCGATAAGTGAACGAAGGTCGCTGATAGATACATCCTTTATATTTACTCCGTCGATCAGAATTTCTCCTCCTTGTACGTCGTGGAATCGAGGCAGTAAGTCTACCAGAGTTGATTTACCGGAGCCGCTTTGTCCCACCAGCGCAATTGTTTCTCCTTTTTTGATACGGAGATTAATGTCATTCAACACCTGTGTCTGGCCGTTGTAGCTGAATGTGATATGGTTGAACTGAATGTCTTTGTTCAATGAAGAAAGATGTTGCGGTTGCTCCTTTTCTACAATGTTGTTAGGCGCTTTTAGAATCTTGTCAACACGTTCCATAGAAGCTAATCCTCTTGGAATCATATAGCTGGCCTTTGAGAAATCCTTCAGCGGGTTGATGATACTATAAAGTATCACCATATAATAGATAAAAGTAGAAGCATCAATGGAAGAATTGTTTCCTAAAATCAATGAACCTCCAAACCATAGCACAAAAACAATAAGCACTGTACCCAGAAATTCGCTCATCGGGTGTGCCATAGCCTGACGGATGGATACCCGACTGGTTGCATCACGATATTCATTACTGCATTTATTGAAGCGATAAATCATCTTCTCTTCAGCGGTAAAGGCTTTGATGACCCGCAGACCGCCCAGGGTTTCCTCCAGTTGCGACATGGTTTCTCCCCATTTTTCCTGTGCATCAAGCGACTGTCTTTTCAGTTTCCTGCCGATTTTCCCCATTAACCATCCCATGGTGGGCAATACGAGGATAGTAAACAAAGTCAGTTGCCAGCTGATAATCATCAGGGTTGTGAAATAGGAAATGATCAGAATGGGGTTTTTCAGCAGCATGTCCAGTGAACTGGTGATGGAGTTTTCAATTTCTGCCACATCTCCACTCATTCGGGCAATAATATCTCCTTTTCTTTCTTCGGAAAAGAAGCCTAAAGGAAGATAAGTGACTTTTGTGTATACCATTGTACGTATATCCCGCACAATGCCTGTTCGTAAAGGAACCATTACAGCCGTAGAGCCAAAGTAACAAGCTGTTTTCAGAAAAGTCATGCCTGCCAAAAACAATCCCAAAAGCAACAATGTGGTGGATGGCCCAAAACTGTCTATCAATTGATTTACATAATAGTAAAAATTATTTATAGCAGTTTCCTTCAATGAATCGACCGACCATTCCCAATCCATGTACTGATACACTTTTTCCTGTGCATTCGTTTTGAAGAGAATGTTCAGAATAGGAATTAAAAGAGAAAAAGAAAATACATTGAAAATCGCCGAAAGGATATTCAGAAGAACAGCCCAGCAGACATATTTCTTGTAGGGCGATACAAACCGCCGCATGAGTTGGAAGAATTCTTTCATAATAGAGAATGTAACTACTTGTATTTTGCAAAGATAGTGCAAAATACCATAGGTACGCCATCCTTTCTACAAAATTTGAACATTACGTACTGCGGGGATGATATATTTTTTGTAGCTTTGCCTTGAATTATAACTCCATATCCTGATGAAGCTGGTATATCGTATATTATTTTTCTTTTTATATCTGTTGTCTTTACTTCCGTTGAGGCTTCTTTACTTTTTCTCCGATTGTTTATTTTTTCCATTGTTTTATGTAGTAAAATACCGTCGGAAAGTAGTAGAAAAACAGTTGGATGAATGTTTCCCAGAGAAAAGTATGAAAGAGAAACGTGATATAGAGCGCCGGTTCTATCATTTCTTTTGTGATTATCTGATGGAGGTGATAAAATTATTTTCTATCTCAAAGAAAGAAATGATGCGGCGGATGGAGTTTGTGGGTCTGGATGAAGTTCGTGCAGATTTAGAACGTGAAAACAAGAAATTCTGCTTTCTATATCTAGGGCATTATTGTAATTGGGAATATATTGCATCTTTGGCATACTGGTTGCCCGAGATACATTGTGGGCAGATTTATCATCGGATATACAATCAGTCGTTCGATGACTTGTTTTTGAGGTTACGAGGGCAGTTTGGTGGAGAATCTATTCTGATGAAAGACACACTTCGGCGTATTCTGACTTTGCGCGGACAGGAAAAGAAAGTGATGATTGGTTTTATTTCCGACCAGTTGCCCAAGTGGGAGAATATGAATCACTGGACTACTTTCCTGAATCATGAGACTTCTTTTTTCATCGGAGCAGAACGTATCGCCAAGCAGGTGGATGCAGCGTTATATTATGTGAGAGTAGAACGAGTTCGTCGTGGCTATTATCGCGCTTCTTTTGAGTGTATGGCATTGCATCCGAAAGAATATTCGGATTATGAATTAACCGACCTGTATGCTCGTCGTTTGGAAGAGCAGATTCGCCAGCAGCCGGGATACTGGCTTTGGACACATAAGCGCTGGAAACGGACGAAAGAGGATTGGTTGAAGTGGAAAGAAGATAATAAATAAAAAAAATGTGGCTATGAAAATAAATTGCGTTGTTGTAACCTATAATCGACTTTCTTTATTAAAAGAATGTTTATCAGTATTGGAAAATCAGACTTATCCAATTCAACGGATTGTGATTGTGGACAATTGCTCTACGGATGGAACATCTGAGTTTCTGGATAGCTTGACAGATACAAGGTATCTGATTATTCACTCCAAAGAAAATATTGGTGGTGCTGGTGGCTTTTCATTAGGACTTAAAAGTGCTGTGTTGGAAGGATGTGATTATACGTGGTTAATGGATGATGATACGATTCCTTCTTCTACAGCCTTAGAAGAGCTGGTAAAAGTTACTTCATTAGATGAAAATGTAGGATTTGTTTGTAGCCAGGTAAATTGGACGGATGGAAAGCCTCATGCTATGAATAAAGCATGTTTGATTTATAAGAATGGAGTACAAAGTAAGGTTGAGCATAATGGGGTTTTAGGCATACATTGCAATTTGGCTTCATTTGTATCTGTCTTGGTAAATACAAAGGCTGTTTATCAGTTGGGGCTACCCATTAAAGAATTTTTTATTTGGTGTGATGATTTGGAATACACGCTTCGTATAGCTAATTCGTATCCTTGTTTTTATGCTCCGAATAGTATTGTTTGTCATAAGACGGCTACCAATTACTCTCCTTCTATTGACAAGGCTCCGGCAAATATGGCCTGGCGTTTTTATTATTCTATCCGTAATAGCTGTTATATTAAAAGAAAGCAGGTAAATAGAATTGTATTTTTCTTTTCAGTATTAAATAAATATCGGGTGTGTATGGTGCGGTTAAATCGTCGTCCATCAAAAGAAGGGAGAGAAGAATTTATACATGCAATCAAGCGAGGTTGTTGGGATGGACTTTCGTTTAACCCCAAAATAGAGTATCTTCCCTGACATTATTTAGGATTTTGATAGGTTTCCCAGTATACCGTTATCATAATCTTCTATGTCACCAATTCTGTTGAGAGGAATTGTTCAGACTTACTTGTCAACAAAAAACAAGGGCGTAATCCTATTGGATACGGCCCTTGAAAATTTATTAGGAGAGTAAATTATAATTTTATACTCGCCGATTCCTTACTTGGCGTTAACCATTTTCTCAATGGATGTTTTAAAGAAAAATGATGCCCAGGTGATTTACACTACTCTTATTTTACTTTTTGTATGTTGCGAATGGAAGTAACTTCCTGTGCATCTGGATTTGTTGCTTTTTGGGTGCAATAATCAAATTCTGCTGACTTTTCTCCACTGAAAGAGTTCCATTTCAGTTTCAGTTTTACAGTCTCTCCTTGTGTATCGGGCAGTTGGGCTAATTTGAAAGCAACTAGTGCATCTCCCATTTTACCTTCTGTATCACCAAAGGCATTGTGGCGGAATTCTACCTCATAAGAGTTGTCAGGGTTCTGTGTGCTAATTAAGTTGACAAAATGAGGTTGCCCATTGCCCCAGCGGGTCGCAAATCGCAGTGTCAGGTATCCATCTTCTGCAATAGTTACCCAATCATTCAGAATTTCTACCGGGTCGTTGCCATAAGTTTGGCTATTTTCTTCTTCCCCCAAATTAGGAGCCATAGGTTTAGTCAATATACTGTCTATCCAATTGATGAATACAGCTTTATCATATTCCTGAGGAGCTTCATTTGAAAAATCAAAGTTGGTTAGGGCTCTCACTTCTTTCTCACCAAAAGGAGAGGTTGTCATGTTCACTGGACGTAGTGTGGTACTATCGTCTAGTTGCAGGTATGGGGTATTGTCTGCACTCAGTTTTACTGTGACAAGTGCATTGGCATAGTAATGTGAAAGATAGAAGTCGTCGTTGTCATCGTCCAGACACGATTGAAATCCCATAGATAAACATAGAGCCATCAGGATGAAGAATCCTTTGCGAATGAATGATTGAGTTTTCATAATACATTATTTTTTAAGTTTACTCTTTTCTTACTGTTTTGTACATAAAATGCTTGATATGGGTAATTCCTGCATGTAAAAAGGTTAAATGGTGTTGTATTTTTCCAAGGAGTCCCAAAATTATTTCAATTCATTTTATTGGGACATAGGCACGGTTGAATATTTATGTTAGTTCGTAATGTCTGGTCATTTTTATATGTGACTGAAAACAAAAAAGACCTGATTCTTATTGAGAATCAGGTCTTTAAGTGGTGCCACCAGGAATCGAACCGGGGACACAAGGATTTTCAGTCCTTTGCTCTACCAACTGAGCTATGGCACCAGCATTTTTATGTTCGCAATCAATGTTTCTCGATTGCGGTTGCAAAGGTACGCAAACTTTTGAAACTTGCAAACATTTCAGTAGAAAAAATGCGATTTTTGTGCAAAAAACGGCATTTTTTTGGAAAATACCGATAATAACTCTAAAAAACCTTCCTTTTTCACTCCGAAATAAGGTCGGATATCGAAAAAGGAAGGTTTCAAATCTAGACTATAAAAGAGCTTTATCCTTTCAGAGGATTCCAGCCTTGTGCTTTCAGTTCAAGTTCATTTCCATCACGGGTGACAAGGGCGCATCCTAGTTCGGGTTTGGTGATGTGACCGATAACTTTCACGTCTTTCATCTGAGATACGACCTCGTGCGCGGTCAACGGTACCGTGAAGAGCAGTTCGTAATCTTCGCCACCGTTCAGAGCACAGGTGCTCAGGTTCATGTTGAACTCTTCGGCCATTACGGCTGTCTGGTAGTCAATCGGAATGCGTTCCTCATACACGCGGCAACCGGCATGGCTTTGTGAACAGATGTGCATCAGCTCGGATGACAATCCGTCGGAGATGTCCATCATGGCAGTGGGCTTAATACCGGCTTTAGCCAGGCTTTCTACAATATCCTTGCGGGCTTCCGGTTTCAGGAAGCGTTCCAGTAAGTATTCTTTGCCGGCAAAGTCGGGCTGTACATCTTTTTCGCCCTGGAATACGGCTTTCTCTCGCTCCATCAGCTGAAGGCCCATGTAAGCAGCTCCCAAATCGCCTGATACGCAGATCAGGTCGGTTTCTTTGGCACCGTTGCGGTAAACTACCTTGTCTTTATCGGCTTCTCCAATGCAGGTGATGGAAATGGCCAGCCCTGTAACAGAAGATGTGGTGTCACCTCCTACAAGGTCTACCTGATGCTGTGCGCAAGCCAGTTTCAGGCCGTCGTAGAAATCTTCCAGGTCTTCGATGCAGAAACGTTTGGATACAGCCAGTGATACGGTAATCTGCTTCGGAGTACCGTTCATGGCGTAAATATCAGAGAAGTTCACCATGGCCGATTTGTATCCTAGGTGCTTCAGCGGGGTATATACCAGGTCAAAGTGTACACCTTCCATCAGCAGGTCGGTAGTGACCAGCACCTGCTTGCCGGGAAATTCCAATACGGCCGCATCGTCGCCCACACCGTATTTCGTTTCTGGGTTCTGTAATTTAATATCTTGGGTGAGATGCTTGATAAGTCCAAACTCACCCAGTGTTGAAATTTCTGTTCTGTTTCCTTCGTGCATAGTATTTTTACGCTCTGTTGATAAGTTCTCTCATAATGGTGGTCATGCGGGGCTGTGCTTCGTCGGCAGCCTTCTGCACTTCTTCGTGTGATACTTCTACAATCTTGCCTTCCACGCCCAGGTCGGTGATGACTGATACACCGAACACCTTGATACCGCAATGGTTGGCTACAATTACTTCCGGTACGGTTGACATACCTACGGCATCAGCACCCAGAATGTGGAACATTTTATATTCCGACGGAGTCTCGAATGTTGGGCCTTGGGTACCGAGGTATACGCCTTGTTGCACTTTGATGCCTTTTTCCTGAGCGATTTCCAGGGCCTTTGCAATCAGTTCCTTAGAATAAGCCTCGCTCATATCCGGGAAGCGTGGTCCGTATTCGATGTTCTTTCCACGAAGCGGATGTTCCGGGAAGAGATTGATGTGGTCGGTAATAATCATCAGGTCACCGATTTCAAAGTCGGGATTAGTACCTCCTGCAGCATTCGATACGAAGAGGGTTTTGATGCCCAGTTCACGCATCACGCGTACGGGGAAAGTTACTTCCTTCATAGAATAGCCTTCATAGAAATGAAAGCGTCCCTGCATGGCCATGATGTCCTTGTTGCCCAGTTTCCCGAAAATCAGTTTCCCGCTGTGTCCTTCGACGGTTGAAACCGGGAAATTCGGGATTTCCGAATAGTTGATTTCATACTTGTCGGTGATTTCGTGCACCAGACTGCCCAGTCCTGTACCCAGGATGATGGCTGTTTCGGGGTGAGTGTGCATTTTAGCCTTCAGAAAGGCAGCTGTTTCTTGAATTTTTTCTAACATACTCAATGATTTTAGGGTTAAATACTAGTTCTCCTTTGTGCAGAAACTCCACTTCTATAGGGAGCACGTAAATATAGGGTTTCAGCTCTTCCTTGAGCTGCGGATGACCGATAAGCCGTGAGGCATCCTTCTCGGTAGTCAGGATGAGACGGCGGGTTTCCGGTAGCTGGCGGAACTGCTGTGCAATCTGTTGCATGTCGGCACCGTCAAAATTGTGATGGTCGCCAAAGAACAATGGAGTGACACGGGCGGCGTGTCGGCCGACTTTCTCCATCAATGGTGCCGGTGAGGCAATGCCGGTGACTAGCAGCACTTCTTTATCTTTTAACGCGTCCAGCGGTTGGGCAGGAGCACCTATAAATAAGGGATACAACTTTCCGTAGGCCAGGGTAGTGAAAAACACTTCCTGATGCGGGAGAGGATGTATACGTTGGCGGATACGTTCGCATTCTTCCAGACTGAGGGTAGGCGGGCATTTCGTGACGATGAGCAAATCGGCCCGTTTCTTTCCGCTGGCAGGCTCCCGAAGGCGTCCGGCAGGAAGAAGCTGGTCACATTCCACAGGGCGATGGTAATCCATCAGCAGGATGCGCAGTCCTGGTCGCACGTAACGGTGTTGAAAGGCATCGTCCAGCAGGATGACTTCCGTATCGGGTGCTCCTTGCGGAGAGATAAGCTGGCGGATACCCCGGCAGCGGTCACCATCTACGGCCACGTGAATGCTGGGAAACTTGCGGGCCATCTGGTAAGGCTCGTCACCGATGTCTTCCATCCGGGAGGTAGAAGAGGCCAGCACGAAACCTTTGGATTTCCGCTTGTAGCCCCGGCTTAGTACGGCCAGCCGGAACGAGTCCTGTAACAGCCGGATGAGGTATTCCGTGTGAGGAGTTTTCCCAGTACCGCCTACGGTCAGGTTGCCGATGCAGATGACGGGTAACGGAAAGCGTTCTTCGCGGAGCCAGCCCACGTCGAACAAGAGATTTCGTACCTTCACACCGATACCGTAGAGGGCACTGAAGGGCCATAGCCCCCAATATATCTTGCATTTTCCGCTCATGAACGCGCCTCCTGCTTATTGGATACGCATATTGAACGGCAAACGGGCTTGCAGGCGGTCAGACTGTTCCACGTGGCGCAACCATTCAAAGCCTTGATAATATTCACCGAAGGTTTCCTGCAACTGGCTGTGAATGTAACGGTCAGCGCGGGTGTTCAGCAGTTCTGTCAGGAAATCCTGCTTAGCCGGGTAGCTTTTCAGTTTATAGTCCTTTACTTTCCCCAGTTCGGCAGCCAGTTGGATGGCAGTATCCAGTCCCCCCAGTTCGTCTACCAGTTTCAGCTCTTTGGCCATACTTCCGGTCCATACACGGCCTTCCGCAATCTTGCAGAGCTCCTCTAACGGGATATTCCGTCCTTCGGCACAGCGTTTGGTAAACAAGGCATATCCCTGGTTCACCATCTGTTGCATCAGGGCCGATTCTTCTGCATTGAACGGACGGCTCATGCTGCCCATGTCGGCCATTTTATGTGTCTTGACTCCGTCAAAATGAAGTCCCAGTTTATTGGTCAGTAATTCTGAAGCGTCAGGCATCATACCGAAGATGCCGATGGAACCGGTCAGGGTAGTCGGTTCAGCTACGATTTTGTTGGCAGCGCAAGAAATGTAATAACCGCCGGAAGCCGCATAGTCACCCATCGATACTACGACCGGTTTTTCAGCTTTCAGCAAGGTCACTTCACGCCAAATCTGTTCCGAACCGTAGGCACTTCCTCCCGGAGAGTTCACGCGGAGCACGACCGCTTTCACGTTTTTGTCTTTTCGCAAATCGCGCAAGTCTTTCGTCACCTTCTCAGAGTTAATACCTTCATCGTAAGAGGAACCGTTGTCAATTTCTCCGTAAGCATAATAAACGGCTACCACATCTCTGGTCTTGCTTTTCGGGGTGGCCGATTTTACACGAGTCATTTCATCCAGACTCAGGGTGTGGAGATCGTCTTCCTCGGTCAGTCCGGCGAGCGATTTTAAGTAGCTAAGTACTTCATCCTTGTACATCAGTGTGTCGGCTAGTCCGCAATGCACGTAGTCTTCAGCTGGGCGCAAGTCCATATTCTTGTCAGCTAATAAGTTCAAGGAATCGACTGAAATATTTCTGGAAGCTGCTACATCGTCCACAATGCTCTTCCAGGTAGATTCCAGAAAGGCTTGAGTCTGTTCGCGGTTGGCCGGACTCATTTCGGTATTGGTCATCGGTTCAACGGCCGATTTGTAGGTGCCTACACGGAATATCTGCATCTTGACTCCAATTTTGGCCAGAAAATCTTTCAGGAACATGGTCTCGCTGGCCAGTCCGTGCCAGGAGAGACTTCCTACAGGGTTCACAATTACCTTGTCGGCTACACTGGCCAGGTAATAACCGCCTTGTGTATACATGTCGGCATAGGCAATCAGAAACTTACCGCTTTGCTTGAAATCAGTCAGTGCGCGGTGAATGGCCTGTAAAGAGGCAGTAGAACATGCCAATGCTCCGGTATGCAGGTAGATACCCTTAATCTGTTCGTTTTCTTTGGCTTTTTGGATAGAGTTCAGAATATCTTCCAGTCCGTATGTAGAAATCTGGTCTTCAAAGAACTGGTCTACGGGGCTGGGCTGATAGCGTTCCTGAACGGTGCCTTTCAGTTCGAGCGTAAAAACAGAATTGGGCATGACTAAGGTTTCGCTTTCAGAAGAAGCCACAATTCCTGCCAGCATGGTGACACCCAGGATGATAAAGATAAACCCGCAAATCAGTACACCTGTAATGGTGGCCAGGGTACTTCGAAGAAATTCTTTCATTGTCAGTCGTTTTTAGATTAGTAAACAAAGTTATTCTTTTTGGGTGAAAAAACAAAAATGCGGCCCTCTAAATTTCTCGGTGTATCTTTGTATCTTTCGTCTGTAAACAAATTTTAATATTATGTCCTTCGCCTATTAAAGGGGGATTTAATTATTATAATAAAGGTGGGGCGCGGACCCTGGTTCAGAACCCTGAATGAAAAAATGTTAATTTTCGCACAACTGTCTGTTTGTTAGGTGGTTGTTATGCGTTTACCCAGGTGATAACCCTGTGGCGTTTTGGGAGGAGGTGAAATAGGAGTGAAAACGCCTTTGTATTTCAACTAAAACTCTTTGGTGTTTGCTTTGAAACACCTTTGCGTTTTCCTTTAAATGTGCTTACGTTTTAGATGAAATGTACTTGCGTTTTTGAGAGGCTGCAGAAAATATCTCCCGATTTATTTTGTTTTTTTACGGAACTTCCCCATTTTTGCCAAAATTGATTTTGTGAACTTTAAATAAATACGATATGGCAGAAGAAATGATTGTCAAGGAACTGGACGAGGTAGTAGTCCGTTTCTCGGGGGATTCCGGTGACGGAATGCAACTGGCCGGTAATATGTTTTCCAATATTTCGGCAACCGAAGGAAACGATATCAGTACATTTCCGGATTATCCGGCAGATATTCGCGCCCCGCAAGGTTCATTGACTGGTGTGTCTGGCTTCCAGGTACATATTGGTGCCGGAAAGGTCTATACTCCTGGCGATAAGTGCGATGTGCTGGTAGCCATGAATCCGGCAGCCTTGAAAACACAATATAAATTTTGTAAACCGCAGGCGGTAATTATCATCGATTCCGATTCATTTACCAAACGTGATTTGGAAAAGGCCAAGTTTACGTTGGAAAATCCCTTTTCGGAATTGGGTATTAAGAATGAAGTCGTGTCGGCAGCTATCACTACTATGTGTAAGGAAAGCCTGAAGGATAGCGGGCTGGACAACAAGTCTATCTTGCGAACAAAGAACATGTTTGCTTTGGGGCTGGTATGCTGGTTGTTCCATCGTGATGTGAAGGTGGGCGAAAAAATCCTGCGCGAAAAGTTTGCCAAGAAACCGGAAATTGCTGAAGCTAATGTGAAGGTGCTTTACGACGGTTATCATTTTGGTGAGAATACTCATGCTTCTGTATCGATGAGTTATACCGTGCCGAGCAAGGCACAGAAAGAGCCGGGAAAATACATGGACATCAACGGCAACAAAGCTACTGCATACGGCCTGATGGCAGCTGCCGAGAAAGCAGGCTTACAATTGTATCTGGGTTCTTATCCGATTACACCGGCTACGGATATCTTGCACGAGCTGGCCAAACATAAATCGTTGGGGGTAAAGACAGTACAGTGTGAAGACGAAATTGCCGGATGTGCTTCTGCTGTAGGAGCTTCGTTTGCCGGGGCACTGGCTGTAACGACCACTTCCGGACCGGGTATCTGTTTGAAGAGTGAGGCCATGAACCTGGCTGTGATTACGGAACTTCCGCTGGTGATTGTAGATGTACAGCGTGGAGGTCCTTCTACCGGACTGCCGACCAAATCGGAACAGACCGACTTGCTTCAGGTACTTTTCGGACGTAATGGAGAAAGCCCGATGCCTGTGGTAGCCGCTTCTTCACCGACCGACTGTTTTGATGCGGCTTATCTGGCCTGCAAGATTGCTCTGGAACACATGACTCCGGTCGTTCTGTTGACCGATGCCTATATTGCCAATGGCTCTGCCGCATGGCGTCTGCCCGATTTGAATACTTATCCTTCTATCTGTCCGCCTTACGTGAAGCCGGAAATGGCTGATTCATGGACACCGTTCCAGCGTGACCCGCAGACGGGTGTGCGTTACTGGGCTACACCGGGTACTCCGGGCTTTATGCACCGTATCGGAGGATTGGAAAAGAGTAACGAAACCGGAGCCATTTCTACGGAACCGGAAAACCATTTCCTGATGACGAAATTGCGTGCCGAAAAGGTAGAAAAAATTGCCGATTCATTGCCGCCGCTTACGGTGGAAGGCAATCCGGATGCCGATTTGCTGATTGTAGGCTTTGGAGGTACTTACGGGCACTTGCATTCTGCCATGGATCAGTTGAACGCCATGGGAAAGAAAGCGGCACTGGCACATTTCCGTGTTATCAATCCGCTGCCGAAAAATACAGCCGAAGTATTGCGGAAATACAAGACCATCGTGGTGGCCGAACAAAATATGGGACAGCTGGCAGATTATCTCCGCATGAAAGTGGAAGGTATTCACCTGCATCAGTTCAATCAGGTAAAAGGCCAGCCGTTCGTAGTAAAAGAGCTGGTAGAGGCTTTCAGTCAACTTTTTTAATGATTCATCAATAAATATTCTGGAGGAATAACAATGAGTGAAACAAAATATACGGCAGCAGATTACAAATCCGGACAGCCTCGCTGGTGTCCGGGCTGCGGCGACCACGCTTTCCTGAATTCTTTTCACAAGGCTTTGGCCGAACTGGGAGTACCTCCCCATGAAATTGCGGTGATTTCCGGTATCGGATGTTCTTCGCGTTTGCCTTATTACATGAATACGTATGGCATGCACACCATCCACGGACGTGCGGCAGCTATTGCTACGGGAGCCAAGGTGGCTAATCCGAATCTTACTATCTGGCAGATTTCCGGTGACGGTGACGGCCTGGCCATCGGTGGTAACCATTTTATCCATGCTATCCGTCGTAATGTAGATATTAACATTATCTTGTTGAATAACCGTATTTACGGATTGACCAAGGGACAGTATTCTCCGACTTCAGCCCGTGGGTTTGTAAGTAAATCTTCTCCCTACGGTACGGTGGAAGATCCTTTCCGTCCGGCAGAATTGTGTTTCGGAGCTCGCGGCCGTTTCTTTGCCCGTTGTGCGGCAGTAGATGGCGGTCCCTCTGTGGAAGTGCTGAAAGCAGCTGCCCGTCATAAAGGTACGTCGGTAGTGGAAGTATTGCAGAACTGTGTCATCTTCAATGACGGTACGCACAATGCGGTGGCCAAGAAGGAAGATCGTGAACGCAATGCGATTTATCTGGAGCACGGTAAGCCTATGCTCTTCGGTCCGAACAAGGAATTCGGTCTGATGCAGGAAGGCTTCGGGCTGAAAGTGGTGAAACTGGGTGAGAACGGTATCACGGAAAAAGACATCTTAGTGCACGATGCCCATTGTGAAGACCATACCTTGCAATTGAAACTTGCGCTGATGGAAGGTCCGGATTTCCCGATAGCCTTGGGTGTGATTCGTGATGTGGATGCACCGACATACGATGAGGCAGTAGAAGCCCAGATAGAAGAGGTGTCTGCCAAGAAGAAGTATCACACGTTTGCCGAATTGCTGGAAACGAATGATACGTGGGAGATTAAATAAATCTGACATGATAAAAAGAAAAGGAGCCAGTGATTTTTTCGTCTGGCTCCTTTTTTGTCTTTATTCTTTTTCTCCATAACACAAATCGCCTGCATCTCCCAGTCCCGGCACGATATAGGAATGAGCATTCAGTTCCGGGTCGATGGCGCCGCACCATACGGTGGTTTTTTCAGCCGGGAATACTTTTTTGATATGCTCGATGGCTTGACGGCTGGCAATGACCGAAGCAATGTGTATATGCGCTGGCTCTCCTTTGGTAAGTAAAGCTTCGTAGGCTAATTCCATGGAACTGCCGGTAGCCAGCATCGGATCGGTCAGAATCAGAATCTTTCCGTCCAGTCGCGGAGAAGCAATGTATTCAATGTGAATATCAAAGTTGTCTTCATTGATGTACTTACGATAAGCAGAAACGAAGGCATTTTCCGCATGGTCGAAATAATTGATAAATCCCTGATGAAGTGGAAGTCCTGCACGAAGGATAGTCGCTACTACGGGCTGTTCGGAAGGTATGTTCTCTACGGCTGTGGCGAGTGGGGTTTGTACGGATACCGGATGGTAGGGAAGGGTCCGGCTGATTTCGTATGCCATGATTTCACCCACACGTTCAATGTTGCGTCGGAAGCGGATGCGGTCACCTTGTACATGTACGTCGCGGATTTCAGAAAGAAACTGGTTGAAAAGGCTGTTGCTTTGGTTAAAGTTGATTATTTTCATAAACATTTTCAGGTTCTTAGGGGTTTTATTATTTAGATTTCAGTCTGCAAAGAAACAAAATAAAATTGATTTGTAATGTGGATTTGACAATTTTGTTACACAAGTATAAATCTTTAAATGATTACGGATTTTTTTCTGTAATAACTTCTTTGAATTAAAAATATCTACTACTTTTGTAGCGCCTAAAACAAGGAGATGTTGAAGAGCAGAAAAAGCAGATTAGGCTTACAGATTTAGACAATAAACATTTGATATAATAACCAAATTAATCATTTGAACAATGGCAAATTTAGATCTTACTAAGTACGGTATCACTGGAACCGTAGAAATCGTACACAATCCTTCTTACGATGTATTGTTTGCAGAAGAAACAAAAGCAGGTTTGGAAGGCTTCGAAAAAGGTCAGGTAACTGAACTGGGTGCAGTAAACGTAATGACTGGTATCTACACTGGTCGTTCTCCTAAAGATAAATTCTTGGTAAAAGACGCTACAAGTGAAAACACTGTATGGTGGACTTCTGAAGAATATAAAAACGACAACAAGCCTGTAACTACAGAAACTTGGAATGTATTGAAAGAATTGGCTGCTAAAGAATTGTCAAACAAGAAATTGTATGTTGTTGATGGTTTCTGCGGCGCTAACGAAGCTACTTGCTTGAAAGTTCGTTTCATCATGGAAGTTGCATGGCAGGCTCACTTCGTAACTAACATGTTCATCCGTCCGTCTAAAGAACAGTTGGAAAACTTCGAACCTGATTTCGTTGTTTACAACGCTTCTAAGGCTAAAGTTGAAAACTACAAAGAACTGGGTCTGAACTCAGAAACTGCAGTTGTGTTCAACTTGACTACTAAAGAACAGGTTATCCTGAACACTTGGTACGGTGGTGAAATGAAGAAAGGTATGTTCTCTATGATGAACTACTTCAACCCGTTGCGTGGTATCGCTTCTATGCACTGCTCTGCTAACACTAACATGGAAGAAACTGAATCAGCTATCTTCTTCGGTTTGTCTGGTACTGGTAAGACTACTTTGTCTACAGACCCGAAACGTAAGTTGATTGGTGATGACGAACACGGATGGGATAACGAAGGTGTATTCAACTACGAAGGTGGTTGCTACGCTAAGGTTATCAACCTGGATAAAGAATCTGAACCAGATATCTACAACGCAATCAAACGTGACGCTCTGTTGGAAAACGTAACAGTAGACGCTAACGGTAAGATTGACTTCGCAGATAAGAGCGTAACTGAAAACACTCGTGTTTCTTATCCTATCCACCACATCGAAAACATCGTGAAACCTATTTCTAAGGGTCCTCACGCTAAACAAGTTATCTTCTTGTCTGCTGATGCATTCGGTGTATTGCCTCCAGTATCTATCTTGAATCCTGCACAGGCTCAGTACTACTTCTTGTCTGGATTTACTGCTAAGTTGGCTGGTACAGAACGTGGTATCACTGAACCGACTCCGACATTCTCTGCTTGCTTCGGTGCTGCTTTCTTGAGCTTGCATCCTACTAAATATGCAGAAGAACTGGTTAAGAAGATGGAAATGACTGGTGCAAAAGCATACTTGGTTAACACTGGTTGGAACGGAACTGGCAAACGTATTTCTATCCGTGATACTCGTGGTATCATCGACGCTATCCTGGATGGTTCTATCGAAAAAGCTCCTACTAAGACTATTCCTTACTTCGATTTCGTTGTTCCGACAGAATTGCCGGGTGTTGATCCGAAGATCTTGGATCCGCGTGACACTTACGCTGATGCTGCTGAATGGACTAAGAAAGCTGAAGACTTGGCTGGACGTTTCATCAAGAACTTCGCTAAGTTTACAGGTAACGAAGCTGGTAAGGCTTTGGTTGCTGCTGGTCCGAAATTGTAATTCAGACTTACAAAATCTTAAATATGAAAGCGGTTTCCTTCGGGAAGCCGCTTTTTTTGTATCTTTGGTCGTAGTTTTAATTCGTAAATCTAATTTATTATGAGAAAGTCTATTCATCTTCTATCCATTCCAGTTGTGGCTTGTTGCTTGTCGTGTACTTCCGGAAAGGTGCTTCCGCCTGAACCGATTCTTCCTGTGCCTGAACCCAAGCAGGTGGAATGGCAGCAGATGGAAACGTATGCTTTTATCCATTTTGGCCTGAATACTTTTAATGACCGGGAATGGGGATATGGAGATACGGATCCGAAAACGTTTAATCCGACGAATCTGGATTGTGAACAATGGGCGCAGACACTGGTAAAAGCTGGTATGAAAGGAGTGATTCTTACTGCCAAACATCACGACGGATTCTGCTTGTGGCCGTTTGAAGGTACAGACTATAGTGTAAAGAACTCTCCGTGGAAGAACGGACAGGGAAATGTGGTGAAAGAATTGTCGGAGGCTTGTAAGAAATATGGACTTAAATTTGCTGTTTATCTTTCGCCATGGGATCGCCATCAGGCTAATTATGGTACGCCTGAGTATTTGCCTTACTTTTATGCGCAGTTACATGACTTGCTGACGAACTACGGACCTGTATTTGAAGTATGGTTTGACGGTGCTAATGGTGGTGACGGATGGTATGGTGGTGCCAAGGATATACGTACCATTGATCGCAAGAACTATTATAATTATCCTCGTATCTATGAAATGCTGGACAGTATTCAGCCTCAGGCCATCATTTTCTCGGATGGAGGACCTGGTTGCCGTTGGGTAGGTAACGAGAAAGGTTTTGCTGGGGCTACCAACTGGTCATTCCTGCGAAAGGGAGAGGTGCATCCGGGATATGATAAGAGCTATGAATTGCAGTATGGACATCCGGATGGAAATCAGTGGGTGCCTGCAGAGTGTGATGTGTCTATCCGTCCGGGATGGTTCTATCATCCGGAGGAAGATGACAGAGTAAAAAGTCCGGATCAGCTGGTGGATTTGTATTACCGCAGTGTGGGGCATAATGCCACTTTGTTGTTGAACTTCCCAGTAGACCGGAGAGGACTGATTCATCCGGTAGATTCTGCCAATGCGGTTCGTTTCCATGAGATGATTCAGCAGCAGTTGAAGACGAATTTGGTGGCAGGAATGACTCCCAAGGTTTCAAATGAACGTGGAGGAGATTTTGTGGCATCTGCCTTGACCGATGATAATTTTGATACTTATTGGGCTACGGAAGACGGGGTAACTACAGCTGATATTGAGTTCTCGTTTGATACGCCTACTCGGATGAACCGTATGATGCTTCAGGAATATATTCCGTTGGGACAGCGTGTAAAGGCATTTGTGGTGGAATATCTTGATAAAGATACATGGCTTCCGGTGAAACTGAATGAAGAAACGACTACTATTGGATACAAACGTCTGTTACGTTTTGAAACGGTGGAAACAAAGGGTATACGTATCCGGATTACAGATGCGCGTGGTCCGCTTTGTTTGAGCAGTGTGGGAGTGTATGATGCAGGTAATGTGTCTGATTCATTTGTAGAGAAGGTGGAAGACATTGAATCTTTGCCTTATCTTTTGCCGGATGTTAAAGCCGATGAGGCGGCAAAGGCTTCTGACAAGCAGGCGCAGACGACTTGTTTTGTAGAAGGTGACCGTTTGTTGATTGAACTTCAAGAGGAGCGACTGGTTTCTTCTCTTCATTTCTTGCCTGATCAGGGTGAACCTAACAAGGGTCTGATTGCCAATTATGAAATACGTGTCGGCGTGAGCAAGGATGCAGTGAATCAACTGGTCAAATCGGGTGAGTTCTCAAATATACAGAACAATCCGGTGATGCAGTCGGTATTCTTTACTCCGGTAAAAGCCCGTTATATAGAATTGAAGGCTACGCGTATGATTCGTGCGGACGAACCGATGGGATTTGCCGAATTAGGGGTGAAATAACTAGGTGAAAATAAGAGTTTATGAAAAAAGTAATTTATTCAATGTTAGGAGCAGGGTTATTGTGCCTCTCCAGCTGTGGTGGACAGACGCAGACGGAACAGACCCCTGCAGTTGATGAGTCTTCGGCTAAAAATCAGGTGATTGAATCTATCATGACACGGCGAAGTGTGCGGAAATATCTGCTGCAGCCGGTAAATCGTGATACGATGCAGATGATTCTGGATTGTGGTATTCATGCTCCTAATGGACAGAACAAGCAGTCGTGGGCAGTACGCGTGGTAGACAATCCGGAGTTTATCAATGGTATTACGGAGGTGTATAAGAAGTTGAATCCCAAAGTGGCAGAAGATCCGGGATTCAAGAATATGTTCCGTAATGCACCTACGGTAGTATTTATTGCCAACGATACTTCGTATGATATGTCGCAGATAGACTGTGGACTGCTGGGAGAAAATATGATTCTTTCGGCCTGGTCAATGGGGATCGGTTCCTGCTGTTTGGGAAGCCCCATACGCTTTATGAAGACAGAGCCTCAGGCAGCAGACTATCTGAAACGCCTGAATATACCTGAAGGCTATGAATTGTTGTATTGCATAGCCTTCGGATATCCAGATGAGTCACCGGCAGCCAAGCCGCGTGATGCATCGAAAGTGATGTTTGTGGAGTAATCTATTTATCGCGCTCCTAAATCGTCATAAGAAGATTGTAGAATCGCTTTCCCCAGTTCTGTGCGTCGTTCGTTCGGAGCTGGGGATTCTATTAATGTCTTGCCGGAATTGTTATCAATCAGTGTGGTACCGGTACTGTCGCGGAAGGCAAATCCGTTGTTATAGGTATAGTAAGCAAACGGGTACTTGTAGTTTTTACCTAACACGTTACGGCTGAAGTTGAATTCCTTATGGCTGATTCCCAATTGTGCCAGCAGGGTAGCGGCCATATCACTTTGGTTCATCAGTTTGTCAATGACCATAGGCTGCTTAATGGCGCCTCCTAACCATAGCATCGGAATGTGGTGGATACGTGGGTCATGCACCAGTCCTTCTTCCGGATAATAGTAGCCATGGTCTGGCAGACACACGATGAGTAAGTTCTTCCATTGAGGAAGCGTCTTGAGTTTGTCGATAAATTTCCCCAGACAATCGTCAGTGAAAGCAAAAGCATTAGGAATTTTCTCTTTCAGGCGATGGTAGGGTACCTCAAACGGCTCATGGCTGCTTAGGGTGAGGAAGGCCGTATGCCAGGGCTGGTCAGTATCCCGTTCTTTTATCTGGCGGTAGAGGTACTCGAAAGTAATGTCATCGTTTACTCCCCATGGGTTTTTCCGTTCTTCCATGCTGAAATCTACATCTGCTGTCAACTGTTGGTATCCGCTGCCCAGCAAATAACTCTTCATGTTGGTGAAGTTGATATCGCCTCCATACAGAAAATCTGTGGCATAGCCTTGTTCCCGCAGTTTCCCGGCAATAGAAGGCAAGGTGCGGCTTTTGGCGGGAGATTTCATGACGGAAACCGTCGGGAAGCTTTGGTATCCGCTGAAGGTACAGACCGTACCTCGGTCGGTTCGGAAACTGTTGGCATAACAATTAGTAAAGAAGACTCCTTCCTTGCTCAGGCGCTCCAGATTCGGGCTGACACCGGGTATTCCTCCTAATGATTCTACGAATACTCCTCCAAAACTTTCCATGAGGATAATCAATACATTAGGACGGTTGGTGGTAAGTAATGAAACTTCATTCTCTCCTGTATCAGCATACAATCCTTCAAATAAACTTGCCCGTTTTTCTTCATCGAAGAAATTGAACTGCTGGGAAAAGTCGGTGGTTTTGCTGATGGAAGACAACAGACTGAAGTCCGGATTGATGGCGGAATGATTCAGAAATTCGTCATTGCAGAAATAGGCTTGTCCTACGTTGCTGGTTGATTCGGTTACACCTCCTCGTATGACGATAAAGATAACTCCTCCCAAAAGCAGAGTTATCAAACTGCCTGTGATACGCTTCTGGACTTGTGGCAGACAGTCTGGTGTGATCTTATATAATCCCCATGTCACCAAGGCTGATAAGATGAGGATACACAGCAGTCGTATCAGAATAAATCCAAAGGATACACTGGCCATGGCATTCTTCGGAGAATCCAGGTAGAGGAAGATGGAAGCATCTAATTTGAATCCCCAAAATGGATACAAGGCCATATCGCCGATGAAGATAAGTGTGGTAGCCAGACTGATTAAAACGTAGTAGCCGATAAGTATCTTTTTCAACGGGAAACGGCGGAACCATATACTGCAAAGAATGGCCAGCCAGGGGATGGCCGTCAGGTATCCGGTGGTTGCTGCGTCAAGCGTAAAGCCATGGAACAATACCCGAAGGTAGTCTATGAAAGCTGTTCCCTTCTCGCATGCACCGTTATAGAGCATAAAGACAGGTTTCTGAAGCAGGAAGTAACCCAGTATGCTGGCGAAAAAACATCCCAGATATGTAAGTCTCTTTTTCATCTGTTTAAGTTTTTGATTATTTACGTCCGAAGTCAGCAGGGACTTCTCCCCATACGTCAGTCTCCCACTTGAGCAGGGGAGTGGTATAAGTGTTTTCCTTCAGCCATTTTTCTGCCCGTTCAATTAACTGGAAGAGTGCTTCTGTTTTCTCGGTTCGTTCCAATTTGGTCTTGCATTTTCTTTGCTTCACCCAAGAGAGGGCATTACGACTGTCGGAGTAGATAGGCATGTTCAGGTTCTTTTGTTTAAGAAGTGCCAGTCCATGGACTATGGCCAGGAATTCTCCGATATTGTTGGTACCGTAAACCGGTCCGAAATGGAATATTTCCTGTCCTGTCAGCAGGTACACTCCGCGATATTCCATGGGGCCAGGGTTACCGCTACAAGCAGCATCTACTGCCAGACAGTTTAAATTGAAGTTTTCGGGGAGTTGTGCCTCAGGCTTTTCTAAAGCTGATGCACGGTGGCGGTTCATGTATTGATGTGCAGGAGTCGCGAAAGCATGTTCAGCTTCCTCTTGTGAATCGAATGACTTATATATGGCTCCTTTATAGCCTTGTATTTGCAGTTGGCAATCGGTCCACGAAGAATAGATGCCCGGATTCACTCCTTTCCAGACTACGTAGAATTTTTTTTTAGCCATAAGATGGTCTTTAAAAAGAAAGTGGCTGTGCAAAAAGAGTGTGGTTTACCCTTTTGCCAGCCACTTGATATACAAGATTGTGATTACATGCGTTCAGGTACTTCGATACCCAGCAAGCCCATAGCCAGCTTGACTACTTTGCCTACATTCTGGCTCAAGGCGAGACGGAATATTTTCAGGGCTTCATTTTCTTCACGCAGAATGCTGAAGTCATGATAGAACTGGTTGTATTCTTTTACCAGGTCGTAAGCATAGTTTGCCAGAATAGATGGATTGTAATCTGTTCCGGCTTGTTTCACTACGTTGGTAAAGTCTGCCAGCATTTGAATCAGACCTTCTTCTTTTGTACTCAGTTCAATACCGCTTGGGATGACAGCCGGGATGCTGAGTCCGGCTTCTGTAGCCTTACGCAGAATAGACTGGATACGTGCGTATGTGTATTGGATGAACGGACCAGTGTTTCCGTTGAAGTCAATAGATTCTTTCGGGTTGAAAGTCATGTTCTTACGTGCATCCACTTTCAAGATGAAGTATTTCAAGGCGCCCAAACCTACGATGCGTGCGATGTCGTCTGCCTCTTCCTGAGTCAGTCCGTCCAGTTTGCCCAGTTCGTTGCTGGTCTCCTTAGCAGTTTCAATCATGGCTTCCATCAGGTCGTCGGCATCTACTACCGTACCTTCACGGCTCTTCATCTTTCCTTCCGGCAGTTCCACCATACCGTAAGAGAAGTGTACGAGGTCTTTACCCCATTCGAAGCCCAATTTGTCGAGCAGAATAGACAATACCTGGAAGTGATAGTTCTGTTCGTTACCTACCACATAAATCATCTTGTTGATAGGATAATCCTGGAAGCGCAGTTTGGCAGTACCGATGTCCTGTGTCATGTATACAGAGGTACCGTCACCACGGAGCAACAATTTGTGGTCTAATCCTTCCGGAGTCAGGTCGGCCCATACAGAACCGTCTTCCTTACGATAGAAAAGCCCTTTTTCCAGCCCTTCCATTACCTTTTCTTTTCCTTCAAGGTAAGTCTGTGATTCGTAGTATATCTTGTCGAAGCTTACTCCCATCATCTTGTAGGTTTCATCGAAACCTGCATATACCCAGTCGTTCATCTTCTTCCAGAGGGCACGTACTTCCGGGTCATTAGCTTCCCATTTGCGAAGCATTTCGCGTGCTTCCAGCATCAACGGAGAATTAGCTTCGGCTTTTGCCTTTGCTTCTTCTTCGTTCATTCCTTCAGCCTGATATTGAGCCATCAGCTCTTTCACTTCAGCCTTGTAGTGCTTGTCGAAAGCTACATAGTAATCACCAATCAGGTGGTCGCCTTTCTTGCCTGATGATTCAGGAGTTTCACCGTTACCATATTTCAACCAGGCCAGCATGGACTTACAGATGTGGATACCACGGTCGTTTACGATGTTTGTTTTTACCACCTTGTTACCGTTGGCAGCCATGATGTTAGCCAGCGCACTTCCCAGCAGGTTGTTACGCACGTGACCCAGGTGAAGCGGTTTATTGGTATTAGGAGAAGAATATTCAATCATGACAAGTGGCGCATTGTCGTCTGCTTTCTGTATGCCCCACTGGTTATCGGTGTGGATACGGTTCAGCAGTTCAATCCATACGTCAGATGCAATGGTCAGGTTCAAGAAACCTTTAATTACGTTATAGTTTGCGATGGCCGGTTCATTCTGTTTCAAGTATTCCCCAATTTCTTGTGCAGTTTGTTCCGGGCCCTTTTTAGACATCTTCAGGAAAGGAAAGACAACCAGTGTCAGGTGGCCTTCAAACTCTTTCTTTGTTTTCTGAAGTTGAACCATTTTGGCAGGAACTTCCTGATTGTATAAGGTCTTTATACCGTTCAGGATAGATTCGGTCAGTTTATCTTCTATTTTCATGTGTATATAGTTTATGTAATTATCCTATCTTAACCGTACAAAGATAGTGATTTTTACGCTTCTCCTGCCGCTCCGTTGCGTATTATTACATATTCTTTCTCCATTCCGACGGAGAGACCCCTTCCTGAAGTTTGAATTGTTTGCTGAAGTGAGCTAAATCAGTGAAGCCTATTCGTTCGGCTATTTCTGACAAATTGCGCTTCGGAGGTTGTGCCATTAATAGTTTGGCTTCTTCTATGCGTAAGTGATTAAGCCATAAATTAAAGTTTAGTCCATAGGTATGATTGATGTAGTTTGACAGGTAGGTCCTGTTAATACCTATGGTTTTGCATAGTTCAATGATGGTAAGCCTGGAGTTTAAGAACCCTTTCTGTTTAATCCATTCTTCCAATCTACCTTTGATCATTTCATTCTTTTTCATAGTTTCCTTATTTTTCCCGAATGTAGGAAGTTTTAGAAATTTATGAAAAGACAAAAAACAACTTTACGGAGTATATGTTTATATTCAGTGACTAAATGGTAAAAAAAATGGATTATCCGGCCTGAATTTACTTATAAATAAGTGTGGAAAGATAGTTCTCGGAGAGGACCTCGTTGGCAATGTCGAGTAGTTGTGCTGAGGTCAGTGCTTCAATCCTTTTGAATACTTCTTCTTTTTCTTCGTAAGTATGATAATGCAGAAAGCATTTGCCCATGTTGAGTGCATTATTTTCAAAATTGTCTCCAGCAACTCCTATCTGTCCGATGATTTGTTTTTTAGCAGCTGCGAGTTGTAGAGAGGTCAGTGCATTTTCCCTAATTTTTTTAAGTTCCTTATGTACTAATGAAATACAATGATCTGTATCATGCAGGTCACAACCAAAATAGATACAGAATGTACCTGTATCTGTATACGATGTAAGATTGGATTCTACATTATAAACCAATCCTCTTTTTTCGCGTAAAGAGATGTTGAGCCGGCTGTTCATGCCAGGGCCTCCGAGAATATTATTAAGCAGGTACAAACCTGTACGCCGTTCATCATAAGCGTGGTACCCTCTTCCTCCAATCATGACATGTGCCTGGTGAGTGTCCTTGTGAATAGTTAGTTGGTTAGGTTTGTAGGCAGGAGGAAGCATGCGCGCTTCTTTTATTCTTTCAAAGCGGGGAATATCTGCAGTCACTTTCTCAAGCGTACGGATTACTTTCTGGAAAGGAATATCTCCTTGAACGAAAAATATCATGTTTTCCAGTTGGTAGTGGGAATGAACGAAATGTTGCGCGTCTTCGCTTGTGAACTGGCGTAAAAGTTCTGGATTACCAAGTATGTTTCTGCCTAGCGGATGGTTCGGGAAAATCAGTTCTTCAAAATCGTCAAAAATAAGTTCCGCAGGACTATCTTCATAACTTTGGATTTCGTCGATAATGACTTCTACCTCTTTTTCGATTTCATTAGCTGGAAACACACTGTGGAAAACAATATCGGTCAGTAATTCCGCAGCCCGGTTGAAATGTTCTTTTAAAAAAGCACTGTAAATGACAGTTTCCTCCTTATTGGTATAGGCATTCAGGTCACCTCCCACATTCTCCATGCGATTAAGAATGTGCCAGGCTTTTCGCTTTTCTGTACCTTTAAAAATCAGGTGCTCTACAAAATGGGCCATACCTTGCTCTTGCGGAAGTTCATCGCGTGTGCCGGCGTCGATGGCAAAGCCACAATAAGCCACATTTGTAGGACTGGTAGTATGAATAAGTCGTAAGCCATTTGAGAGAGTAAAAGTTGAATATGCCATATTTCAAGAAGTGTAATTTCTTTTTCGCTGCAAATTTACAATAAATACCTATTGTCTTTCTTCAAAAAATGCAGATATTTGCAGAGTATGACATTTCAAACTAATATATGAATAAAATTGCAGTCTTTTGTTCGGCCTCAGATGCGATAGATCCTGTATTTATGGAAAAAGCAAGAGAGCTGGGCGCATGGTTAGGCCAGCATCATAAATGGCTGGTTTACGGGGGCTCCAATACAGGACTGATGGAAGTCCTTGCTAAAAGTGCGAAAGAAAACGGAGCTATGATAATGGGAGTTATTCCCACTAAACTGGAGGAACATGGCAGAGTCAGCGACTTGCTTGATGTGACATTTCATTCGGTAAACTTGAGCGACCGGAAAGATATTATGTTGCAGGAATCGGAAGTAATGGTAGCTTTGCCGGGTGGAATCGGTACGCTGGACGAAGTATTTCATGTGATGGCTGCCTGCAGTATAGGATATCATCAGAAAAAGGTTATCTTTTATAATGTGGAAGGCTTTTGGGATGATATGCTGGCTTTCTTGAATCGTTTGGAGAAAACACATTTTGCACATCGTCCGTTGAAAAATTATTTTGAAGTGGCGAATACGCTGGAGGAACTGACCCGTTTATTGGAATAAAATTATAATTTAATCATAATCTTATGAATTCATCAATAAAAGATTTATTACAGCGTGAAGCACAGGCCGTGTTGAATATTCCGGTAACAGACGGATATGAAAAGGCGGTAGAGCTGATTGTGGAACAGGTACATGAGAAAGGCGGAAAACTGGTAACCAGTGGTATGGGTAAAGCTGGACAGATAGCCATGAATATTGCCACTACATTCTGTTCCACGGGTATCCCCTCTGTGTTTTTACATCCGAGTGAGGCACAGCATGGCGATTTGGGAATTCTGCAAAAAAATGACTTGTTGCTTTTGATTTCTAATTCTGGTAAGACAAGGGAAATTGTGGAACTGACCGAACTGGCTGCACGCCTAAATCCGGAATTGAAAAAAATTGTTATCACGGGAAATCCGGATAGTCCGTTAGCGGAAGCGGCAGATATTTGTCTGGCTACAGGGCACCCTGATGAAGTTTGTTTGTTAGGAATGACGCCTACTACTTCTACGACTGTGATGACGGTGATAGGAGATATTTTAGTTGTAGAGACTATGCGAAAGACTGGCTTTACGATTGAAGAATATAGCAAGCGCCATCATGGCGGGTATTTGGGAGAGCGTTCCCGTGCATTGAGCAAATAAAATATGGGTGTGCGAGAAGGCACACCCATTTCTTTTTACGGAAAGAAATAAAACATTTCTACCTATTTATCTGATGTTATTATTGTAGTTTGTAGATTTCCGTTCCAGCCAGCAGGAAACATCCTACTCCATAATCTTCGAAGTCTGGGACGCTTTCGTAGGTGACAGGTTGTCCGTCTTTAGGTTCTTTTCCAGTTCCTTGCACGTAACCTAAAAAACCATTGGAATGAACCGCATCTTTTACCATGGCATTCCAGCCTTTTAATAGAATGGGCAAATATTCTTCTTTATCCAGTAATCCGTTTCGCACTCCCCATGCCATTCCGTAGACAAACAAAGCAGTTCCTGTAGTTTCTTTACCACCGTAATTTCCGGCATCATGAAGACTTACGTTCCAGAATCCGTCTGTACGCTGACAAGCTTTCAGTGCTTTGCTCATGAGTAAGAAATCATTGATGTAATCCTGACGATGTTTTTCGTTTGCAGGAATTTCGTCGAGCACACGTACGAGTGCAGCGTATGCCCACCCGTTTCCTCTGCTCCAATAGCAGTCTTCGCCATTAGGTTCTTTGTAGGGAGGTAAGAAATCGGCATCTCTCCACCAAAGTCCGTCTGCCAGGTTGAACAATCCTTTTCCTCCCAGCTGGTTACGTGAGAATTCATACATATCCCACATCTTGTCGAAATATTTCTGCTCTCCTGTCAGGTGTCCCATTTTGGCTAGTACTGGCATGCCCATTTGAATGGCATCTACCCAGGTCCAGTCTCCTACTTGGGGAGTATTGACAAGCATGTTCATATTGGATTTGATATTTTTCAGCATTTCAGGCTTGGGACAAAGATTATATAAGTCGATATAAGTTTGTCCACAGCAGTAATCATCAGCGTTACGTGTGGTATTTCCGTTTCGCATACCCCATTCATGATATTCAGCCCAGTTGTATGCATAATCGTAGTATTCTGCGCGGGGGAAAATGGAATATAGAGACATTAATCCTTCATAGTATACTCCTCTGGTCCAGATATTACTAGGGCGGGTAACTTTACGTACAAAACTAGGAGTCCGGTAATCTGCATATTTCTCCATGAAATACTTATTTACTTTAATCATCACTTCCAGTGTTTCTTTTTGTGGTGGTAGTTTTTGTGCAGTAGAAGTGGTGAATCCCCAGCTCATTATAAACAGAAATGCGATAAGAATCTTTCTCATAATTAAATAAAGGTATTAGTTCTGAAATTGTATCAACAAAGATAGGAGATACAAGAACATTTGTACATGGAAAATCATGCAAATACATTGAAAATCATTCAAAAAATGCTCTTGGACTCTTCTTATGGATGTTTTTTGTACAAAAAGACATGTAATTGCATGATTCTCTATTCCTTCTTGTCGAAAAAGTTTTCTATTTTGCTTACATATTTATTTTAGTTTTTAATGTATTCAGAAGATGAGGGGATATTGTGTAAAAGGCTGGCTTTTATGGTGCTTATCCTGGATGGCCGTCAGTGTATTTGCCAGTGAAATTTTTCCGGATGGAACACCAATTCCAGAATGGTTCAGAGAGCATCGGGTGGTACCAGTAAAAGAGCTGGGAAAGCAATATTGTATCACGAATTATGGTGTGCAAAATGATAGTACGATTTTACAGACAGAACGTATTCAGGCAGTCATTGATAAAGCGGCTCAAGAGGGTGGAGGAGTGATCTGTATCCCTAAAGGGACTTTTTTGTCGGGCTCTCTTTTTTTCAGACCTCGTACTCATCTTTATCTGGAAAAAGGAGCAACTCTGAAAGGAAGTGATGACATTAGTCATTTTGATGTGATTGATACCCGTCTGGAAGGGCAGAATCTAACGTATTTTGCAGCTTTGGTTAATGTCATTGGAGTGGATGGATTTACACTTTCAGGCGAGGGGAAGATAAATGGAAATGGACTTCGTTTTTGGAAATCTTTTTGGTTGCGCCGACAGGTAAATCCCCAGTGTACGAATTTGGAGGAACTTCGTCCACGGTTGGTATATATTGCTGATTCAAAAAATGTGCAGTTGTCTGGGGTCAGATTGGAAAATTCTCCGTTCTGGACTACTCATTTATATCGTTGTGAGAATGTGAAGTTGCTAAATCTTTCTATTTTTGCTCCTCATTCGCCGGTGAAAGCACCTAGTAGTGATGCTATTGATATTGATGTGTGCAAGAATGTGTTGGTAAAAGGTTGTTATATGTCTGTAAATGATGATGCCATAGCTTTGAAGGGTGGAAAAGGTCCTTGGGCAGACCAAGATAAGGTGAATAATGGAAGTAATATGAATATCATTATAGAAGATTGTGTATGGGGATTCTGTCATAGCGCATTGACTTGTGGTAGTGAGTCTATACATAACCGCAATATTCTGGTGAGACGCTGTCGGGTAGAGCATGCACAGCGTTTGCTTTGGCTAAAGATGCGTCCGGATACGCCGCAAAATTATGAATATATTCAGTTGGAAGATATTACAGGCTCTGCCATTAATTTCTTGTTTGCCCAGCCTTGGACTCAGTTTTTTGATTTAAAGGATAGGAAAGATGTCCCCTATTCATATTCAAGTCATGTGACGATGCGTAATATTCAATTGGATTGTGATGTCCTTTTTGCGGTGAAGAAGGATGAAACGCAGTATAAGCTGTCTGATTTTCTATTTGAGAATTTAAAGATTACAGCTCGTAAGTCAGGGGAAATTTGTAAAGATTATATTCACAATCTGCAGATTCGGAATGTAACAGTAAACGGAGTACATTTAAAATAAAAACGATGTGGTAGAAATTGCTACCACATCGTTTTTATTTTAGGTAAGTTTGTATTCGTCAGGGTAATAAATAAAATCGATAACTGCCCTGTCATATTCGAATAACTCTTCAGGTTTGAAGAATCTTTCAATTTCTTCAATAGCTGTTTTAGGTGAATCTGAGGTGTGGATGATGTTTTCTTGTGAACTTACACAATAATCTCCTCGGATAGTACCTGGAACGGCTACACGGCCATTGGTGGCTCCTGTCATGGAGCGTACCACCTGAATGGCATCTACTCCTTCATAGCAACATACAATCACAGGACTGGCCATCATAGAAGCTTTTACACGGGAGAAGAAAGGTTTTCCGGCCAAGTGGGCATAATGCTCATTGAGCAAATCCTCCGTAAGTTGCATCATTTTCATGCCAGCCAGGCGCAGGCCTTTACGTTCAAATCTATGGGTTATTTCTCCGATAAGTCCGCGCTGTACGGCACTGGGTTTTAGAATTACTAATGTTTTTTCAAGACTCATAGTTCGTTTATATTAAGGTGATACAAAGATTCATTGCGCTCAAATATACGAAAAAAAGGATATGAGCCCTAAAAACGAGTGGATTTTTTATTTAAAGCTATTTGGAATCCAAAGGTATTATTCCAAGGTTAATAGCTTTCAGAACAAGGTCTACGGCATTCCTGGCCTCCAGTTTGCTCATAAGGCTTTTGCGGTGAGTTTCAATTGTATTATTGGATACATGCAGCAATTCTGCAATTTCCCTTGTATTAAATCCTTTAGCAATAGCCTGCAATACCTCCATTTCTCTTAAAGTAAGCTGTTCTTTTATCTGTTCTTCTGTCTGCATCCGGTTTAAAATGGATTTGAATCGTTTGCAAAGGTATTGGCCTCCTTTTAAGATTGTCTGGATGGCTAGTGTCAGTTCATTAATATCTGCCGATTTTAGTATGGCCCCACTTATGGAGGCTTTAGTCAGTCTTTTAAGTATCCATATCTCTTCATGCATGGTATTAATCAAAATACGTGCTTCCGGGTGCTTTTGCAGGATGGTTTCTATCAGTTCGAACCCGTTGGTGTCGGGAAGTTCCACATCAAGCAGATAGATGTCGAACGGTTGCATGGCTATCAGAAGCATTGCTTCTGCTCCTGATGAGGCAGTATATACCTTTTCTATTTCAGGCATTTGAGACACTACATGCTTGATGCCTTGCAGTATAAGAGTATGGTCATCGACTAATAGTATTTTGGCTTTAGGACTTGTCATTTTGTCGCATTTTTACACTGCAAAGAAAAAAATATTCATTGAAAAGATTTTCACTGAAAACCGTGATTTTTTCAATGAAGATGCACCTGAATATGAATATTCACTCCAGTCTTGTCTTTTTCTATCTTGTAATCTCCTGCAATAGTTTTTAACCGGTCGTTGATGGTTCGCAAACCTATTCCTTTAGATAAATCAGCATGTGGACTCCAGTTCCCGTCATGATGTACTTCAATAATAAGATAAGTGGTATTTTTTTCTATTTGGATACAGATAACCTTTGCCTGGGTATGTTTGAGTATATTCCCGGTCGTTTCCTGCATGATGCGGTAGATTTCGTATCCTATATGTTCTGGAATACTTGACCAATCCGTGTGAGGATAGGGAGTATATTGTATGGAAATTCCTGAAATCTCTTGCATTTTAGAGAAATAATCAGCTAACATTTCATTCAGATCGGTAAACTGGAAATTGGGTGGCATTAGTTCATGTGAAATGGCTCGTACGCCGCTACGAATCTCTTCTAATGTCTGAATGGTATTTGTTTTTAGATCCTCAGCAGAGCTTTGTTGCTGCATTTGAAGAATGGCTCCCAGCAGGTCATTACATACCCCGTCGTGCAAATCCTTAGCCAGTCGTTTGCGCTCATTTTCCAAGCCTTCTATGTATTGGCGGGCAGCAATCAGTTCGGTTTCCTTCTTTTGCACTTTCCGTTTGTGCAGCAGAATGGAAATAGCTATTAATAGTAATCCGATTACTGTAAGGTAATAGATGGTATGGCGTAAACGGCTTTCTTGTTCTTGTGCCTGAGTCTTTTCCAGAAGAGCAATTTTCAGTTCTTTGTCACTTGTCCGTAATTTCTCATTCAGTTCAGATAGTTCATGCTTGATTTTTCCACCGAAAATGGAATCCTGGTAAATGCATACTTCTTGCATGTTCTGATATGCTTTTTGGTAGTTCCCTAATCCTTCATAGTTACGTGCTGTTAAAATGTGATATTTATCGTATGGTAATTGAGTTTGAATTAATGGATTGCTTGTTAGTATGCTGAGACTTTTCTGATATTCTCCAATCCAATTATAAAGGCTAGCTTGTGTGCTATAAAATTCAAGTGCTGTCGGACTGTTTCCCGGGATTTTATGAATCAATTCTTCTCCTTTTTTTAGAAAAATCCTGACGGAATCTTTTTTGTTCCATAATTGATAGGTACTCAGTAAAGGCGATAGGGAGCTCATGGCAAGTAAAGGATATTTTAGTTCTAATGCCTTGTTGATATTTTTTTTTAAAATATGGCTTGCTTCAACATACTTACCCATACTGCTATAACATCCTCCAATGAGACTGCTGGCATATAATTCCATTAGTGAATCGTTTGCTTTTCGGGCGTATTCCGCTGCCTGCTTACCTTGCGTCAATGCTTCTTCATAGCGCTTGTTAAGATGGTAGAGCACGCCAATGTTATAATAGGTGGAAGCAATGTCTTCGTACTTTTCTGTTTTTTTACAGAGGTCGATGGCACGGTTATAGTGATATACGGCTGAGTCGAACATTCCTAACTTACGGTAGCAGACACCAATGGAAGATTCTACCACACCCTCCAGATCGTATCTTCTTTCTTTGAGATGGGGAGCATGTGTTGCAACCGTTTTAAATTTCTCTTTAGCTTGTTCTATTTTTCCTTCCATGAAAAGATAGTTAGCCAGTGAGTTGAGTAACTGCAAATATCCTTCTTCTTCAAAAGTAGGTTTTGAATAAAGAGAAAGCCCCTTCTGAATGTAATAATAGGATGAGTCATGGTTTTGAGTCTCATATTCTGCTCCTAAAGTCTGATATAATTCAATTAGTTTCTCCTTGGAAGTGTTTTGTCGTTTTGCCACTTGTAGTTCACGTTTTAAACTATCAATTGCTGCTGTTTCTGCCTGCATTGGCAAGCAAAAGATTGTGTGAAGAAAAATGCCTAATATGAAAATAAGTTTTTTCATGTAATCTAATTTTGTGAGTTCTACAAAGTAGCGATTTTTTGTGGAATATACAAATTTTAGATAGAAAACATCTGAAATATAAAGATAGAAATGCACTCTTGAGATGATTTAGAATAAAGCGGTTTCCGTTAAAACAAGCAAAATCGTGCAGTTAGTTCTCTTTTATATTTTTGGGAGATATATAACTCATTTGTATAATGAAAAGGAGGGGTCATAAGGCAACGGTTATTCTGTATCATGTGTAAATAGTGCATATTGATAATGTAGGATTGGTGGATTTGTATAAATTCTTCATTGTATGCACATAAGTCTTTGGCACGCAGATTAGCTTTAAGGCGGAGGAAAGAACCGTCTGTTAAAGCTATCTCCCAGCTTTTTTTTGTTGAGATATATTTGAAATAGCCGATATCATTTGAACGTAGCACGTGTAAGTTCCCCATAAAGGTCTGGATGAGTAAGGGTTTACCCAATTTTGTATCGAAGAGCTTTCTTAGGCGTTCCAAAGCTGCATTGTATCGCTGAATCTCGGTTGTTGTTTTCATATCCCTTTTTGTATTGTAATTTATTTGTCAAATATAATTCGTCTTATGGGGGAGGAAAACACGGAAAACCGTGATTTTTGTATAAAAGTAAAAAGGCCGCCTTGCAGTGCAAGACGGCCTTGTATTACAGTGTGTTTGTTCTTATTTTGAAGTATTGATATTTGCTGATGAGCGGAAGTCAAACATTAAGTTCAAATGTAATCCTTCATCTCCTTGTTTAATGCGGATGTTTCCAGGTTGACTGTTCGGACCTTGTTGCTCGATTGGTTTGAAGGAACAAATGGCTGGAATGTCAAGCAAGAAAGAAATATCGCCTTCCGGGAATTGCGGCATAGTTCTTCTGACACGTCCTACAGGTTCTTCCGGTGTAAAGATGTGATAGAAGATTCCATCGTTTCTTGAATAGATTGTAAATGGTGTTTTGTCGCTTTCCAGTGTAGCCCAATACATGTTGGCATGATATCCTTTAAATTCTGGATAAATCAGATTTTCAAAACTTTCTCCTGTAATGGTATTGTTGTAATCTTTATGCCAAATGTTATAGTTGGTACCAGGAATACGGTTTTTCCATACACGATAAGGCCCACGTCCCAGCCATTTCATACCCGTACAGTTTGTTTCTGGATAAGAGAAGGTCAATCCGAGATTGTATACTTTTGTGTCCATGAAGGCATCGTCAAATCCTCCGCCTCCAGATGCACGGTTAAGTAGGATGGCATCCATATAAAGCAGTCCTTGATCGGTCAGACGCCAGACAATGGAATCGGCTGCTCCCTTATATTTAGCACAGAATATGGCTCCTTCTTGTGTTTCACGCACGTAGCTGAGTGAAGGCTCATAGCGCATTTTCATTCCTACAGCTACCGGACCGTCCTTGAACGGAACTTCTGTTTCTCCCGCTTTTACTTGTTTGATGATACCGGTAGTGGCGTCAAACGTTACGCTTACCTTCGCACTGTTCAATACGATGTGGCTGGCATTGCGTGAGGCGGTAGCTTTGGGGAGTGCTTCTAGGGTCATAGGTGATTGTGCCATCTTATGGTCAAAATATTGTTTTACCAGGCGGATGGGGTAGCTCCAGTTGCAGATGCTATGTCCATTTTTGTCGAAAGCTTCCAGTTCTAGTACATCACCTTCATGGAAGTTGTCCGGAAGGTCGAAATGGGCTGTGCCGGTTTCTCCGGGCTGGATGGCAGGGAGAGTAACTTCTCCGTGGCTTAATTCAACGGATTGTGTTACACCTTTCAATGGAGTGTCGCATGACAATACCTTATACGTCATTTTGCATTCCTTCAGATTCGTGTAAGTATATTCGTTGGTAACCAGAAAATTACCGTTAAAATGAGAGGTGATGAGTAGTGGTTTCAGCTGGATGGGTGACCATTGAGCACGGATGGCATAGAAGCTGCCTTCTTTTTCACGGCGAGGACCAACTACTCCATCAGGGGCATTCGATTTGTCAGAATCCAGAATACCTCCTTTGTCACTCCGTTTGGGAGCTTCATCGCAGAATACCCAGATAAATCCTCCGGCAAACAAGGGGTTCGTATTCCAGCGATCCCAGAAATCCCGTAATCCGGCCCCTCCTCCTTGGTCGTACATGGCATGCATGAATTCTGTAGGCATGAAGACCTTATAGCCATTGGTAAATCGGGCTACTCCTGTCAGATAAGCCGGATAATGGTGCGTATCCAGGTCGTTAAAGTCGGCCCATGGGTGGACTACATGCCGTTTTTGAAGCTTGTCGTATTGAGCAAACAGTTTATCCAGCTGATAATTCCATCCTCCTTCATTTCCATTGCTCCAAATGATGATGGACGGATGATTGACATCGCGCTGCACCATCTCTTTCACCAGTTTGCTACCCACTTTTTCGTCGTAGCAATTCTGCCATCCTGCCAGTTCATCCATGTATACGATACCCAGTGAATCGCACATATCCAGGAAATGTTCGTCGGGGGCATAGTGTGATCTTACTGCATTCATGTTCATTTCCTTGATAAGAAGTGCGTCCTGACGACTCATGGCCGCACTGGTGGCTCTTCCCCCGTCTACGGAAAATGAATGGCGGTTAATACCTTTTACGACGAGTTTGGTTCCATTCAGATATACTCCGTCTTGTGGGAAAAATTCGACGGTGCGGAAGCCGATTCTGGTTTCACGTGTTTGGATTACTTTTCCTTCCGGTGATTTTAATTCCAGACGAGCTACATACAGGTTAGGGTCTTCTGTGGACCAGGTTTGGATGTCTGCCCACTGTCCTTCTATCTGTTGTTCTTTGCCAGAGTCTGTAATTTTTTTGGAAAGTGCAGACTTTCCCGTATTTGTCAGGATGGTTTTTCCGTCTTTCAAACCTCGTACCGATACATGAAGTTCATATCCTTTTGCATTGCCATACATTTCACATGAAGCTTGAAACTTTCCATGCTGGTCGGCATTAAGTACAAAGTGTTCAATGTGTACTTGTGGAACAACTTCCAACCATACTGGTCGATAGATTCCTCCATAAAGCCACCAGTCTGCTTTACGTTCTGCTGCATTGATGGATGAATTGGCAGATTCTTTAGCGACTTTTACTTCAAGTGTATTTTTCTTTCCGAGGGTGAGTAAGTCGGTGATGTCATAACAAAAACGGTTGAATCCGCCCTGATGCATTTCTCCGGCCAGTTTACCGTTGATCAAGACTTCCGTATCGGTCATGACTCCGTCAAAATAAATTTTTACCCGCTGGCCGCTCCATGATTTTGGAGCCTCGAATTTGTGACGATAAATACCTGTTTCATCACTTGGTTTGGCACCTTTGATGGTATACCATCGTCCGTAGGTATATTCTCCAAATCCTTGCAGTTCCCAGTTGCAGGGAACTTCTATCTTTTTCCATTTGCCACTGTTCTGTCCTTTTGAGCAGAGAAAGTCCCATGTCACGGTATTGTCAATACCGGTTCCTGAAAGATAAATTCGTTCCGGATGGGGGGCTTGCGCTTGCAAATGCAAGCCAGGCACGTTGCAGAAAAGGCTGGCAAGTAGGGTCAGTCTGATAAAGTTGTTTTTCATATCCGTGTTCATTGATTTATTTTCTACAAAGATACGTACCTTCATGAAATGAATGAATGGAATAATGTACATCTTGCTTGGAGGATTGTGTATCAGACGTACAAAAATCCATGAATCTGTACATTCCTATAGTTGTAAAGGCAGGATAACTTTTATCTTTGCAAGTATGAAACCTAATTTGTAATTCCATGAAAAAGAACAGCATCTTATTTTTTCTCTGTTTGTGCTCTGCGATGGGGGCGGCTGCACAAAACTGGCCAGAGGTAAAGCCTGAAGCACGTCCTGGCAGCCGTTGGTGGTGGTTAGGAAGTGCCGTCGATAAAGATAATCTGAATTATAACCTGAAGGAATATGGCAAGGCCGGACTTGGTAGTTTGGAGGTTACGCCTATTTATGGGGTAAAAGGAAATGAATCTCATAATCTCTGTTTTCTGTCGCCTGAATGGATGGAAATGTTCCGCTATACGCAGGAGGTGGGTAAGACAAACGGGATAGACATTGATATGAATACCGGAACGGGATGGCCCTTCGGAGGCCCTGAGGTTTCTCTTTCACAAGCTGCAGCAAAGGCTATTTTTGAATGTTATGAGGTAAAGGGAGGTGAACCGATAAAGTTGGAAATCAATATCCGTGACCCTAAAGAACAGAAACAGCGGGATGTAGCTTACCTGGATTGTCTGATGGCTTATGGAACAGATGGGAAAGTAGTAAATCTGACCAAAAAAGTAAAAGACGGATATTTGCAGTGGGATGCTCCGGCAGGTGATTGGCAACTGGTGGCATTGTTTGTGGGGCGGACTTTTCAGAAAGTAAAGCGTGCGGCTCCCGGGGGAGAAGGATATGTTATGGATCATTTTAGTCCGGTGTCCGTAAAATCTTACTTTGAGAAGTTTGATAAGGCTTTCAAGACAAACAAGGTCAACTTTCCCCGTACCTTCTTCAATGATTCGTATGAGGTGTACGGAGCAGATTGGACTCCTGCATTCTTGAAAGAATTTGCTGCACGTCGTGGTTATCGGCTGGAAAATCATTTTCCGGAGTTTATTTCACCGGAACGGACTGAACTGACGCATCGACTGGTGTCTGATTATAGGGAAACATTGGGAGAACTTCTGGTTGAGAACTTTACGACTGCATGGACCAAGTGGGCGCATGGGCATGGAAGTACGACTCGTAATCAGGCACATGGATCTCCTGCCAATCTGATTGATACGTATGCTTCGGTAGATATCCCAGAGTGTGAAGGGTTTGGATTGACTGATTTTCATATCAGGGGATTGAGGCGTGATTCACTTACACGTCCTAATTTTTCGGATATTTCCATGCTGAAGTATGCTTCCTCGGCTGCACATATTGCAGGAAAACCTTATACTTCTTCTGAAACATTTACCTGGTTGACGGAGCATTTTCGTACTTCTCTTTCACAGTGTAAGCCTGATATGGATTTGATGTTTGTGTCGGGTGTAAATCACGCATTTTTTCATGGTACCCCCTATTCTCCGAAAGAAGCAGCCTGGCCTGGTTGGCTATTTTATGCTACGATAAACATGTCGCCCACCAATACGATATGGCGTGACGCGCCGGCTTTCTTTGAGTATATAACTCGTTGTCAGTCTTTTCTTCAATTAGGTAAGCCTGATAATGATTTCCTGGTTTATCTTCCGGTTTATGATATGTGGAATGACATTCCAGGACGTTTTGTTGGCTTTGATATTCACAAGATGGATCAGTATGCGCCGAAGTTTATCAAGACGATACAAACCATTATGGCAGGTGGCTATGATGTAGACTATATTTCTGATTCTTTTATTAAAAGTACATCGTGTCAGGATGGTATGTTGAAGACACGTGGAGGTGCTTGTTATAAGGCGCTTATCGTACCTGCAGTAAAGTTGATTCCAGTTTCTACCTTAAAGAAGCTAGTAGCATTGGTACGTCAGGGGGCAACCGTAGTGTTTGTGGAACATTATCCGGAAGATGTGCCGGGATATGCTTCTTTAGAACAGAATCGGAAGCAACTATTTGCACTGCTGGAACAATTGCCAGGAGAAAAGTCTTTCCGAGGCACACAGGCTTTTAATTTCGGAAAAGGACGTATCATTGTGGGAAGTGATTACCATGAGGCATTAGAATGCACAGGAGTTCCTGCAGAAGAACTGAAGACTCGTTGGGGAGTACAATTTATCCGGCGTACACATACAGAAGGGCACCATTATTTTATTTCCAACTTACAGGTCAAAGATGTGGAAGGATGGGTTACATTGAATGTGCCTGAAAAAAATATGATGTGTTTTGATCCGATGACGGGTAAACGGGGAATTGCAAAAACGCGGGAGGTGGAAGGAAAAACTCAGGTATATATGCAATTGAAGTCTGGGGAGAGTATCATTCTTCAAACTTTTACTCGTTCTTTGCAAGGAGAGCCTGAATGGAAATATGGGAAGGAAATGGGCTATAGCTTGAGTTTGGATCATGGTTGGAAACTGAAATTTGTAGAAAGTTATCCGGCTATTGAAGGAGAGTTTAAAATAGATACGCCTTCTTCATGGACAGAAATGGCACATCCGGCTGCGAAGATTAACCGGGGTACTGCATTGTATTCATTGGAGCTGGATTTGCCTGAATTATCGGCAGATGATTGGATTCTAGACTTGGGCGATGTGCGTGAGAGCGCACGTGTGCGTATAAATGGGCAGGAAGCAGGTACTGCCTGGGCAGTTCCCTTCCGTTTAAGCATAGGGCAATTGCTAAAGCCTGGTAAGAATCTCATAGAAGTGGAAGTAACCAATCTTCCGGCAAATAGTATTGCAGAAATGGACCGCCAGGGAAAACAATGGCGTATTTTTGAGGATATCAATATGGCCAAACTGAATTATGAGAAAGGTACTTACGGACATTGGGAGACACTTCCTTCTGGTTTGAACGGAATAGTTCGGTTGATACCTGTTAAATATTTATTTTGATTGTCTGGGCTGGATAGATAATTATCCGGCCCAGTTTTCTCTGTCCAGATTGCGATAGCTGATAGCCTCTGCCAAATGTTCCGGACGTATTTCATTACTTCCCTCCAGGTCTGCAATGGTTCGTGAGACTTTAAGAATACGATCGTAGGCACGGGCTGAAAGGTTCAGTCGGTTCATGGCATTTCTTAAAAGTTCCAGGCCAGCGGCATCCGGTTGTGCATAGAGGTGTAGCAGTTTAGAAGTCATTTGGGCGTTACTATAGATTCCATGTTCATTAGCAAAGCGTTGGCTTTGTATTTGTCGGGCACGGACTACACGTTCGCGAATGCTGGCACTGCTTTCTCCCGGTGTGCTTTTGGAGATTTCTTCAAAAGGAACGGGTACAATTTCTACTTGAATGTCTATGCGGTCGAGCAGAGGGCCTGAGATTTTGTTCAGGTATCGTTGTACTTGTCCCGGACTACATACACAATTTCGTGTGGGATGGTTATAGTAGCCACATGGGCATGGGTTCATGGAAGCGATTAATTGGAAGTTAGCTGGATACTCCAGACTATACTTTGCTCTTGAAATAGTGATACGATGGTCTTCAAGGGGCTGCCGAAGCACTTCCAGTACGCTTCTGCTGAACTCAGGGAGTTCATCAAGAAATAGCACTCCATTGTGTGCCAGACTGATTTCTCCAGGTTGAGGTGTAGCTCCGCCACCTACCATGGCTACTTGAGAGATGGTGTGGTGTGGGCTGCGGAACGGTCGGGTGGCAATAAGCGAGGAACCTTTTTTCAGTTTTCCAGCTACTGAATGTATCTTAGTTGTTTCCAGGCTTTCTCCTAATGAGAGTGGAGGAAGGATGCTGGGAAGGCGTTTGGCCATCATGGACTTGCCACTTCCTGGGGCTCCAATGAGCAGCACGTTGTGTCCGCCTGCTGCGGCTACTTCAAGTGCTCGTTTTACATTTTCCTGTCCTTTTACTTCTGCAAAGTCAAAGGGGAAAGTTGACTGGTGTTTATAGAACTCTTCACGTGTGTTGACAATGGTAGGTTGTAAACTGCAAGTGCCGTTCAGAAAATCGATTACTTCTGTAATGCGTTCCACGCCATATACGTCCAGATTATTTACGACAGCGGCTTCCGATGCATTCTGTTGCGGAAGAATAATCCCTTTAAAACCTTGTTGACGGGCAGCAATGGCGATAGGAAGTGCACCTTTAATGGGTTGCAGACTCCCGTCCAGGCTTAATTCTCCAATAATCAGATAATCTGTCAAGTGTTCAGAGGAGATTGTTTCATTAGCTGCCAGGATACCGATAGCCAGCGGGAGATCGTATGAGGCTCCTTCTTTCCGGATATCAGCCGGAGCCATGTTGACTACTATCTGTCGGGTAGGAAACTTATATCCGTTTACTTGTAGAGCGGATACGATACGTTCGTGGCTCTCCTTGACGGCAGAGTCTGGTAGACCCACTAAATAAAATTTTATTCCGCGCGAACAGTTGACTTCAATTGTTACAATAGTGGCATCAATGCCTTGTACTGCGGCTCCAAAAAGTTTGACAAGCATTTAAGGTCGTTTTTATTGTGTTTTACTTTTGTTGTTTGTCTTCTGCTATCAAGGCTTCCACCTTGGTCTGTAATGCATTTCCGTAAAGATTACTGCCTAAAATTTTCCGGTTCCGGTCTATCAGTATGTTGTATGGAAGACGCTGTATGTTTTGTTGTTTCAGAATCTGATTATTCCATCCTTTGTAGTCGCATACTTCAATCCACTGTTCTGTATCTTTTTGCGTATTTTTTTCCCATTCTTCCTTGTTATAATCTAGTGAGAAGTTGACAACCCGGAAATTGTTCTTAGAGAATTTTTCGCATAGAGCATATAGGGAGTCTTTTATAGCTATGCTTTCCTTATCCCAACTTGCCCAAAAGTTAATGAGCGAATATTGCTTTTGTGTCCCACTGCTGCTCCATGACAAATATTCACCGTTTCTTTTCTTTACAGACAAGTAATTCAGATAAGTCGAAGTGCTTTTTTCTTTTTCGAGTAGTTTCTGTAGAACTTCATTCAATACTCTACAATCTTTCACTTTACCGGTCAAAGGCTCAGCCAGTCTGGCAATGAGGGACAGATTGGGATTGGCTGATTGTGAAAAATACCAGTACAGTATATAAGCCGAAGCAGGTGAGGATGGATGGCTCTTGATAAAGTTCTCAGCTTGTTGGCATATTTGTGCAGAATCTTTCAGCGCGTGTATACTTTGCAGAAATTCCTGGTATTCATTATTCGGACCATCTCCTTTAATTTCCGGATGTGCGAAACTTCCTTTTACAGACACTTTCCAGCCTTTGTCTGCAAATATCGGAAAGACTTCACCTGAATCATTAACTAATCGGAAAGTATTCAATGTGTCGGGAGAGAAGGCATAAGTGAATTTACCTCCTCTTGGATAAATAGTATCCAGTTTGGAATCCGGGTCATCAAAGACTACCAGAATCATGTCGGAAGTAATGCCTTCCAGTTCCCCTTTGAGTTCAAATTCATCGCTTTGTCTGCACGAATCCAGACAAAACAACAGATATACAGATAAGAGGAGCAGGTATAATTTTTTCATAAACCGTATTTTGTTTTTGCGAAAATACATATTTTCATTTTATAATCTTTCATCTTCTTCCGATTCTTTCCCGTAAAAGCATAAAAAAACCGGAATCACTTCAAGTGATTCCGGTTCCTTTTATATAATTAAGTCAGATTACTTTATTTCGTTTGCATATTTTGCAAATTCACGGTCGTTCTGAGCTTTAGCAGCCAAAGCAGCATCCTGCTGTTTTACTTTGTCCATGCTGCTCTTAACCAAGTCAGCGTTGTTAGTTCTAGCACCTACAATTGCCATCAGGTAGTTAGTGTAAGCGTCCGGACTCTTCACTGCAGACAGAGTAGATTTAGCTTTGTTATAGTCCTTAGCCAAGATCTGAGCCAAAGCAGCTGAGTTAGTCTTAGTGTCACCGAATGCCTGTACAGCACGGTCATACTGACCTTGTTTGATGTACAAGTTACCCAGAGCTTCGTTAGCTGTGTTAGCACCTGTAGACTTGCTCAAGTAAGTTTCAGCGTTAGCGACGTTACCCTTAGTCAATTCAATCAAACCAAGGTTAGTGTTAACTTCAGCAGCGTTAGAGCTCTTGCTAGCAGCCTGTTTGAAGTAGTTTTCAGCTGTAGCTAAGTCACCGTTAGCATAAGCCATCATACCCAAGTTGTTGTAAGCACGATAGTCGTTCGGATACAATTCAACAGTTTTCTTATAGATAGCTTCTTTACGAGCGTTGTCGTTAGTCAGAGTTGCAGCATACAGCAATTCATCGTTGCTCAATACTTTAGCGTCAGTATCGAATGCAGCGTTGATTTCTTCGTCGCTACGTCCGATTACATCGTAGTTAGCAGTCAAACGAGCACGACGCAACTGCGGCAGGATTTCGTCAGCCAGAGTTTTGTAAACTGAAGAAATGTTCTTGATTTCAGTTTCACGCTGTTCTGGATCGCTGTACATAGAAAGAACACGCAAGATCAGGTCTTTATCCTGAATGTTAGATTTAGAAACCAATTCCTGGAATCCGTCCCAGTCCTGAGCTGTGTATTTAGCATCTACTTCAGTTTCAATCTTACCTTTCTTCAACTGCTGGTTCATGTATTTTTCAGTGTTGTTCTGACGATTTTCAGCCAAAGTAGTATTCAGTTCAACACCACCATCAGGTGAAGCGTAAGCAGAAATTTCGATGTTGTTCAGTTTGTAGTTCTTAGTGTCACCAGCTACAGCTACCACTTGTTTGTGGAATGCTTTCAAGCTGTCAGACTTCAATTCGCTTGCGCGGAGGTTAGCCTGCTGGATCAAGAACATGATCTGAGCTTCTTTAGCCTGCTTGATGATACGCTGGAATGCATCCGGAGCGTAAGCAGCATTAGCAGAGTTTACAGTAGGAAGTTCTGAAGTAGCGATTACACCGTCAGCAATCTTTACAGAAGGAATAGTGTATTCTTTTTTACCTTTCTTAATTTTGAAATCCAGGTAAAGTTCAGATTTAGCCATTTCAGGAACATAGTCGAAAGAAGCTTTCATTGTATAAGTACCACCAGTCTTGTAAGAGATAGTCTGGTCGTTACCTTGTACTTTTTCGCCCTGGAATGTAGCTGGCTGACCTTTAGCTTCGCCACCTTCCCATCTCAAAACCGGAGTAACTTCAACTGTTGCGTTTTTCTTGAAGTATTTTTCCGGGAATTTTCCTGTAATAGTTACAGGTACCTTGCCACCAACAGCTTCCAACACTTCAGGGTTGGTAGTGAAGTAGTCAGGAGATAATTCGCCCATCTTGCTACATGAAGAGAAAGCAAGGACTAACAATGCCACTAACGGCAAATACAACTTCTTAATCATGATGTTAAATATTTAGTTTGTATAAATGAATAATCTTATTGTTTGATTATTTGGGGCAAAGATAAGAAAAACTCTATTACGTGTTAATCATTATCTGTTTTTTTTTGTGCGTTCGTTCGAAAAAACCTTAAAAAATCGTTCTTGCCTTACAATCTGTTCATATTTCTGGGGTGGTGTTCCAAGATTTCTTGGCGCAAGCGACTGCGGTCAAGGTGGGTATAAATCTCAGTCGTGCCTATACTTTCATGGCCCAGCATACATTGTATGGCTCGCAGGTTGGCGCCGCCTTCCAGCAGATGAGTAGCAAAAGAATGACGGAAAGTGTGGGGGCTGATTGTTTTCTTCAACCCAATCTGTTCGGCTAGCTCTTTAATGATGTGAAAGACCATGATGCGTGAAATGTTTTTCCCGAAACGACTGATAAATACAAAATCTTCGTATCCAGGTTTTATCAGTCCTTCATTGCGGTCTGGAAAATACAGTTCCAGTTCATGAATGGCGCGTGGGGAGATGGGTACCAGCCGTTGTTTGCTTCCCTTCCCTTCTACTTTGATGAACTTTTCTTTTAGATAGAGATCGGATAGTTTCAGATTGCATAGTTCGGATACACGGAGTCCGCAACTGTATAGGGTTTCCAAAATAGCCCGGTTGCGCTGTCCTTCACGGGTGCTTCGGTCGATGCTTCCTATAAGTTTGTCTATCTCCTCTACCGTCAGTACGTCAGGCAGGTGTTTGCCGATTTGGGGTGATTCTAGCAATTCTGAGGGGTCTTGTTGTATGTAGTCTTCCAGCAAAAGAAAACGAAAAAAAGAGCGTATTCCAGACAAAATGCGAGCTTGGGAACGTGGGTGAATGCCGATGTCTCTTAATCCGGCTGAAAAAGTTTCCAAATTCTCCAGGGTGACCTCAGTAAAATGAATGCTTTCCAGTTCCAGAAATGCGAATAGTTTGTCCAAGTCTGTAAGATAAGCCTCCACCGTGTTTGCTGAAAGTGATTTTTCGAGTTTCAGGTATTGCCTATACTTTATTATTATGCTTTTTTTATCGGCCTTTTTCATTTATTTTTCGTATCTTTGTGCCAAATTCTTCTACAAAGGTATTAAATTTCAGCAGAAGTATACAGATGAGAATACAAATAATCAATGGCCCTAACATTAACCTGTTGGGCAAACGGGAGCCTTCCATTTATGGAGCCGAATCTTTTGAAAGTTATCTGGAGAAATTAAAAGAATGGTATCCGTCGGTAGAGTTTGCATATTACCAGTCGAATGTGGAAGGGGAACTGATTAATAAAATTCATGAGACAGGCTTTTCGTATGATGGCATTGTGCTGAATGCCGGGGCCTATACTCACACTTCCATTGCTTTACAGGATGCTATCCGTGCAGTTACGTCTCCAGTCGTGGAGGTACATATTTCCAATGTTCACCGGCGGGAGGAGTTTCGTCACAAATCAATGATTTCCTGTGCTTGTGTAGGAGTAATCTGCGGATTCGGACTGAATTCCTATCGTCTGGCCGTAGAATCCATTTTATTAGACAACAACAAATTATAGTATATTTATTATGATGCTTAAACAAACAAAAATCGTTGCGTCCATTTCGGACTTGCGCTGCGAAGTAGATTTTATCAGAGACCTTTTTAATGCAGGTATGAACGTGGTACGTATGAATACCGCACATGCCAGCCGTGAAGGTTTTGAAAAGTTGATTAATAATGTGCGTACCGTTTCTAACCGTATCGGTATTCTGATGGATACCAAAGGTCCGGAAGTACGTACTACGGCCAGTGCAGAAGGCCCGATTGATTTCAAGACAGGTGAAAAGGTTCGTATTGTGGGAAATCCGGAACAGGAAACTACTCATGAATGTATTGCTGTAACTTACCCGGGATTTGTACACGACCTGTCAGTTGGAGCAGATGTGTTGATGGACGACGGTGAACTGGCACTGAAGGTAATCGATAAGAATGAAGATACTTTGTTCTGTGAAGTACGCAATGATGCTACTTTGGGAAGCCGCAAGAGTGTGAATGTGCCGGGTGTACGCATCAACTTGCCTTCTTTGACTGAAAAGGACCGCAACAATATTTTGTATGCGATTGAGAAAGACATCGATTTCATTGCGCATTCATTTGTTCGCAATCGTCAGGATGTACTTGATATTCGTGAAATCCTGGATGCACATCACAGCGACATCAAGATTATTGCTAAGATTGAAAACCAGGAAGGTGTGGATAACATCGATGAAATCCTGGAAGTAGCTGATGGTGTAATGGTAGCTCGTGGTGACCTGGGTATTGAAGTGCCGCAGGAACGCATTCCGGGTATTCAGCGTATCTTGATTAAGAAATGTATCTTGGCTAAGAAACCGGTAATCGTGGCTACGCAGATGTTGCACACCATGATCAACAATCCGCGTCCGACTCGTGCTGAGGTTACTGATATCGCCAATGCTATCTACTATCGTACCGATGCGTTGATGCTGAGTGGAGAAACAGCGTATGGTAAATATCCGGTAGAAGCTGTGAAGACTATGGCGAAGATTGCTGCTCAGGCTGAAAAAGATAAGATGGAAGAAAACGATATTCCAATTCCTTTGACTCCGGAAAATACGGATGTAACCAGCTTCCTCGCAAAACAGGCCGTACGCGCTACTAACCTGATGCCTATCCGTGCCATCATTACCGATAGCTTCAGTGGCTTGACTGCCCGCAACCTGGCTGCTTTCCGTGGAAAATATCCGGTATTGGCTATCTGCTACAAAGAAAAGACCATGCGTCACCTGGCATTGTCATACGGTGTGGAAGCTATCTATATGCCGGAAAAAGCCAACGGACAGGAATATTATTTCGCTGCATTGCGTAAGCTGATGGACGATGGTGTACTGTCAGAAAACGAAATGGTGGCTTATCTGAGCGGTGGTAAACAAGGTACTCATACTTCATTCCTCGAAATCAACCAGGTAGGTGATGTATTGAAGAGCGGAGATGACTACGTTTTACCCAACCGTAACCGTTACTTGTAATCATGAAAGAGACTGACGCGCTCGATGAATACATTCTTCAGCATATTGATGAAGAGAACGACTACCTGAAAGCGCTGTACCGGGCGACGCACGTAAAACTGCTGCGTCCCCGTATGGCTTCGGGACACTTGCAAGGTCGTATGCTGAAGATGTTTGTGCAGATGATACGTCCGAAGCAGGTACTTGAGATTGGTACCTACAGCGGATACTCCGCACTTTGTCTGGCAGAGGGACTGGAGGAAGGGGCTATGCTTCATACCTTTGAAATCAACGACGAGCAGGAAGATTTCACTCGTCCGTGGCTGGAAAATTCACCCTATGCTGATAAAATCAAGTTTTATATCGGTGATGCCCTTGAAATTGTGCCCGACATGGACATTGTGTTCGACCTGGCATTTGTAGACGGAAACAAGCGCTTCTATGTGGAATATTATGAAATGATTCTGCAAAAGATGCATTCCGGCGGTTATATCATAGCCGACAATACCTTGTGGGACGGACATGTGCTTGAAGAGCCGCATCACACGGACACGCAGACCATCGGAATCAAGAAGTTCAATGACCTGGTGGCTGCCGATACACGGGTGGAAAAAGTAATCCTGCCCTTGCGTGACGGTCTGACTATTATACGTAAAAAATAAAAAGGTAATATGGAAACAACCAGACAAAACAAGATTGCCCGCCTCATTCAGAAGGAACTGAGCGAAATCTTTCTTTTGCAGACCAAGTCAATGCCTGGTGTGCTGGTTTCGGTCAGCATTGTCCGCATCAGTCCCGATATGAGTTATGCGCGTGTATATCTGAGCGTCTTCCCTTCAGAGAGAAGTGAAGAAATCGTGAAGAACATCAATGCCAATATGAAGTCAATTCGTTTTGAGCTGGGAAACCGCGTACGCCATCAGTTGCGCATCATTCCCGAGTTGAAGTTCTTCGTGGACGATTCTCTGGATTATGCAGAGAAAATTGACGAACTGTTGAAGAAATAATGTATTCAATATTTTAGTAAATACTCACAGAAGAACAAGGGGCGTTGCTTCCGGCTTCTGTGGGTTTTTATTTTGTGTTATATATAAATAAGGTATAACGGTGAACTTTCCTTTTTACATAGCCCGACGATATTTGTTCTCTAAGAAATCTCATAATGCCATTAATGTGATTTCTGGAATTTCCGTATGTGGAGTAGCGTTGGCTACATTGGCCTTAGTCTGCACCTTGTCTGTATTCAACGGTTTTCAGGACCTGGTATCCAACTTGTTCACGGCTTTCGATCCGGAACTGAAAATTGTGCCCACCACCGGGAAAGTGTTCGACGGACAGGATAAAGATATCGCTGCTATTCGGAAGATGCCCGAGGTGGCATTGGTGTCCGAATCGTTGGAAGACAATGCCTTGGTGCAGTATCAGGGGCGTCAGGCCATGGCTGTGATAAAAGGAGTAGAAGATAACTTTGAAGAACTGACCCCGATTGATACCATACTTTTCGGAAGAGGAGAGCTGCTGCTGCATGATGAGGTGGTGGACTATGCCATTCCCGGCGTGCAATTGCTGGCTACTTTGGGTACTGGCATTCGTTTCCTTGATCCGCTTGAAGTGTATGCTCCCAAGCGAGGAGCTAAGGTGAACATGGCTAATCCGGCGGCCTCTTTTACAGGAGGGAATCTGTTTTCATCCGGACTGGTGTTTGCCGTGAATCAGGAGAAATACGATGGCTCCTATATCCTTACTTCTTTGAAGTTTGCCCGACAGTTGTTTCAATACACTACCGAAGTCAGTGCCATTAACCTGAAAATGAAGGAAGGCACCGATATAGATGCCTTTAAGCGCAAACTGGAAAAACATTTGGGTGAACGCTTCCGTGTGCTCGACCGTTATGAACAGCAGGCCGACACGTTCCGTATCATGAAAATAGAGAAATTTATATCCTATTTGTTTCTGACCTTCATCCTGATGATAGCCTGCTTCAATGTCATCGGTTCTCTGTCCATGCTCATTATTGATAAGCGTGACGATGTAGTTACGCTTCGTAACCTGGGGGCAAACGACCGGCAGATTGTGCGTATCTTCCTTTTTGAAGGGCGTCTGATTTCATTTATCGGAGCCGTGTCGGGTATTGTGTTAGGTGTGCTGCTTTGCTGGTTGCAACAGACTTTCGGGTTGATTTCCTTAGGAGCTGCCGGCAGCTTTATTGTCAACGCCTATCCCGTCAGTGTGCACTGGGAGGACGTAGTGCTTATTTTCTTTACCGTGCTGGCTGTAGGCTTTCTTTCTGTCTGGTATCCGGTGCGTTACTTGAGTCGTCGGTTGCTGTCGAAGTAGTTTCTTCCGGAAGTATATAGATTTTATGAGGCGCTTTCCCTTTGCTTCCTAAAATTTTGCTTTTTACCCATCCGTTCAAATCCTTCCAGGCTTTTGATTTTTGCAATCCGGTCAGTTGACCGTATTCCGTTCGTGTAATAAACGGATGCTGTTTCAAATGCTCCATGAGCAGTTGTAGTCGTTCCTCTTCCGAGTAGCGGGCTGAACTTTGCTGGAATTTCCATTCCGTTCTGACTCGTGAAAGTTCCTGGCTTTTGCATCTCCGGTTGAAGTTTTTGCTTGTGCGAAACCGTACTTTATCGAATCGGATGTTTTGTGCGTGAATCCCGCTTTCATCTGTCACCTCCTTTTCAGCTTTCAGATTAGCTACCGCATAGGCCATGTGTCCTATTTCTACACATTCTCCTCTGGAAATATAGAAAGATGTCCATTTCTCCACTTCTTCCATTACTCCAATCACGGTTCCTTCCTTGAATCCGGAAGAACGGGCTATCTGACGGATGATGTCGCTGAAGGGAACAGCTCCTCTGGTTACGAGCTTAGGGTAAAGTTTTGGGTTCTTTTCACCGTTCTTTGTACCCGGTCGGGGAGAAAATCATACTGTGCTTCCATGTCTTTTAATTTTTTACAAGTTACTATTTATGTTTTCAATATCCGGACCGTATGTTTCCTTGAGCAAAGCCCAACGTCTTCGGTTCGGAAAACGTTGGGTTTTCGTCAGGAAAACATAGTAGTCTCCTGTGCGAAGATAAAAACTCTCTTAGGGGCTTTGTAGACATATGAAGACTTAAGAAGACATAGGAAGACTTTCTCCTGAAAAAAACAAATGAGTGAAAGTATATTTTTATCTTTTCAGTAAGAACGTTACGAATACGCCTTTGTGGTCGGTTGGCCAAGTACCTAATGGCTCTATAAACGGGTCTTTAGACGTTTCTTTTTCCCGCTGGTTTTTTACGATACTGCCTTGGGGGCCGAAGATAGCTGCATTTTTTAATTCCAGTTGGGGGTGTGGATAATAGAATATGTAGTCTATACGGTCTCGTTCATCCGATTTAGGTGCCCAAGTCAGTTTCTGGGTAGGGACTTTCTCATTGTCGGATGGAAATGTGAATCCAGGATAATCAAGTACGTTAGGATAAAGGGTACGGTAAGCATCTACAAATCCGTTATTATCCAAAATCAGTGGTACAGTCCAGGGTACAATTAGGCCGTTGTGATCATACAGATCTTTGGTCTCTCGTGTCCAGTCCAGGTGTGACGGTTCATTGAAGTCTCCTCCCAGTATCACCATTCTTCCCTCTGCTATATCCTTCTTCGCGGCTTTGACAAATTCACGGATTGCATCATCTCGTTGAGAGGCATCATTGATGGCCAGTACCTCTTGTACAGTTTCTGGAATCGGAATCTCCTTCCATGTAGAACCATCGTATCCTCTTACATTATAATACGCATCACTCAGGTAATCCAGATGGGCTGTGTATACGGCAATCTGTTGCCCATTGACTGAAGCTACCATACGATAAATGCTGCCGTGGTCATTCTTTTCAGGGAAGACGGTGGTAGAATCAGTGATGGGATGTTTGCTGAGCAGGCCGGAGTCGTAGCTGTAGAACGAGTAGTAGGTTTTTCCCTTTTCTCGTAAAGAGGTGACGATACGGTCGCAAAAACGGGTTTGGTGGTAATTCCGGACTTCACTGAACGTTACGAAATCCGGTTCCAACCGGGCTATTTCTGAAACAATGGCTTCATATCCTCCGGGAACCATTGTGCCTTCCTGCCAGATGTTCCATTGCAGGACTTTCAGTTCAGTCTGTGCATTGACTTTGCTGCATCCTATTATACCACATAATCCACATAGTAAAAGTAGTTTTTTCATAGTTTGAAAGTTAAAAGTAAATAATTGTGGGTAAAGATAGAAGGAATTGGTGTTTTTTGTATACTTATGATTAAAAATACCTTTTATTTTATATTTATTTGGTTAATGCCTTACTGTAGGTAAAATAAAAATAGATAAAAATATGTCATATTATAGTTTTTATATACCTTTGCAACCTAAATTATTATATGGGTAGAGAGACATGAATATAAATTCATTTTATATGATTATTGGCGTTAATAATCAAGATTTATTATTTCGTAACGTGAAATCGCGAGATTCATTTAGTATATCTATTGGGTTCCAGAGGGGACTTTTATAGATGACGTTGTTCGTATTTTTTTCTGAAAGGTACTTTCTTGTGCGAAGTAGGCCTTTTGGTGTTATATCTGGCTGTATTCATAAATAGAGCCGGTACCTATATTTTTGTTTTTAGCTGAAATTTTTTATTTAATCATTAATTATTTTATAACAGGCAAAAGATGAAAAGATTTAGTCTTTGGTTACTCTTTTTTGCAGTGTTAGGTATTCAGTCAGCCTTGGCCCAGTCGTATCGGGTAAAAGGTAACGTTGTGTCGAAGACAGGCAACGAACCTCTGATTGGAGTATCTATCTTGCAAAAAGGAACTACTAATGGAGTGGTTACCGACATTGATGGTAACTATGAGTTGCAGATTCAGGGTGGCGAAGCTACTTTGGTCTTCTCTTATATCGGTATGCAGACACAAGAGTTGAAAGTGAATTCACGTACCGGTGTGCTGAATGTAACAATGTTGGACGATTCACAGATGATTGACGATGTGGTAGTCGTGGCGTATGGTGTGCGTAAGAAAGGTACCATTGCCGGTTCTGTATCGACTGTGAAAAGTGAGAAACTGGAAAATGTACCTACTGCCAGCTTTGACTAGGCATTGCAGGGACAGACACCGGGTTTGACCGTGATGGCAGCTTCTGGTGAACCTAGCCGTGCAGCCACTTTCCAGATTCGTGGTACAAACTCTATTAACTCTGGTACTACTCCGTTGTTTATCTTGGATGGAGTGCCTGTAGAATCATCAAGCTTTAATTCAATCAGTCCTAGTGACATTGAAAGCATTTCAGTGTTGAAAGACGCTTCTTCTACTTCTATCTATGGTGCCCGTGCCGCAAACGGTGTAGTGGTGATTACCACTAAGCGTGGACGTAACGTAGGAGATGCCAATGTGACTTTCCGTGGTCAGTGGGGATTCTCACAGCTGGCCGGAAGCAACTGGGACATGATGAATACGGCAGAACGTATACAATATGAAAAAGAAATTGGTCTTGACCTCGGTGATGAGTATTATGATAAGGTAAGAGGTATAGACGTAAACTGGATGGATGAAGTGTTTAACAACAATGCTCCTACCCAGAGTTACGAACTTGCCGTGAATGGTGCTACCGAAAAAACGAACTATTATGTGTCGGGAGGATTCTTTGATCAGGATGGTATTACCTTCGGTTCTTCTTTCCGTCGTTATAATGTGCGTGCCAACGTAGAGAACCGTGCCAAAGAATGGTTGAAACTGGGAACAAGTACCATGCTTGCCTATCAGGAAACACAGCAGGCTGTGGATGGAGATTATGCCATTTATGCGCCGATTTCAGCATCACACTTTATGTTGCCTTACTGGAATCCTTACAATGAAGATGGTTCTTTGGCTTCTACCAATGATGGAACCTGGAAGGGAAGTGGAGTAAACCCTATTGAATGGTTGACTAACAATCCGATCACATATAAAACCTATAAAGTGATTTCATCGGTTTTTGCTGAAGTGACTCCGATTGAAGGACTTACAATCCGTTCTCAGTTTGGTGTGGACTATTCACATGATACTGCTTTCTCTACCTCTACTCCAAGTTATTCTCTGAATGCTGGATTAGGTAGTGCCGGACGCTCATCGTTAGATGACCTGACTCTGACCATTACCAATACGGTTAATTATCGCTTTAACCTGAAAGACAGACATGATTTCAACTTTATGTTGGGTCAGGAAGGGGTGAATTATCATTCTGAGAATTTCAATGTTACTACAAGCAAGCAGAACAATGACGCGCTGGTAAATCTTTCGTCAGGTTCATTTGCAGCTTCATGGGGCGATTCTACTACGGAATATGCTTTCCTGTCTTTCTTTGGACGTGGTGAGTATAACCTGGATGGCAAATATTATGCAGACTTCTCTGTACGTGCAGATGCTTCTTCACGTTTTGGTAAAGACAACCGTTGGGCTGGTTTCTGGTCTGTAGGTCTGATGTGGGACTTCAAGAAGGAAGAGTTCTTTGAGGGTTATGACTGGCTTACCAATGCTCAGCTGACATTCAGTACAGGTACTTCTGGTAACTCTTCTATTTCTAACTATGAACATCTGGCTTTGGTGACAGGTAGTTCCAACTATCTGGGTGAAACAGGAATTAAACCTTCACAGCGTGGAAATGAGAATCTTACTTGGGAAAAACTTTGGACAACTAACGTGGGATTGCGTCTGGGCTTCTTTGACCGCATAAACTTTACAGCCGAATTTTATAATAAGCTGACTACTGACATGTTGATGCAGGTGCCTGTAAGCTATGCTGATGGAGGTTACGGATCTTATTGGGACAATGTAGGTGCAATGGTTAACCGTGGTATCGAATTGTCGGTAGATGCAGACATTATCCGTACAAAAGATTTTACCTGGAATGTGTTTGCCAATGCTTCTTTCAATAAGAACAAACTTACGGAACTTTATAACGGAATTGACCAGTATGTAGACAGTAACGTAAACATGTATGCAGTAGGACACGATGTAGCAAACTTCTACATGGTACGTTATGCAGGTGTGAATCCGGCAAACGGAGATGCACTCTGGTATACTAAAGACGGTGAGATTACCAATGTGTTCAGCGAAGAAGACCGTGTGTTGATTGAAGGAAAGAGCTTCATTGCTCCTTGGCAGGGTGGTTTCGGAACAACACTTTCATGGAAAGGCTTGATGCTTTCTGCACAGTTCAGCTGGATGGCAGACCGTTGGGCTTACAACAATGACCGTATTATGGATGAAAGTAATGGTTTGTATACTTCTTACAACCAGTCAAAACGTTTGCTTTATGACCGCTGGAAAGAACCAGGAGATGTGACAGATATTCCTCGCCATGGAATCACGCCTCAGTTTGATACGCATTACCTGGAAAATGCTTCCTTCTTGCGTTTGAAGAACCTGATGCTTTCTTACAATCTACCTCAGAGTGTATTGAAAAGTACGAAATTCTTTAACGGAGCGCGTGTGTATGTACAAGGACAGAACTTATTGACATTTACTAAGTTCACCGGACTTGATCCAGAATTTTCTTCTAACATATACCGTGCACAGTATCCTATGTCACGTCAGTTTACTTTGGGCGTAGAATTGAATTTTTAAAAGCTGAAGACAACGATGAGAAACTTTAAAATATATTTATTAGGAGTAGCGGCGATGCTGTTCTCTACTTCATGTTTGGACAAGGACCCTACACATGCTATTTTGGCCGATCAGTCCATTACTACAGTGGAAGAAGCCAATCAGGCTGTCATGGGAATTTACTCAGACTTCATGAGTCGTTATCTGTATAGTGGTAATCTGACTTTGTTGCCTGATATCCAGTCAGATTTGGTATATGCTGTAAATGGCTACTCCAATACTTATGGAGATATCTGGCGCTGGAACATCAATCCTACCAATGCAGATATTGAAGCAGTTTACGGTTCACTTTATAAAGTGATTGGTGACTGTAACTTCTTCTTTGAACAAGTGGCTAAATGGGAAAATGACATTGTAGATGATGATGCTTACGAGAAACTGGAAGCGTATAAGGGAGAAGTATATTTTGCCCGTGCTCTGGCTTATTCAGAATTAATCAAATGTTTCTGTAAGGCATACGATCCGGCTACTGCTAAGGATGAACTGGGTGTAGTGCTGGTATCAAGCTATTCTAACCCGGGCGAAATGAAGCGTGCCTCTTTGTATGATTCATATCAGTTTGTCCTGAATGATTTGGCAAAGGCTTATGATTATATGGAGCCGGATGAAGGTACTACGCTTGTGGCATCTGACTATTATGATTCACCTTATTTCAATGAATTTACGGTGCAGGCACTGATGGCTCGTGTATACCTCTATATGCAGGATTGGGATAATGCCATTAAGTATTCTTCTAAGCTGATAGACAGTGATTTGTATCTGCTTTCAAGTGCCACTACAGTCTATACAAACGATATGTCATATTATGACTATATGTGGAAATATGATGCCTCTACTGAGACTATCTGGAAAGTAGGTTTCTTGCCCACATCCTATGGTGGTGCATTGGGACAGGTATTCTTGAACTTTGATGAGATCAGTTATCGTCCGGATTATGTACCTGGACAAGCTGCACTGAACACGTATGAGGGAAATGATTTGCGTTATGCTTCTTTCTTTCAGGATATGCCGACCGGATATTCTCATGGTTTGGTTTGGCCATTGCTGATGAAGTATTATGGAAACATGGAGTTTGTTTCTAATTACCGTATTTATCATGTGAATATGCCGAAAGTATTCCGCTTGTCAGAACAGTATCTGATTCGTGCAGAGGCATATTGCCAGAAAGAAGACTTTGCAAAGGCATCTGCTGATATTTCTACTTTGCGCCAGGCACGTTATCAATCGTATGGTTCTGCTACTCTGACTTCAGAAAACTGGCTGGATGAAATTGACAAGGAGCGTCTTCGTGAATTGTTTATGGAAGGATTCCGCTTGCAGGATTTGAAACGTTGGGGAAAAGGCTTTGAACGTAAACCTCAGGAACAAAGTGTGAGCGATGGAAGCAGTCTGAAAATAGAAGCTGGCAATCCGTTGTTTGTATGGCCAATTCCGCAGCATGAACTTGATTTGCCGGGCTCTGCCATTGAACCGAATGAAAGTAATAAATAACGAATAATATAAAGGAATAACGATGAAAAGATTTTTCGGAAAATTGGGAATAATTGCCTTTGCTGCCACATTGTTTGTTGGATGTAGCGAAGACCGTGTTTCCTATGCAGGTCCTGACTATGTAATGTTTTCTGATTCGTTGCAGACCATTGCTATACAAAACTCAGAGACCTATTATGATATTCCTGTTTCTGCCACTACGGCATGTGATTATGATCGTACGTATGCCGTAGAGGTAGTCGATAAGGGAAGTAATGCCATTGAAGGATTACACTATGAACTGCAGTCAAACTCTGTTACCATTAAGGCTGGAGAATTGGCTTCTTCTGTAAAAATCAAAGGCTTCTATGAGAACTTTGAGGATACAGACTCTTTGGGTATCAATCTGAGACTGGTTGCACCACAAGAAAAAATCTGGGATATATACGGGGATGAAACAAAGGTACAGCTTGTAAAGATTTGCCCGTTTGATATTCAGCGTTTTATAGGATATGCTAAAGTTACTTCCAATTTCTTTACGGATTATATGCAGGATACGGAATTCCGTTTGGTGACTGTAGAGCAAGATCCGGAAAAAGAGAACGGAGTTATTATTAATGACTTCTTCCTGGATGGAATGGACCTGAAAATCAGTTTTAATACGCAGAAACCCCTTGAACCCAAGGTGGAAATGGAAACTCAAGCGGTTACCAAGTTGTCAGAGATTAGTGGTGGAGCGGTATTGGGAACAGACATGGTTTTGGCTGTGCCTTATACAGGAGCAGTTTCATATTTTAATGTATGTCAGGGTTTTGCTCTGCTGTATCACACTTTCTATGTGGAGGGATATGAGTCAGCTGGTCCGATAGGTACATACCCGACTGTAGTTGAATGGATTTCTGAAGAGGAATATAATTATCTGAAGAAACAAGGATATTAACACGTAATGTCAAAAGAATAGACGTATGAAATATATAAACATATTATCAAAAATGTGGCTTATAGCTGTAGCTGCGATGGTTGTGGCTTGTTCTGAGGATGAGGGGGCACCTGTGACTCCTTCTTTCCCGGAAGAAGAACAAATCCTCTCGGTGAAGGCAGGAGAGTCTGTTGAAATTGTTTTTGATGCCTCAATGGATTGGAAACTGTATTCTTCAACTTTGTGGTGTAGATTCTCTAATGGAATGACTTCTATTAGCGGGCAGGCAGGAAAGCAAGCCGTACAGGTGTCTGTAAATGAAGACATGCTGAATTATGGAGAAATGCAGGCCGAAATTACCTTGAAACAGGGTGATGTGGAAAAAGTCATTGCAAAACTGACTCGTCAGGGTGAGATGTTGCTGGCAGTAGGCGAAGAAGGTGAAATTTTTACGGAAGAGTCTCCATTATTGCTGAATTTCTCCAGAACAAGTACCACTTTGAGCTTTACTGAGAGCTTTACGTTGAATTTCCCTTGGGAATTTGATCAGGCTTCATTGCCAGAATGGTTAGCAGTGAAGAATCCTCCAGTGAAAGGAGGCATGCATCAGAAAGCAGAACTTACCGTGGAGATTACAGATGATTATTTGGCAAATGAATGGACAGGAAGCTTTCGCTTCAAGATGCAGGGAGAAGATCGTTATGCAGATGTACCTGTGAAATATACAGGATTGCCTGCTGATGAGTTAGTTATTAGAGGAATTTCTACGAAGTGGAACTGGAGTGTTTCAACGGATGGACTGCAATACTGGACAGGCGGATTGACAGAAGGTGATGACGAACCTGAAAAACTTTCTTTCCCATTGTCATTTAGAGTCTTAGCAAAGAACAGTGAATATGTGGTGAAGGCTGTTTATCAGGATGGAGACTATCTTTGGATAGATGGAGTTGATGGAGCAAAAGCGTTCTTTGATATCAAAGATGATGCTCATGGGAATTTGGAGTTGTGTAATGTGCAGGAAAATACATCTGCCAAAAGAAGAGGTTATATACTGGTATTCCCTAAAAGTGTGTATGATGAACTTTCTCATGGAGGTACATGGTCTGATATGAATACTTTGTTAAATTCTGAGGGAACGGATCTTTCGGAGGATGTGAGTGATGAATATATTGTGATGGTATTTGATCAGGAAGGTGCAAGCGTATCTGTTGGTTTGCCTGAAGTTTGGTTGATTTCTGGTGATAATAAAACACAATTAAATGTTGCTCAGGGATTTGGTGAAAATGCAACTCAAGACTTAAAAGATAAGTTTAATGAGGGAGGCGATATTTACTTGCAAGATAAGTCTCAAATATATAATCTGGAAGTTGAATCAGGAGCACAATTAGATATAAAGCCTCTTTTGAAAAATGATTGGGGAGATGATATTTTCCTTGAGAAATGCTCATTCTTAGATGAAAAAGGTGTTTTATTAAGTGATGAGCCGGTTCATTCGATTACTGGAGATTTGCCATCTGAACGTTGTTTGCATTTTACTTGTAATCAATCCGTGGTCATTCTTTTCCAGGGAGAATACTCAATGACGTATAAAGTGTTGATTATTACACTAAAAAACAAGTAAATATATATGAAAAAGATTTGGAATTTTATTATAGTATTATCACTATTTTCATTGTTTAATATTGCTTGTACTGATGATAAGGAAGTGTTTCAGACCGGTAACGGTTATGTACAGTTTAAGGTGTACAAGAGCGCATCTTATGTAAAAGATGAGGCCTCTCGTGCAGGTGGAAATGTACTTGATTCACTTTATGAGGCAAATAAAGTGAAAGTGGTGTTGAGAAGTAATGATTATGACTTCTCTCAGACACTTATGTTGCATGCGTATGATGAACAAAGTGCAGAATATGGTTTGCGTAGTGACAAACTGGAATTGCAGCCGGGTGAATATACCGTGGTAGGTTTTTATCTTTATGATAGAGCGGAGAATGAACCCATTTTTGCCGGTATCCCGTCTGAAAAAACAACCTTTACAATTGTAAGTGGTGGACTTGTTATGCAAGACTTACTGGTGGATGCGATTGGTAAAGGTATAGTAAAGTTTGAATTGATAAAAAATATTCAGCTATCTCGTGGTGCAAGTGATTCTGAACCTTATCCGTTTAGTGATATTAATAAAGTGGACATAAAGGTGCAGAATATGGATACGAAGGAAACCCAAGAGTTTAAGTCTTTGAAAGTAACGTATGTAGAAGACTTTGATGGTCAGGGTATAGGTTATCGTACTTCTGTGGGGAGAATTGATACACTTGTTACTGCTGAGGCTGGAAATTACAAGATTCTTTCGTATGCGGCATATAACCGTACGGAACTTCTGCAATATTTTAATGATGAAGTATTAGGTGAGGCTACATTTACGGTCACTGATAACAAGCAGACGGAAGTTAAAGTGCCAGTTACTATATTGGACACAGCTGCAAACATAAAAGATTATTATAATCTTCGTACTTTGTGGGAGCAGCTGGGAGGACAAAACTGGTCTTATGTTGGTGAAAGCTATCCGCAAGGAACTAACTGGGATTTTGAAAATAAAGATGTGGACATGTGGGGCGACCAGCCGGGAGTAAGCCTTGACAAGAATGGTCGTGTGATAGGTCTGTCTATTGGTGATTTTAATCCGACAGGAATTGTGCCTGATGTGATTGGTGAGTTTACAGAACTTCAAAGTCTGGCTTTAGGTACACATAATGACAAGTTGCGTCCGGCGGAAAATCCGTTGGCTGATTTAAAGGGTGGTTTGACTCCTGCAGTTCTTGAAAAGCTTCGTTCTGACTACATGGATAATTTTGCATTGCGCGATTCCAGACAGGATTGGGATGTGCAGATGCAGCGCTGTATGGTAGAATCCGGGCAACCGGCTATCAAGAAATCCATAGTACAGCCTAAGGATGTAATTCATGGTGATATGACCAACGGCATTAAAGGTATCAGTGAAGCAATTGGAAAGTTGCAGAAGCTTGAAGTGTTGTATATTGCCAATTCACCTATTGCAGAGTTACCTCAAGCTTTAGGTGATTTGGAAAGTTGTACAGACCTTGAAATTTACAATTGTTCTCGCCTGACAGCATTCCCTGATCAGCTGGCTAGAATGAAGAATCTGACTCAGCTGAATATGGCAATGAATCCTCAGTTAGCGGCAGCGTTCCCAGACGGAATAAAAAAATTGGCAGAGGGTGATGCAGGTAAATCTTTACAGATTCTGTACTTAGGTTATAATAATATCGCATCTTTACCGGCAGAAGTTTCTAAGATGAAGAAGCTGGGTAAGATTGATTTGATATACAATAAGTTGACAGCTCTACCTGCTTTTGGAAAAGATGTAAATTTGGTTCAGGGTACTTTTGATTATAATAAGATTGCAAGTATTGCTACAGATGAGAATGGTATATTCTGTGGTATGGACGATGTGGAATCATTGTCTTTCTCACACAATGAACTGACAGAATTTCCAGATATATTTGACGCAAGCTCAATTTATATAATGGCTTCTGTGAACTTCTCTTATAACAAGATTAAGAAGGTTGCTACAAAGAAAGGAATCAATGTGAATGAGTTGTCTTTGGCTGGCAATGAACTAGAAAAGTTCCCGGCAGATTTGTTTAAGACTAATTCTCCATTGACGGTGCTGAATCTTAGTGGAAATAGAATCAAGGATTTTACCAATGAAGATATGAAGGGTGCCAAAGTGTATATGATGACAAGCTTTGACTTATCAAATAACCGTTTGGAAAAACTTCCGGATGATTTGAACGGAACCACTATGCCACACTTGTATGGTATTGATATAAGCGGAAACCAGTTGTCGGCATTCCCATGGGGATTGGCAAATATTTCTTATCTGAATACATTGATTATGCGTAATCAGCGTGATGATGACGGTAACCGTGTATATAAGGAGTGGCCTACAAATATTGGTAACCACAAAGGCTTACGTGCATTGCTTTTGGGTGGAAATGATATTGGAAAGGTTCCTGAGACAGAAAAACTTTCGTATCTTATCAATACACTCGATGTAAGTGATAACCCTAACCTCATTCTTAATGTATCATCTGTTTGTCCTTATATCAAGGCTGGCATGTATTTGCTGATTTATGATACGACACAAGATATTCGTGGATGTGATTATCTGACTTTGGAATAATTTAAGAAATAATGTATGAAAAGATTTTTTAATACTATAATGATTATTTCGGCCTGCATGGTATTGGCGATATCCTGTAAGGAAGAAGACAATGTCGTGTCAGAATTCTCTATTGATAAGACGGAGATTGCTATCGGGGCCGATGGTGGTAGCGAATTGCTGGAGATAAAAGGCAATGTCAAGTGGCAGGGAACTTCAGAAAGTTCTTGGTTGAAGTTTAGTCCTTCCAATGGCGAAGGATCGGCTATTTGCGAAGTTTTAGTAGACTCATCTGTAGTGGCAGAGCCGCGCGAAGGTGTTATTACTTTTATGGCGGCAGGTCAGACTTCTGCAACTACTGTAAAAGTAATGCAGATGGGATATGCAAAAGGTATCTTTGTAAGTGAAGAAGACAGAACGATTTCTGTAGAGAATTCAGCAAAACTGGAGGAGCGTTTCTTTGAGGTTACAATGATGGCCAATGTGAATTTTGATGTGCAAGTCAACAACTTGCCGGCTGAAGACGGAACTGTTGATAAAGAATGGCTGACATACAAGAAAGAAACTCCCAATTATGAGTATGGTGATCGTCCGCGTTTGTTGAAATTGCATTTTGACTGGGATGTCAACATGAGTGAAAAAGCACGTACAGCTGAAGTGATTATTACTCCGCAGGAAACATCTGATACGGAAGGAGACGGAGCGATAAAACTGGTAGTTACTCAGAAAGCAGCTCCGGTAATTACTGATGACAGAGCTGGTGACTCTCTGGCTATTCTCTCTATATACAGCAGTATGAACGGTCTGTTTGCCTGGGATGCCAGTGAGAATATGAGATACTGGAAAGGTGTAGAACTTTGGGAAGCTACTGACAAATATATCAAGATAGAAGCAGACGGAACGATTAATTACTCTGCTCCAGTTCCTGAAGAACTAGTTGGCCGTTTGAAATCTGTAGAGTTTACTTTATTTGAAACAGAAGAATCGCTTCCCTATCAAGTGAAATATCTTAAAACAGCGGAATCAATTACTTTCTCAGGAAACTCTAATACATTCTTAAAGAATATTGTATTGGGAAATGAAATTTGTGACCTGGTGAAATATGGCAACTTGCGTAAACTTACTGTACGTGCTTATGGTTTAGTGGGACTGCCGGTAAACTTTACTGAGTTTGGAAAGACACTTATCTCTTTGGATTTGAGTAGCAACAATTTTGAGGTGATGGGTAAGTCTGGCAGTACTATAAATGGAGTGAAAGTCTTAGGTATTGAGAGTATTACTCGGGAGAATTTCCCGCATTTACGCAATTTGTATCTGAATAAGATTAATCGTTATGATACAACGAAAGATCTTTCAGCCTATACAGATAAGAAAGATGAAAAGTTAGGTTTCCGTTGGACTACAGGTTTTGGAGAAGGATTTCTTACTCCGGCAGAAGGATATAATAATTCTTATTTCAAGGAATTGCTGAAATGGGAAGAACTTGAATGTTTGTCATTGTCCTTGAATATGCTTGATGGGCAGTTGCCTTCGGATGCAGAAGTTAAACAGCTTCTTGGTGCAGATAAGGTTTATACGGAAAGCTATATCCAGAATGCTGAGTATAAGGATACCATTTCAATTCAGGATGCTGAAAAATATTTGCTGGCAAATGGAGGAGCTCCTAGGGTTTGGCCGAAGATGAAGAGTCTTTCTTTGAACTTGAACTTCTTGACCGGAAAGTTGCCTGATTGGATATTATATCATCCATACCTTACTTTCTGGGATCCGTTCACTATGATTTTCCAGCAGGAACTTAGTACTACGGCTTCAAAAGCTAAGAATACAAAGGGTGAGGTTATTACGACGTTTAGTAATGAGCCTACCAACCTGAGTAATTATGGCGAAGGGAAGACAAGTTATTATGAAATGTATCCTAAGAGAAAACCTCAGATTACAGATGACTCTACAGAAGAGAATTAAAAGAGGAATTTCTTAGAGATAGTTTTAGTTGAATAATATAAAAATAGAATTTTGCAAAACTCCCGGTCTGTTAAGTTATGGACCGGGGGTGCATGGTTCGAAAATTAAATGATTAAAGATGAAGAAAAAATATATTTTTGCCGCTCTTGTGAGTGCTATGGGATTGTTTTCTTGCTCTGATTCTGAAACGTTCTTAGAATCGGGTGTGCAAGAAAATACGGTAGCTCCTATATCTGGCTTGGCTGACGAGGCAGTGGAAGGTGAACTTCTCATCAAATTTAAGCCAGAAGTGGAAGAAGTACTTGAGAATGCTCAAATGTTAAGCCGCAGTGGAGTGCAGACTCGTTCTAGTATTCCTTCGGTAGATGAAATACTGGATATTGCCGGTGCATATACTTTTGAACGTGTCTTTCCTGTAGATAAACGTCACGAAGAACGTACCCGTAAAAATGGTTTGCATTTGTGGTATGTGGTGAAGTTTGATAAGGATATGGATCTGAATAAGGTAGCCTTGGATATGTCTAAACTTTCTGAGGTGGCAACCGTGGAATATAATCAGGTTATAAAGAGAGGATATGATACCACAAAAAAAGCGAAGGGGTTGAATAGTGCTACAAGAGAAGCTATTCAAACATTAGGCAGCCAGGCTGAAAATATGAAACTTCAGTGGGGTATAGGAAATGACGGAACTGTGGTTGAGGGTGCTCGTGCCGGATACGATGTAAATTGTGCTACAGCCTGGGAAAAATGCCAGGGAGATCCTTCTATTATTGTGGCCGTAGTGGATGAAGGGGTTATGTATAATCATGAGGATCTTGCTAATAACATGTGGATTAATCCTGCTGAAACATTCGGGTCGGATGAAGATGCGGATGGCAATGGATATGCAGGTGACAAATATGGCTATAATTTTGTTGCAGGTAATGGTCATATCTCATATACGCAAACAGGAGATACAGGACATGCGACCCATGTAGCAGGAGTAATTGCTGCAGATAATAATGAAGTAGGTATTCGAGGAATTGCTGGAGGTAATGGAACTCCTGGAACTGGTGTGAAGATTATGTCTTGCCAGATTTTCAGTGGAAATGGTAGTTCATCTGTCTTAAATCAAGCTAAAGCTATTAAGTATGCAGCGGATAACGGAGCTGTAATCTTGCAGTGCAGTTGGTCTGCTTCATCTGGACGTATCAATCCTTTGATGGGTACTCCTGGCTTTACTTCGGATGAAGAATGGTCTAGTTCTGTAGTACTTCAGAAAGAGGCTTTGGAGTATTTTATTCATAATGCTGGCGATCCTAACGGAGTAATTGACGGAGGTATTGCTGTTTTTGCAGCAGGTAATGAATACGCTCCTATGGTCAGCTATCCGGGTGCTTATGGTGACTTCGTTTGTGTAACTGCACTTGATCCGGCTGGAAAACCTTCTTGCTATACGAATTATGTCAGCCCGAGTGGAAGTAAGAATTTGATTGCAGCTCCTGGTGGTGATGCTAATGCATTTAAGAGCGAAAAAGCATCTATTCTTTCTACAATGCCGAATTCAGCTATTGAGGGTTCCGATCTTACAGCAAGTCAAAGTGGGTATGGTTATATGGATGGAACTTCAATGGCTTGTCCGCATGTGTCGGGAGTAGCTGCTTTAGGTTTGTCTTATGCTGCAAAATTGCGTAAGCATTATCGTGCAGCGGATTTTAAAGACTTGCTGCTGGCGTCAGTAAGAGATTTGAGTAGCAATCTTTCAGGCGAGAAGAGTTATTGGGAGAATTGGGGAAGTGTAGGTGATGCTGCTCCTCATCTGAGAATGAACTTGCCGGCATATAGAGATAACATCGGAGGCTTGATAGATGCACAAGCTGTGCTGGACAATATTGATGGCAGTAACTACGGTGCTCAGCCTATGCGTGTGCCTAATGTATATGTAGCCCTTGATGCCACAGAGGTAGTAGATTTGAACAGAGTCTATGCAGAAAATGTTACTGCTACAGAGTTCAATGTCGTGGATAGCAGTATTGCTGCTGTTTCTTTGAACAACAATCAGTTGACGGTAAAAGGTACTAAGGTAGGAACCACCAAAGCTTCTGTTACTAGCAGTGATGGACAGACACAAGAATTTGTGATTACAGTACGTAAAGCGACTGGCAACGGGTGGATGTAATCTAATCATATAGAGTTTTTTATGAGAACTGTAATTATCTGGATGTTCATATTGCTTTCTGTGTCTTCTTTGATGGCACAGAAAGCCTTTTCTCAAAAGGAGCTTGATGCTGTGCTGAATCCTGTATTGGTTGAGCATGCGGAAGAAATGCTTCGTTTTGAACGTATGGAGATAAATGCAGGAACTCTGTCTGAGGATGATAAACCGCAAGTTTTCGCTTTTATTTGCACGAATATCGGAACGGAAAAGGTGGTGGTAACGAAGATTACGACTACATGTGGATGTACAAATGCTCAAATAGATTCTCCGATAATTAATCCAGGAGAAAAGGCAATGATTCGATTGACTTATAATCCGTTCGGACAGCCTGGAACTATTTACACCAGAGCTTTTGTATATGCTAGTATCTCAGAAAAAAGACCGGTTGCGGCATTGACTATTTTGGGAAAGGTAACTCCTTCGGCTGCTTTATGGAAGGATTACAGGTATACCATGGGGCATTTAAAAATACGTGCTAAAACACTAAATATGGGAACTGTAACGTCTACTATGCATAAGGTTGAGCGAATAGCTTGCGCTAATGCCGGAAGTGCTCCTTTAAAGATTGGTGCTGTAAAGGGATTCCTTCCAGAATTCTTGAGTTTACGAACGGAACCTGAGGTTTTGGAGCCTGCACAAGAAGGCTTCTTGATTGTAGAACTGGATGGAAAAAAACTTTCTGAACAGAAGGGGCAGAAATCATTTAGTATTTTACTTGATGGTATTTCTGGGCGACCATCCGATAGGACAATAAAAATAAGTATGGATATAAAATAGTAATTTTTATAAATAAGAATATATGGTAAAATTCATATTCAGAATTATGATGTGTGTCTCGTTGCTGGCAATGACAACGGCTTGTAGCGAGGACGAAGAGACTCCAGTGGTATATCAGGAGGTAAATTATGCCACTATGAATGGAACATGGATGTTGACCGAATTTAATGGGGCACCCTTGCAAGAAGGTCAATATGTATATATTACGTTTAATAGAAAGGAACATACTTTTGAGATGTATGAAAATATGGGAAGTATGTATTCGCATAAATCTACAGGCTCTTTTGAAATTGAAGAAGATGAAGATTTGGGATATATTTTGACGGGGGAATATGATTATTCACATAATCCGTTGAAAGAATATATTGTTTCAGAAATGACTGATGAAACAATGAAGTGGACCGTGAAGGATAACGCAGAAGATGTATCTGTATATACACGTTGTGCGGAAATTCCTGAAGATATTTTGAATGGAAGTAGAAGTCTGAAATAATTTGATTATTTCAAACAAAAATAGGAATATCCTGTTGCTGATCAATGTATCAGTGGCAGGATATTTTTATGATATTGAATATTTGAGTAGTAAATAAAAGAAAGGCATAAAGGCTGTGTACCGGTCTGGATAAACCGATGTCACACAGCCTTTATGCTTGTATGATGAACAATTATACATCTTCCGGCATGGGGATGACAATGATAGACTCACTACACCGGATTCCGTAAAATACGTCTCGGACCCGCCCCTGCTGGGGTATTAGAATACCCTTTTCTACCAAATCCTTTATATCACGTGCTGCTGTATCCGGTGATACCTTTACACGTTTTGCCCAGTTCTTGGCCGTCAGTTTGCCGGGATAACCGTCCAAATATAAATTCAAGACTTCACGTTGTCGTTCGGACAGGACTGTTTCGGCATGGGTTTGCCAGAATATGGCCTTGTTAAGAACCTTCGACAATGTTTCGTCGGATTGCTCGACGGAACGGAGCAGGCAGTCAAGATACCAGATAATCCATTCAGTAATTTCACAATCTTCCTTCTGCGTTTTCTCCAATATGTCGTAATACCGTTTTTTATCCTTATTTATCTGATGGGAGATACTGAAGAAACGCATCTTTGAGTCTTCAGCCTGTGAAAGTGCCATATCAGCAATGGCTCGTCCGATTCGTCCGTTTCCGTCATCGAAAGGATGGATACAGACAAACCACAAATGGGCTATCGCCGATTTGACATAGCCGTTATGTGCATCTGAATTGAACCAGTCCAGAAACCGATTCATTTCTTCGTCTATTCTTTCAGGAGCAGGCGCTACATAATGTACCTTTTCCCGGCCGAACATTCCAGAAATAACTTTCATATCTCCACTGCGGTATCGGGCTACATCTATTTTCGTTGGACCGCTCCATCCGGTAGGAAACAGGCAGTTGTGCCAGCCGAAGAGTCTTTCATGGGTAAGCGGACTGTTGAAATTGACGGTTGCATCAAGTGCCATTTCCACTACTCCGTCTATATATCGTGAAGATTCGGTCGGATTCGGTAGTTGTACTCCGAGTTTGCGGGCTACAGATGAACGTACCTGCTCATTGTTCAATTCCACTCCTTCAATTTTTGATGATGCAATGATGTCATGAGAGATGGATTCAACTACGGCAGACATCCTGTCGTTGAAGCCGATTACACTAAGGCGTCCCATCAGATAACCGACAGCTTTGTTTACCTTGTTCAGTTTCTCACCGACAAGTTCCTTGTTCCACGAAAAGGAAGGCCATTCTTTATGTTCATGTATATACATAGGCATCACCGTTTTCTGCAAATATACAGTTTTGCGGATAATTAACCGCAAAAAATGCGGCTTATTATCCGCATGAAATAGTAAAATCAATATTTATCAGCATTTTAGATATGACTTATGATTTCCATTCACCATGCAGATAATCATTGACTTTTCAGATTGGAACAGTCTGCTTATTATATACTCACGTAATTGTTGTGCCGGATAAGTGTTAATCTGAAAGGCAAGCGCAAATATCATTTCCAGGTTATAGACTACCTGATACCCCTCTTTTAACGGAATACGTTGTTCTACGGTGAATGGTTGCAATATCTCAAGTTTATATATTCTTCTTTTCGCTGCTCGTAAAGTCGGTGCAACCACATTGAACAAGCCGACGAGTTCGGCTTCGTTCATACGAATCTTATCAGGATGGACAGCAGGAATAACAATTCTGCCGTCCTCCATTATATGGATAATTTCTCTTTTCATAAGCTACAGACAATTTGAAAGTACATCCCTTACATTATTCATATCTTTCAGAATGGAACTGTCGAGTACCCTTGCATAGTGCTGCGTCATCTTGATATTGGAGTGACCGAGCATTTTGGCTACATTCTCAATGCTTACCCCATTGGCCAGTGCCAGATTGGTAATCTTCTTCAGACATTTCATATAACGGATGACGGTATTCTGCTGACATTCCTTTTCAGTCTTCAGATAAAATTCAAAGGCACGTACCAGCTCACCGTTGACTTCCGCCAGCGGCAGATCATCCTTTCCGTATTTCTGTCTGATAAGTTCGACAAGATAGCGCTTGCAGCTTTCATAACGGCGAACGGTAATCAGGGCGTAGTCTTTACCGACCAAGGCACGGCATTGATCATTGTGCTCCTGCATGGTACCGATGAGAGTGCGTACCGCTTCCGGTTCTTTGTCCTGTCCGAAAAATATTTCCTGTAACAGACGTGCCGTTATAGGCTGGTTCTGTTCTTCCAGCTCACAAAAAATCTGATGTAACTTGATTCTCGCATTTTCGATATAGGCATTCAGATCACATGACTTGCGGCTTTTGCCTCTGGCGGATTCCTTAGCCTGACTCCAGAGAGACGGGTCAATGCTTTTGCGGATGTTGTTTTCAACTCGCGTACCATCTACAGTGATACGCATACAAACGGATGCTTCTCCGTTTTTCAGCAGCTTGGTCTTCTTCAAGAAGAAAAGCACATTGAATGAACTTCTTTTCATTTTTCCTACAGTTTTTAGTTTGGACAAAAGTAGGAAACCGACCACGTTTTCTTGATACGCAAAATATTGCAAATCAGAGAGAAAGACTCTAATTCGGTGGAGATTTTTGCTCCACCTTTTACTCCACCTCGAACGGTAATATTTTGCCGTTTTTTACGTGCTTGGAGAAAACAAAAAATCCCGATTTCGCTTGGAAATCAGGATTTTACTGTCTTTTGCTTTTCTTCAAAGTGGTGCCACCAGGAATCGAACCGGGGACACAAGGATTTTCAGTCCTTTGCTCTACCAACTGAGCTATGGCACCATCGTTTTGCGGTTGCAAAGATAGAGTAAAATCTTTAATCTCCAAAATAAATGAGATGAAAATGAGAAAAAATAATTTTTTATGAAAAAAACTTGTTTTTCTTTTGTTGGTATTGAAAATATGTCTACCTTTGCAGCGCAAACGAAAAAACAAACGTTTCAATCGGAATGTAGCGCAGTTGGTAGCGCACTACGTTCGGGACGTAGGGGTCGGGCGTTCGAGTCGCCTCATTCCGACAGAAGAGCGGCAGATGATTCTATATCATTTGCCGCTCTTTCATACTACTCCTCAGTAATAAATAATTTTGTCATTATTTTGTGTGGCATGAGATTATTTATATCTTTGCAAATGATTGGATGAAAAGGTGGAGGGGCGATTTAGCTCCTTTTTTTGTTCTTAATAGTTAATACATGATAGATAAAAACGTTGTAGCTCGGATTGTAGAGGAATGGCTGGAAGATAAAAGTTATTTTCTGGTTGATGTAAATGTGAGTCCGGATGACAAAATTGTAGTGGAAATAGACCATGCAGAAGGCGTATGGATAGACGACTGTGTGGAACTGAGCCGCTATATCGAGTCGAAATTAAGTCGTGAAGAAGAAGATTACGAACTGGAAGTAGGTTCTGCGGGAATCGGCCAGCCATTTAAGGTATTGCAGCAGTATGTAGCACATGTAGGTTGCGAAGTAGAAGTGCTGGACAAAACCGGAAAGAAATGGACGGGTGTGCTGGCGGATGCCAACGAAGAGAATTTTACGGTTACGGTAGAAGTGAAAATAAAACCGGAAGGTGCCAAGCGTCCGAAGCTGGTGGAACAGAATGTAACCTTTACGTATGATGAGATAAAATACACCAAATACTTAATTAGCTTTAAATAATTATGGCCAAAAAAGAAGAAACTGTCAGCTTGATTGACACATTCTCGGAATTTAAGGAATTGAAGAACATTGATCGCACCACGATGGTGAGCGTGTTGGAAGAGTCGTTCCGCAGTGTGATTGCAAAAATGTTCGGTACAGATGAAAACTATGATGTGATTGTAAATCCTGACAAGGGGGATTTCGAAATCTGGCGTAACCGTGAAGTTGTGGCGGATGAGGAGCTGACTAACCCGAACCTGCAGATTGCATTGTCGGAAGCACGCAAGATTGATGCATCATATGAAGTGGGAGAGGAAGTGACCGATGAGGTGATTTTTGAAAAATTCGGCCGCCGTGCAATTCTGAATCTTCGCCAGACACTGGCTTCAAAGATTCTGGAATTGGAAAAGGACAGCTTGTATAATAAATACATTGATAAGGTAGGTACTGTAATCAGTGCAGAAGTTTATCAAATTTGGAAAAAGGAAATCCTGTTGCTGGATGATGAGGGTAATGAACTGCTGTTGCCAAAGACTGAACAGATTCCGAGTGACTTCTACCGGAAAGGAGAAACAGCTCGTGCTGTGGTGGCGCGTGTAGATAATAAGAACAATAATCCGAAGATTATTTTGAGCCGTACATCACCGGTTTTCCTACAGCGCTTGTTTGAACAGGAAGTTCCTGAAATCAATGATGGACTGATTACCATCAAGAAAATCGCCCGTATCCCAGGAGAACGTGCGAAGATTGCGGTAGAATCGTATGATGAACGTATTGATCCGGTAGGTGCATGTGTTGGTGTAAAAGGTTCTCGTATTCATGGTATCGTGCGTGAATTGCGTAATGAAAATATTGATGTGATTAACTATACATCTAATATTCAGTTGTTTATTCAACGCGCTTTAAGCCCGGCAAAAGTTTCGTCTATCATCATGCATGAGGATGAAAAGAGAGCTGAGGTATATCTGAAACCAGAAGAAGTTTCATTGGCTATCGGTAAGGGCGGATTGAATATTAAATTGGCTAGTATGCTGACAGAATATACAATCGATGTATATCGTGAACTGGGTGAAGATGCAGTGGCTGATGAGGATATCTATCTGGATGAGTTCAAGGATGAGATTGACGAATGGGTTATTAACGCAATTAAGGCTATCGGTATTGATACGGCTAAAGGCGTATTGAATGCACCGCGTGAAATGCTCATCGAGAAAGCAGACTTGGAAGAAAATACGGTGGATGATGTCCTGAGAATTTTAAAAGCAGAGTTTGAGGAATAGCGCTTGCTTGTAATGAACAGATGAGGATGAGGGCTTCATTCTCGTCTGCTTGTTTATCTGTGACTGATATATTTTCCCAAACTCTAAAAATTGTGATGAATTATGACTATAAGATTGAATAAAGTAACAAGAGATTTGAACGTTGGAATAACCACGGTGGTAGACTTTTTGCAGAAAAAAGGATATACAGTCGAGGCGAATCCAAATACCAAAATTACTGAAGAACAGTATGCTGCACTGATAAAGGAGTTCAGCAAAGATAAGGATTTGAAAATAGAGTCTGAGAAAATTATTCAGGAACGGCAGAACAAGGAGCGTAATAAGGTTTCTGTCTCTATTGAGGATATTCATCCGGAATTAAAGAAACCGGAGGTTATAGAGACAGTGGTTCCAGAAGATGTGCGACCTAAGTTCAAGCCTGTGGGTAAAATAGACTTGGATGGTCTGAAGAAAAAGAAAAAACCGGCTGTGGTTGAGCCTGCTGAAATGCCTGTGGCTGAAGAAGGACCAGCTAAGCCAGAACCTGAGAATAAACAAGCTGAGGTGGCAGAACCGGAAGTTAAAATTGAAGAGGCTCCTGTACAACAACCTCAGGTAGAAGAAAAAGAAGAATCGAAACAGCCGGAGATAAAGGCAGAAGAATTGAAACCAGAGCCGATGGAAGAAGAAAAAAAGCAACAAACCGTTCAGGAAAATAAAGAAGACGAAGTTTTTAAAATTCGTCCGACAGAATTTAAATCAAAAATTAATGTAGTAGGCCAGATTGATTTGGCTGCATTGAACCAATCTACCCGTCCAAAGAAAAAATCAAAGGAAGAAAAGAAGAAAGAAAGAGAGGAAAAGGATAAGTTGCGTCAGGAGCAGCGTAAGCAGATGAAGGATGCGATTATCAAGGAAATCCGTAAGAGTGATGAAAAAACAGATAAGGGTGGCTTGAGTGATGAGGCTGCAAAAAAGAAAAAACGCAACCGAATTAATAAGGAACGGGTTGATATCAATAATGCAACCTCCAACGTATCTGGATCTTCACGAAATGAAAAATCTGGAAAAAGTAATCAGAGCCAGGGACAAGGTGGAAAACATAACAAGGATCGTTTTAAAAAGCCTGTGGTAAAGCAGGAGGTGAGCGATGAGGATGTAGCAAAGCAGGTGAAAGAAACACTTGCCCGCCTGACAAATAAGGGAAAGAATAAGGCTGCTAAGTATCGTAAGGAAAAACGTGAAAATATTCAGAACCGTCAACTGGAACAGGAGGAACTGGAACAGGAAGAAAGCAAGGTATTGAAGCTGACAGAATTTGTAACAGCAAATGAGTTGGCTAACATGATGGATATTCCCGTGACTCAGGTTATCTCAACTTGTATGAGTGTGGGTATTATGGTGTCTATCAATCAGCGTCTGGATGCAGAAACAATTAACCTTGTGGCAGAAGAATTTGGCTACAAGACAGAATATGTAAGTGCGGAAGTGGCACAGGCTGTAGAGGAAGAGGCTGATGCGGAAGAAGATTTGCAACCGCGTGCACCGATTGTTACCGTGATGGGTCACGTAGATCATGGTAAGACTTCTTTGCTGGACTATATCCGTAAAGCAAATGTAATTGCGGGTGAGGCCGGAGGTATCACACAGCACATTGGTGCATATAATGTGAAACTGGAGGATGGACGTCGCATTACGTTCCTGGATACTCCGGGACACGAAGCATTTACAGCAATGCGTGCACGTGGTGCAAAAGTAACTGACGTAGTAATCATTATCGTAGCTGCCGATGACAACGTGATGCCGCAGACAAAAGAAGCTATCAACCATGCGATGGCTGCGGGAGTGCCTATCGTGTTTGCTATCAATAAGGTTGATAAACCGAATGCAAATCCGGATAAGATTAAGGAAGAACTGGCTGCCATGAACTTCCTGGTGGAAGAATGGGGTGGAAAATACCAGTCTCAGGATATTTCAGCCAAGAAAGGTACCGGTGTTCCTGAATTGCTTGAAAAGGTATTGCTGGAAGCTGAAATGTTGGATTTGAAAGCAAATCCGAACCGTAAGGCTACCGGTTCAATTATTGAATCTTCTTTGGATAAAGGACGTGGATATGTGGCTACGGTGCTGGTTTCTAATGGAACGCTGCATGTAGGGGATATTGTGTTGGCCGGAACTTCATACGGTAAGGTGAAAGCGATGTTCAACGAGCGTAATCAGCGCTTGAAAGAAGCTGGTCCTTCTGAGCCGGTATTGATCTTAGGATTGAACGGAGCACCGGCTGCGGGTGATACATTCCATGTGTTTGATACGGATCAGGAAGCACGTGAGATTGCCAACAAACGTGAACAGCTGGCTCGTGAACAGGGCTTGCGTACACAGAAGATGTTGACACTGGATGAAGTGGGACGTCGTCTGGCATTGGGTGACTTCCATGAACTGAATGTGATTGTGAAAGGTGACGTGGATGGTTCTGTAGAAGCTTTGAGCGACTCATTGATCAAGTTGTCTACCGAACAGATTCAGGTGAATGTAATTCATAAGGGTGTCGGACAAATTTCAGAATCGGATGTATCGTTGGCTGCGGCATCGGATGCTATTATCGTAGGCTTCCAGGTACGTCCGTCAGGAAATGCGGCTAAGCTTGCTGAACAGGAAGGTGTGGATATTCGTAAGTATTCTATTATTTACGATGCGATTGAAGAAGTGAAGTCGGCAATGGAAGGTATGTTGGCTCCGACATTGAAAGAACAGGTTACCTCTACAATCGAAGTGCGTGAAGTGTTCAACATCAGCAAGGTGGGTATGGTTGCCGGTGCGATGGTGAAGACCGGAAAAGTAAAACGTACGGACAAGGCTCGTTTGATTCGCGACGGTATCGTAATCTTTACGGGTTCAATCAATGCGTTGAAACGCTTCAAGGACGATGTGAAAGAAGTGGGTACTAACTTTGAATGTGGTATCAGCTTGACGAACTGCAACGACTTGAAAGTGGGTGACGTGATTGAAACGTATGAAGAAGTGGAAGTAAAACAGACATTGTAAAGACGTAACGTCTGACCATTGTTTGGGTGCAAATAAATACATTTGTCATTCAGAGCAAAGCGAAGATTCTTGTATTCACCCATCAGACAGGGGAACAAGTTCTTCGCTTTGTTTTTAATATATATTTCGGATAAATGGCAACAATAGACTGGGTGATTATCATCTTATTGGCTTTAGGAGCTGTTTCTGGTTTTATGAAAGGATTTTTCAAACAACTGGCAGCGGTTGTAGGGCTGATAGCCGGACTGCTGGTAGCACGTGCTTTATTTGCCGGTTTAGGTGAGCAATTGGCCGTAGCGGTAGGTACTTCTGTGACATTCGGGCAGATACTGGCTTTTCTGTTGATAGGTTTGATAGTACCTTTGGTGTTGTCTCTTTTGGCTTCTGCCTTGACGAAAATCGTGGATATGACAGGATTAGGTTTTATCAACCGCCTTTTGGGGGCAGTGCTTGGAGCGATAAAATATGCGCTTGTAATCAGCCTGGTCATCCATTTTATTGATTTTGCCGACTCTAAAGATAACTTAATACATTCAACCACTAAAGGAAGTTCGTTGTTATATTATCCGATAAAGGATTTTTCCGCTTTCTTTTATCCTGTGGTGAAAACTGTAACAGAGAAATTTATAGAAACAGATAATATTCAGAATTGATATGCAAATAGAACCCAATAAATATGTGAAGGAGCTGACGCAGGCGAAGTATAAATATGGCTTCACTACGGATGTTCACACAGATATTATAGAGAAGGGACTGAATGAGGATGTCGTGCGGCTGATTTCTTCAAAGAAAGGTGAGCCCGACTGGTTGCTTGAGTTCCGTTTGAAGGCGTTTCGCTATTGGCAAACGCTGGAAATGCCTACATGGGCACATTTGAATATTCCGGAGATTGATTATCAGGCTATTTCATATTATGCAGACCCGACTAAGAAAAAAGAAGGGCCGAAGAGTCTGGATGAAGTGGATCCGGAACTGTTGAAAACCTTTGACAAACTGGGTATTCCTTTGGAAGAGCGTATGGCGCTGAGTGGTATGGCGGTAGATGCGGTTATGGACTCCGTTTCTGTGAAGACAACTTTTAAGGAGACACTGATGGAAAAGGGGATTATATTCTGCTCTATCAGTGAAGCGGTGCGTGAACATCCGGATTTGGTGAAGAAGTATTTAGGTTCGGTAGTGGGCTATCGTGATAATTTCTTTGCCGCATTGAACTCGGCTGTGTTCAGCGATGGTTCGTTTGTGTATATTCCGAAGGGGGTTCGCTGTCCGATGGAGTTGTCTACGTACTTCCGTATCAATGCGGCCAATACCGGACAGTTTGAACGTACGCTGATTGTTGCAGATGATGACAGTTATGTCTCTTACCTGGAAGGATGTACGGCACCAATGCGTGATGAAAACCAGTTGCACGCGGCAATTGTAGAAATCGTGGTGCTTGACCGTGCGGAAGTGAAATATTCTACTGTGCAGAACTGGTATCCTGGTGATGCTGAAGGTAAGGGTGGTGTGTATAACTTTGTAACCAAAAGAGGTAACTGTAAAGGGGTGGATAGTAAACTTTCCTGGACACAGGTCGAGACTGGGTCGGCCATTACATGGAAGTATCCAAGCTGTATTTTGAGTGGAGACAATTCTACTGCAGAGTTCTATTCTGTAGCGGTAACCAATAATTATCAGCAGGCAGATACGGGTACGAAGATGATTCACCTAGGTAAAAATACTCGCTCTACTATCGTAAGTAAGGGTGTCAGTGCAGGAAAGAGTCAGAATTCTTATCGTGGGCTGGTGCGTGTAGCTGAAAAGGCAGATAATGCAAGAAACTACAGTCAGTGTGATTCTCTGTTGTTGGGTAGCCATTGCGGAGCGCATACATTCCCTTATATGGACATTCACAATGAAACGGCTGTGGTGGAACATGAGGCTACGACTTCCAAGATTTCGGAAGACCAGATTTTCTATTGCAACCAGCGTGGTATCTCTACTGAGGATGCCGTAGGACTGATTGTGAATGGGTATGCAAAGGAAGTTCTGAATAAACTTCCGATGGAGTTTGCCGTAGAGGCTCAGAAATTGCTGTCTGTATCGTTGGAGGGCAGTGTGGGATAAACGATAAAAATAGATTGTTATGCTAGAGATAAAGAATTTACATGCCAACATCAATGGCAAAGAGATATTGAAAGGTATTAACCTGACTGTAAAGGCAGGTGAAGTCCATGCGATTATGGGACCTAACGGTTCGGGAAAGAGTACATTGAGCAATGTATTGGTCGGTCATCCGGCTTATGAGGTGACGAAAGGAACCGTAACGTTTGATGGAAAGGATTTATTGGCTTTGAGTCCGGCAGACCGCAGTCATGAAGGATTGTTTCTGTCATTCCAGTATCCGGTAGAAATTCCGGGAGTGAGCATGGTGAATTTCATGCGTGCGGCCGTGAATGAACAGCGTAAGTACAAAGGACTTCCTGCTTTGACGGCCAGTGAGTTTTTGAAACTGATGCGCCAAAAGAGAGAGATTGTAGAGCTGGACAGCAAGTTGGCAAACCGTTCGGTAAATGAGGGATTCTCTGGGGGTGAGAAGAAGCGTAATGAAATATTCCAGATGGCTATGCTGGAGCCGAAGCTGAGCATCCTGGACGAAACCGACTCCGGACTGGATATTGATGCGTTGCGTATTGTGGCAGAAGGAGTGAATAAGCTGAAAACTCCAGAAACAAGCTGTATTGTGATTACGCACTATCAGCGTTTGCTGGATTACATTAAACCGGATATTGTACATGTACTTTATAAAGGCCGTATCGTAAAAACTGCAGGTCCGGAGCTGGCATTGGAACTGGAAGAAAAAGGATACGATTGGATTAAGAAAGAACTGGGAGAATGAGCATGAAAGCAGAACAGCAATATATTGATCTTTTCACGCAGTGCGAGGCAATGATTTGTCGGCAAAGTGCGGATGTGCTGAATGCGCCCCGTGCGAAGGCATTTGCTGATTTTGAGAAGCTGGGCTTCCCGACTCGCAAACAGGAAAAGTATAAGTATACGGAGGTGAGCAAGTATTTTGCTCCGGATTATGGGTTGAATTTGAATCGTCTGGAATTTCCGGTTAATCCGTATGAAGTGTTCAAGTGTGATGTGCCCAATATGAGTACCTCACTTTATTTTGTGGTAAATGATACGTTTGACAAGCATGTGCATCCTTCTGCTCAGTTGCCGGAGGGAGTTTACTTCGGTAGCTTGAAGGATGTGGCTGAACAACGTCCTGATTTGGTCAGAAAATATTACGGAAAGCTGGCTGATACGTCGAAGGATGCTCTGGCGGCATTTAATACGATGTTTGCACAGGATGGTGTGTGTATGTATGTACCGAAGAATGTGGTGTTGGAACGTCCAATCCAGCTGGTGAATATCTTGCGTGCGGATGTAGATTTCATGGTAAACCGTCGTGTCCTGATTATATTGGAGGATGGTGCACAGGCTAAGTTGCTGGTATGCGACCATGCGATGGACGACGTGAATTTCCTTTCTACTCAGGTAGTGGAAGTCTTTGCAGGAGAAAATGCTGTATTCGACTTGTATGAACTGGAAGAAACTCATAACAGTACGGTACGTTTCAATAACTTATATGTGAATCAGGAAGCTGGCAGTAATGTGCTGTTGAACGGGATGACACTGCACAATGGAACGACTCGTAATACCACAGAAGTGACATTGGCTGGTCGTGGTGCAGAAATCAGTTTGTGCGGAATGGCTATTGCCGATCAGAATGAGCAGGTAGATAACCATACTTTTATTGATCATAAAGTGCCCGACTGTACAAGTAATGAATTGTTTAAGTATGTGCTTGACGACCAGGCTGTGGGAGCCTTTGCCGGAAAGGTACTTGTGAGAGAAGGAGCACAGCATACCTCTTCCCAGCAGACAAACCGGAATCTGTGTGCGACCCGTGAAGCACGTATGTACACTCAGCCGCAGCTGGAAATCTATGCAGATGATGTGAAGTGTTCACACGGAGCTACAGTTGGACAGTTGGATGAAAATGCATTGTTCTATATGCAGCAGCGTGGTATCAGCCTGAAGGAAGCACGTTTGCTGTTGATGTTTGCTTTTGTCAACGAAGTGATTGACCATATCCGGATGGATGCCCTGAAAGATCGCTTGCATCTGCTGGTAGAAAAACGTTTCCGTGGAGAACTGAATAAATGCCAGGGCTGTGCGATTTGTAAATAGTCATATTTTAACAGAGAATTTATGCAATACGATGTCAATAAGATAAGAGAGGACTTTCCGATTCTTTCACGGTCGGTATATGGAAAGCCGCTGGTCTATTTGGATAACGGGGCTACGACTCAGAAGCCTCGTTGCGTGGTGGAATCTATTACAGACGAGTATTATTCGGTAAATGCGAATGTACACCGTGGAGTGCATTTCTTGTCACAGCAGGCAACGAATTTGCATGAGGCTTCACGTGAGACGGTACGTAGGTTTATTAATGCACGCAGTATTTCGGAAATTGTTTTTACTCGTGGAACGACTGAGAGCATTAACCTGGTTGCTTCTTCATTTGCCGATAGTCAGATGAAGGAAGGGGATGAGGTTATTGTTTCTGTGATGGAGCACCATAGTAATATTGTTTCTTGGCAGCTTCAGGCTGCACGGAAAGGAATCGTGCTGAAAGTAATTCCGATGAATGACCGGGGGGAACTTTTGCTGGATGAATATAAGAAGCTTTTTTCGGGAAAGACGAAACTTGTCTCTGTTGCGCATGTATCCAATGTGTTGGGAACAATTAATCCGGTAAAGGATATGATTGCCTTTGCACATTCGCAAGGTGTCCCAGTGCTGGTGGATGGAGCACAGAGTATTCCACATATGAAAGTGGATGTACAAGATTTGGATGCTGACTTTTATGTGTTCAGTGGGCACAAAGTGTACGGTCCTACGGGTATCGGCGTGCTGTATGGAAAGGAAGTCTGGTTGGACAAACTGCCCCCTTATCAGGGAGGAGGGGAAATGATTAAGAATGTTTCTTTTGAAAAGACGACATTTAATGAACTTCCTTTTAAATTTGAGGCCGGCACTCCCGATTATATTGGGTCTACAGCACTGGCAAAGGCATTGGATTATGTTTCAGCCATAGGAATGGATAACATTTTTGCCTATGAGCATGACCTGACCCAGTATGCCATGAGCCGTTTAAAAGAAATCCCGGGAATGAGGATTTTGGGTGAAGCGGAGCAGAAAGGAGGGGTTATTTCTTTCTTGGTAGGGGATATACACCATTTTGATATGGGGACCTTGCTTGACCGCCTAGGTATAGCTGTTCGTACCGGACATCACTGTGCGGAACCTTTGATGCACCGTTTGGGTATTGAGGGCACGGTGCGTGCATCTTTGGGATTGTATAATACGAAAGAAGAAATAGATGCGTTGGTGGAAGGTGTGCTTCGAGTAAGTAAAATGTTTGCTTAAATAAAAAGTAATAAAAGAGCTCTCCCGGTCAGGATTTTCATACAGAGAATGCTGACCGGGAGATTTTTATTTATAAACTGATTAGTGGATGGCTTTTGTGCTTTCTTTCAACCAGTTCTTTTCTTCCTTGCTGAGGTATGGGCTGAGTGTGGCATATACTTTCTGGTGATAATCGTTTAACCATACTTTTTCTTCCGAACTGAGTAAATCAGGCAGAATCGGTTTAAGGTCGATAGGGCATAGGGTCAATGCTTCAAATTTGTAGAATTTGCCAAAGTCAGTCGTTTGGTCGTCTACAATTAGCATGGTGTTTTCTGTGCGTACACCATATTTCCCGGATTTGTATACTCCTGGCTCATTGGTGACCGTCATTCCTGGAAGGAGAAGAGCAGGCATGTGGTTCATACGGAACTGATGAGGCCCTTCGTGCACATTCAGAAAATGTCCGACGCCATGTCCTGTACCATGTCCGTAGTTCATACCTTCTTTCCATATAAATTGTCGCGCCAATATGTCGAGCTGGGTGCCACAGGTGCCATATGGGAAGTGAGCCATGGAGAGCTGTATGAATCCTTTTAGGATAAGGGTATAATCTTTCTTCTGCTCTTCTGTGACGTGCCCTAATGCGATGGTACGAGTGATGTCGGTTGTTCCATCGAGGTATTGTCCTCCGCTGTCAAGAAGAAGGAAGCCTTCAGGTTTCAGGGTTGCTGCGGTTTCTTCAGTTGCTTCGTAATGTACGATTGCGCCATGTGCCTGATAACCGGCTATGGTATCAAAGCTGATACCTTGGAAGTTTTCTTGTGCAGAACGGAATTCGTATAGCTTCTGGTCAATGGATAATTCGGTTTCTGATCCACTTTTTACAGCGTTTTCTAACCAATAAAGGAAGCGAACCATAGCCACCCCATCGCGTGTCATGGCTTGTTTGAATCCGGCGATTTCTGTAGAGTTTTTGATAGATTTCAAATATAATACCGGAGACTCAATCTGTTTTACCTGACTGCTTTTGCTGGCTGCTTGATAAAGGGTATAGTTGGTTGAATAGGGTAGCTGTAAGCAGCCTTCTTTATATTCCTCCAAATCTTGGGCTATTTGTGTATAGTCTTTAATAGAAACCTGGTTTGTTTCTAAATAGCGACGTACCTCATCTGTTAGTTTATCCGGCTGGATGTACAATGTACTTGAAGTAGAGGTGATGAAAAGATAGGAAACGAATACCGGATTGCAATGTACGTCAGTGCCCCTTAAGTTTAAAGTCCAGGCTATTTCATCCAAGGCGGAAATTAAGATGCCATTGACTTGATTTTCTTTAAGAATAGTTTGTATCCGACTGATTTTTTGATTACACGTCTCTCCGCTGTATTCCAAAGGCAAAATAAATGGAGGGTTCAGCGGTAGTGAGGGACGGTCTTTCCACAATAAACTAAACGGGTCCTCCACGTTAACCAGTTCTAAATGATATTTTTCAAGTGCTTTTTGCAATTGCAGAGCTTCGGACGTGCTGTTTACCCATCCGTCGATACCGACTTTTTCTCCAGGTTTCAGAACGCTTCCTAACCAATCAGCAATGGAAGGAGTTTCCGGAAGACGGTCTTTGAATAAAATTAGTCCGCTTCCTTGAAGTTGTTCTTCTGCTTGTAAAAAATAACGGGAGTCGGTCCATAATCCTCCTTGTGCCATGGTGATTACAGCTGTACCGGCCGAACCGGTGAATCCGGAAATCCATTTCCGTGATTCCCAATGAGCAGGTACATATTCTCCAGAATGAGGGTCGGTACTGGGCACAATAAATGCAGATATGCCTTTGGTATGCATAAATCTGCGTAAGGCTTCAATTCTATCAGATATACGGTTCATGATGTAAATGAATTTAAGGAGATTCTAAACAAACATGACAAAAATAATAAATGGTGTGGAAAGGGGAGGCTTGATTTTGTCTGAAGTTGATTTTTTGAATAAAATCTTTTGGAAAGTTTTGTAAATAAAGAAAGTATGTGTAATTTTGCGCCGCAAATTGACTGCGAAATAATTTAATAACAACATACTTAATTTTAAAAACATGATTGTAGTACCAGTAAAAGAAGGCGAAAACATTGAAAAAGCGCTGAAGAAATTCAAAAGAAAATTTGAAAAAACAGGTGTTGTAAAAGAACTGAGAAGCAGACAGCAGTATGACAAACCGTCTGTTTTGAAGAGACTTAAAATGGAACGTGCTATTTACGTTCAGAAAATGCAGCAGAACGAAGATTAATAATTCTGCAAAACTCTTGAATTATTGAATTCTTTTTCATAAATTCGTTGCTGAGAATAAAAGCGATGTTTCTATGTTGAAAGATTCTTTTCTGAAGTATTTGCTTCTTGAACGGAATTATTCCGAAAAGACAATTCTTAGTTACGGGATAGATTTGGATGAGTTTGAAGCATACTTTAAGAGTGTGGACGAAGAATTTGAGTTTACCAGCGTGGATGCGGATGTGGTTCGTGGATGGGTGCTCTCATTGATGGATGAAGGTCGCGCTGAAACAACGGTAAACAGGAAACTTAGTTCGCTTCGCTCTTTTTATCATTATTTGCTGCGTCAGAAGTTGGTGGCGGTGGATCCGGTGGCGAAAGTTGTCGGTCCGAAGAAAAAGAAGCCTTTACCAGTTTTCGTAAGAGATGAGGCGATGAATCAACTTCTTGATGGATTCGAATTCCCGCAAACTTTTGAGGGGGTGCGTGATAAGGCTATGCTTGAGGTGCTTTATTCTACTGGCATGCGGCGCGCTGAATTGATAGCTTTGAGGGATGAAGATGTTGATTTTTCGGCATTGGTGATAAAAGTGACAGGAAAGAGAAATAAACAGCGCTTAATTCCTTTTGGGGATAGACTGCAAGAGGTTTTGAGTGCGTATTTACAGGAAAGAGCTCGTTTTTATTCGGGTGAATGTGAGGCTTTCTTTATTCGAAAGGGTGGGGTAAGGCTTTCTCCTTCATCTGTGAACTATATTGTGAAGCGATACCTTTCAAAGGTTGTGACGCTGAAGAAGAAAAGCCCTCATGTGTTGCGGCATACTTTTGCAACATCTATGTTAAACCATCAGGCGGAACTGGAGGCGGTAAAAGAATTGCTGGGACATGAAAGCTTGACGACGACAGAAGTTTATACTCATACAACTTTTGAGGAGTTAAAACAAGTTTATGAACAAGCTCATCCTAGAGCGTAAAGAAAAGGAGGTATTTATGGAAGTAAGAATTCAATCCATTCATTTCGATGCATCTGACAAACTGGAGGCTTTTATTCAGAAAAAAGCTGAGAAGCTCGAGAAGTTTTGCGATAATATAATGAAAGTAGAGGTGTCTTTGAAAGTTGTAAAACCTGAAACTGCAATGAATAAAGAAGCAGGGGTGCGCGTGTTGGCACTGAATTCAGAGTTTTATGCGGAAAAAATAAGTGATACATTCGAAGAATCGATAGATGTGTGCATGGAGGCGCTGTCTAAGCAACTGTTGAAGGCAAAAGAAAAACTTCAAGGTAAATAAAAAAGTTGCGTAAAAGTTTTGTGATTAAAAAATAATATCTAACTTTGCAGCCGCTAAGTTATGGAAAATGACGAGGCTGCAAAGTTTGATTTTGCCTCTTTAGCTCAGTTGGCCAGAGCACGTGATTTGTAATCTCGGGGTCGTTGGTTCGAATCCGACAAGAGGCTCAAGAAGAAAATCTTAGTCTGATTCTAAGAAATGGGCAAATACCAGAGTGGCCAAATGGGGCAGACTGTAAATCTGCTGGCTTACGCCTTCGGTGGTTCGAATCCATCTTTGCCCACTAAAAATTGCGGAAGTAGCTCAGTTGATAGAGCATTAGCCTTCCAAGCTGAGGGTCGCGGGTTTGAGTCCCGTCTTCCGCTCTTTTTCTTTTGCTGTTATAGCTCAGCGGTAGAGCACTTCCTTGGTAAGGAAGAGGTCCCGGGTTCAAGTCCCGGTAACAGCTCGTGAATTTGTAAAGCTGATTATTAATCAAAATAAATAACAAGTAAAGCTATGGCTAAAGAGAAATTTGAACGTTCGAAACCGCACGTTAACATTGGTACTATCGGTCACGTTGACCACGGTAAAACCACTTTGACTGCTGCCATCACAACTGTATTGGCAAAGAAAGGTCTGTCAGAATTGCGTTCTTTCGATTCTATCGATAACGCTCCTGAAGAAAAAGAAAGAGGTATTACTATCAACACTTCTCACGTAGAATATCAGACTGCTAACCGTCACTATGCTCACGTAGACTGTCCGGGACACGCCGACTACGTTAAGAACATGGTTACTGGTGCTGCTCAGATGGATGGTGCTATCATCGTAGTTGCTGCTACTGATGGTCCGATGCCTCAGACTCGTGAACATATCTTGTTGGCTCGTCAGGTAAACGTTCCTCGTCTGGTTGTATTCTTGAACAAATGCGACATGGTTGATGACGAAGAAATGTTGGAACTGGTTGAAATGGAAATGCGTGAATTGTTGTCATTCTATGACTTCGACGGTGATAATACTCCTATCATCCGTGGTTCTGCTTTGGGTGCATTGAATGGTGTTCCTCAGTGGGAAGAAAAAGTTATGGAATTGATGGATGCAGTTGATAACTGGATTCCTCTGCCTCCGCGTGATGTAGATAAACCGTTCTTGATGCCGGTTGAAGACGTGTTCTCAATCACTGGTCGTGGTACTGTAGCTACAGGTCGTATCGAAGCAGGTGTTATCAAGGTTGGTGACGAAGTTGAAATCTTGGGTCTCGGTGAAGACAAGAAATCAGTTGTAACTGGTGTTGAAATGTTCCGCAAATTGCTGGATCAGGGTGAAGCTGGTGATAACGTAGGTTTGTTGCTTCGTGGTATTGACAAGAACGAAATCAAACGTGGTATGATTTTGTGTCACCCGGGTCAGGTTAAAGCTCACTCTAAATTCAAAGCTGAGGTTTATATCCTGAAGAAAGAAGAAGGTGGTCGTCACACTCCGTTCCACAACAAATATCGTCCTCAGTTCTATCTGCGTACTATGGACTGTACAGGTGAAATCACTTTGCCGGAAGGAACAGACATGGTAATGCCGGGTGATAACGTAACAATCAATGTTGAGTTGATTTATCCGGTTGCATTGAACGTAGGTCTGCGCTTCGCTATCCGTGAAGGTGGTCGTACAGTAGGTGCTGGTCAGATTACTGAACTTCTTGACTAATAATATCTTATAATAGATAGATTGATAGTTCCCGGAGGAATTCGGGAACTATTTTTACGGGAATAGCTCAGTTGGTAGAGCATCGGTCTCCAAAACCGAGTGTCGGGAGTTCGAGCCTCTCTTCCCGTGCTAAAATTAAAAGAATATGTTTACAAAGATAACAAATTATTGTAAGGAATCTTATGACGAACTAGTCCATAAAGTATCATGGCCTACTCGTTCAGAACTTTCTAGTAGTGCAGTGGTTGTTTTAACTGCTTCCCTCCTCATTGCACTCGTTGTTTTTCTAATGGATTCTGCCTTCCAGTTTATCATGGAAGATGTTATCTATCCGCACTAATAAACAGTAAGAAAACATGTCTGAGATTGAAAAAAAATGGTACGTATTACGTGCCGTGAGTGGAAAGGAAAACAAGGTGAAAGAATATCTTGATGCAGACATCAAGCACGGTAACCTTGGCGACTACGTGTCTCAGGTGTTGATTCCTACCGAAAAGACGTATCAGGTTCGTAACGGTAAGAAAATCGTAAAAGAGAGAACTTATCTTCCTGGTTACGTTTTGGTAGAAGCCGCTTTGGTTGGAGAAGTTGCTCATCATTTGAGAAATACTCCTAACGTTATTGGCTTCTTGGGAGGACTGGATCACCCGGTTCCTCTGAGACAATCGGAAGTGAATCGTATTCTGGGTACGGTAGATGAACTTCAGGAAAGCGGAGAGGATTTGAATATCCCTTATACCGTAGGAGAAACAGTGAAAGTAAGCGTTGGCCCGTTCAGCGGATTCAGTGGTCTCATTGAAGAAGTAAACGCGGAAAAACGTAAGCTGAAAGTAATGGTCAAAATATTCGGGCGGAAAACTCCGTTGGAATTAGGCTTTACGGATGTGGAAAAGGAATAATGCATTTTGTTACGTGCAATTGTTCTATTCGTTAAATACTTATATAAAAATTACAGAAGAAAATGGCTAAAGAAGTTGCTGGACTAATCAAATTACAGATTAAAGGAGGCGCTGCAAATCCATCACCTCCCGTTGGACCTGCTCTGGGTTCTAAGGGTATCAATATCATGGAATTTTGCAAGCAATTCAACGCCAGAACCCAGGACAAGGCAGGTAAAGTATTACCTGTAATCATTACCTACTACACAGACAAGTCTTTTGATTTCGTAATCAAAACTCCTCCTGTGGCTATTCAGTTGCTTGAGGCTGCCAAAATCAAGAGTGGATCTGCAGAACCTAATCGTAAGAAAGTCGCTGAACTGACTTGGGATCAGATTCGTGCAATTGCTCAGGATAAGATGGTTGACTTGAACTGCTTTACTATCGAATCTGCTATGTCAATGGTAGCAGGAACAGCTAGAAGTATGGGTATCGCTGTAAAAGGTGACTTCCCGGGTAATAACTAATTAACTTCAATTGATAATGGGTAAACTGACAAAAAATCAAAAGTTGGCTGCAGAAAAGATTGAAGCAGGGAAAGCATACTCACTGAAGGAAGCTTCTGAATTGGTAAAGGAAATTACTTTTACAAAGTTTGATGCTTCATTAGATATTGACGTACGTTTAGGTGTAGACCCTCGTAAGGCTAACCAGATGGTAAGAGGCGTTGTTTCTCTTCCTCATGGAACTGGAAAACAGGTACGTGTGCTTGTTCTGTGTACACCGGATGCTGAAGCTGCTGCAAAAGAAGCTGGAGCTGACTATGTTGGTCTTGATGAATATATTGAAAAGATCAAAGGTGGATGGACTGATATTGATGTGATTATCACTATGCCGTCTATCATGGGTAAGATTGGTGCGCTGGGTCGTGTGCTTGGTCCTCGTGGATTGATGCCGAACCCGAAAAGCGGTACTGTAACTATGGATGTAGCTAAGGCTGTTAAGGAAGTTAAGCAAGGTAAGATTGACTTTAAGGTTGATAAGAGCGGTATCGTTCATACTTCAATCGGTAAGGTTTCTTTCTCTGCTGAGCAGATCCGTGAAAATGCGAAAGAATTTATCGCTACTATCATTAAACTGAAACCGACCACAGCTAAAGGTACTTATATTAAGAGTATTTATCTTTCAAGTACTATGAGTAAGGGTATTAAGATTGACCCTAAATCAGTAGACGAAATCTAATAATTAAGGAGGAATCATGAGAAAGGAAGATAAAGGCGTAATTATTGGTCAGTTAGCAGATACTGTAAAGCAATACGGACATTTTTACTTGGTTGATACAACTGCAATGGATGCAGCTGCTACAAGTGACCTTCGTAAAAAATGTTTTAAGGCTGGTATCAAGCTGATAGTTGTGAAGAATTCTTTGCTTCACAAGGCTTTGATGAGCTTGGATGTGGATTACTCACCATTGTTTGATTCTTTGAAGGGTACTACTTCTGTAATGTTCTGTGAAACAGCTAATGCTCCGGCAAAACTGTTGAAGGAATATAAAGATGGAGTTCCTGCCCTGAAAGCTGCTTATGCAGAAGAAGGATTCTACGTGGGTGCAGACCAGTTGGAAGCTCTCGCAACAATCAAGAGCAAGAACGAAGTTATTGCAGAAATCGTGGCTTTGCTGCAGTCTCCTGCAAAGAACGTTATCTCGGCTCTTCAATCAGGTGGCAACACCATTCACGGAGTTCTTCAGACTTTGGCAGAACGTGCAGAATAATTGCACTCTGTGCCTAGTCGAGAATATACCAAACAACTTTAATATTTAAATAGTACAAACAATTAAATTTCATACAAAAATGGCAGATTTGAAAGCTTTTGCAGAACAATTAGTTAACTTGACAGTAAAAGAAGTTAATGAACTTGCAACTATCCTTAAAGAAGAATACGGTATTGAACCTGCTGCTGCAGCTGTAGCTGTTGCTGCTGGTCCTGCTGCTGGTGCAGCTGCTGCTGAAGAAAAAACATCTTTTGATGTAGTTTTGAAGAGCGCTGGTGCTGCAAAATTGCAGGTTGTTAAAGCCGTTAAAGAAGCATGTGGTCTTGGCTTGAAAGAAGCTAAAGACATGGTAGACGGTGCTCCTAGCACAGTAAAAGAAGGCTTGGCTAAAGACGAAGCTGAATCACTGAAGAAAACTTTGGAAGAAGCTGGAGCTGAAGTTGAGCTTAAATAATATTAGCCTGAGTATCAGGTAATACGGTTAGGAATCCTCTGGTAGAGGATTCTTAACCTTTTTGTGTCTATATTATTATTAAGTTCTACAAAATATTAACAAATGTCTTCAAATACTGAAAATCAAAGAGTTAATTTTGCTTCCATCAAGAATCCGATGAAGTATCCGGATTTCTTGGAAGTGCAATTGAAGTCATTCCAAGACTTTTTACAGTTGGATACCCCGCCCGAAAAGCGTAAGAATGACGGGCTGTATAAGGTATTCGCTGAAAACTTCCCTATTGCTGACACTCGTAATAACTTTGTCCTTGAATTCTTGGACTATTACATTGATCCGCCTCACTATTCAATAGACGAGTGTTTGGAGCGCGGGCTCACATACAGCGTGCCTTTGAAAGCAAAACTGAAGTTGTATTGTACTGATCCTGATCATGAAGATTTCGATACGGTTATTCAGGATGTTTATCTGGGTCCTATTCCGTATATGACTCCGAAAGGAACTTTTGTTATTAATGGTGCTGAGCGTGTAGTTGTTTCTCAGTTGCACCGTTCTCCGGGCGTGTTCTTTGGTCAGAGCGTGCATGCTAACGGTACTAAATTGTACTCTGCCCGTATTATTCCATTCAAAGGTTCATGGATCGAATTCGCTACAGATATTAACAATGTAATGTATGCGTATATCGACCGTAAAAAGAAATTGCCTGTTACTACTCTGTTAAGAGCTGTAGGTTTTGAAAATGATAAAGATATCCTCGAAATCTTCAATTTGGCTGAAGACGTTAAGGTTAATAAGACTAACTTGAAGAAAGTCGTAGGAAGAAAACTCGCTGCTCGTGTTTTAAAAACATGGACAGAAGATTTCGTAGATGAAGACACAGGTGAAGTTGTTTCTATTGAACGTAATGAGGTTATTATCGACCGTGAAACTGTGATTGAAGAGGATCATATCGATGAAATTATAGACTCAGGCGTTCAGAATATCCTTGTTCACAAGGAAGAAGCGAATTCATCCGACTACTCTATTATATTTAATACCCTTCAGAAAGACCCGAGCAACTCTGAAAAAGAGGCTGTACTTTACATTTACCGTCAGTTGCGTAATGCAGATCCGGCTGATGATGCCAGTGCTCGTGAGGTTATCAATAACCTGTTCTTCTCTGAAAAAAGATATGACCTTGGCGAGGTAGGACGTTACAGAATCAACAAAAAGTTGGGACTGACTACGGACATGGATGTGAAGGTATTGACAAAACAAGATATTATTGAAATCATTAAGTATCTGATTGAGCTGATTAACTCTAAAGCGGATGTTGATGATATTGACCACTTGAGTAACCGTCGTGTACGTACTGTAGGAGAACAGTTGTCCAATCAATTTGCGATTGGTCTGGCACGTATGTCTCGTACCATCCGTGAGCGTATGAATGTGCGTGACAATGAAGTGTTTACTCCGATTGATTTGATTAATGCGAAGACTATTTCTTCTGTTATCAATTCATTCTTTGGAACAAATGCTTTGTCGCAGTTCATGGATCAAACTAATCCATTGGCTGAAATCACTCACAAGCGTCGTTTGTCAGCGTTAGGACCTGGTGGTCTGTCACGTGAACGTGCTGGTTTTGAGGTTCGTGACGTACACTATACTCATTATGGTCGTTTGTGTCCGATTGAAACTCCTGAAGGTCCGAATATCGGTTTGATTTCTTCTTTGTGTGTGTATGCTAAGATTAATGAACTTGGCTTTATTTCAACTCCTTATCGTAAAGTAGCTGATGGTAAGGTGGATATATCTGATGAAGGTATTGAATATCTGACAGCCGAAGAGGAAGAGGATAAGATAATCGCTCAGGGTAATGCTCCATTGGATGATGAAGGCAAATTTGTTCGTGAGAAAGTAAAAGCTCGTCGTGATGCTGATTATCCTGTTGTTACTCCTGACCAGGTAGAGTTGATGGATGTTTCTCCACAGCAGATTGCTTCTATCGCTGCTTCTTTGATTCCGTTCTTGGAACATGACGATGCTAACCGTGCATTGATGGGATCAAACATGATGCGCCAGGCAGTTCCTTTGTTGCGTACAGAGGCTCCTATTGTAGGTACAGGTATTGAAAAACAGTTGGTTGAAGACTCTCGTACTCAGATTGCAGCAGAGGGTGATGGTGTTGTAGAATATGTCGATGCAACAACTATTCGTATCTTGTATGACAGAAATGAAGATGAGGAATTTGTAAGCTTTGAACCTGCTTTGAAGGAATACAGAATTCCTAAATTCCGTAAGACTAATCAGAGCATGACCATTGACCTCCGTCCTACTTGTGATAAAGGACAGCGTGTGAAGAAGGGTGATATCCTGACTGAAGGATATTCAACTCAGGGTGGTGAGCTTGCATTGGGTAAAAACCTGTTGGTGGCTTATATGCCTTGGAAAGGTTATAACTACGAGGATGCTATTGTATTGAATGAACGCGTTGTACGTGAGGACTTGCTGACTTCTGTACACGTTGATGAATATATTTTGGAGGTCCGCGAAACGAAACGCGGTATGGAAGAATTAACTTCTGATATTCCTAACGTGAGTGAAGAAGCTACTAAAGATTTGGATGAAAACGGTATTGTACGTGTAGGTGCACGTATCGAACCGGGTGATATCCTGATTGGTAAGATTACTCCGAAAGGTGAATCAGATCCTTCTCCGGAAGAAAAATTGCTTCGTGCTATTTTCGGTGATAAGGCAGGTGATGTGAAGGATGCTTCATTGAAAGCTTCTCCGTCATTACGTGGTGTCGTTATTGACAAGAAGTTGTTCTCACGTGTTATCAAGAGCAGAAGTGAGAAGAATGCCGATAAGGCTATTCTGCCTAAACTGAATGATGAATTCGAAGAAAAGGCAGCAAAACTGAAAGATATCTTGATTGAGAAACTATTGGTTTTGACTAATGGTAAGGTTTCCCAAGGAGTGAAAGATTATTTGGGAACGGAAGTTATTGCCAAGGGGGCGAAGTTCACCAAACGCGATTTGGAATCATTGGATTATACTATTATCCAGTTGAGCAAGTGGACAGCTGATGCTCATAAGAATGACATGATTCGTGACTTGGTGATGAATTATTTGAAGAAATATAAAGAATTGGATGCTGAATTAAAGCGTAAGAAGTTTGCTATCACTATCGGTGATGAACTTCCTGCGGGCATTATTCAGATGGCTAAGGTTTATATTGCCAAGAAGCGTAAGATTGGTGTAGGTGATAAGATGGCGGGACGTCACGGTAACAAGGGTATTGTTTCTCGTGTGGTTCGTCAGGAAGATATGCCGTTCTTAGCAGATGGTACTCCAGTAGATATCGTATTGAATCCGTTGGGTGTGCCTTCTCGTATGAATATTGGTCAGATTTTCGAAGCCGTATTAGGTCGTGCCGGAAAAGAGTTGGGTGTGAAATTTGCTACTCCTATTTTTGACGGTGCTTCTATGGATGATTTAAATGAATGGACAGATAAAGCTGGATTGCCTCGTTATTGTAAGACTTATCTTTGTGATGGTGGTACAGGCGAACGCTTTGACCAACCTGCAACAGTGGGTGTAACTTATATGTTGAAACTAGGGCATATGGTTGAAGATAAGATGCATGCCCGTTCTATCGGTCCGTACTCCCTTATTACTCAGCAGCCGCTTGGTGGTAAGGCACAGTTCGGTGGTCAGCGTTTCGGAGAAATGGAAGTTTGGGCGCTTGAAGCATTCGGCGCAGCACATATCTTACAGGAAATCCTGACCATTAAGTCTGATGACGTTGTAGGACGCTCAAAGGCTTACGAAGCTATTGTGAAAGGTGAACCTATGCCAACTCCGGGTATCCCCGAATCTCTGAATGTATTGTTACACGAACTGAGAGGTCTTGGCTTGAGTATCAACCTTGAATAATAAAAAAATATAACTCTTTACATTATAAATAAGGAAGTATGGCTTTTAGAAAAGAAACTAAGATAAAGAGTAATTTCTCGAAAATCTCAATTGGCTTGGCTTCACCCGAAGAAATCCTTGAGAATTCGAGCGGTGAGGTGTTGAAGCCTGAAACGATCAACTACCGTACCTACAAACCGGAACGTGATGGTTTGTTCTGCGAGCGTATTTTCGGTCCGGTGAAAGATTACGAATGTCATTGCGGTAAGTACAAACGTATCCGTTATAAAGGTATTGTTTGTGACCGATGTGGCGTTGAAGTGACTGAAAAGAAGGTCCGTCGTGAACGTATGGGACATATTCAGTTAGTTGTGCCTGTAGCGCATATCTGGTATTTTCGTTCATTGCCGAACAAGATCGGTTATTTGTTGGGGCTGCCTACAAAGAAACTAGACGCTATTGTATATTATGAACGTTATGTGGTTATCCAGCCGGGTGTGAAGGCTGAAGATGGCATTAATAAATATGATTTGCTTTCTGAAGAAGAGTATTTGGATATCTTGGATACACTTCCTAAAGAAAACCAATATTTGGAAGATACAGATCCGAATAAGTTTATAGCTAAGATGGGAGCAGAAGCCATTTATGATCTGCTCTCAACTTTGGATTTGGATGCTTTATCTTATGAATTACGTCATAAAGCAAGTAATGATTCTTCGCAGCAACGCAAGAACGAGGCTTTGAAGCGTCTGCAGGTAGTTGAATCGTTCCGTGCATCTCGCGGACGTAATAAACCTGAATGGATGATTGTACGTATTGTGCCGGTTATTCCTCCTGAACTGCGTCCATTGGTTCCGTTGGATGGTGGCCGTTTCGCTACCTCTGACTTGAATGACTTGTATCGTCGTGTGATTATCCGTAACAACCGTTTGAAGCGACTGATTGAAATCAAGGCTCCCGAAGTGATTTTGCGTAACGAAAAACGTATGTTGCAGGAGGCTGTCGATTCCTTGTTCGATAACTCACGTAAATCAAGTGCAGTGAAGACTGACGCTAATCGTCCATTGAAATCACTGTCCGATAGCTTGAAGGGTAAGCAAGGACGTTTCCGTCAGAATTTGCTGGGTAAGCGTGTTGACTACTCTGCTCGTTCGGTTATTGTTGTTGGTCCTGAATTGAAGATGGGTGAATGTGGTATCCCTAAACTGATGGCTGCAGAGCTTTACAAGCCGTTTATCATCCGTAAGTTGATTGAACGTGGTATTGTGAAGACTGTAAAATCTGCAAAGAAGATTGTAGACCGCAAGGAGCCTGTGATCTGGGATATCTTGGAACATGTCATGAAAGGTCATCCTGTATTGCTGAACCGTGCGCCGACTCTGCACCGTTTGGGTATTCAGGCTTTCCAACCGCATATGATTGAAGGTAAAGCTATTCAATTGCACCCGTTGGCTTGTACAGCGTTCAATGCCGACTTCGATGGTGACCAGATGGCGGTTCACTTGCCTTTGAGTAATGATGCGATTCTGGAAGCACAGATGTTGATGCTTCAAGCTCATAACATTCTGAATCCTGCTAATGGTGCTCCTATTACTGTGCCTGCACAGGATATGGTACTTGGTTTGTATTATATTACCAAGCTGAGAAAAGGGGCTAAAGGTGAAGGCTTGACTTTCTACGGTCCGGAAGAGGCTTTGATTGCTTATAATGAAGGTAAAGTGGATATTCATGCTATCGTCAACGTAGTGGTGAAGGACTTGGACAAAGATGGCAAAATCGTAGATGTGATGATGAAAGAAACCTCCGTAGGGCGTGTGATTGTAAATGAAATCGTTCCAGCGGAAGTGGGGTACTTGAATACCATTATTTCCAAAAAGTCTTTGCGAGATATCATTAGTGATGTTATCAAAGCTGTCGGTGTTGCACGTGCTTGTGAATTCTTGGATGGTATTAAGAACTTAGGTTACTATATGGCGTTCAAGGGTGGTCTGTCATTCAACTTGGGTGATATTATTATCCCGAAAGAAAAAGAAGAACTGGTAAAACGTGGTAATGAGGAAGTGGAACAGATTATGATGAACTATAATATGGGTTTCATTACTGACAATGAACGTTATAACCAGGTTATCGATACATGGACTCACGTGAACAGTGACCTGTCTGATATACTTTACAAGACGATTAAGAATGATGACCAAGGCTTCAATTCAGTATTTATGATGCTTGATTCCGGGGCCCGTGGTTCTAAAGAGCAGATTCGTCAGTTGTCTGGTATGCGTGGTTTGATGGCAAAACCGCAGAAAGCCGGTGCTGAAGGCGCACAGATTATTGAAAACCCTATTCTTTCAAACTTTAAAGAAGGTTTGTCTGTGTTAGAGTATTTTATTTCTACCCACGGTGCTCGTAAAGGTTTGGCGGATACAGCGTTGAAGACTGCTGATGCGGGATACTTGACCCGCCGTCTGGTAGACGTGTCGCATGATGTGATTATCAATGAAGAAGACTGTGGAACACTTCGTGGTTTGGTTTGTACGGCTTTGAAGAATAACGATGAAGTTATTGCTACTTTGTACGAACGTATTCTAGGACGTGTTTCTGTACATGATATCGTCCATCCTACTACTGGTAAACTGATTGTAGCCGGTGGAGAGGAGATTACAGAGGATATTGCGCAGGAAATCGAGGATTCTCCGATTGAAAGCGTTGAAATCCGTTCGGTATTAACTTGTGAATCTAAGAAAGGGGTATGTGCTAAGTGTTATGGACGTAACTTGGCATCCAGTCGTATGGTTCAGAAAGGTGAAGCAGTCGGCGTAATCGCTGCCCAATCTATTGGTGAGCCGGGTACACAGTTGACATTGCGTACATTCCATGCCGGTGGTATCGCAGGTAATATGGCTGCTAATGCAAGCATTGTGGCCAAGAATAATGCACGTTTGGAATTCGAAGAATTGCGTACGGTAGATACGGTTGATGAAATGGGTGAGGCTGTGAAAGTGGTAGTCGGTCGTTTGGCTGAAGTCCGCTTTATCGATGTGAATACAGGGATTATCCTGTCAACTCATAATGTGCCTTATGGTTCAAAATTATATGCTGCGGACGGTGATATTGTTGAGAAGGGAAAACTGATTGCTAAGTGGGATCCGTTCAACGCTGTTATTATTACAGAGGCTACTGGTAAGATTGAATTCGAGAGTGTGGTTGAAAACGTAACTTATAAGGTAGAGTCTGATGAAGCTACCGGTTTGCGTGAAATTATCATTATCGAGTCTAAGGATAAGACAAAAGTACCTTCTGCCCATATTGTAACCGAGGATGGTAATTTGATCCGTACTTATAACTTACCCGTGGGGGGGCATGTTGTGGTTGAAAACGGTCAGGCAGTGAAAGCTGGTGACATTATTGTGAAGATTCCTCGTGCTGTAGGCAAGGCTGGTGATATCACTGGTGGTCTTCCTCGTGTTACAGAACTGTTTGAGGCTCGTAACCCATCTAATCCTGCTGTCGTTTCTGAAATAGACGGTGAAATTACTATGGGTAAGATTAAGCGTGGTAACCGTGAAATTATTGTCACATCTAAGACAGGTGAAGTGAAAAAGTATTTGGTGAATCTGTCTAAACAAATATTGGTTCAGGAGAATGACTACGTTCGTGCCGGAACTCCGTTATCTGACGGTGCGATTACTCCTGCTGACATTTTGGCCATTAAAGGTCCCACGGCTGTACAGGAATATATCGTAAATGAAGTGCAAGACGTTTACCGTTTGCAGGGTGTGAAGATTAACGACAAACACTTTGAGATTATTGTTCGTCAAATGATGCGTAAGGTAGAAATCGATGAGCCGGGCGATACTCGCTTCTTGGAACAGCAGGTAGTGGATAAGCAAGAGTTCATGGAAGAAAACGATCGTATTTGGGGCAAGAAAGTAGTTGTTGACTCTGGTGATTCTCAGAATTTGCAGCCGGGTCAGATTGTTACTGCCCGTAAGTTGCGTGATGAGAACAGTATGTTGAAACGTCGTGATTTGAAGCCTGTTGAGGTACGTGATGCTATTCCTGCTACATCTACTCAGATTCTGCAAGGTATTACCCGTGCCGCTTTGGGAACTTCAAGTTTCATGTCTGCTGCATCATTCCAGGAAACAACGAAAGTTTTGAATGAGGCTGCCATCAATGGTAAGGTTGATAGATTGGAGGGTATGAAGGAGAATGTGATTTGTGGTCACTTGATTCCTGCCGGTACCGGTCAGCGTGAATTCGAAAAGATTATTGTTGGTTCGAAGGAAGAATATGATCGCATTCTTGCTAATCGTAAGAATGTACTCGATTATAGTGAGGTAGAGTAATTTTTAATACATACACTGTAAAAGAGGCTGATTTCTGTTTAAGAAATCAGCCTCTTTAGGTTTATAGTAAATGCTATAGGAAAATTATATAGAATAATCAGTATGTTGTATTATTACAAATAAATGTCTATATTTGTACTCCAACCAAAGAATAGAAGTTGGGGACCTTGAAATTCAGAATATTTTTTAATGCTAAAGTATAAAATCATGGAAAACGAAAAAAATAACAATCAGTTACAGATAGAGTTGAAAGAAGAAGTAGCTCAAGGAACGTATGCAAATCTTGCCATTATTACCCATTCCAGTTCGGAATTTATTGTTGATTTTGTGCGTGTAATGCCGGGATTACCTAAAGCTGGAGTGCAGTCACGTATTGTACTGACTCCTGAACATGCAAAACGTTTGATGTATGCATTACAGGAGAATGTTGCAAAATACGAACGTAATTTTGGACCTATTCGAATGCCGGAAGAAATGAATGGGGGAAATAATGGACCGGATGGAAAAACATTCATTCCTCCTATAAGCGGATTTAAAGGGGAAGCATAAGGGCTTTTGTAGCAAAAATAACATAGTAGTCTGTTTTTCAAAAACTTTTTTGAGAAACAGACTATTTTTATTAGTAGAAAGTATTGTTTATTAAAATGTTATTCGTAACTTTGCAGCCCAAAATGTATAGTTTTGGACTTAGTACAGCAAATTAATAAACAATATATAATAATTAAAAATCAAACAAAATGCCTACTATTCAACAATTAGTAAGAAAAGGAAGAGAGGTTTTGGTTGAGAAGAGTAAATCTCCGGCACTGGATTCATGTCCTCAAAGACGTGGCGTTTGTGTTCGTGTGTATACTACTACTCCGAAAAAGCCGAATTCAGCAATGCGTAAAGTTGCTCGTGTGCGTCTGACTAACTCTAAGGAAGTAAACTCTTATATTCCGGGAGAAGGTCATAACTTGCAGGAACACTCAATCGTGTTGGTTCGTGGTGGTCGTGTGAAAGACCTTCCGGGTGTACGTTATCACATCGTTCGTGGTACTTTGGATACAGCAGGCGTAGCTGGTCGTACACAAAGACGTTCTAAATATGGTGCGAAGCGTCCTAAAGCAGGACAAGCTGCAGCTCCTGCAAAAGGAAAAGGAAAGAAGTAAATTGTAACTGAATTCCTGAAACAAAGAATATTAATTTAAGTTTTGGTTTGTTGGAATAAGCTATAAAGGTTGAGTAAATGCTTCAGAGGAAGCGTTGAAGTAAACGGAAAAAGTGCAGCCCCAAACAAAAACATTATTTTGAGAAAAAATGAGAAAAGCAAAACCAAAAAAACGTGTGATCCTTCCGGATCCGGTATTTAATGATCAGAAGGTTTCTAAATTCGTAAATCACTTGATGTATGATGGAAAAAAGAATACATCTTATGAGATCTTCTATGCAGCATTGGAAACAGTGAAAACAAAACTTCCTAATGAAGAAAAATCAGCTTTGGAAATCTGGAAGAAAGCTTTGGATAATGTAACTCCGCAGATTGAAGTAAAGTCTCGTCGTGTAGGTGGCGCTACTTTCCAGGTTCCTACTGAAATTCGTCCTGATCGTAAAGAGTCAATCTCAATGAAAAACTTGATTCTTTTCGCTCGTAAACGCGGTGGTAAATCAATGGCAGATAAACTGGCAGCTGAGATTATTGACGCTTTCAACGAACAGGGTGGTGCTTATAAGCGTAAAGAAGATATGCACCGTATGGCTGAAGCTAACCGTGCATTCGCTCACTTTAGATTCTAATCAAGTAATAATTAATAAGTAAAGGACGAAGATGGCTAAACATGATTTGCATTTGACCCGCAATATCGGTATCATGGCTCACATTGATGCTGGTAAGACAACGACTTCAGAACGTATTTTGTTCTACACTGGCTTGACTCACAAAATTGGTGAGGTGCATGATGGTGCAGCAACAATGGACTGGATGGAGCAGGAGCAGGAACGTGGTATTACTATTACATCTGCTGCTACTACTACTCGTTGGAAATATGCGGGAAATACTTATAAAATAAACTTGATTGACACTCCGGGACACGTTGACTTTACTGCTGAAGTAGAACGTTCTTTACGTGTCTTGGATGGAGCTGTTGCAGCTTATTGTGCGGTTGGTGGTGTTGAACCTCAGTCAGAAACCGTATGGCGTCAGGCTGATAAATACAATGTGCCTCGTATTGGTTACGTTAATAAAATGGACCGTTCTGGTGCTGACTTTTTCGAAGTTGTTCGCCAGATGAAGGATGTATTAGGCGCAAATGCTTGCCCTGTGGTAATTCCTATTGGTGCTGAAGAGAGCTTCAAAGGAGTTGTTGATTTGATCAAAATGAAAGCTATTTTGTGGCACGATGAAACAATGGGTGCAGATTATAGCGTAGAAGAAATTCCGGCGAACTTGGTTGATGAAGCTAATGAATGGAGAGAGAAAATGCTCGAAAAAGTGGCTGAATTTGACGATGCTTTAATGGAGAAATTCTTTGATGATCCTTCTACAATCACTGAAGAAGAAATCTTGCGTGCTTTGCGTGCAGGTACATTGAAAATGGATATCGTTCCGATGTTCTGCGGCTCTTCATTCAAGAATAAGGGAGTTCAGACATTGCTTGACTATGTTTGTGCGTTCTTGCCTTCTCCGTTGGATACACCTGCTATTGTAGGTACTAATCCGACTACAGGAGCAGAGGAAGACCGTAAACCTAGCGAGGATGAAAAAACATCAGCTTTGGCATTTAAGATTGCAACTGACCCCTATGTCGGACGTTTGACTTTCTTCCGCGTTTACTCTGGTAAGGTAGAGGCTGGTTCATATATCTATAACACTCGTTCGGGTAAAAAAGAACGTGTATCACGTTTGTTCCAGATGCACTCAAACAAACAGAATCCTGTAGAGGTGATTGGAGCTGGTGATATTGGTGCCGGTGTTGGTTTCAAGGATATCCGTACAGGTGATACGTTGTGTGATGAAGATGCACCGATCGTATTGGAATCAATGGAATTCCCTGATCCTGTAATTGGTATTGCAGTTGAACCTAAGACTCAGAAAGATTTGGACAAGTTGTCTAATGGCTTGGCTAAACTGGCTGAAGAAGACCCGACATTTACTGTTAAGACTGATGAGCAGTCCGGTCAGACTATTATTTCCGGTATGGGTGAGCTTCATTTGGATATTATTATCGACCGTCTGAAACGTGAGTTTAAAGTAGAATGTAACCAGGGTAAACCTCAGGTTAACTATAAGGAAGCTATCACTAAGACTGTTGAATTGCGTGAAGTTTATAAGAAGCAGTCTGGTGGTCGTGGTAAGTTTGCCGATATCATTGTGGCAATCGGCCCGGTTGACGAAGACTTTACACAAGGTGGTTTGCAGTTTATTGATGAAGTGAAGG